>Ga0208827_1000036_pt1 | contig 151363 bp, 127 predicted proteins | sample Sb_taG_5_FD_187709 | JGI IMG/M metagenome (GOLD analysis project Ga0208827, IMG submission 187709) | Peat soil microbial communities from Weissenstadt, Germany - Sb_50d_8_FC metaG (SPAdes) (version 2) | ecosystem: Environmental > Terrestrial > Soil > Wetlands > Peat | place: Germany... | reverse complement strand
AATTCGATCTGAAAACTGGAGACACCATCAGCGGCCAGGTGCGTCCGCCGCATGAGGGCGAGAAATATTTCGCGCTGGTCAAGATCGAGGCGGTTAATTTCGAGTCGCCCGACGAGGCCCGCAACAAGATCCTGTTTGACAACCTGACGCCGCTGTATCCGCAGGAGCGGTTGAAGCTCGAAACCGTGAAGGAGAACATCAGCGCCCGCGTCATGGACCTGCTAACCCCGCTAGGCAAGGGACAGCGCGGCCTGATCGTCTCTCCGCCGCGCGCCGGCAAAACCATGCTGTTGCAGAACGTCGCGAACTCGATTACGTCGAACCACCCTGAAGTCGTGCTCATGGTGCTGCTGATCGATGAGCGCCCCGAAGAAGTCACCGACATGCAGCGCTCCGTCAAAGGCGAGGTCATCTCTTCGACCTTCGACGAGCCCGCTGCGCGGCACGTGCAGGTTGCGGAAATGGTGATCGAGAAGGCTAAGAGATTGGTCGAGCACAAACGCGATGTCGTCATCCTGCTCGATTCGATCACGCGCCTGGCGCGGGCTTACAACACTATCGTTCCACCCTCGGGCAAGGTACTCTCGGGCGGCGTCGATTCGAATGCTTTGCAGCGTCCGAAGCGCTTTTTTGGATCGGCTCGCAACATTGAAGAAGGTGGCTCGCTCACCATCATCGCCACCGCCCTCATCGACACCGGTTCGCGCATGGACGACGTGATCTTCGAAGAATTCAAGGGCACGGGCAATTCGGAAATCATCCTGGATCGCAAGCTGGTCGATAAGCGGACGTTCCCGGCCATTGATATCCAGCGCTCGGGCACGCGCAAGGAAGAGCTGCTGATTCCGAAAGAAGACTTGCAGCGCATCTGGGTGCTGCGCAAGGTGCTGAACCCTTTGTCCCCGGTCGAGGCTATGGAGTTATTGATCGAGCGGCTGGCTAAGGCGGGGTCGAACAGCGAATTTTTGGCAAAGATGAGCCAGTTGTAGCTGGGTGGGTAGCGGCTGTCCATTGTACGTACAGTGTTCCACGTGGAACATTGCAAATATGTATGTACATCAACGGGCGGCTTGGGTAAGGGCTCCGGCGCACAGAAAGCGAAAATATTGGGGCTCGCTCGCGTATTCTTGTGACCCACAGTCAGAATATATGCCTGAGCCAGTCTCCCAAGTCATTGATAATGCTAGGGGGCTTGTGTGGCTAAATAGGCACATGCAGGTAATAGTTACACTGTACTTTTGACACACATCATGATTTTGGTCCGAGGAGTGGTGGAATCCCGGGTCTCGAAAAAGCGCGAGACTTGGGGCTTCGATGAAGATCCCGACCTCCGACCGGGTAACGCGGACGGTGTCGGCGGTTCGGGAGGCCACTTCTCAAAAAGCGTGAGAAGTGGCGCACCCCCAGTTATTTCGGTCGACGTTCAAAGGGCAACCCGGGTTTATACTTCCCCGTCAAAGTGGCCCACCCGCCCCTGGTTGGTTGAAAAACCGGCGATTGACAACCTGTATAGTATAAATATACACTATACACGATGATCAAGAGCTTCCGGCACAAGGGTGTCGAGCGGTTCTTCCACACAGGATCGAAGACGAAAATCCAGCCCCATCATGCGGACAAATTGAAACTGCAACTGGCCGCCCTGGACAACGCCAGATCCGCGAAGGACATGAACGCGCCCGGCTGGAGGCTGCATCCCTTGCGCGGCGATCTGAAAAACCACTGGTCGGTGGATGTCAGCGGCAACTGGCGGCTGACGTTTACCTTTGAAGGGGAAGATGCCGTGTTGGTGGACTATCGGGATTACCACTGAGAGGTTTTTATGCGCATGCACAATCCGCCACATCCGGGAAGAGTTCTACGAGAGTATTTGGGGACAAGGTCGGTTACAGACACCGCTAAGCACCTTGGGGTTACTCGGGTCGCATTGTCACGCATCCTGAATGGCAGCGCGGGAATTTCGGCGGGCATGGCGCTGAAGCTGGCGGACGCCCTCGGCACCAGCCCCGAACTATGGATCGGCATGCAAACCCAGTACGATCTGTGGCGAGCATCCCAGCACCGCCGCAAAAGGGTGAAGCCATTCTTCGTGGGAGCAGGGCGCCCGGCAGTATCCCTAGAATGACACGGCAGGGGAATCCCACTCATCGCGAAGTGCGCGATGAGTGGGGCACCCGGCCGTATACTTTCTCTGAGGAAGCGATGAACAACGTAATCCAGCTTCTAGTACTCCTTGTCGTGGCGACGTCTTGCTTTGCCCAGACTCAGGTGACTGAGATGAAGTCCTTAGTGGGGAGGAAGGCTGTGGCTCAGCGGATGCCTTTCTATCAACCGGGTACCTATCAACAAATCCCGAACACCTATGCAGGTCAGACGGTCACGATCATTGATGTCAAACCATCAGCCATAGTTGCCCTTATGCCTAAGCTCACGGCGAGAGAGATGGCAAGTCTTCCGGCCGAGTCGAGGGCCAACATAGAGAATGTACTCAACGCTGCAACTATAGTCGTGCAATTTGCAGATGGAACCAAAGCCGACACTGGTGGTTTGCCCGTTATGCCTTCGATGCTGCCGAGCTATCTCGAAGTGATTCCAGACCCGGCGGCGAGTAGTTCGATAGCTGCGGCAGGCGATCCAAGCCCAACCCCAACCCCAACCCCAACCCCAGCGAATCCTATCTCTCCGGCAAGCGCGACAACTGATCTAGCGATTTCATCCGGCGAAATGCTTTCCGATGATCAAGTACAGCTCGCTCTTTCTGGCATCGGCAAGGACCATGCCGTCGCCATCATGGACGGATGGCCGGGGTCGCCTTCCCTGACTCCTCATTTAGCATCGATAACCCTCTTCATGCCGGAGGCCGTTCTTGCATATCAAAGCGCGTCGGCCAAATCGCAGTTCATCAAGTACGTCCCATCGGATGAAGAAAAACGAAAATCGCTGATAATATATGCCCACGGTCGCGCTGGTTCGAACATTCAAGATGGCTGCACTTCAGTCACCCGTGTCGTCCTACTTTCCGATCCATCAGGTCACGTGATGAAGGAACCATATTTGTCAGAACCATCAACACAAGTCTGGAGAAATGGTTTCGGGGCGACAAATGAATGCGATGACTTTATGGCGAAGTTTTCGCTGAAGGATGTACAGCAAGTCAAGGGTGCCGCTCCAAACGGGGAGTTCTTTGTCGCCGTATTCTCTGGAGCCGTAAACACGAAAACGTACAAGGTGAAGAGTAAGTATCAAGCGAAGTTGGGCTTGAAATGACCGAGATGCCAGGCGCCCTGCCCTTCGGCTGACCTTCAGCCTGCAAATTGTTCCCACGGCTGGATTGCCTTCTCAGACGCTTTGATTTGCTCCGCATCGTCGGACACCAGAGCGTCGACATATTTGAGATGAGCAGTCATATAGGCGTCAAAATCACGCTCCTGAGCGCCATTGGAGCGGGCTCTGCTCCACCATGAATAGGCGACCACCAACTTCCCCAGCTCAGAGTCGTAACGATCCTTCAACCTCTCGAGGCCCCCGTCGTTGTGCGCCACGGCCCAACCAAACGCTTTTGAGAAGTCACGAACCTTCTGCGGCACGCCTCCTCGGGCCAGATCTACGTGGGTCTTGCGATGCAACGTTTTATCCTCTGGCTCGGAAGGCGCGAAATGAAGTCCGCAGATACGGCACTCAGCCGTACCGTTGGTAATAATCAGCATGTCGTTCTTCATCTCTTTCAATATTCCCCTTGCCCATCTTGCTTGGACCACCAGGCATTTCCTCCTGCGATTGCTGGTTGGGTACCTTCACATTATACGGGCGGGTGGACCATTTTAACGGGGAAGTATAACGCGGGTTTGTCTTTTAACGTTGGCCGAAATGGCTGGGGTGCGCCACTTCTCGCGCTTTTCGAGAAAGCTTGCCCTGAGCGATAGCCGGAGGGTGGCCTGCTGGCAAAGGATCCCCCATTGACGTATGGTACCACTAGTGTTACCATCATAGTCGGCGTGAAGTTCCTCCCCTTGCAGGTCTTCCTTGCCTGTCGCCAAACAATACGAAGACGAGAATGGAAGAAGCCCCTACGCGCAATGGTTTGACGATCTCCACGCGCCGGCAGCAGCCAAAGTGACAAAGGCTGTTGTTCGGATGGAACAGGGCAACTTTTCCAACGTCACACCCGTTGGTTCCGGGGTATCCGAGTACACCGTCGACTTTGGCCCCGGCTATCGCGTTTATTTTGGCAGGGACGGGGACCAGATCATCATCCTGCTGGGAGGCGGAACGAAAAAGCGGCAACAGAGGGACATTAACCTGGCAATCGAAAGATGGCTGGATTACAAGCGAAGAAAAAAACTGGGAGACAAATAATGGCTTTGACTAGGGATTTCAAAGAGACAGTTCGCGCCAGAGTGCAACGGGATGCCGCTTTCCGCAGAGAGCTTCTTCGTGAAGGAGTGGAGAGTTTTCTTACGGGGGATGTGGAAACCGGAAAGACCATACTGCGCGACTACATCAACGCCACCATTGGCTTCCATGAACTGGCGGCGATCACAAATCACTCTCCCAAGAGCTTAATGAGGATGCTCGGCCCTTCGGGAAACCCTTACGCCCGGAACCTGTTCGAGATTGTTTCTTGTCTTCAGAAAAAGACGGGTGTTCACTTTGAGCTTAGAGCATTGGCAGCCACAGTGGGGCGTTAGGTTGACGATGGAGTATCGGTAGCTCGTTGGCTTCCGAGTGGCGCAACCCTTTGGCGGGATCGACGGTTCGCTTGACGAATCCTTCTTGTACTGCCCGCATCAACCCCAAGGGCAACCACAGAGGTCACAGGGGTCACAGGGGAAAGCACGGGGGAAAGCTCATCAGCCCCGACGGGGGTGCTCCGATGAAGAATCCTTTCTCCTTTCTCCATGTGCCAAACCGGCGAGATGGGATACTATGGTGCGGTTTTCTAGGTCAGAAAAAAATCGGGGTAACTTGAGCGACCTCGGACTGATCCGTGATTTAATCACAACTTCATTTAAGGAGGCGGGATGCAGTTGCGCCTGGAGAGCCGGCCGGTTGGCGATGTCCTCTTGATTCAGTGTCAGGGACGGATCGTGGCTGGAAATGAAGTCTATACGTTACACGCTCAGGTGGGAGATTCCTTCGTCAAGTACAGCGACGTGGTGCTGCAACTCGACCAGGTGGAGTTTGTTGACAGCAGTGGACTGGGAGCGTTGGTGCGGCTGATGCAAGCGGCACGCGCTAAGGGCGGAGACCTGAAACTTAGCGGAGTGCCACCGAAGATCCTCAAGACGCTGGCTATGACCAACCTGCTCTCGCAATTTGAAACCTACGAATCGGTCGAAGAAGCGATCACTGCCGCCTATTTGGGCTCGCGCTATTCGCGCGGAAAAGCCGGGGACGCCAGGCCGCGCATGCTTTGCGTTTGTGAATCGACGGATGTGGGCACGTTCCTGCGGGAGGTGCTGTGCAGTGCCGGATACAACGCCTTGACCACGGCTACCGTCGACGACGCGCGCATCCTGCTCAAGGCGACCAAGGCGAAACTGGTGGTGATTTCCGCGCGCATGCAATCCGTGCATGGCAGGCCTACGCGCAAGGTGCTGGAGGAAATCGATCCGGCTGTCTCTCTCCTTATTTTGGATGAGAACTTTGCCAGCCAAGATCCGGGAGAGGCGGCGGAGAAACTGCTTAGCTGCGTGGGCAACTGCTTGGCTCCGGGGTCGAATTAACAGACGGAAAGAGGCGCTGTTCCCCTCAGCGGCTGAAGCGCGACGTATTTTCCGCGACTTAGCGGCACGACTAAAGCTCGTTATCGCAGCGGTAAACCGCTGCGCCACCCAAAATCAAAAACAGGCGTCCCCCAAAATCAAAAACAGTCGTCCCCCAAAATCAAAAACAGAATTGAATTCTTCTGCACTTACGGCGCGGCTGAAGCCGCGCCCCTTCAAAACTATAAGCAAAATAAGCTCAAAATCAAAAACGAGATCTGGATCAAAAGCCGCGGCTCTTCGAGCCGCTGGGCGGACGAGGGCGTCCGCCCTACACGTGCAAGTTCCACACTTGCAATTCGCTTACTCTGAACTTATTCGCATCCCGTAGAACGACCGGTATACGAAGAAGACTGAGACTGCGAAGAAGGCAATTGCCAGTATGTGCGTCAGGCCGGTGCCCTGGTCGCGGGCTAGCGAGACGGCCAACTCGACCGCCAGCAGTCCGAACAGCGTGGTGAATTTGATTACCGGGTTCATGGCCACTGACGATGTGTCCTTGAAAGGATCGCCCACCGTATCGCCGATCACCGTGGCGTCGTGCAGCGGTGTGCCTTTCTGTTTTAGTTTGGTTTCTACGATCTTCTTGGCGTTGTCCCAGGCGGCGCCGGCGTTGGCCATGAAGATGGCTTGGTAGAGACCGAAGATCGCAATCGAGATCAGGTAGCCGATGAAGAAGAACGGCTCCACGAAGGCGAAGGTCAGGGTCGCGAAGAAGATCGCGACAAAGATGTTGAACATGCCTTTCTGCGCGTACTTGGTGCAGATCTCAACCACCTTTTTGCTGTCGGCAACGGAAGCCTTCTCCGCGCCTTCGAGATGGATGTTGGCCTTGATGAACTCGACGGCTCGATAGGCGCCGGTGGTCACGGCCTGCATGGATGCGCCGGTGAACCAATAGATCATGGCACCGCCGGTAATCAGGCCTAAGAAGAAGGGAGCGTGCAGCAAGGAGAGCTTCTCCACATTCGCGGTCAGGCCATTGGTCAGGGCCATGATGATGGAGAAGATCATGGTGGTCGCACCGACTACGGCGGTTCCAATCAGCACCGGCTTGGCGGTTGCCTTGAAGGTATTGCCGGCGCCGTCGTTTTCTTCCAGCAGGTCCTTAGAGCGGTCGAAGTTTACGTCGATGTTGAAGTCCTTTTTGATCTCCGCCTTGACGTTGGGCACCTGCTCGATGAGCGAAAGCTCGTAGACGGATTGCGCGTTGTCGGTAACCGGGCCGTAAGAATCGACGGCGATGGTCACCGGGCCCATCCCGAGGAAGCCGAAGGCAACCAGACCGAAGGCAAACACCGGCGCGGCAATCATGGTGGCCGCCGCGCCCAAGCCCAGCTGGCTGAAGAAGTAGGCGATCGACATCAGAGAGACCATCGCCAGTCCCAGCCAGTAGCCGGAAAAGTTTCCGGCGACAAAACCGGAGAGGATGCCGAGCGATGCGCCGCCTTCTTTGGCCGAGGTCACCACTTCGTTCACGTGGCGGGATTCCACCGAGGTGAAGACCTTGACCAGTTCAGGAATCAGGGCTCCCGCCAGCGTTCCGCAGGAGATGATCGAAGCCAGCTTCCACCACTGCGAGGTGTCGCCGCCCAGGCTGGGGATAATGAAATACGAAACAAAGTATGTGGCAATGATCGAAACAATCGAAGTGAGCCAGACCAGCGTAGTCAGCGGCGTTTCAAAATTCATTTGGTCTGCGTTGCCGAACCGGGCTTTCGCAATGGCGCCATTGATGAAATAGGCGAGCGCGCTGGAGATCAGCATCATGATGCGCATCACGAAAATCCACACCAGCAACTGCACCTGAATGGAGGGATCCTTGACGCCCAGCAAAATGAAAGTAATCAGCGCGACACCGGTCACGCCGTACGTCTCGAAACCATCGGCCGACGGTCCCACCGAGTCGCCGGCATTGTCGCCGGTGCAATCGGCAATGACGCCGGGGTTGCGGGCATCGTCTTCCTTGATCTTGAAGACGATCTTCATTAAATCGGAACCGATATCGGCAATCTTGGTGAAGATGCCGCCGGCGATACGCAGCGCCGCCGCACCGAGGGATTCGCCGATGGCGAATCCGATGAAGCACGGGCCGGCGTAGTCGCCGGGCACGAACAGCAGGATGAAGAGCATGATCAGCAGTTCGACGGAGATGAGCATCATGCCGATCGACATTCCGGCCTCGAGCGGGATCTGATAAACGGGGTAAGGCTTGCCGGGGAGGGAAGCGAAGGCGGTCCGCGAATTGGCGAAGGTGTTGACGCGAATCCCGAACCAGGCAACGCCATAGCTGCCCGCGATTCCCACCAGGCTGAAGACCAGGATGATGACCACGCGGGGAATTTCGAAATGCCGCAGCACGCCAAAGTAGAGCACGATGACGACGGCAATGAAGGCCCACAACAGCATCAGGAACTTGCCCTGGGTGATGAGGTAGGTTTTGCAGGTTTCGTAAATCAGTTCCGAGATTTCGCGCATGGCGCGATGGACGGGCAGATTCTTCAGCCGCATGTAGATGGCCATGCCGAAGCCGAGACCGAAGACGCAGAACAGCAGCCCGATCATCAGCAGGCTATGGCCATTCACGCCGAGAAACGAAACGGAAGAAAGGTCGGGCAGTTTCAGGGCCGCCTCGCCCCCTGCTTCTGTAGCCGGGGCGGCGGGTTGCGCCAGCGCGTAGCCGGCGGTCAGAAGCAGCAGAGTTGTGAGCGTTGCCGAAGTTTTCGCAAAACGTCTTTTCGCAAAGAGTCTTTTTGCAAACCAGTGTCCCACGGACGCAAAATTGGCGTTCCAGCTGCGCATTAAAGTCCTCCTAAGTATTCAGGGGTCGCGACGTGTGATTTTGCTCTGGCGCGTTAACCGCCCGTTGGAGGATTCCATCCGCCACGGGTACGGCCGCCACCAAAGTTCTGAACACGCTCCGAACGCGCTTCCACCGCCAGGCATATCAAAAATAAAGAGGAGTGCCGATTTGGCCGCGTCGGAAAACTTGTGCCATCGGCATATAGCCCCAGGACCAGACTACACACCGCCGCACAAAGCACCGTTTATAGCACCTTGCCGGAAGCCGGGTCAATGATGAGCATCACAAGACGGTGGGTCGGTTTCCTCAAGCCCCTTCAAGCACGAGATTTCGTGGTCGGTTGTAGCTCGAAACTCGGAGCTGGAAGCGGAGATTCTGCCCGAATCGGGCCGCTTCCGTATAATTGAGCATCTGCCATGCCAGCCTCCCTTGACTCGATCGTCGCCGCCGCGCGCCGGCGCATATCCCAGCGCATATGTGGGGGCCGGCGAGACTCCTGCCTGCGCGCGCTGGAAGACGCGGCCGCCGCGCACACTCCGCGGGGATTTCGGAAGCAGCTGCGCCGAGTCGCGCAAGACGGATCCGCAATTGCCGTTATTGCCGAACTAAAAAAGGCCTCGCCCTCAAAAGGCTTGATTCGCGCCGATTTCAGGCCATCCGAACTCGCGCGCGATCTCGAACGGGCAGGCGCGGCCGCACTGTCGGTGTTGACCGACGAACAATTTTTCCAGGGCTCCCTGGACTATCTGCGTGAAGCCTCGTCCAGCAGTTCTCTCCCCTGCTTGCGCAAGGATTTCATCATCGATGAAATCCAGATCGTCGAAGCCAGAGCAAATCACGCCGACGCCATTCTGCTGATTGTGGCCGCACTCGATCAGAAAGAACTGGTATCGCTGGCCGGGATCGCGCGATCTCACAGCCTCGACGTTCTGTGCGAAGCTCATGACGAACCGGAACTGCAACGCGCGCTCGATGCCGGTTGCGACTTGATTGGCATCAACAGCCGTAATCTGCGCACCTTCGAAGTGAATCTCGAAACCGCATTCCGGCTCGTGGAAAAAATACCCGTCGCCTGCGTCCGCGTGGCCGAAAGCGGCATTCGATCGGGCGCAGAATTAGCTCGTCTGCGATCTGCCGGCTACGAAGCGTTCCTGATCGGCGAATGGTTGATGGGAGCGGAAAGGCCAGGCGAAGCGCTGGCAGAGTTGATGAAGACAGTGGTCAGTGGTCAGTTGGCCAGTGGCCAGTGAAAAGTGAACGGTGGTCGATGGATGGATGGCGGTTTGCGGTTAGCGACTGACAGGGTTTGTGGCTTTACTGGCCACCGACCACTGGCCACCGACCCCTGCTTTTTATGACTTGGATCAAAATCTGCGGAATCACGAACCTTGACGACGCGCTCGCGGCCACTGATGCGGGTGCGAACGCGCTCGGCTTCGTCTTCCATCCGCAGAGCCCGCGCCACGTTACTCTAGAGAACGCGCGTTCGATCGTCGCCAAACTTCCGCAGCAAATCGAAAAAGTCGGCGTTTTCGTCAACCAGACCTCGGATCAGGTGCGTGACGCCGTTAAACAGGCAGGTCTCACAACAGTGCAACTGAGCGGCGACGAGAGCGTGGAATTTAGCCGTACACTGTTCGAGGAACTGGCGAACGGATCGAAACGCCCCCCGATCTTCCGCTCCTGGCCTGCGAACGTTTTCGCCGTGCCAGAGGGGCAATCTGTGGGATGGGATCCGGTTGCGGTTGGCCTGGTAGAGCCAGACGAAGCTTATAAGGGCAAACGCGTGCACAAAATCCATGTCGCCGAGAACGGCGACCTCTTCCTCGAAACCCACGGCTTCCGCCCCGGCGTGATCTCGGGCGTGCTGCTCGATTCCTCGACTGCGGAAAAACCGGGTGGCACCGGAAACACTTTCGACTGGGAACGCGTCCAGCCCTGGGCTGGAATCATCAACAGCATCAGCAAGCTGATCGTCGCCGGCGGCTTGCGTCCGGGCAATGTGCAGGACGCGATCCACCTTCTCCATCCGTGGGGCGTGGACGTTTCCTCCGGCGTCGAACACGCGCCAGGTAATAAGGATCCCCGAAAGGTCCGCGCCTTCGTCCGTGCCGTGCGGGCCATGGAAGAGGCGAGTTGACGATGGCGACCGCTCCCGCAGCCAAGAAGGCCCCTAACCAATTGCCTCCGCCAAAAGCCACCATGGCCGGTCGTTTCGGCCCTTACGGCGGGCGCTACGTTCCGGAGACGCTGATGGCGGCGCTCGAAGAACTGGAGCGCGCATACGAAAAAGCAAAGCGCGATCGCAAATTCCAGCAACGCCTCGACCAACTGCTGAAGACGTACGCTGGACGCCCTACGCCGCTGTTTTTCGCCCGCCGCCTGACCGCAAAGCTTGGCGGCGCGAAAATTTATCTCAAGCGCGAGGACCTGCTCCACACCGGCGCGCACAAAATCAACAATTGCCTCGGACAAGGTTTACTCGTCGAACGCATGGGCAAGCATCGAGTGATCGCAGAAACCGGCGCCGGTCAGCACGGCGTCGCGACGGCTACGGTTTGTGCTTTGCTCGGCTTCGAGTGCGTGGTCTACATGGGCACCGAGGACATGCGGCGCCAGGAGCTCAACGTCTTCCGCATGCGATTGCTCGGCGCGGAGGTTCGCGGCGTCGAATCTGGTTCGCGCACCCTCAAAGACGCCATCAACGAAGCCATGCGCGACTGGGTGACCAACGTGCGCACCACGCACTACCTGCTTGGCAGCGTGCTTGGAGCGCATCCTTATCCGACCATGGTGCGCGACTTTCATCGCGTCATCGGGCGCGAGGCCCGCGTCCAGATTCGCAAAGCCGAAGGCAGACTTCCCAACGCCATCATCGCCTGCGTCGGCGGAGGATCGAACTCTATCGGCATCTTCTATGACTTCCTCAAAGACAAAAAAGTCGAGCTTATCGGAGTCGAAGCCGGCGGACGCGGCGAGGCGCTTGGCGACCACGCAGCCCGCTTCCGCGGCGGCTCGCCTGGCGTTCTGCAGGGAACTTATTCTTACGTGCTGCAGGATGCGTCCGGCCAGATCGCAACCACGCACTCGGTCTCTGCTGGGCTGGACTATCCGTCGATTGGCCCGGAGCACGCCATGCTTAAAGACACGGGTCGCGCGCAATATGTTCCCGCTTCTGACGCCGAGGCGCTTGAGGCGACCGTGCTGCTTGCTCGCACCGAGGGCATTATTCCGGCGCTCGAATCCGCGCACGCGGTCGCTGAGGTTATTAAGCGGGCCCCCAAGATGAAGAAGTCGGAAGTTGTGATCGTCAATATCTCCGGGCGGGGCGACAAGGACGTTGGAATATTGCGGGAGAATTTGAAACTGGATTGAAGATTTGTGATTTGTAATTTGCAATTTGCGAATCCACAATTACAAATTACCAATTTCGCATGCCCTTTCATTTCGAAAATAAGCCGTCCCTCATCGCCTACGTGACCTGCGGCGACCCCGACCTCGCGACCACGCGTGAGGTCATCCTGGCAGCCATTGACGCGGGTGCGAGTGTGATTGAGTTGGGCGTCCCGTTCAGCGATCCGCTCGCCGATGGGCCTGTTATTCAGCGCGCCAGCGAGCGGGCGCTCAAGCAGGGAACGTCGCTTCAGCACGTACTCACGCTTGCCGCCGAAATTCGCGAGCATTCGCAATCCGTTGGACTGGTGATTTTCTCCTACCTTAATCCTGTCTTGCGCATGGGCCTCCCTAAGTTTTGCCAGGTGGCTCGCCTTGCCGGAATTGACGGAACACTGATCACCGATCTGCCCGTTGAAGAATCTGCCGAGTATCTGCGCGAGGCTCGCAAGAACGATCTCGCAACCATTTTTCTGGCTGCGCCCACCTCGACCGATCAGCGTCTGAAGTTGATTGCGCAGGTTTCGACGGGGTTTATTTACGCGATTTCCCGCACCGGCGTCACCGGCTCGCGCCCGCAGATGACCGGAGACGCACGGGCCCTGGTCAAGCGCATTCGCCGTTTCACCAGGCTTCCCGTGGCTGTTGGCTTCGGAATCTCAACCCCGGCGCAATTCGCGGCTGTCGGCAAGTTCGCTGAAGGGGCGGTCGTGGGCAGCGCCATCGTGCACGCCATCGAACAAAATCCCGGACGGGAAGCCGGGACTGTGGCAGAATTTGTAAGGCAGCTTTTCGCTGTTCGCTGTTAGCTCTTGGCCGAAACATCCCAGATTGTTTTCTTAGCGCGCCGATGATTCGCCATAGTCTTTGGATTTCGACGGGTGAGCTAGGAGCCAAGAGCGAACTGCGAAAAGCGAACAGCCGAAAGCTTCCATGGACATTTCCGATTGGCGCAAGAGAATCGACGACCTGGACCGCAAACTGGCGGCGCTGCTCAACGAGCGCGCCGCTGCGGTAGTCGAAATTGGACGGCTGAAACGCAATACCGGCCTGCCCATTTACGAACCGGGCCGCGAGCGTGAGGTGATCGACAACGTGCAGCGCAGCAGCACCGGTCCATTAGGCGAGCGCGATTTAGCGCAGATCTACGAGCGAATTATTGACGTAATGCGCAGCATCGAAAAACACGAAATCGTTCCCGGCTCCGGATACACGGTTCGCGACACGGAGATCGATTCGCAACCGAAGGAATAGAACTGACCGGCCGTGCAAAACGAGACCACTCATGATTGTCGCAATGCAAGATTCGGCCAGTGAAGATCAGATCCAGCACGTGATCGATCAACTGGTCCAATTCGGCTTTGAAGTCCACCGCTCCACTGGAGAGCGCCAGACCGTTCTCGGCGGCGTCGGCGTTCCTCATAATTTCGACGCCAGCGAAGTCGAAATGATGCCGGGGGTGCAGGCAGTTCACCGCATCACTTCACCTTACAAACTGGCCGGCCGCAATTTTCGTCCCGAAGGTACCGTAGTCAAATTTGCGAACGGGATTGAAATCGGCGGCAAGAAAATCGTGGTCATGGCCGGGCCCTGCTCGGTCGAATCCCGCGAGCAACTGTTCACCGTCGCCGGACTGATCGCCAATGCCGGGGCGCGCGTTCTCCGCGGCGGCGCCTTCAAGCCCCGCTCTTCTCCCTATTCGTTTCAGGGACTCGGCGCTGACGGCTTGAAATTACTGCGCGAAGCGGGCGATCGTTTCAAGCTGCTCGTCATCAGCGAAGTCATGGAGATCTCGCAGATCGAGCTGATGTTGCCCTATGTTGACATCTTTCAGGTGGGGGCGCGCAACATGCAGAACTTCAATCTGCTGCGCGAACTGGGCAAGGTCCGCAAGCCCGTGCTGCTTAAGCGCGGCATCGCGGCCACCATCGAAGAACTTCTGCTCTCCGCTGAATACCTGCTCGCCGGCGGCAACTACGAAATCATTCTCTGCGAGCGCGGCATCCGTACTTTCGAAACGTACACGCGCAACACGATGGACATTTCCGCGATCCCGATCATTCATAAACTCTCGCACCTGCCCATGACTGCCGATCCGTCGCATGGCACGGGACGGCGCGATAAAGTCGCTCCCATGGCGCGCGCCTCCGTGGCCGCCGGCGCCGACGCGTTGCTGATCGAGGTTCATCACCAACCGGACAAAGCGCTTTCCGACGGTGCGCAGTCGCTTTATCCGGAACAGTTTGCGCACTTGATGGAAGAGCTCCGCATGATCGCGCCAGCGGTGGGACGCGAGATCGCGTAGACTTCTTGCCGCAGCGCACGAGGAGTCAACGGCTTGGTTGCGAGCTGCGAGCTGCGAGCCGCGAGCAATCAGGTCGCTCGGAGCCCGTAGCTCGCAGCTACGGCGGGCAGAATGCAGATCCCTCCCCTTCGGCTACGCTCAGGGTCGGGATGACAAAGTCAAGTTTCCGGCAAACCCATGGCCTTCAAACAAGTCACCATCATCGGAACGGGCTTGATCGGAGGCTCGCTCGGGCTTGCCCTGAAGAAACGCCAGCTTGCCGGACGAATCATCGGGTGCGATCGCGCTCCAGTCTTAAAGCGGGCCAAGTACTGCGGCGCCATCGAAACTGGAACTTCCAATCCTGCAGAGGCCGTGCGCGGAAGCGATCTGGTGGTGCTGGCAACACCCGTGATTCCGATCCTCGATCTGATTAATCTGATCGGTCGGCTCGGTCCAGCGCTGCTCGCCAAGACACTCGTCACCGATGTCGGCAGCACGAAGGCGCAAATTGTCGAGCACGCCGCGAAATCGTTCGGACGAAGCGCCGGTCAAAGATTCCTCGCTGGGCATCCCATGGCAGGCAAAGAAAACGCCGGCGTGGAGTTTGCCGACGCCGATCTTTTCGAAGGCGCGGCCTGGCTCTTCACGCCGCTTCCCGGCCAGAACGTTCACGCCGGACTATGCGGAGAATTTATCCACTGCACGGAAAAGATGGGCGCCAAAATCGCGATTCTCGATCCCTCCGATCATGATCGCCTCTGCGCCTGGATCAGCCATGTGCCGCAGATGATCTCCACCGCTCTGGCCGCAGCGCTGGTCGACGAATTCGGCGCTGACGCGCCGGTGCTCGACATCGGAGGACGAGCCCTGCGCGAGATGACCCGCATCTCCGGCAGTCCCTATTCGATGTGGCGCGACATCGCCATCACCAATCGCAAGAACCTGAGCGACGCGCTACAGAAGCTTGAGCAGCGCCTGGCGCACATCCGTGAGAATCTGGATTCGCGAGAACTGGAAGCGGAATTCGAGCGCGCGCACCAGTTGAGGAAAACCCCACCACGGAGGCGCGGGGAGAAATCGGGTGATCGGGCCATCGGGTGATCTGGTTCACCCGATGACCCGATTGCTCTAATTTCCTATAGAATTCTCTTGCTATGCATAAAGTCGTCGCGAGCGCTGCAGAGGCGATCCAGGACATATGTGACGGAGCCACCATTATGATTGGCGGATTCGGTTTGTGCGGGATGCCGGAGAACCTGATCCGGGCTCTTGTCCACAAGGGCGTCAAGAACCTCAACACCATTAGCAACAACGTGGGCATTGATGGCGTCGGCATGGGGCTGCTGCTGGACAATGGCCAGATCCGGCGGCACGTCGGAACCTACGTCGGCGAAAACCGGCTGCTTGAACAGTTGGTGCTGAACGGCAAGTTGGAACTCGACTTGGTTCCGCAAGGCACGTTTGCCGAGCGGATTCGGGCCGGGGGCGCGGGCATTCCCGCGTTCTTTACGCCCACCGGCGTGGGAACGGTGGTCGCCGAGGGCAAAGAAGTGCGCGAGTTCGGCGGCCGCCCTTACATCATGGAGCGCGCGCTGACGGCCGACTTCGCTTTCGTCAAGGCCTGGAAGGGTGACAAGTGGGGGAACCTGGTCTATCGCAAAACCGCGCGCAATTTCAATCCCATGATGGCCACCGCGGCCAAGATCACCATCGCCGAAGTCGAACACCTGGTCGAACCGGGAGAACTCGATCCCGACCTGATTCATACGCCGAGCGTGTACGTAAAACGAATCTTCCAGGGCGAGCTGTACGAGAAGAGAATAGAAAGACGGACGGTGAGAAAGCCAGTAGCGGGATAGCTGGTGCACGTCGTTCGCTATTCGCTGTTCGTCGTTCGCCAAGATCGCGCTGACGGCGAAGGCGAATAGCGAACGACGAACAGCGAACGCCGTTTCTCCTCATCACCGGACCAGAATCGAAGGAAACATGTCAACTTTACCGAAGACCACAAAGGGCACCGACAAACGCGAACGCATCGTGCAGCGCGTTGCCCGCGAATTGCGCGACGGATTTTACGTCAACCTCGGCATCGGGTTGCCGACGCTGATTGCCAACTCTGTTCCGCCGGGCTTGGACGTGATTTTTCAATCCGAGAACGGCATGCTTGGCATCGGGCCGTATCCCCTCGAAGGAACGGAAGACGCGGACCTGATCAACGCGGGAAAAGAAACGGTCAGCGAACTGGCGGGGACCTCCTACTTTTCGGGCGCCGATTCTTTCGCCATGATTCGCGGCGGGCATGTTGACCTCAGCGTGCTGGGCGCGATGGAAGTCGACGAACTTGGCAGCCTTGCGAACTGGATGATTCCGGGCAAAATGGTCAAAGGCATGGGCGGCGCCATGGACCTGGTTGCGGGAGCGCGGCGCGTGATCGTCGCCATGGAACATGCGACCAAAGATGGGCAGCCGAAGATCCTGAAGAAATGCACACTGCCCCTGACCGGCGTGAAGGTCGTGGACACAATTGTCACCGAGATGGCTTATATCCGAGTTACACCAGAAGGCTTGCTGCTTGAAGAGATTGCTCCCGGCCTGACGGTAGAGGACGTCCAGAAAGCGACGGGAGCGACGTTGCGGGTTAGTACTGAGCTGAAGACGATGTAGGCGGTGAAACTCAGTACTCGGCTTTCCGTTTTCAGTTCTGTGGCCGGGCGCTCGGCCCCACACTCACGTAGAGAATTCCCCGTGCTATCGTAGAAATTCATGTCCAGCGCACGACAAGAGCTATTAGAGATGCTGGCGGTCAAGTCATTTCGCTTGGGCGAGTTTCAGTTGTCGTCCGGGGGCACCAGCGACTATTACATCGATTGCCGCACTACTACGCTTGATGCCCGTGGCGCGCAACTGGTCGGCCGAGTGTTCCTTGATGAAATGCGCGGCCAAGGGTGGCACGCCGACGCCATCGGCGGACTGACCTTGGGTGCCGACCCCATCGTCGTGGCCGTCGCTGTCACTAGTGGAACTCTGCACGGCTTCCTCGTGCGTAAGGCGGAGAAGCGGCACGGCACTGGCCAGCGCATCGAAGGCTTCCGCGAAAAAGGCGCGCGCGTCGTGATTGTGGACGATGTTTGCACCACCGGATCCTCCACCGTGCAAGCCATCGAAGCGGCGCGGGAATTCGGCTTTAGAGTCGTGGGTGCGATGTGCCTGGTGGAGCGCGAAGATGCCCGCGGCCGCCCGAACGTAGAAAAAAACGCCGCCCCGGCAAACTTCATATCAATTTTTACGGCAACCGATGTGCGAAAAGAGCACTTAGCAATTTGCACTTAGGATTTAGTCGCGAACAGCGAATAGCGAATAGCGAACAGCGAACGACTAACGACCAACGACGAACGACCAAAGACTGCACGCATGATCCAAACCCTGGAATGGACCAAATCCGGCGTGGTCTTCATCGATCAGACGAAGCTGCCTACCGAAGAAGTGTATGTAACTTGCACCACGCACCAGCAGGTTGCCGACGTAATCCGCAACATGGTTGTCCGGGGAGCGCCCGCCATTGGCGTGGCCGCTGCTATGGGGATCGCGCTGGGCGTGAAAAATTCCACAGCGGAGAATGCCGCCGATCTCAAAAAAGACTTCGACCGGATTTGCGAAATTATCCGGCAGACGCGCCCCACCGCCGTTAACCTCTTTTGGGCGATCCGGCGCATGACGGAGAAATTTGAATCGCTCCGCTCACGCCCTATAGCGCAGATCCGGCAGGCACTGATCGACGAAGCCCGGCGCATGCACGCCGGGGATATCGCCGCCAACCAGGCCATGGGACGCCACGGCGCCGCCCTCATGCCGTCGAGCGGCGGCGTGCTCACCCACTGCAATGCCGGAGCGCTCGCCACCGCCGGCTACGGCACTGCGCTTGGCGTCATCCGCGCGGCGGTCGAGCAAGGCAAGAAAATTCAAGTCTACGCCGACGAGACGCGTCCCTTTCTGCAGGGCTCGCGCCTCACCGCGTGGGAGCTGATGAAAGATGGCATCCCCACTACCGTCATCTCCGACAACATGGCGGGAGCTATGATGCAGCAAGGCAAGATCGGAGCCATCGTCGTCGGCGCCGACCGCATTGCCGCCAACGGAGACGTGGCCAATAAAATCGGCACCTATACTGTAGCCGTCCTCGCCAAGGAGCACGGCATCCCGTTCTACGTCGCGGCGCCGATTTCAACCGTCGATCTCGACACGCCCGACGGCAGCAGGATTCCCATTGAGCAGCGCAACGCCAGAGAAGTCACGCACATCGCCGGCAAGCAGATGGTGCCTGACGGAGTGCAGATCGAGAACCCTGCGTTTGACGTGACTCCCGCAAAATACGTAGCCGCCATCATCACCGAACGTGGCATTGCCCGCGCGCCGTACACGGAGTCTCTGCGCCAGTTGGCGGGGCAGGTCCAGGAAACTCGCTGAACCTCGAGACCCTGCGGCAGGGCATCGCTTTTCGCGACGCCGCCGTGCGACACTCTTTGCAGGGCATTCCGGGAGCGCCTTCAGGTACCAAATTTCATGCGCATTGTTATCGCGGGCGGCGGGACTGGCGGGCACGTTATTCCGGCGCTGGCCATCGCCCAACAGCTTAAGAAGCAACTTGGCGCCGAGGTTCTTTTTATTGGGACGGCTCGCGGTATTGAGACGCGGCTGGTGCCGCAGGCGGGGTTCGCTCTGGAGCTGATTCAGGTCGGCGCGCTGAAAAATGTCAGCCTGATGACGCGGGCGAAGACGATGTTCGACTTACCGCGCGCGATCGCGGCTTCTTCGCGGATGCTTTCGGAATTCGATCCCGAGGTGGTGATTGGAGTCGGAGGATACGCCTCCGGACCGGCGATGGTAGCCGCGATTCGGCGGCGGCTTCCTACGCTGGCCTTCGAGCCCAACGTCGTGCCGGGGTTTGCGAATCGAATGATCGCGCGCTGGGTTTCCGCGGCGGCGGTGCACTTTGAAGAAACTTGCCGGTATTTTCCTAACTGCCGGGTGACGGGTGTGCCGGTGCGCGAAGCGTTCTTTGCGATTCCACCGAAATCTATTTCTTCGGGAGTCGCGGGCACGCCCACGCTACTGGTTTTTGGAGGTAGTCAGGGGGCGCGCGCCATCAATCAGGCGATGATCGAGTCGCTGGCCGGTTTGCGCGCGAGGATTCCCGGGATTCACATCATTCACCAGACTGGGCAGCGCGATTATGAGCATGTGCTGGCCGCTTATCAGCAGTCGGGAATCTCGGGCGAAGTTCACAAGTTCATCGACGATATGCCGGAAACTTTCGGGCGCGCCGATTTGCTTGTCTGCCGTTCGGGCGCAAGCACGGTCGGTGAGATTACAGCGGCAGGCAAGCCGGCGATTTTCGTGCCGTTCCCGGCGGCCGCGGATGATCATCAAAATGTGAACGCGCGGGCGCTGGAACGCGCGGGCGCGGCGGTAGTAGTCGAAGAAAGTAATTTGGGCGCGGCTTACCTGGTCGATACGATTGCGGCCCTGATCGGCGATGCTCGGCGGCTGCAGGGCATGTCCGCGGCGGCGAAGTCTTTGGCGCATCCTAAGGCAGTCGAGGAGATTGCCGAGATGGTGGTGCGGCTGGCTGGCGGCGCGTAGAACCATTTCACCGCCGAGACGCAGAGGGCGCCGAGAAAAAGCTTAACCACCGAGGTCACAGGGAAACACCAGGGAAGGAAGCCCGAACTTTCTCCGCGCACTCGGTGTCTCGGCGGTGAGATGGTCTATCATCAGCGTTCGTCGTCACCGTTCATTCGGGGAATAGGTTTTTATGTTCGCCAAGATTCAGCGCATTCATTTCGTGGGGATTGGGGGCATCGGCATGAGCGGGATTGCCGAGGTGCTGCTGAATCTCGGCTACCAGATTTCCGGCTCCGACCTGAAAACTTCGGCGGTCACCCAGCGACTTGGCGCTTTGGGCGCGGCCATTTTTGAGGGGCACGCCGCCGCCAACATTGCCGGCTCGGACGTTGTGGTTACGAGTTCCGCAATTTCGGTCGATAACCCTGAAGTTGTCGAAGCTCGGCGGCTGCATGTTCCGGTGATTCAGCGCGCCGAGATGCTCGCCGAGTTGATGCGGTTGAAGTACGGCATCGCGATCGCCGGCATGCATGGGAAGACCACTACGACTTCAATGGTCGCAGCCGTGCTGGCCGCCGGTGGCCTCGATCCCACGGTCGTGGTTGGAGGGCGGGTGGACGCGATGGGCTCGAATGCGCGGCTCGGCAAATCGCAATACCTCGTCGCCGAGGCGGACGAAAGTGACCGGTCGTTCCTGAAGCTGTCGCCGATTCTCTCGGTGGTCACGAACATCGACCGCGAGCACATGGACTGCTACCGCGACATGCGCGACGTTCGCCGTACGTTTCTCGAATTCATGGAGCGCGTCCCGTTTTATGGTCTGGTCGTCGGCTGCAATGATGATGCGGTGCTGCGGCGCTTGTTGCCGCACGTGCATCGGCGGGTGACGACATACGGAACCAGTCAGGGGTCCGATTTCCTGATCCGCACGGTGTCGTCGGTTGCTGCCGGAGAGCACAGCCCGCTCGTCCGCTTCCAGGTGACTTACAAAGAGAAAAATCTCGGGGAGTTCACGCTGCACGTGCCGGGCGCGCACAACGTACTGAATGCGACGGCTGCCATCGCGGTGGGCACCGCGCTCGACATTCCCGCGGAGATGATCCGTTCCGCGCTTGACGGTTTTCGCGGCGTGGACCGCCGCTTTCAGTTCAGAGGGGCAGCAGCGGGCGTCAGCGTGATTGACGATTACGGCCACCATCCGACGGAAATCCGGGCGACGCTGGCTGCCGCCCGCGAGTGCGGATTTCGCCGCGTGCATGTGATCTTCCAGCCGCACCGGTTTTCTCGCACTCGCGATCAGATGGATGAGTTTGCGACCGCGTTCGCCGACGCTGACACGCTTTGCTTACTCGACATTTATCCGGCCAGCGAGAGGCCCATCGAAGGCATCACGGCGGCAGCTCTCGCCCGCCGCATTGCCGGGGCAGGGAAGAGGAGCGTGGAGTACGCTTCCTCTTTTTCCGGCGCCGTCGCCACGGTTGCCGCGCTTGCCCAACCGGGCGACATGGTGCTGACGCTGGGAGCTGGCAGCGTCTCGCAGTTGGGGGCGATGCTTCTGGAGAAGCTGGCGGCGAACTCGAGTCGAAAGTAGCTGGGTAGAGACGCGGCCGGAGAGGGAGACGGGGCAAGCCCCGTCTCTACGGAAGAATTCCCACCACAGGCAGCTGTGGAGCTGCGCTCGGCTTGGACGGGCGAGGGCGCCCGTCCCCACACGAGCATTTTCACCTGAGCATTCTTGCGCTCGCCTCCGAACCAACTTGGCACTGTCTCAATTCGCGGAAACCAGTTATAGTAATTTTGCTCAGCGGTTTTCTGTCGACAACTGACTCGACGAGTGGCGCGGAAATCAAGTTCTACCGCGGTACAGGAAGATTTGTATCCGCTTCCCAGCGAAGTTTCTCAGCACCGGGCTCCCGAGCGCGAGCCCTTCGACGACGCACGGCTGGTCGATTTGGAAGCGGAGCAGGAATCCCCATTTCTGCGCGGGCAAAAGCGCGTCTCTGTCCGGCGCGGATCACTCCCCCAAAAGACTGCCAATCGGCTGATGTGGGTCGCGGCGGCACTCGTCGTTCTTGCGATTCTGGGAGCTGCCGGCTTGGGCCTCTACCGCTATGGGAAGCATTCTTGGCGGTTTCGCATCGATTCCAGCGACCAGATTGAAGTCACCGGCGCCGAGCACGTCGCGCACGCGCAAATCATGGAGGTGATGGGCGGAGATATTGGCCGCAACATTTTTTTCGTTCCGCTCGCGCAGCGGAAGCAGCAACTGGAGCAGATTCCGTGGGTGGAATCGGCGAGCGTGATGCGCTTTGTGCCGAATCGCCTGCGCATCGAGATTCATGAACGCACGCCGGTCGCCTTTGCCCGTATCGGCGCGCACATTTCGCTGATCGACGCTGGGGGCACGCTGATGGAACTTGCTCCAGGCGGCAAGCACAAGTATTCGTTTGCGGTGATTGCGGGCATGAATGCTGGCGAGCCGCTCTCCACCCGCGCCGGGCGGATGAAGAATTACAACGAACTGGTTCGCGAACTCGATTCCGGCGGCGCCCGTTATTCCCAGGAACTGAGCGAAGTGGATCTCAGCGATTCCGAGGACGTGAAGGTGCTGGCCGCCGATTCGAACGGCGAAGTGCTCGTGCATCTCGGCTCGGGGAATTACCTCCAGCGCTACAGAACGTACGTGACGCATGTGCAGCAGTGGCGGCAGCAGTTCGACAAGCTCGAATCGGTGGACTTGCGCTACGACGGCCAGATCATCGTGAATCCCGACCTCGAGGGGATGGCTCGGCAGCCGGCCTTAACGCCGGCGGCGGCCAAAATGGCGATGGCAGCGGGAGTGAAAACTGCGGCGATCGTGAATTACGAGAAATATGTGACGCAGCCCGTGCCGGCGACTCCGGCGAAGAAGGAAGCGAAGCCCAAGGCAAAAGTCCGGGCGAAAGTCGCTGTTCACCATGCTCAGGCTAAACCAGCTCCGGCTAAGCATGCTTCGGCTAAACCAGCTTCGTTTAAACCTTTTCCGGCCAAACCAGCGCCGGTTAAACCGGCTCCAGTTAATCGAGCGCCAGCCAATCACGCCGCGCTGAAGCCGAGGGAGAAAACGGCGACGGTCGCGGTCGCCAAGAATAGAGCGGCGCCGCATCCGGTTGCGTCCACGTCGTCCGCCAGACAAAAGAAACCGAGCGCTGCTATTCGGAAGGAGACTCCGCAGAACTAGCGGGCATCATCTTTACCTTTATGCCGAGCGTTATTTTATGCTGAATCATGAGCCCAATTTCATTACCGCCATTGACGTAGGCAGCGCCAAGACTTCGGTTCTGGTGGCCGAACTGAGCGAGCACGGATTGCGTTATCGCGGCCACGGGATCAGCGAATCGCGAGGCCTGCGCAAGGGCGTGATTACCGAACTCGACAAGGCCGTCAGCAGCATTCAGAAAGCGGTGGAGCATGCGGAAGACGTGGCCGGCATTCCGATCGAGCATGCGCTGGTGGGCATTGCGGGCGCGCACATCCGCGGAATGAACAGCCACGGCGGCGTTACTTTCGGGGCGCGGTCGCGCGAGATTGGCCGTGAGGAAATCCGCCAGGCCGTGGACAAGGCTCGCACCGTGCCTTTGCCTGGCGATCGCGAAATTCTGCATTTGCTGCCGCAGGAGTTCATTCTGGACGATCAGCCGGGCGTGCAGGATCCGACGGGAATGATGGCCACGCGGCTCGAAGTGCGCGCGCACATTGTGACGGCTTCTTCAAGCGCGACGCAGAATCTGGTGACCGCGGTGAACCGGGCTGGTGTCCACGTGGACGACACCATCTTTGAGCCGCTGGCCTGCGCGGATTCCGTGTTGCGGTCGGACGAACGCGAACTTGGCGTCTGCCTTGTCGATCTTGGCGCCGGGTCGTGCGATCTGATCGTTTTTCAGCAGGGAGCGGTCGCGCACACGGCCGTCATCCCGGTCGGCGGCGACCACTTTACCAGCGATCTCTCAGTCGGCATGTGTACGGGGCTGGCGGACGCGGAGACGCTCAAGAAGAATTTTGGCAACGCGGTGCCGACGCTTATTCCCGAGGGCAATGAAGTCGAGGTGCCGTCGGTGGGAGACCGGCCCTCGCGCATGATGCCGCAGCGCATGGCCGGCGAGATTCTGGGGCCGCGCGCTCGCGAACTTTTCGAGTTGCTGCGCGACAACCTGCGCCATGCCGACGTTCTGGAGCACTGTATTGCCGGTTTCGTGCTGAGCGGCGGAGCCTCGCGCCTTCCCGGCATTCTCGACGTGGCGGAATCTGTGCTGCGGAAAGCCGCGCGTCTTGCCTGGCCGACGCCCATGGCGAGGATGCCGTCCTTTCTGGCTGAACCGGAGTTCGCGACGGTGTTGGGCATGGCATATTACGGCCACCGCGCCCGCCTTGCCCGGGGATTGCAGGAGCCCGGCTTTGGTTCGCGGATGAAAGCGCTGTTTGCGAGGAAGGGCGCGTAGAGGATTTGTTAGTGGAGGGACGGGCGTCTCGCCCGTCCTGCCGGGCGGGGACGCCCGGCTCTCCACCGAAAAACGATTACGAGGTGAAGTATGAACGAAGATAATGGACTCCGCATTTGCTTTCACGAAGAAGCCCGCAACGACGCTCGCATCAAGGTCATCGGTGTCGGGGGCGGAGGCAATAACGCGGTCAATCGCATGATTGACTCGGGCATGGAACACATCGAATTCATTGTGGCCAACACCGACCTGCAGGCTCTGCGGATGTCGCGCGCCGCTACCAAGATTCAACTCGGAGTAAAGCTGACCAACGGACTTGGCGCCGGTGCGAATCCCGAGATTGGCCGCAAAGCCGCGCTCGAAGATTCGGACAAACTCATCGAGGCAATGGAAGGCGCCGACATGGTTTTCGTCACCGCCGGACTCGGCGGCGGTACCGGCACCGGCGCGGCGCCGATCATCGCCTCGCTGGCCAGCGAAATGGGCGCGCTCACGGTCGCGGTGGTGACCAAACCTTTTGCCTTTGAAGGCAAACGCCGCATGCAGCAGGCGGAGCGCGGTATTTCCGAACTCATGGAGTCGGTCGACACCACCATCGTGATCCCGAACGAAAAATTGCTCGCCGTGGCCGAGAACGCGGGCTTCTTCGAGTCCTTCCGCGTTGCCGACGATATTCTTCGCCAGGGGGTGCAGGGCATTTCCGACATCATCACCATTCCGGGCATCATCAACCGCGACTTTGCCGACGTAAAGGCCATCATGGCGGGCATGGGCTATGCGGTGATGGGCACGGCTACGGCTTCCGGCGAACATCGCACGGTGGAAGCCGCGCAGCGCGCTATCTCCTCGCCGCTGCTTGAGGCAGGAGCGATTGACGGAGCCCGCGGCATTCTCATCAACATCACGGGCTCGAATTCGCTGAAGCTGGCAGAGGTGCAGCAGGCTTGCACGATCATCCAAGGCGCCGCTCACGAAGATGCCAACATCATCTTCGGCGCCGTTCTCGACGAGAAGATGAAAGACTCGGTCAAGATCACGGTGATCGCAACCGGCTTTAGAGAGGCCGACATTCGCCGTCCGCGCCACCACGAGAACTACGATCCGGTCATCTTATCGAGAGAAGTTTCAAATCAGGTTTCGCGCCAGCGGGATCATTTCCGCGAGCCCGAACCGGTGGCCGATCCCGAGCCGGCATTTGTGCCCGAACCGAGCTTTGAGCCAGATCCCGCGCCCGAGGCTTTTCAGGAATCGGATCCGGTTGGTGCGCCGCATGCAGCAGAGGTGATTTCGCTCGATGCGATGCGGTCCGCCGCTCCCAGCTACCAGGCGGAGGATCTCGACATTCCGGCCTTCCTGCGGAAACGCAGTGATGTGATGTAGGGGAAGGGCACTCCCGGCCAGCGCGCTGCGGAGGAGGTCGAGGGTCGCGTTCCTTTCCGGCTGTAGAGACGGGGCTTGCCCCGTCTCGCAGACGCGGCAACCCGATGGACATCCCCTAAAGGGCGTTTATTCCCGTAGAGGCGCAGGCTCTCAACCTCTCGCCTGATTTGGCCGATGTAATCCCTGACAAATCATTGGGGAGACCGTATGCACCGGCGAAGCTTCGCATTGGTCCTTGCTTGTTTCTGCGTAGGCCAAGTCACGTTACAGGCGCAAGACTTCAATCTCTTTGACCGCAACGTGCAAATACATGGATTCGCATCACAGGGCTTCGTCTACACGAACACTAACAATTGGCTGACGATGAACACCAGTCAGGGTAGCGCCGCCTTTACGGATTTCGGGTTCAATGCGTCCAGCAGCGTCACCGATAAGCTCCGGGTCGGGGCGCAGCTCTACGACCGTAACCTTGGCCAACTCGGAGAGTACCATCCCTCCCTGGACTGGGCCGTTGCGGATTACCGTTTCAAGAGTTGGTTCGGCGTTCGTGGCGGCAAAGTTAAGACCACGCTGGGCTTGTATAACGACACGCAAGACCTGGATTTTCTTCGCACTTTTGCGCTGCTTCCGCAAAGTGTTTATCCGACGGATCTCCGCGACGCCATGCTTGCTCACCTGGGCGGCGATGTCTACGGCAATATTTCCCTTAAGCGTCTCGGCGCTCTCTCCTATACGGCCTATGCCGGGCATCGCAGTGACAGCATCTATAGCGGCGCCGCGTACCTCGCTTCTGAGTACAAGGTCTACTTCACACGCTATGGTGGGCTACAGTATGGCGCCGATCTCCGATGGAACGCTCCGCTGAAGGGCCTGTTGATCGGAGTATCCCGAATGAATGAAGATATCACCGACGCGGCAAAATTCATAAACCCCCTCAACCCAGGCGCCGGGTTCGTTCCTTACTCTGCGGTTTCGAAGGCGGACTGGACCAACCAATTCTACGGAGAGTACACCGTGGGGAAACTGCGGATCGATTCGGAGTATCGCCGCTTCGTGCACGATGAAGTTGTCAACCGCGTCCTCCTCGAGACCATAACCGATGCACGCGGCTGGTACGTCTCGGGAACTTACCGAGTTATGAAACGGCTTGCACTTGGCTCCTACTACTCCCGCTACTCGATAACCCGCGTATCAGGAGGCCCTGAAGCTCCTTTTATCCCAGACCAAACTGACACCAGCCTTCCGGCCAATCACATCTACGACAAAGTCATCACGGCACGTGTCGATCTGAAAAGATTCTGGAACGTGAAAGTGGAAAGTCACTTCATGAACGGCTATGGGGACAGCACATACCCGGACGGGTTTTACCCCCAAGTGAACCGCCAGGGCTTCATGCCCAACACGAACGCTTTGGTGGTTAAGACCGGAGTTAATTTCTAGGCCCGGAGAGGCGAAGGAGAATGTAATGAAATGTCGAAGAATACTCCTCGTTGCTACCGGATTGATGGTCTTCGCCTCGGTGAATGCTCTCGCGGGCGACGTCAAGGTGATTGCCAATTCGAGTGTGAAAGTGGACACGATCTCCGCGGCTGAGCTGAAACGGGTGTTTCTGGAGGAGAAGATCTCGCTCGGGGATGGTACGCATGTCGAACCCGTACTGGAGAAGGACGGGCCGGTCCACGAAGCCTTCCTGCAAGAGTACCTGGGCATAAGCGTAGACGATCTGCAGATGTACTACCGCGCGCTGGTATTCACGGGCAGAGGCTTCACGCCGAAGGTACTTGGGTCTGATGCCGAGGTCGTGGCTTATGTAGCCCGGACGCGGGGTGCGATTGGGTATATGAGCAGTGCCGCGAGCGCGGAGGGAGTAAAGACACTTACCATCGGGGTCCCCAGTAGGACCGCCGAAAGAAAGCTGATCACGCGGGTCGAGCCGGATTATCCGGCGACGCTGAAGCGGCTTAACATTGGCGGAACTGTACGCTTGCGGGTATCCATTTCGGCAAACGGGAACGTGGAGAATGTCGAGTTGCTGGGAGGCAACCCGATTCTCGGCGAGTCGGCCGCAGCCGCGGTGAAACAATGGGTCTATACCGCTGGCAGATCGCGAACCATCGCGGAGGTTAGCATCCTGTTTGATGGGCAGCGATGAGACTTGAAGAAGGTTCCGAGGCCGATCCGCAGCAAGGCGAACATCGGAGTGGCGAGTCGGTCTCTGCTGTGTGCGTATCGCGATTTGAACCAGAGTGTGCGACCTGTCATCTCAACGCAGGGAATGGCTCGAAAGGTAATCGCGCGCTACTCCGCGGTACTGGTAGGGGCCAAACGAAACTTGGCAAAGACAAGTCGCTGTCCGGAGCCCCACAGTTGCTGCGGCCAATCGCGGCGCATGCAGGGCTTTTCTATGGCGACAAAATAAGCGCCACAGATCACTACAATCGCGGCGCCGACAAGCACGAGCTGCACGGACAGGTAGACCCAATAAGGCGCGGTCTCGCCCAGGCGCCTGGTGAGTCGCCCGACTGCGGAGATCACTTCATAATGAAGTAGGTAGATGGAGTAACACATCCCTCCGATGGCTATGATCCAGCGATTCGAGAAGAAACGATTGACGAGACGACCGCGAAAGGCAGCAACATAGAGGAGAAGGATCCAAGCGGGGAAAAGCCAGTGGGCGAGGACCGGCGAATGGAGGATGACAAATAGCAGGGGCCATCCCGCCAGCGCAACGAAATCCCATGCGAGGTTTCGCCGCGGAACTTCACCCCAGCTGGCTAGAAAAACGTCGGCGAGCAGGAATCCAACCAAGAAAAATTGCACGTAAGCGAGGATGGAGAGCGATGCCCGAGGAGTATGGTGCATGAAGAGAGCCTGACCCGACAGCGCTGCCAGTATGAGAATGGCAATCGAAGAGCGGCGTAACTTTCGACTTCGGATGGTGAAGAGAAGGGTCAACAACGGGACCAGCACGTAAAACTGCACTTCGATCTCGAGCGACCAAGCCACTCCCATTGCCGGGCTGAAGGTCCCGTAAATGAGGCTGTGCAAATAAAAGAGGCTGGCGGCTAAATGCGGATAAAAACTGGCAGGCGGCGCGCCCTCGATACCCGCAGCCAGAATGAACAGGAGAAGCAGCGCGACAATGTAAGGGGGTTCCAGACGAGTTAACCGGCGGAGATAATACTTGCGCAGATTCACCGGAGCGGCCCCCTCAAGGTAATGCGCAGCAAAGGGAAGCCCCAGGATAAAACCACTGATCACGAAGAAAAGCTCGACGCCGCGGAACCCTACTATAGCCGCCTGGGCAAGCCAGTCGGAATGTGGGGGAGCAGCACTATAGAGCGGCGACTTCGCCGTCAGGTATCCGTTCAGGTGAAACAGGATGACCATGCCGATGGCCGCGAAGCGCAGGCCGTCCATCTCAGGGATGAACCGGCCCGAACTAGTTTCGCGGGAAATATGAGCCAGGAATCTGCCGGCAATAGAATTGCGTCTGGAAACAGAGAGCGGGGCCGTGCATTTCTCGAGGCCAGCCGGATTGGACTCACCTGTACCCATTTCCAAGACAGTGACTTACAGCCGCGATCAAAACATATTACCCTATTGAAGCAGCGCGTAGTAGCTAGAAGCGGCCGGATGCCTGCTTCTGGCAAGCCCGTTCCTCATACCGGGCGACACCATTACCGGTCGACACCGTGCTCCAGGAATTTTCGGGACGATCTGCAATCCTGCAAAACCTCAGTTGCAGTCGATGGTGGGATTGGTTCATTCTTCCGCACGAGTGTTGGTTGACTTTGATGCTTTGTGTAGTTCTGCTCACGGCGCGAGCGTAGCCCAAACGAACCAATGGGACGGAGAGACGCAGCTTGACGGTACCTGGAGGTGCCGCGCGCACGACGCTAAACGAGAATTTGAAAACGAACATTTTTCAACAACGTAAAAACCTGTATCTTAGGACCTCGTTCAAAATGTTTTCTCGGGTTCCTGATTGGAGGCTTTCATGGGTCGTTCCTACCTGCGTCTTGTGACGCTCGCCGTGACCGGCAGTGCCCTCGCGCCGCTGGTCACTCTCTTGGCTAGCCGTTACATGCAGGACCGAGTTTTTCCATGGCGGGTATTGCCGATCTATTTGCTGGTTGCGCTGGGCATCATTGGAATCGCCCTGCTATTTCGATGGCTACTGGGGCTACTGGAGGGCAGGGCTGAACGCGCAGCTTCCGACCAGGCGGCGTTCCTGGCGGCCGCGTTACCTGAACGCTGGATCGGAGTCGCCATTTTTGCCTCGGCGGCGCTCAGCCTTTTCTTGGAACTGGCTATCATTCGCTGGCAAGCCACAGTTTTCCCATTCTTCTCGTTTTACAAGAACTTGTCCTTGCTCTCGTGTTTTGCCGGCCTCGGCCTGGGCTATGCACTGGGGCGCCGTGATCGCATGCCATTGTTCCTGACGTTGCCACTTTTGTGCTGGCAGTTCCTGTTTATGATCGGCATGCGGTACGGAATGACTTACGTGCAATTTCAGAGTTTGTACGTTCTGCCTTTTCATGAGCAACTGAACATGGGATTGCCCAAGGCAGCCAAGTTCTATTGGGGATTGCAGACCTACTACGTCCTGGCAGTTGTGTTTCTGCTGACGGCCCTGGCCTTCATACCGCTCGGACAGCTATGCGGAGGCCTTTTGGAACGCCGCAATAAGCTCGCCGGATATGGTTTTAATCTACTGGGAAGCCTGGCGGGTGTACTCCTGATGCTCGTGGCGAGTGCGTTCTGGACGCCGCCCCCGATCTGGTTCCTAATCGCTTTCGCGGTGCTGCTGTGTTTCTACGTCCGTCAGCCGTCCATCGTCGCGATTGGAGCCGCATTCGCGGTGGTCGCGTTGGTCATCCTGGAATGGCCGGTCAGCCCTGGGTTGCAGAGAATCTATTCTCCCTACCAACTGCTGGAGGTCGGGCACCATGAACGCGGACTGATGGAAGTCCGGGCAGCGGGTCACTATTACCAGAGGGTTTACGATTTTCTAGGTGGTGCCGATAGCTTGCCCGCCAACTCTTTTATTCGTAAGGCGAAAGACTATTACGACCTGCCCTATCAAGTTGCGCAACAACCGAGGGACGTGGCAGTTGTGGGCGCAGGCACCGGCAATGACGTTGCCGCCGCTCTGCGTGGCGGGGCAGAACACATAGACGCGATCGAGATCGATCCCGCCATTCTTCTCCTGGGACGCGAGGGCCATCCCGAGCATCCCTACAACAACCCGCGTGTCCGTGCGATCGTGAATGATGCCCGCTCATTCCTGCGCACCACCGATCAGCGCTATGACTTGATCGTCTTCGGCTTGCTCGATTCGCATACCCTGTTGAGCCAGGCGTCGAGTGTGCGCCTGGATTCATTTGTGTATACGGTGCAGGCGATGCGTGAGGCACGAGCCCGGTTGAAACCACATGGAGTTATCTCGCTTGCCTTTTCCGTGCTGAATGATCAATTGGGACGCAAGATTTACCTGATGCTCCAGGAAGCCTTTGACGGACACCCACCGTTTTGTATCCAGGTGGGCTATGACGGAGGGGTAGTTTTTCTGGAATCCGAAAACCATGGAGTGTCTCTGCCGCCCGATTTTCTTACGCAGAGAGGTTTCTGGGACAAGACTGCAAATTACGCCAACTCGGCTCTGCGAGCTGATCTCTCCACAGATGACTGGCCTTTCTTTTACATGCCGGAACGGATTTATCCATTTTCCTATCTCGTGATGGTCGCGCTCGTGCTGTTGCTGTCCCTATTCATGATCTCCCACTTCCTCCCGGAGCGGCCACGGTCTGGGAATGTCCCATTTTTTCTGCTGGGAGCGGGCTTCATGTTGGTGGAAACGAAAGGTATTACAGAACTCGGGCTCACGTTCGGCAACTCGTGGCAGGTAATTGGATTGGTGATCGCGGGGATCATGGTGATGGCCTACTTTGCCAACCTGGTCGTGCAACGCCTCAGGATTACGAATGCATTAGTTTCTTACGGATTGCTCGGGGCCTCTCTGGCGATCGGTTGGTGGGTGGCGAGAAACGGAGGACTTCCTTCAACCTGGGCTGGGCGCATCGAGACGATGCTGTTGTTAACTTCGCCCATGTTTTTCTCCGGTATTGTGTTTTCTACCCTCTTGAAATCCCGGGGCGAGATATCAGGAGTGATGTCGGCGAACCTGTTTGGTGCGATGTGCGGAGGGCTGCTGGAATACAACTCGATGTACTTCGGGTTTCAATTCCTGTACATAATGGCTGCAGGATTGTATGTCTTGGCGTTTATCTGGGAACTCTTCCAGTCGAAATTTGATCGAAACGTGATCACGCCAGCGCGAGTACTCGCTGCTCGCGGATAATTAACCCGTTGGGACGGAGCACTCTGGGCATGAATCATAGCAGCTTCTGGGCCGCGATCCAGGCGTTGATCTTTGTTTCCAGCAAGTCGAGCGGCAGCGGGCCCTGATCGAGCACCGCGTCGTGAAAGGTACGCAGATCGAATTTCGCTCCCAACTCTTGTTGCGCTCGCGCCCGTAGTTCGAGAATCTTCGTCTGTCCCATCTTGTAGGAAAGCGCCTGCGCCGGCCACGCAATATAGCGGTCCACTTCGGTCTCGATGTTCTGATCGTCCATCGCGGTATGTTCGTGGAAGAAGTCGACCATCTGCTGGCGCGTCCAGTGCTGGGAGTGCACGCCCGTGTCTACGACCCAGCGCACGGCACGCCACATCTCATTTTGCAGGCGGCCGTAGTCGCTGTACGGATCCTGATAAAAGCCCACTTCTTTTCCGAGGCGCTCAGAGTAGAACGCCCACCCTTCGGTATACGCATTCAGATCGAGGTTGAACCTGCGGAACGGCGGCAGGGCGGTGAGTTCCTGCGCGATCGAAAATTGCAGGTGATGTCCGGGAACACCTTCGTGGTACGCGATGGCTTCCACGTTGAGTAGCAACCGCTTCTCCGGCGCGTACTCGTTGACGTTGATGCGGCCCGGCCGCGACCCGTCTCCTGCGCCCGGGGAATAATCGGCAGGAACGCTGTCGGCGCTTCGGAACGACTCCATCGGCACCACGGTCAGCTTGTTCTTCGGCAGGCGTCCGAATAGTTGCGGCAGCTTTCCGTACATCTGGTCGCGATATTGCGTGTACAGGTCAAGCAATTGCCGGCCCGATTTGGCATGCAGTTTCGGATCCTGCCGGATGTGATCGTTGAACGATTTCAGATCGCTGAATCCCTGCGCTTTGGCGATGGACAGCATCTGGGTTTCAATTTCGGCGACGCTCTTCAGGCCAAGCTGGTGAATCTGCTCGGCAGTGAAATCGGTGGTGGTCTGGTGACGCACGGCGAAGCGATAGTGCGCTTCTCCGTCGGGCAAGGCCCACACTCCGGGGTCGAGGCGGCCGTGAGGCGCGTAATCGTCGCGCACGAACTTGGCGAATTTCGCATAGGCGGGCCCGACCAAGTTCTTTACTGCGTTTTCAATCTCTTCGCGTAATTGCTTCCGGTCTTTCTGCGAGATGGGCTCCGAAATGGAATCCGGGAACTTGCGCAGCGGCTCGGTAAAGGGACTTTTGTCGAGCGGATCGTCGGCAATTTGCTGCGCCTGCCCGGACACTTTCTCGAGCAGATACTTTGGCGGCATGCGGTGGTCGCGCAGTCCGTCGCGCATGTGTCCCATGGCCTGCTCGAGCACGCGCGGAATCTGGTGGAGGCGGGACAAGTAGTCTTCGTAATCTTTCATGTTGCGGAAGGGTGAATCGAAGGCCAGCAAAGCGTATTCGAGGTGAACGCCGCCAAACTGCGTCGCCGGCATTTCCCAGTTTTTGAATTGCGCGCTGTCGAGCGCTTCGCGCAGGATGCGCAGCATCAGCGCATGGTTGAGTTTTTCCTCCTCCGGGAATCCGGTGACATCGATGGCTTCGAAGCGCGCCAGCGACTGACGAGTGTGTTCGAGATCGTCGGCAATCGCTTTGTCGGAAAAATCGCTCAGCCGATCGTTGTAGCGATCGTCTCCAACCTGGGTGGCAAGCTCTGGCCGGGTGCGCAGCGAGTACTCCCACTCATCGGCGAGCAGACGAGTGAGTTGGGCGCGGCGGGCTTCGAGAGTCTGCTCGGCAACGCGGGCGTAGAGAGGGATGACTAGGGCTACGGTGAAAGAGACGTTCAAAAGCAGTAGCACGAGCGATGTTCGCAAGAGGCAGACCTCGGCAGCGTTGATCCGCAAGGTGAATGGACGCTGCGCTCGTGATGGATTCTAGCGCACCCTGCTCTAGGGGCAGGTGAGTTGCGCGGTGCCGACGACAGTGCAACCCCCTCCGCAAGCGGTTGTCGTGGGGCAGTTATAAGTGCCGGGGATATTCGGAATGTCCCACGCATTGATCGCATACGTACCGGTCGCACCACTGGCGCATTGAGCGACGCCTGAGGCGGTGACCGATACTTCGGACGCGGGCACACCTTGCTGACAGGCTACCCAATTGGCTGTCAGCGGCGTGACGGTGTGGGACGGATTGTTGTAGACGCCGGTCGCGGTGAACGGCACCTGTCCGTTCCGATAGGACTGCGCGTTCGCGGTCGCGGGGTTAATCGTGATGGATTGGAGTTGACCTTGGCCCTGACCGGCACCGCAGGACAACGCAAAGGACGCGGCCAGAACCAGAGCGAGAAAAGAAAGCACGAACCGAAGCTTTTCCATAATCTCTCCTGAAAGATCGAAGTCTGACTTGCGGATTTTGGGGCCTGCGCGGCCCCCTGGCTTTGCCGCGTGATCGAGATCGTTCATTTTATGGGATGCAGGTCAATAGGACAATGCCGTCAGAAATATCGCGAAGACGCGCGCCGTGGGGTCGCTTGCGATGACGATATTTTGGCAGTTGCTGATCGCGGTCTCCCTGCGCTATTGCTCCGGCTCCCGCGCGGATGTGCAAACTGATGCAGTAACCTAGTACCTTTCAAGGTAATAAGGTGATCCCATTACCAAGGTGCCTGTCCCTCTCACGAAATCGCTTTAAGTGCAATTTAGTCAGATAGTTATCGCGTAGATTCCGCTCTTGACACCTTTACACTTTGGCATTGCGTCGAACCTCATAAATCGCCTACTATCGGACAGTTGCAGGAGAGGCGCCTTCGGTTTAGTGATTTGGCGAGGCTCTTGCATCAAATCAACTAGGCCGACAGATTACTAAGCAGTAGATTGGCCGAGTACTACCGGGGATGGTGAAGTGAAGCTTAGGGCCTGGTTTCTTCGTCTCGCATTTTTATTGGGATTGGCAATGTTGCTGGAAGCGAGTGGCATCGCAGCCAGCGTCAATCCGCCCGCGCTTACACCGCACAGAAAAGCTCGCGGGGTTACGGAAAATCAGCACGCAAAGAGGCGCATGCGAACCCTGGCTCGGAGCCGCGTTCCGCGCTCGCCATATGCCAGGACGCGTTCTTCCGCCACGCGTTTTTCGGGCACGCGTTTTTCGGGCACGCGTTCTTCCGGCACACGTTCTTCCGGCACACTTTATTCCCGTACCTCTGGCCGCCATCGTTATAACGAGCGTTTCCACACCAGTTCGTTCGCATCCGATATTGCCGAAGGTGACGTGACTGCCGGCGAAGATCCCGTGGTTCGTCAGGCCGCGATCGATGCCCTGGGCAACATGAACGGCACCGTGGTCGCGATCGAGCCGACCAGCGGACGCATCCTCGCGATGGTTAATCAGAGGCTCGCGCTTTCAAGCGGCGCGCAGCCGTGCTCGACCATCAAACTTTCCGTGGCTCTGGCGGCACTGAGTGAAGGCGTGATCGACGAGCAAACTGAAGTTTCGCTCGGGAGCCGCAGCCGCATGAATCTTACGGAGGCGCTGGCGCACTCGAACAACGCCTACTTCGAAGCGGTTGGGCGCAAGCTGGGCTTCGAAAAAGTGCAATACTACGCGCACCAGTTCGGACTCGGCGAACTTGCCGGCTATCACATTCCCGGCGAGCAGTTGGGCACTTATCCGGAAGTAGAAATCCCTGCCAAACTTGGTGGCGTCAGCAAGATGTGCTCGTTTGGCGAGGGCATCTCGATGACTCCGCTGCAACTGGGCGCTCTGGTGACGGCGATCTCCAACGGCGGCACGCTCTACTACCTGCAACATCCGACCAGCCCGGAAGCCGTCGCCAACTTCCAGCCTCGCGTTAAGCGCCATCTCGACATCGAGCCGGTGATTCCCGAACTCTCCGACGGCATGGCCGGAGCCGTCGCCTACGGCACGGCGCGCAGCGTGCGTTTGAACTTTAATGAGGAATCGATCTTGGGGAAGACCGGGACGTGTTCGCACGACGGCACGCGCTTCGGATGGTTTGCCTCCTACGCCAACACCGACATCGGACGCATCGTGACCGTCGTCTTCCTGCAGGGCGGACGTCCCACGTTCGGGCCTAAAGCGGCGGAGATCGCGGGCCGCATGTACCGCAATCTCTACGATCACAACTTCTTTCTGGCGGGGGCAACTGGAGTCAGCCCAGCTGAACCTGTGCAGAAGGCGAGTAGCGTAAGTACGCGGCAGTAATTCCCGCACGCAGGCGGCGCGCGGAAGGCTCACCTGAAGCGTCGCTAAAGCGCTTGCGGAAAAAGTCGATTCTCGATGCCCAGCCCCTAAAGGGGCGTCTGATTTCGAAGGACTTGCGGTATCGCTAAAGCGATACCCTGATACGAAACTTGAGTTTTTCCGCAAGCTGTAAAGCGCTCATATATTGGTGACGCCATGCGGCACGGCTTGAAGCCGTGCACTTCCCAAGGCCGAAGTGAAACCAAGAGTTGTTCAGCAGTCTGAGACGGGGCAAGCCCCGTCTCTACGAAAGCGGTTTTTCCGCAGCCTGTGAAGCCGCGTCTTTCCTAAGATCGCCCGAATCAACGTCTGCCACAGCCTGTGATGCCGTATGCTTCCCCTTACTTCTTAGGATGCGAGATGCTCAACGGGATTGAGGCGACGAAGAGTCTCCCTTGGTCGCTGTCGATCGGTTCGATATCGAAAAAGGTCGGGCCTCCGTAGCCAATCGCCCTGGTCCGAAAGAAATAAACCTTGCCGGCCTCAGCAGTGAAGTGGGCCAGACCGACTACCTGGGACAGTCTCGCGAAATGCGATTGCCAGTTGGCGCAGAGATGGCGCTCGCCGGGGTCTACCGCGAAAGAAAAATAGGAATTGTGATGATTGGCGCCGACCCACGCGCCGTCGAGAGCGATCTTCGTGGTGATGCAGCCTCCGATGCAATTGATGGACCCGATCTCCTGGATCACATAAACCAGCGCCTTGCCGGCTTCGGGCTGCCCGACGGTGTGCTGGGAGTTATCGTCTTTCACGTCGAACTTAACATTGCTCGGACCGCAGGCAGCTTGAGCGGCGGAGACTGCTGCGGGATCCTGGGCAAAGGCGGCAATCGAGAAAAGAATTAAGGCGACAGCGGTGCGCATAATTTCCCTCCGAACTGAACACAGGGGAACTATACGCGGTTTTGCATCTTGAGAACCGCTGGTCCTTCTTACCAGAGGTCTTACCGCTTTACCTCGTCCTTGGCGACCACGCCGTCCCTGATGGAGACGATGCGGTGGGCGTACTCGGCGATGTCGTGCTCGTGCGTCACCAGTACGATCGTGTTGCCTTCGGCGTGCAGACGATCGAACAACGCCATGATCTCGTTTCCGGTTTGTGAGTCGAGATTGCCGGTCGGTTCGTCGGCGAGGATGATGGCTGGGTTATTGACCAGAGCGCGGGCGACGGCCACGCGCTGGCGCTGTCCGCCGGAGAGTTCGTTGGGCTTGTGGTTCATGCGGTCTTCCATGCCGACCGACGTAAGTGCGGCTTTGGCGCGCTGGGCGCGCTCTTCAGAAGGAACTCCGGCATAGATCAGCGGCAGCTCCACGTTGTGCAGCGACGTGGCACGGGCCAGCAGATTGAAGGTCTGGAAGACGAACCCGATTTCCTTGTTGCGGATGCGCGCCAGTTCGTCGTCGTCGAGTTCGCTGACCAGTTGGCCGTTGAGCCAGTATTGGCCTTTGGAAGGCGAGTCGAGACAGCCGATCAGGTTCATCAGGGTGGACTTGCCGGAGCCAGACGGGCCCATGATGGCGACGTATTCGTTGCGCTGGATGCGCAGGTTGATGCCGCGAAGCGCATGCACCTGTTCCGAGCCCATATCGTAGGTCTTCCACAGATCCTCGGTGGTGATCATGTAGGAGTTGGGCGCAGCCCAATTCGCGGGCTTATCGATTGGGAATACCTCCGCAGTCGCCATCTTGCTCTCCTTCTCCGGATCGGGCTCGGGCACGCATGCTCCTATAGCCGTTCTATCTTCGACGTTCCAACTCGTTAGAAGTTAGACCGCAGCCCCTAAGGGGGGCGCCTCTTTCGAGGAACTTGCGGTATCGCTAAAGCGATACCCTGATACGAACCCAGCATGCTAAGCGATGCCCTGATCGAAGGTTAATTGGAGAGCCGGGCGTCCCCGCCCCGCCGGACGGGCGAGACGCCCGTCCCTCCACTAGCTGCCTTCGTCTTCTTTTTTCGGGGTCGAGTTATCTATTTTGACACTCGTTCCCGGCTTCAGGGTACGTAAAACCTTGTAGCTGCCGGTGATCACTTCGTCACCCTCTTGCAAGCCCTTGGTGACCTCGATATCGGTGGTGCCGCTGATGCCGGTATCGACTGGAACGAATACGGCTTTCTTGTCGCGAATCGCGAACACGCCCTGCACTTCTTCCTTCTGCTTCGCTGCTTCCGCCGGAGCGCTGGCCGCCTGCACATTATTGCCTTTCCCCGCGTCTTTATCCTTGGGCACGAGATCCGCCTGGGTGCGGACGGTGATCGCCTGAATCGGGATGCTGATGACGCTGCTGCGGGTCGCGGTCGTGATCTTGGCGGTCGAGGAGAGGCCTGGGCGCAGGTCTGCGGGCGGATCCGTGAGCGTCACGACGACTTTGAAATCCTTGGCTTCCTGGCTGGTCGAGCTGGCCTGAGAGGTAGCGACGCCGGTCGAGCGCACGATGGCGTTGTCCCCGATTTCGCTGACGATGCCGTGGAAGACCTTGTGGGGGATGGCGTCGATGGTCACGTCCGCGGATTGGCCGAGGCGCACGTTGACGATGTCGGTCTCGTCTACCTTGACCTCGGAGGTGATCACGGACATATCGGCAATTGTCATCAGCGTGCTGCCCGGTGCATTCTGGATTCCCATGACCACGGTCTCGCCTTCACGTACGGGAAGATTGGTGATTACGCCCTCAAAGGGGGCTTCGTACGTGGTTTTTTGCAGCACGTCGGCAAACCGAGTCAGGTTGGCCCGATTCTGCGCGATGTGCATATCCGCCGACTCTTTCTGCGCCTTGGCTTGGGCCACTTTGGCATGGGCTTGGGCGAGTCCGGCATCGGCCGACTCCCATGCAGCTTTCTTCACGTCGTAATCCTGTTTGGGGATCAAAGCCGCGTTGTACAGGCTCTGAGCGCGGTCCCAATCGAGCTTGGCGTGGACGGCGTCGGACTTGGCGCGGTTCAGGTCCGCGAGCGAGGTGTTCAGGGCGGCATCGGCGGCGACGGCATCGGTTTGAGCCACTTGCACGGATGCGCGAGTAGCATTGACATCGGCCAAGGACTGCACGTTCTCAAGCTGCGCCAGCAACTGCCCTTTTTGCACGCGGTCGCCTTCCTTGACGTGCAGCTTGACGATCCTGCCCATGGCATTGGCTCCGATGTTCGCGTAGGTCTTGGGCTTGATTTCACCCGAGGCACTGACCACCGAGGCCAAGTACTGCTTCTGCACTTTCCCGGTTTGCACCGTCACCAGGTTCTTCCGGCTCTGGTAAACCGTAACGGCGACGATGATGCCGAGCATCAGGACCGCGCCCACCCCGAGCAAGACTTTCTTCCAGGTCTTCATAACGAAGTCTTCATGCCTAGGTCTTAACGTCTGCGCCGCTCCGCACTGCCTGCCCCGTCAGCAGACGCCACTGAATTTCCGGTTTGCCGCCAACTACAGTGTCAGAACGGCGAAAACGCACCGTAGTTGCGCAGCATAAACAGTTACGTTCAGACGAGGCGGAAAGTTCCCGCGAAACAGGCCCCTCCCCGCGTTGCTCCGGTGGGCTCAAAGAGGGGAGACCCGCGGCAGGTTCCATTATACCGTGCGGAGTATCCTGTCATCCGGCCGTGGCAGCGATCCCCGTTCGGCCGCAAGGCGCGGAATCTTTAGGGAGTTAGAAGGGGAGACTCGGCGCAGGAAATCTTTAGTGGCAGGCCACTTCCTCTTGCCTTGTTGTATCCAATGAACATAGAATTAGACTACCTATGTTTCTCGTGAGGTAGGCCCTTCTATGTTCTCTGCCGGCTTTCGAAATCGTTGCTCGGTTGGTGTGCTGGCGGGCGTGATGGCACTGTTTTTTGCCGCCTTTTCCCAAGCCCAGGACAAGGACGCGAAGGGCTCAGATGACAAAGCGGCGGCGCAGGGAAGCCAGACGGACCCGCTAAAGCGCCCGATCCCGGAAAAACAGAGGAAGGCCAACGCCAAGGCGCTTAAGATCGAGTTGAGCAAGACTTACAGAAAGTGGCTGGACGAGGACGTGCGCTGGATTATCACCGACCAAGAAAGATCCGCCTTCATGCAGCTCTCGAACGACGAAGAGCGCGATCAGTTCATTGAGGCCTTCTGGCAACGCCGCGATCCAACGCCGGACACCGAAGAGAACGAATTTAAAGAAGAGCACTACCGGCGCATCGCGTATGCCAACGAGCATTTCGCGGCCGGCATCCCCGGTTGGAAGACCGACCGCGGTCGGATGTACATCGTGTTTGGGCCAGCGGATGAGATCGACTCTCACCCCTCCGGCGGCACTTACCAGCGCCCCATGGAAGAAGGCGGTGGCGAGACCTCGACCTTCCCGTTCGAAACCTGGCGATATCGCTACATTGAAGGGATTGGGCAGGAAGTGATCATCGAGTTCGTCGATAGCTGCATGTGCGGCGACTATCACATGACCATAGACCGCTCGGAAAAAGACGCTTTGAAAATGACCCCGAACGCCGGCCTGACGCAGTATGAGCAAATGGGTATGGCGAGCAAGACGAGCCGGTTCTCCGGCGGCAACGGTATGGAGCAGCTGGGTGCCGGGCCGATGAATACTAATTTGCAGGCCAAGGAATTCGACCGCCTGGAGCAGTTTGCCAAACTGCAGGCGGCGCCTCAGGTGAAGTTCAAGGATCTGGAAGAAATAGTCAGCCACAAGATCAGCGTTAACCTGATGCCCTTTGATGTGCGGGCGGACTTTGTGAAGGTGACCAGCGACACGGTGCTGGTGCCCATCACGATTCAGATCAGGAACCGCGATGTGACCTTCCAGAACAAGGACGGCGTGGAGCGCGGTACCGTCAATATCTTCATGCGGGTGACGACGCTCACGGGCAAGATCGTACAAACTTTTGAAGAACCGGTGCAGATCGATGTGCCGGTGGAACTGCTGCCCAAGACCGCCGAGAATGCTAACGTGTACTGGAAAGCGATCCCGCTGCGCATCAGCCAGAATCGCTACCGCTTGGACATCGTCGTCAAGGACGTGAACGGAGATCGCACCGGGAGTTGGAGCCGTGCGATCCAGATCCCGGACTTCAGCGAGGACAAGTTGAGCAGCTCAACGCTTATCATCGCCGATGTGATGGAACCAGTGGCGACGAAGAACGTGGGCACGGGCAGTTTCGTGATCGGGGCGATGAAAGTGCGGCCGCGCGTGGCGCCGTCCGACGGCAAGCCCATCTTATTCAAGCGCAATCAGAAGCTGAATTTCTGGATGCAGGTTTACAATCTCAGCGTGGACGAGAAGACGCACAAGCCTTCGGCCACGATCGAATACAATGTAACGGACGCGAACAACAAGGCCATCATCCATACCGTCGAGTCGACGGACACGATGGGCAATGTGGGCGACCAGGTCACGCTGCAGAAGACGCTTTCCGCCGCTAACCTGCCGCCGGGCTTGTACAAGATCGAGATCAAAGTTAACGACAACCTTTCCAAGCAGATGGTGGACCCAACGGCGACTTTCGCCGTCGAGTAAACGGCTGCCTGGTTTCCCAAAGGTGGTAGGCGAGATGTTTCGAAAGCTCGGGTTCCTCCTAGTCGTTGCCGTCACGGTCACGACCGTGGTTCTTCCGGCATGGTCGGAAACTGCCCATGCGATCCCGGGTACGATATCTGGATACGTTCGCGATGCCAGCGGCGCACCGCAAATGGGCGCAGCGGTGGAAGTACTGGGCTCGGCCGCGCAGGCGCTGAAGGTCTTCACCGACGATCACGGCTTCTACTCGTTCGCCAGTCTGCTGCCCGGAACGTACAGCATCAAGGTGATTGCGCCTTCGTTCCTCCCGGCGCTGCGCGAGAAGATCGGCGTGCGCGCCGGCGCGAAGCGGATGGTGAATGTCACGCTGACCACGCTGTTCGAGGCCATCCAGTTGGTTCCGCTGCGCAGTCCGGTGGACGATGACGACTGGAAGTGGACGCTGCGCTCGGTCGCTAACCGCCCTATCCTGCGCGTGCTTGAAGATGGCACTACTGTGGTCGCGCAGAGCGGGGAGTCAGCCGCCGACCACGACTTGAAAGGTTCGGTGTCCTTTCTGGCAGGATCGCCCGGGCAAGGTTTCGGCAGTCCCTCGGATATGACTGCTGGTTTTGCCGTGGAGCGGTCGTTGCTATCGAGCGGCACTCTGCGGCTCAACGGCAACCTCGGTTATGAGCCCGACGGCCAGGGCATCCCGGCGGCGGTGCTCCGAACCACCTACACCAACAGCTTCAACGGTGTTCTTGAACCTTCGTTGGCGATTACGGCCCTCAGGCTGAATTCGCCTGACCTGAATACGATGCCCGGCGCCACGCTGCAAGCGCTGTCGGTAACCAGTTCGGATCGGATCGTCCTCGGCGACATGCTGGAGATGAAGTTCGGCAGCGAGTTGCAAACCATCCAATTTATGGGGCGGGTAAACGCCTTAAAGCCCTTCGGATCGGTCGATCTGCACATCACGCCGAACACGGTGCTGGAATATCAATACGCGACTTCGGTCCCGAATATGGGACTGGAGGATCGTTTCGGGGAGGATGGCTTCGATTCGGCTTCGTCGGACCTGAGCGAAACTGCGCCGCGCATGAGCATTACTGGGTTTTCTCCGGCGGTGGAGCGGGACCATCACCAGGAAGTGTCGATCTCCCAGCGCATCGGCAAGAACAATCTGCAGGTCGCATTCTATGCGGACAGCCTCGCCGACCCGGTGCTTACCGGAGTTGGCGAAATGACGGCCGAATCCGGTGAAGTTTTGCCCGATGTGTACTCCGGCACGTTCAGCTATCAGGGGAACAATTACGCGACGCGCGGGATGCGAGTGGTGCTACAGCGGAAACTGTTATCCGACCTGACCGCGACTTTAGATTATGCCTACGGCGGCGTGCTCGACCTGTCACGCCCCGACGTCCAACTACAAGACGCGCGGGAGTGGATTCACAAGGAGCAACGTCAGGCTGTGGCAGCGAAGTTCAGCGGAACTGTGCCTAAGGTGAAGACACGCTGGATCGCCTCCTATCGTTACACAGGCGGCCGCACGCTGACGCCGGTCGACCTGTTCGATACTTCGGCAGGCCAGTCCGATCCTTATTTGAACCTCTGCATCCGGCAACCGATTCCGGCCAGCCTCCTGGCGCGACACGTGGAGATTCTAATCGACTTGCGAAATCTTCTCGCGCAGGGTTACGTGCCCGTGATGGGACGCGACGGTCGCACTCTTTATCTAGTGCAATCGGCGCGCTCGATGCGCGGCGGCGTGGCCTTCAGCTTCTAGAATCTGTAGAGTCGCTCTAGTCTGTACAAGTTTCTTCCCATGCTCCTTTCGCGAACGTTCGGGAGAAGCGTTTCTGGCGACTAGTTCCGTTTCGCGCGGTCCTCCCAAACTGGGGTACACTTTCACAGCGTATGAGTGAAAAGACGACAAACATTGAGAGGCGTTCGCCCCAGCGGGTGCCAGTTCGTGTCCCAGTCAAGGTGCGACACGAGGGCTGTGAGCACGCGGGCTTGACCCGCGATCTGAGTTCGTCGGGGATCTTTCTCTATTCCGAGTCGAAGGTGAAAGCAGGCTCGAAGCTCGAACTGGTCATCATGCTGCCTCCCGGCCTGGGATTAGGGCCCGGAGGATGGACGCTCTGCGAGGCCTCGGTGGTGCGGGTGCAGGAATCGGAAGGCAAGGGCATGGGCATTGCCGCAACCCTCGACCGCATCGAGTTGTTGCCAGAGATCAGCTGAGAGGCAGGGGCATCGTGCTTAACGCCAGGCCGCCATCAGGCAGCTTTTTCTCAATTTGATCCAGGCAGTGAAAATAAATTCTCCCCCCCCCACGAAAGTTTACTTCACATTGCCCCATCGATGGTGCAATAATCGCCAGTTTCAAAAGCAAAGACGGAATAGGCCGTCTTCCAGGTGGGCTAGGGCAATGTGGATTGAAAAACTCAGTGATGGCGTTCTTGAACTGGACACGCCGATCGGGCCTCGATACTTACAGCCGAATCTCGTGCAACGCGCGTATCTTATTTGGACATTCCGAAATTTCTTCTCGCTGCCGCAGCAAGTGCTGCGTCCGTGGGAACGCCGATTGATTGATCGTCTGTGGAGCGAGAATAACTTCGTGTCCATGCCCGCAGTGGGTGCACACGACAGACCGGTGATCGGAAGAATCGAGCGGCGCGTGCCGGCTCAGGCAGAGGTTTTGCCCATTCGGAAACCGATGTCCAGTTCGAAACCCGCCGTAGCGGAGCAAAGCCGAGCCGCGTCAGCGTAGTCGAAGCTGCGCGCCGCCGCGCGCACCGCGCCTAGAACGACAAACCCCTGCCCCACAAGGTACCACCGCTCAGCCGCTAAAAAGGCAGACCGCCGAGTGATTCAAAAACAGAATGGAATTTCTACTCTAAGGTTGCGGACACAACAGAATCCCACAGGAAGTGAGCGACAAAACTTCCCGACTGCACAATCTATTCAGTCTGGATGCGAGAATTATGTCGAACTAACGATAATCGGGGTGCGCCGACAACCAGGATGTTTCTGCGGACTCAGGCTTTATTCTCAGGCTTGTTCTCGGGCTTATTTTCAGGCTTCGCGTCGTGATCCTTCATACCCTCTTTCAGTGCGCGAATGCCTTCGCCCAGACCCTTGCCCAACTCCGGCAATTTCTTGGGACCAAACACCAGCAGCGCGATGAAGAAAATCACCAGCAGGTGCATGGGTTGAAATAAACCTTCAAACATAAAGCCTCCGAACCGGAGATGCCGACCGAAAGCGCCGGACAGCATAACTACTATGTAGTGTATCCTAACTGATCCCCGGCAGTCTCTCTGGTTCCCGCCGTAATCGCTACCCTCCTGGGTCGTTGGGCCATGTCCCTAAAAATTACTTCGGTGACCTATCGGCGACACCGCGGCCGGACTATTTTGGGCACAGGGCGATTTTCGTGCGTCAAAACCGCCAAGAGCGCCGGAGGGCTTCGTGAAACGCTGTGTCCTGAGATGGCTATTGCTTCTGCTGGCGGCAGGCTCCTTGCAGGCTGAACAAGCTCCGCCCACGCCCGCTTCCGACGCCATTTTCCTGTGGCTGGCGGGGGGCATTTCGAGCGCACGGATCCAGCGCCTGGTTCGAGCACAGAACGCCCAAACGCGGAACGCCCAAACGCGGGACGAAGCCCGAACGTTTTCATGCCACGCTGCGCCAGAATGCACTCGGCAATGCACCCGCGCCCTGCAAAAGGCAGGGGCTGACTCAGGCTTGATTCAGAGCCTCGTGCGTCAGAGTTCGGATCCGAAGTCTGTATCGAAGTCCGGATTGAGATCGAGGTCCGAATCGGAGGCCGGGCCGAAGGCCGGCCGCCACGACGCACCCTGCGCCTGCTCTAGTCCCGCGGCACAGGTTGCCGCTCTGGTTCACGAAAAGAACTTCGATGCCGCCGAAGACAAACTCCGCGTCCTGCTTCGCGACGATGCGGGCACTTCTTCGCCGAATAATGCTGTGCTGCATTTTGTCCTCGGAACCGTCTTGCGCCGCGAAGACCGGTTCGACGACGCGCTCGACGAGATTACGGAATCTTCGCGCCTGATGCCCGGTTTCCCCGAAACGCACAGCCAGTTTGCTTACCTGTTTTACCGGACGGAGGATGCCGAGGACGCCCTCGCCGAAGCGCGCACCGCCCTTAGCATGGATCCCGCCAATGCCGAGGCCTACCGCTACCTCGGACTCGCGCTCTACGCCGAGGGCCAGTATGATGCCGCCCTGCACGCCTTCGAAGAATCTCTGGCGCGCGAACCCGCGGGCTCGCTGGCGAACGCGGACGTCTACTTCGATATGGGAATCACGCACCGCGACCAGGGAGACCTGCGCCGCGCCGCCATCGCCTATCGCCACGCCCTCAGCCTGCGCCCCGACTTCTGGGAGGCGCACAGCAATCTGGGCGTCGTCCTGCACGACCAGGGCAAGCTGGACGAGGCAATCGCGGAATATCGCTTAGCCAAGCGCCTCAAACCCGAAGAAGCCAGCGTTCGCAACAACCTGGGAAACACTCTTTGCGACAAGGAAGACTTCGATAGCGCCATCACGGAATTCAAGGATCTCTATCGTCAGAGCCCGGGGTGGGAGGGCGGTCACAACTGCCTGGCCCGCGCCTACATGTCCAAGCACGACTACCCATCGGCCATTCGCGAGTTACAGGCTGCCATCGCCGCCAATCCTGCCGGAGCGGCCGAACACCGCGTCCTGGGGCAGGCCCTCCTTCTAACGGGAAAAGACCGGGAAGCGGTGGAGGTGCTGCGCCAAGCAGTTTTGCTCAATTCCGAATCCGGGCTGGCACACCACTATCTCGGCACCGCGCTGGTGAATACCCAGCAACTAGCTGAGGCTGAAAAGGAGTTCCGCGAGGCCCTCCGCCTCGAGCCCAGCGCCCAGAATCACTATTCCCTCGCCGCCTGCCTGATGGCTCTTAACCAGTACGAAGAGGCTCTTGGAGAGCTCGAAATCGCTTCCCGCATGGATCCCAGCCAGAACCTTTACCGCGCCCGTATGCAAGAGGTCGTCCGGCTGATCACAACCTCGAAGTAACTCTCCCCTAAGATGTACCGTCGGACGTTACCTTAGTTATGTACCAATGACTTTGCCCTTCAGTCGCCAACAAACCTAAAATATTATTAGAAAACCGCGGTGCTTTGTAGCGCCGCCAAGGCCATTCATGGAAACTACCGTTACCAAACAAGCCCGAGAAAAATCCGTCAACCCGGCTGCACTCTCTGCTGTACTATCCACTAAACTATCCACTGCACCATCCACCCCAGAGCTGCATCTGCCGCCGGAGCCCGCGCCCGAGGTCCCTTCGGCACCGGAGCACAAATCCATCGGCTACGGGATGCCTTGTTCGCATTGCCGCGCCTACTATCCCGCTGACATGCACGTTTGTCCGATCTGCAAATCGTCGGACCGTATCTCGCCGACCGAACCGGCGGCTCATTCGCATTCCGCGGCTTCCGCCGCGTCGCAGCCCGCGTCGCAGCTCACGACTGGCGCGCAGATCACCGGCACGCAGGTCACCGGTTTGCAGATCACCGGTGTGCAGATCGATGACGACCGCGAGCGCTTCCTGAAAGAGCTCAAGTCACAGGCTTTCGCATCCCACACTCAGATCAACGCCACGGCCACGTTCCGTTGCGTTCTCGAACACCAGCACAGCGGGGCCAGCGAACCGGCCGCCGTCTGCCATAGCTGCTACGGCGAGGCGCGCCAGCAGGCTGACCGCATGGAAGCGGCTCTCCACATGGACACGAAAGAAGCAGCAAAAATCGTCTATGAAGCGGTATGGGCGGATACGTCCGACCCCAATAGCACTTACTTGAACGCCGCCAGCGCATTGCTCTCGGAGTTGCGCAAACGCGCCGGAATCGGCCTACTGCTCGGCGCGAATCAGCCCTTGGCGCACTAGCCGCAGGGTGTCGATTCTATCTATTAACTCTCAAGGCACTAATCAATTAGTACGGGTACCCCCCTCCCCCCCACCATTTTCCCGCAAAGTATTCAAGAACAGGGACTTATGTGTAAAGTATTCAGGAATAAGGACTTAGCTCGACTTCCCCACTTTGGGTGCGGCTTGTTTACTCCTAAGGTACTATCCGGCGTCACGATTTTTTTTATATCTCGACCATTTAGAATCATAGATTTGGCGGGAAATTCCTTTCAAATCTTTGAGTTTAAAGGATTTATTCGTAAAATATTCCGGAATAAGGAGTTAGCTTGTTGGGCTCACTCGCAGGATTTCGGCAAGGGGGGCTTGACAGCTGACTGCCTCAACTTCGTGTTGTCAAAGAGCGCCGACTAGTGGTGCTGGGGCAGCTTCGAGGAGCCTCTTGGGACGGGCACACCTCGACCCTGCTACAGGTCGATCTCCATTGTCGCCGACGGGCGGTTGGGGGTCTGTGATGGTGCTCACAGCTTTTGTGTGATGAAAAAGGTCTGCTCTGTGGGGATGGAAGCTTTTAAGAGTGTGCGGGAGAACTGGGTCGTCCCTCGCGGGGGCGGCGCGGGCGGTGTTCGCCCGCCAACCAGCCCGCCCGAGTAGGCTACTGAACCCGCCCCCCCGAGAACCTGCGTACCTCTTCGGAGAACCAGGCATTAAGCAAGTCGTACTCGTTCGCCTTTTCGCGTCCGTGCGTGGCTTCAATGGCGGTGAGCATCACCGTGTTGAGCGCATCAAGAGCGTCGCCGAGGTTGGGTCTGCGCTTGTTCAGAAGGTCGCTTATTTCAATGGCTAAATGGCGGACCCTTTCGGGCCGCTCTTTGTCAACCATAGTCCCCTGCAAACCGCCGCCATGACCAAGCTTGTTCCGCAGGTTGGTGCCCGCGCTCGCCAGTGCTTGCCCGATACGGTGCCAGAGCCGTTTCACTGAAAAGGAACGAAGCCTTCGTAACTCCCGGTTTGCTTGTTCATCCATACTAACTCGATCACGCTCTATCCATTCCGCGAACCTCTTGTTAGAAATGGAACAAAAGCGATCACGCTTCATCGATTCCGAGAACTTCCTCACCTCTTCGGAGTAATGAGACAAAAGCAGGTCGAACTCGTTCGCCCTTGCGCCTCCGTAATTGGCTTTGAGGGCGTTGAGCATCACCGTGGTGAGCGCGTCGCTCCCGTCGGCGAGGGTGGTTTGGCGCTTGATCAGAAGTTTCATGATCTCATCGGATAAGCGTATCGTTTCAGGGCGGTCCTTTATAGTCCCGCGCAGGACGTTGTTCTTTGCGTCGAACTCGAATGCAAACCCCATAGAGAGTCCCCTCACCGATTTCTTAAACAATTTTCTTCTCCTTCTGAACTTTGTCGTATGCCGCTTCAGCCTGTTCCTGCGTCGTCTTGATGCCTTCCCGCGCCTGAGTCGCGATGATGCAGTCGATCATCAGTTTCCGGCGCAACACAGGGTCACGTAGGAGAGCTTTTATGCCCAGCCTTTTACCCTTATCATCGATCAAGTGCTTTCGCCACTGATGCACAACGGAAGCAGCGTATTTCATATCTTCGAGCCACGCCTTAGCGTTATCTTCCGCCGTGCCCTCCGGCGTATTGCCGAAAGCTATGACGCGCCGGGTACCAACGTATCCGTACCAGTTGTCCCAGCGATTTTGCTTGATGCGTGCTTTTCTCATAGTTCCTAGTTTATTCAACGATGCGCTCTCCTTTTCCTTGGGTGTGATCGCGGGGTAGTCGGCTCCGCACTTTGGGCAGACAGCGTTCACTACGCCGTTCCAAACGTACTACCAGTGATAGAGCGACCCGCAAGCGTGCGCCAGACCGTGGTCAATAGTGCCTTGGCGCGAAACGGTTTCAGCAGAATGCCACTGGCTCCCATGTTTTCGACAGCGAATCGTGCCGTGCACAAGCAACATGGAGCAGTGGATATGAGGACTGGCATTCTCGGACAGTTTTGCTGGGTGCGATCCAGCAAAGTGATCCCGTGCGGATTGTTGAGGAGGTCGCACAGCATCAGGTCGAACCGCTCCCCTGAATTCAAGAGAGCCAGCGCCTCACGACCAGAACCGACCGCTCGGCATTCGTAGCCTGCGGTCGTCAAGATGTCAAAGATAAGTTTACGGACGGGTTCTGAGTCGTCCACGATGAGGATGCGCTCTGGCGTTCCTGCCCCACGTGCCGCGTCATCGCCTTGCTGAGTTCCTGCTATTGCTTTGTTCATTCAATGTTCCTCCTGACGGTTCCGGTTGGGCACCGCCGTCCTATCTCCTAATGCCGAGATTCTCGACGGTTCGGACCAACTTTGAAGGCTCTGGTACGAATTTGTTCAAAGTTGGGCTTGGGTAGTGGCTGTGAAATCGAGTTCCCACACTTTTTGCCCATCTTGCCGTGCAGATTTGAATCGGCGGCGTTACCTCCGTAACCATGCGACCACACCTTTTGGACATGCCCCCACTCCAAACGCAGCATTCTGTAGTGTCGCCGGTCACGAAAGGGCTGCAATGAGATCGGTGCTAGCAGGCTCCGGGTTTTGTTCACATCCGGCTGGAGAACACAAATGGTTGACTCCCCCCTCTCTCTGAATGATGCAAAACAACAGTTAGAAAAAGAAATGACGGATCGACAGCGGTTGTGGATGAACATCTTCACTGGTCAGACCGAAGATGTGGCAGCGAAAAAAGAATTATTGGAAAGTGAGATCGAGGATCGCAAATTCGGGATTGAAAAGCTAGAGGGTCAAAGCTGCTGCGACCACTGCGGAACTCAAGTAGGCGTCCCTGAAATGTTTCGCGTTCGCATCACACAGTACAGAGCGAAGCTACCGCTCACAACTTTAGTGATCGAGAAGGTTCATGTCAGGGCGGAGTGTGCCGCCTGCTCCAATAGCTGCGATTCGTATCCCGAGTTAGGGAAAATTATAGCGACAAGATTCGAGATTGTTCGCGCAATAGAAATGTTGTCGTGTTCGGAGCAGTGGCAAGACCTCAAGAAGAATGCCTATTGGCGAGCGCAGCGTTTCCCTGCAAACTTAGGCAAAACCGGGGAGGACGTATTTCAGGAAGCACTAGTTTCGACGTTGGAGGGTCGCAAGAAGTGGAATATCGCTGCTGTCGATATCTTCGGTCATCTGCTGTTTGCGATCAAGAATATCGCCAACGTCTGGCAGGACAAGTTTTACAAAGAGCATGCCTTTGAAGCCGACAATGTGACGCACTATGGTGAGGGCTATGAACTTTCTCGGCTTGCAATTTTTCAGGCAAGCGATCCGTCGGTCTATGAATCCGTCAGCGCCAGAGACGAAGTCGAGCGACTGTTTGGGAAATTCAAGGAAGACAGAGCGGCTACTGCCATACTTCAAGCGCAGTTGAAAGGCGTGACGACAGCGCGGGAAATCATGCAGGAACAGAGCCTGACTAAGCGACAATATGAAGCTGCCCGGAGGCGGATTCGTTCCCAGAAATCGGCTCTGATCGTTGAAGAATACGATCAGGTGCTGGAGCTTTTCGCCCGTTCGCTGAGGGCAATGGAATTTGCGGTTGTCACGGCTAGCAGCGCCAGCGAAGGTCTGCGTTTGTACAGGGAGTGCGGTCCGTTCGACGTGGTCATGATGAGCCATCTCAACGGCGCCGAACTTGCGATGAATATTCGCCAAAGATGTCCGTCCCAAAACATGATCATTACAACGACTCATTGCAGCGAAGAAGACGTAGTCCGCCCGAGCGAATTAGCCCACGTCCCGATGCTGCTCAAGCCGTTTTCCAAAACTACGTTGCAAGCAGCCCTCGATAGTTTCGCGAATAGCGCGAAAGAGAACCGTTGCAGGCAGACAAGACGCAAAATCCCAACGTTCAAAATTAGGATGCCTTTGCGGATCGACAGGGCATCGAAACTCCCGAAACGAGATGGAATTCACAGCACCACGCCGACTTCTTGAACTTAGCCTTCCCTCCGGGACTTTATTCATTTCTTCCACTTTTCCCAGCGCTGAAGCGCTGGGCTAAGTTCGGTCGCCCCTCCGGGGCTGGAACGAGATGCTCTCTCATTTGCTCCCGCACGGTGAATCGTCAAAGCGATGGTCATCCCGAGTGGTGAGCACCGATGGGATGTCTAGGGGCTGAGGCTGCGGGGCGGTTTGCAACTTCCGCATCTTTTCTACATCTTATTTTCTGGAGACCCGACATGACTGACAAGCTCAGCGACAAGATCACCAAGACCGAAAGCGAGTGGCGGCAGCAACTCACTCCTGAGCAGTATCAGGTGGCCCGCGGCTGCGGCACCGAGCCCGCTTTCACTGGCCAGTACTGGAACAAACACGAGGACGGGACGTACCACTGCGTGTGCTGCGGCGCGCTGCTTTTTGGCTCGGAAACAAAATTCGATTCGGGAACCGGATGGCCGAGTTTCTATGCCGCCGCCGACCGCAAGAACATCCGCGAAGTTACCGACACCAGTTATGGCATGACTCGAACCGAGGCGCGCTGTGCCCGCTGCGATGCGCATTTGGGGCACGTGTTTCCGGATGGTCCGGGGCCGACCGGGCTGCGCTACTGCATGAACTCGGCGTCCCTCGACTTCAAGCCGAAGAAGTAGTACATCCAAAAAAAGAAAGCGATGGAGCGCGGGCGCCCCTTCGGCAAGCTCAGGGCAGGCTCTCGGCAGGCTGGACCCTTCGACTTCCCCCTCGACTTCGCTCGGGGCTTCGGCAAAACAGGGCAGGCTCGCGAGACGCCCGTCTCTCCATCGTTCGTTCTTTGAATTCCGACTTCGAATTCCGACTTCGTTGGATTACGCGTTGCTTGCGGTCGCGGCCATTGCTTTGGGCGATTCCTGTTTGCTCTGGGCCGGCTCCTGCGTCTTCTTATCTTTATCTTTATCTTTTTTTTCGGGGTTGCGCACTTCGATGCCGCCCTTGATGATCGCGCCTTCTTCGATGCTGATGCGATGGGTGATCACATCGCCCGCGAGCACGCCTTCGCTGCGGACGTCTAGGCGGTCCGCACACTCGACGTTGCCCTGCACCTTGCCCATGATGACGACTTCCTGGGCGATGATGTTCGCCGCGACGCTTCCGTTACGGCCGATGGTGACGCGATTGTCGGGGAAGCTAATGGTGCCTTCGACGCGTCCGTCAATGAAAAGCGATTCCGCACCCGTCACGTCACCCTTGATGACGAGCGAGCGTCCGATGTTGGCTTGATCCATGGGTGCGGTGGCCGGCTTGACCGGAGTGTAACTGTTTGGGGGCGGGACTGCGTTTGGAGAGTACTTGGATTCCGGAGACTGCAACATGAATAAACCTCACTTGAGATCCGCGACCACAGCGGGAGTTGGCCCTGCGGTCGCGGTCGATAGGGCTTCTAACGGCAAGTAAAGAATGGCACGATAAGGAGGGTTACGAAAGGTAACCGAAGGGGGGTGTCCGTTGGCGCGGCGTGTATGGTGCGACCGCACAACTCGGCTCTTTCCCTTACAATAAGCCCTTACAATAAGAACTGACCTTCCCGCATGAAACGCATCGCCATCCTGGGTTCGACCGGATCGATCGGCCGCAGCACTTTGAGTGTGGTGGAGAGCTATCCCGACCGCTTTCAGGTCTCGACCCTCGCGGCCGGCAACAATGCCGACCTCGCCTTTGATCAAGCCGTGCGATGGAAGCCGCGAGTGGTGTCGTTGGCGGACGAAGCCGCCGCGCAGGCTCTCCGAGCGCGGCTGCGGCAAGCGGGCTTGGACGAGATTGAAGTTGTGTATGGCGCCGAAGGCACGGTGCGAGTAGCGGTCCACCCCGAGGTGGATTTCGTGGTGAGCGCGATTGTGGGTGTCTCCGGCCTGGAGGCGACCTACGAAGCAGTGCGCGCGGGCAAGTCCGTCGGGCTGGCCAACAAAGAATGCCTGGTGGTGGCGGGCGAACTGATCACCGCCGAAGCACGGAAGCAGGGTAAGCCGCTGCTGCCAATCGATAGCGAACATAACGCCGTCCACCAGTGCCTGCGCGGCGGACGGATGGACGGGGGCGCCAATGAAGTCGAGCGTATATGGCTGACGGCTTCGGGCGGTCCGTTTCTGAAGACGGCCAAGTCGGAATTTGCCTCAATTACGGTGCAACAGGCGCTCAATCATCCCACCTGGAAGATGGGAAAGAGGATCACCATCGACTCTGCAACATTGATGAACAAAGGGTTCGAGGTGATCGAGGCCTGCAGGTTGTTCCATGTGCCACCCGATCGCGTGCAAGTCATTGTGCATCCGCAATCTACCATCCATTCCATGGTCGAATTCGTGGATGGCAGCATACTTGCTCAATTCTCCGTGACCGACATGCGCCTGCCGATTTTGTATGCGCTGACGTATCCGGATCGAATTCCTTCGGATTTGCGATTCTCGGTCATGGACCTGCGGCATCTGGATTTCTGCCCTCCGGATATGGTCAAATTTCCTTGTCTGCGTTTAGCTTACGAAAGCTTGGCTTATGAAACGGCTGGGACCGGAGGCGCAAAAACTATTGCCCTGAACGCCGCCGACGAGGTCGCGGTGGCTGCGTTTCTCGAGGAGCAGATCGGATTCGACGAGATTCCGCGGATCATCGAAGAAACAATGTCTGCAACGTCAACCGGACATTTGGAATCTATACAGAAGGTGCTTGTGCTGGATACCGAGGCCCGCCTTTTGGCAAGAGAAGTAGTGAGACAGTACCGTCGAAAGGGATCGCCCATCCGGGCCATTTCGTGACCGAAATTTTGGAGTAATCTGGGAAGCTATGCCGCAGCTTTTGTCCGTCCTTCATACCATCTTCGACATGGGGATCGTGCTCGGATTCATGATCCTGATTCACGAGTTCGGCCACTACGCCGCGGCGAAGTATTTCGGCGTCCGCGTAGAGGTGTTTTCCATCGGCTTTGGCAAACGTCTGCTGGGGTTTACCAAGGGCGGTACCGACTATCGCATCAGCGCCGTTCCGCTGGGCGGTTACGTGAAGATGTCGGGCGAAAACCCCATGGACGACCGCACCGGAGATCCGGGGGAGTTTCTGTCGCATCCGCGCTGGCAGCGATTCATCGTCGCCCTGGCCGGGCCGGCAATGAATATCATGCTCGCTGTAGCGTTGCTCACCGGGGTGTACATGGTGCACTACGAATACCCGGCCGATCTCGATGAGCCCGCCGTTGTGGGATGGATCAATCCCAATACTCCAGCCGAGAAGGCAGGGATCCAACCGGGTGACAAGATTGTCAGGGTCGACGACATCAGCAATCCGACGTGGGAACAGGTGCGGGTCAAGGACGCGCTCAGCCCGAATCAGCCTCTGAAATACGCCATCGAACGCGGGGGCAAGGTCACGGAGAAGATCCTCGTTCCCGAGCCATACGGCCCCAATCAGTACGGAGACATGGGTTGGGTGCCGCAAGAGCCCAGCACTACTTTGACGCTGGTCGAACCCGGGATGCCCGCCGCCAAGGCCGGGATCAAAGTCGGAGACCAAATCCTCACCGCGAACGGGCAGGATATTCCCCAGCTGGGCGTGCTGATTCAGATGCTGAGCCGCACCAAGAATCAGCCGCTAAACCTGGTGGTGCTTCGTGATGGCCAGAAGCTGAACTTCACAGTGACGCCAGCCCTCGCTCCGGCGGGAGCGACACAAGAACCTGCCTACCGGATCGGCATCGCCAGCGTTCCCACTAAAGTGGTAAAGCTCAACTTCTCGGAGGCGCTGGGCCGCTCGCTGTCGGATAACAAGAAGAGCTCTTTCCTGATTCTCGAGTTGTTGCAAAAGATGGTGCAGCGGAAAGTTTCCATGCGCCAGGTCGATGGTCCAATCGGAATCGGCAGCGCGGTGGGCGCGGCCGCACGCGAGGAAGGCTGGACGCCACTGCTCTTAATCACCGCCGCCATCAGCTTGAACCTGGGAATCATGAACCTGTTGCCCATTCCCATCCTCGACGGCGGCGTGATCCTGCTGCTTTTCATCGAGGGCCTCATGCAGAAAGAGATCAGCCTGCCCATCAAGGAACGCATCTACCAGGCGGCATTCGTCTTTTTGGTGCTCTTTGCCGTGATGGTGATCTACAACGACCTGGTCAAGACACTGCCGGGGCTCACGCGGATGCCGTAGGGTCGCAAACAGCTATCTGCCGTCAGCCGTCAGCTTTTAGTCATCAGTCCCGTGGCATCCTCCGCAATCGCTTAGACCCGGACGCCCTCGTCGGGTACGCGAGCGAGGGTTGCCAACCACGGATTGACCACGCACTCCCTACTGAGATACAATGTATCTCAGAGGGCGATATGGCAACGACAGAAATGGTCCACGTTCGCATTGACAAGCGAACCAAGGCACGGGCGGCCAAGGCACTCGCTGCCATGGGCCTTTCTGTTTCCGACGCGGTTCGCGTCCTATTGACGCGCGTGGCAGCCGAGAAATCCCTACCATTCGAAGTAAAAGCGCCGAATGCCGCGACGGCTGCGGCGATGCGGGAGGCGCGCCATGGTGGACTGCCTTCGTTCGACAATGTCTCCGACTTGATGGCCGACCTGAATGCGGAGGATTGAGCGAACCAATGCCTTTCACCGCGACTTTAGGCGCGAAAAAAGCGGGCAACATCGGCGAGAGTTGGAACCCATGTTGACACTCGCTATCTCCCTACTGGCGGAGGACAAACCGCTACCGGAAAAAAATCACGACCATGCGCTGGGAGGAGATTGGCGCGACCACCGGGAGTGCCACCTCAAACCGGATTTGCTGTTGATCTACCGCAAGCCGGACGCTCAAGTTCTGCAGTTGGTCCGTCTGGGCTCGCACAGCGAACTTTTTGGGTGACCGCGATCACGACCTCATCTCGCGCTTTTCCCCTGCCTGGTTTAAAATAGACCTCAAGCATGGCCGAAATTCATCGTAGAAAAACCTTTACCGCCGCTATCGGCGGTATCCGCGTGGGCAGTGATGCACCGGTTATGGTGCAATCCATGACCAACACCGACACTGCGGACATTCCCGGAACCGTAAAGCAAGTTGCCGCCCTCGCTCGCGCCGGCAGCGAAGTCGTCCGCGTGACCGTCAACAATGACGATGCCGCCAAGGCCATCCCCCGCATCGTCGAAGGGCTCGAAAAGCAGGGCTTGCGCGTGCCCATCGTCGGCGACTTCCATTACAACGGACATCTCCTCTTGACCAAATATCCCGGCTGCGCCGAGGGGCTAGCCAAATACCGCATTAATCCTGGCAATGCTAGTATCGGGCGCAAGAACGACGACAACTTCCGCACCATGATCGAAGTAGCCGCCAAACACGAGAAGCCCGTGCGCATCGGCGTGAACTGGGGATCGCTGGATCAAGCATTGCTGACGAAGATGATGGATGAGAACTCGCGCCTGCCGGAGCCGAAAGACGCCCGCGAAGTTACCATGGAAGCGATCGTTGTAAGCGCGCTTAGTTCGGCGAAGCTGGCGGAGCAGCACGGACTGCGGCCCGACCAGATCATCCTCAGCGCGAAAGTCAGCGGGGTGCAGGATCTGATTGACGTCTATCGCATCCTGGCCGCGCGCTGCGAGTACCCGCTGCATCTGGGACTAACCGAAGCCGGCATGGGAGCCAAAGGCATCGTGGCCTCGAGCGCGGCGATGGCCGTACTGCTGCAGGAAGGCATCGGCGACACCATCCGGGTTTCGCTCACCCCCGCTCCCGGCGGCGATCGCACCGAAGAAGTCCGGGTGGCGCAGCAAATTCTACAGTCGCTCGGCATTCGCAGCTTCACACCGCAAGTCACCGCCTGCCCCGGCTGCGGCCGCACGACCAGCACCTTCTTCCAGGAAATGGCCGAGCAGATCCAAACATACCTGCGCGACCAGATGCCGGTCTGGAAACAGACTCACACCGGCGTAGAAGAAATGAAAGTCGCGGTGATGGGCTGCGTGGTCAATGGTCCGGGCGAATCGAAGCATGCCAGCCTCGGAATTTCTCTGCCAGGAACCGCCGAAGAACCGAAAGCTCCCGTCTACGTGGACGGCCGCCTGTTCACCACCCTCAAAGGCGACAAGATCGTAGCCGAGTTCATCAAGATTCTCGACGACTACGTCGAGTCCCACTACGCGGCCAGGGAAAAAGAAGAAGTCGGCGCGCGCGGCACCTAGTGTTGTGTCCCGTAAATTCGCGACATAAGTATGATCTGTCATCTTGAGCGAAGCGAAAGACCTATCCATTTGCGCGGTCAATTACATAGGTCCTTCGCTTCGCTCAGGATGACAGCGTAGATTTATACCGCGAACTTGTGGGACACGACACTAGCCGGGTGCGGAAAAGGTATTTTTTGGGCCGCAGTCTGACCGCTGTGGCTAAAGCCGCCATTGATTTGGTGACACTTACAGCGCGGCTGAAGCCGCGCTCCTTCAAGCAACGTCAAAACCCGAGTTTTTTCCGCGCCTCCTAAGGGAAACGAATCGCTTGAGCTATCAAGGTGCCCCGTCCAAGCTTGTGCTTGGGCAGGGCTTTTCGTCAGATAGATACGCCAGCCTGGGACCACTTGTCTAGCCGGCCCACCCCAAGCGGTGTACTACTTCACGACGAGGAGGCACTTCACGTTGTCTTGGCCTTGCGGCGATATCCGGCTCACGTACCCGAGAGCGCCGGGAGTGGCGGCTACGTATTGGAGCAATGCCGCTTCAGAATCGAAGGTTCTAGGCATGGCGCCCTGTCCGGTAAATACCGCCTTGCGCCATTGCGCGCGGAATTCGTCGGGGTCTTCGCGAACGTGGTTTTTCAAGAAGACTTCGTGCGCCGGCCCACCCTTCAACGTGACCGGCACGGCATGGGAGCCGTCCGCGAATCTGGTTTTCTCGCCCGTAAATATGGCGCGCAAATCGGAATCTTTGATGCCCGAAATCTGCACGCCTTTGTTCGCCACCAACACGATATCCTGAGCCATGGCCGCGGACCAGCAAGCGAGGAAACCCAGCAGCAGGATTAACCAGCGAGTTTTGCTCATGACTCTCATCTCTGCACCCGCGTAGGGCATTTAGAAGCTGAAACCGATTTTGGCCGCCAACATATTCGAGTTTGACTTCAAGCCATCGGGGTTAGTGCTGGCATAGTAGCCAAGACCGTCTCCATGCAGGAAATGGCCCTCGATCTTGGCGTAAAAATAAGAATTAAAGTCATAGCGTCCGGACACCACCCAGTCTTTCGAGTAGTTAGCCGGCAGGCTCGTATTCAGCGCCTTGTTCACGTAGTGGCTGTAATAACTTCCCACTTGAAACTTTTTTCGGAGCCGATAACTCCCCATCGCGTACCAGGAGCGCGCATCCTGAGGAACTGGAATCACTTCGGGTCCAATCGCTACCGTCGTATAGAGCGGAAACCTCCTATACTCCCCCGCGAAGTAGAATTTTCGTTTTTCGACCTGCGCATATTCTGTGCTTATGAAAGTGGGAGTGACGTGTACGCTGACCCCGGGCGCGGTTCCATCCAAAGCTTGCACACGGGCGCTGGCGCCAACCGTCAACCCCACCAAAGGAGACTGCCAGCGCACATCGCCGCCGAAGATCTTGCCACCCGGCGCCGACGTGAACACAACTCCGCTATCAGCGGCCTGCTTCACGTATCCGCCGTTCAAATCAAGGGCGGCGTATCCCGCATATCCGCGATATTCCAGCTTTCCGGCGCGGCGGCTGAGGGGCACACCGCCATACACTTCACCGCCCACGTGCGACAGAAAAAAACTCTTGTTATCGATCGAGTAAATAGCTTGCGGCAGGAGTATCCAGAGAAAGATGGAGTCCACATCTTGGGAATCGTTGAACAAACCCATGACGGTCTTGACCTTGCCGGCGCGAAATCCAAGATGATCGTTGACCCGGTAGTCTCCCGACGCCCAATCGACCTGAATATTCGGGCCGCCGAGTTGTCCCAGTTGGTACATGTGCAACTGGATTCCGACCCGCAATTTATCGGTGAGTGAATCTGAAACGCTCACGGCGCCATCGGTCCACGCCAGGCTGCCGACGCTCGATTGCATGGTCAAATAATTGCTATGGGAGCAGAAGAGGAAGCCCTGCGTGACAAATCCGTGGATCTCAATATCCGCCAAGCTCTGTGCATGCAAACGGCTCGCGCAGATGCAGACAATAAGAAACAGTGGCAGTCGTCGAAGCATAGAGCGTTCCTCTGGCACTCTTTCTATCGGCGATTCTGTTGTGTCGCTTTAGCTCACCAAGAAAGGAGAAGAATGGTAATGACTGGTTCAAAAGAAAATCCACCACGGAGGCACAGAGACGCGGAGCCAAACCGCTCTTAGGGAAACTCTGATTAAGTGTCGGCAAAAGGTATTAACCACAGGGTACACAGGGGTGCACGGAGGACCCCGGGGACTTAATCAGAACTTCCTTAGCTCTTAGCCTTTGGCCTCTAGCTAAGAGCTAAGAGGTAAGAGGTAAGAGCGCATTCCTCCGCGCCTTTGTGTCTCCGAGGTGGCATTGCTTTTTCGACGTTGAAAATCGGGGGGGGAACTGGAAGCTGTTTGGGGTGGGAGACGGGAATTGAACCCGCAACCGTCGGAGCCACAGTCCGATGCTCTACCAAGTTGAGCTACTCCCACCGCAGGCGTGCTTGTACAGACAATGATTATAGCAATTGCGGTGAGACTGCGGCTCTGGTTGGAGCGCCTACGGTCTCCCCACGCCCATGTACTGGAATCCCATGGCGCGCAGGCGGGACGAGTCGAGCAGATTCTTGGTGTCGATGATGATCGGCCGTCTCACTAAGTGGCGGATCTTCGCGAAATCGAGCGTCCGGAACTCAGGCCAGCCCGTGGCGACGATCAGGGCATCCACGCCTTCGCAGGCTCCGTAGGCAGATTCGCAGTACCTCACCATGCCGTTCAGTTGCAGCCGCGCATCGGGAATCGCCACCGGATCGTATGCCCTAACGCGCGCTCCCCCAGCCAGCAAGTTCTGCGCCAGTTGAACGGAAGCCGATCCCGCAACGGAATTGGTGTTCGGCTTGAACGCCAGCCCCAGAATGCCGAGATCCTTGTTCTGCACGGTATCGAGCGCAGCGGCCACTTTCTGGAAGAGCCGGTCGGCCAGATTCAGATTTACTTCGCGGGCAGCATTCAGCACTTTCAGATCGACGTTGTTCTCTCTCGCCAAGCCGGTCAGCGACTCCATATCCGTCTCGGCAAAAATTCCACCCATGCCGGCGCCTGGTTGCAGGCAGCGCGGGGCAATTTTCTTGTCCAGCCCCAGGGCGAGTGAGAGGCTGACGGCATCGGCGTTCACGTGTTCGCACAGGCTCGCAATTTCGTTGATGAACGAAATCTTGGTCGCCACAAACGCCGTGGTTGCTTCGCGCGCCAACTCCGCCGTTTCGTAGTTCGTGACCAGCACGGGAACCCCGCGCATCACCAGCGGATGAAAAATCTGCTTCAGGGTAGAGACCGCCTCGCTCGAAGACGTTCCGAGAATGATGCGGTCGGGCCAGTTGAAGTCTTCGACCGCGCATCCGTTGGTGAAGAACATCGGTTGGCACACCAGCAGGCTTTTCAGCCCTTTGTCTTGCAGAGCTTTTTCAATCTTCCTGGTCGCACCCACCCGATCCGGCGTTACGATCGACAGCACCTGGAAGCGGCCAGCCGCGGTCGCCAGGCGGATTACGAGTTCTTTCAGTCCAAGGGCGGAATCTTCGGCAAGAAAAATGACCTGCGTTTTACGCGCTAGCTCTTCCGGGTCCGCCGAGTACACCAGCCGTCCCGAACGCACGTTGCGCCGAATCACTTCCTGAAGATTTTTTTCGAAGAAAGGTATATTGCCCCTGGCAACTTCCATGATGCGCGAGCTATCGGCATGACAGCACCAAACCGGTGTGCCGAAGTCAGCGAGGCAGGCGGAGATGACAGTTGCGAGGTAGCCGGATCCGTAAACCCCAATTTGCATATGTTTTCTCTTCCGATCAAACCCGCAGCCTGGGATCCGGCGCTTGCTTGTAGCCCGTTGAATCTATGGTAATACCGACAATAGACTTGGCAACGGCCAGAAAGTACATGTCCTGTCGAATCGCGAAACTGGCCGCTAGTTGCGGGTTTTCAGGGGTTGTTGCGGACTGGACTATAGACCTTGGTGCGGACAGCGATTGCCGATCCCACCCGGACTATTACTCTGCCGAACTATGACTTTGAGGACAATTGGCGGCGACCCAGCGGCAGCGGCGCCACATCCTGCCAGCAATCGCCATTTTCGCGGACGAACATCAACTCCTCCACATGGATCTGGCGCTTGCCGGGAAACGTCGCCCAGCGCTCCCGCGCGACCACGCATGCCGCACGCGCCTGCTCATCCTGTTCCGTCTTCAAAATCGTGAGATGCGGAATATAGGGCCAACTCTCCTCGCAGCTCAACCCGCCGCCACAGAGTTGATCGTGCAGTTCACGCATCCGATAAGCAGCTCGCTTTACCTGGATGAAAACCGTCGGAGTCGTCGGCAGAAAGGTTTCCACGTCTCCCAGTTCGACGCTGAACGGAACGACGCGGCCACAAGCCACTCCCAGAAATTCCAGTGCGGCCGCTTCGGTTCCCTGCAACTCCCGCGGAGGAAGAATCGTGAGATGGGACGGCATGTGAGCGATCGTCGGGTGGAGTTCCCGGCGCAGTTGTTCTACAAACTCGCCAACCGGATTACGGACGTAGGTCACCAACGCGTAGCGTGAACTGGACATGTCTTCCGAAGCAAGATTATAGCCCGAGGGCGGCCCGCAAGGGCATGCCACCTTTGGGGAGCGTCACGAGGTCGCCCGCATCCCATCATCATATAATCGAATCACAGTCGGGGCGCAGCGCAACCTGGCGATTCTTCGCGTGCTATCCTGAGGTTCTGTAGTGAAAAGTTTTCTTATCATTTTGGTTGTTGTCATGGCAACGGCGGCGGTGCTCCTGCTAGCGCTCTCGGCCACGCCAGTTGTGCATCTGCAGCCTCAAGTGACCGCGCTAGGCGTGGCGACCCCTCTCACCCTCCAGGTTAGCGATCGGCACGGCGTCCGGGAGGCTGTGGTGTCTGTCGAGCAGAACGGCATACGCTACAGCGCCTGGGAAACCAAGCAGCCGGCGCGACTCATCTTCTGGCAGCAAGGCGTTCCAGACAGTGTCTGGAACTTGGTGGCCGGAACCAAGAGTGTTCCGCAACTCAAGGACGGTAAGGCACAACTGATCGTCGAGGTCGTGTCCAACGACTTTCGCGGCAAAACGGTTCGGTTAGAGCGGGACGTAATGGTGGTGACGCAACCTCCCGTACTCACGGTCGATTCCGATCAGCACTACCTCTACCTGGGCATGGCCGATCTGGTGACGTTCAACGCTGCAGGTTATTGGACCGAAGCGGGCGTGCGGGTGGGCGACGAAACGTTCCGCAGCTGGCCCATGCCCGACGGCAAGAGCGGGCTCTTTTCATTGTTCGCCTTTGCGTGGAACATGCCGGCGGGCACGGTGCCGCTGGTCTACGCAACCAACCCGGCGGGCAACGAAGTCACCGCAGCGATGGCGTTCCAGTTTCCCAAGAAAGAACAGCCGAAGTATCGGATACGCGATTTGCAGCTCGACGATCGCTTCATCCAAAAGGTGATAGGCGAGTTGGACCCGAATGGCTCGGGCGATCCGGTTGCGCGTTTCCTGAAGATCAACAGCGAGATGCGGCGCGCCAACAACCAGACTCTGTCTGACCTGCGTTTCAAGACTGAGGGCCGGTTCCTCTGGTCACAGCCCTTTTTGCAACAACACAACTCCAAGGTGGAATCCAGTTTCGCCGACGAGCGGAACTATATTTACCAAGGAAAAAAGATCGATCAACAGGTTCACTTGGGCTACGATCTTTCCATCACGCAGCACGTGGGCGTGGAGGCGTCGAACGATGGCCGTGTAGTGTATGCTGCCCCACTCGGCATTTACGGCAATTGCATTGTGCTAGACCACGGCTATGGCCTGCAGACCATCTACGGCCACTTGAGTGAAATTGCGGTACACGAGGGTGACATGGTGAAGCGCGGCCAGATCATGGGCAAGAGCGGCCAAACCGGCATGGCGGGGGGCGACCACATTCACTTCAGCATGCAACTGGAAGGCGTTCAGATCGATCCCAAGGAGTGGTGGGATGGCCACTGGATCAAGGATCATGTTGCAAAGCGAGTGAGCTTGGCTGGCTTCAGCGATTGATTTCCATTTCTGTGACTGCCGATTATGTTGTCCTGTTGTCTGCCCCATGTAGTAAAAGTCCTCGCTATGGTGTCAAATAGCTGTCAGTGTCAAGCTTCTGTGCGAACCTAGCCAAGAGAGAGACTCTGTAAGGAATGAGCAGCGCCATAAAATCTGCCGACGCTACGCCTCCTCTGCTAGTTGAAGAAGAGATCGCTCGCCGCGTGGCCGCCGAAAGGTTGCGACTGGTGCGGGATGCTGGGCTCCCCGAGAAACCCATCGAGCACTTTCACCGCCCCGTGGAGCGGCTCTTCACCGCAGAAGAACGCGACCGGGTAACCATACTTTTCGGAGGCTTTACCTGGAAACACGAGCGCTTCATCGAAGCCGGGTTTCGCGGCTGCGGCTATCGCTTCCAGATGTTGCCTAACCCCGACGTGGCCGCCTTCCAGACGGGTAAGGAGTTTGGCAACAATGGGCAATGTAATCCCACTTACTTTACCGTCGGCAACCTCATCGAATTTCTGCGGTCGCTGGAAGCTCGCGGTCTGTCGCGCCAGGAAATCCTCGACAACTACGTCTTTTTCACCGCAGGCTCGTGCGGACCTTGCCGCTTCGGCATGTACGAGTCCGAGTACCGAATGGCGCTGGAGAATGCGGGCTTCGGGGGTTTCCGGGTCCTGCTTTTCCAGCAGGACCATGGCGTCAAGGCGGCTTCGGGCAACCCTGGCCTGAAGTTCACCGCTGATCTCGGCATGGGGCAACTCAATGCGCTGAACCTGGGCGATGTGATCAACGACATGGTTTACCAGATCCGGCCCTACGAGGTTGCTCCGGGTGCAACCGGCCAGGCAATCAAAGAAGTGGTGGATCAGCTCAGCGATTTTCTGGAGAACCGGAAGCGTTACGAAATCCTCGAGAGCGCGCCGGGATGGATTTCGCGCCGCCTAGCCCAGAACAAGAAGGTAAAAGATATCTGCAACACGCTGGGCAAGGTCCTGCACCACCTCTACGCCGAGGACTTCCTCAACGTTATGCACCTCGCCCGTGAGCGCCTGAACCAAGTCGAAGTGGACCGCACACGGGTAAAGCCCATCGTCAAGGTCACGGGTGAGTTTTGGGCACAACTCACCGAAGGCGACGGCAACTTCAACATGTTTACCTTTCTGGAGCAGGAAGGCGCCCAGGTGGACGTGGAACCAATCGGCTGCTGGGTCACCTATCTCCTGTCGCAGGCTCGGGCCAACGCGGACGCGAAAAAAGGGCTCGACGTCCCCTATCCCGGCGCGCGCTGGTGGGAAATGAAGGAGCAACTCGCCAACGAGTGGAAATTCCGCAAAAAGTGGCTGCTGTTGCGGCTGAGCGAAGGCATCTGGAACCGCCAGCATGCGCGCACCGCCCGCCACCTGGGCGGGCTCACGCACCGTCTTGTTTCACAGAGCGATCTGGCGCGAGTGGCGCATCCCTTTTACCACTCGCTTGCCCGTGGCGGTGAAGGACATCTCGAAGTGGGGAAGAACGTCTACTACACCACGCACGGCCTGTGTCACATGGTGCTCGCTTTGAAGCCATTCGGTTGTATGCCGTCTTCACAATCCGATGGCGTGCAGTCCGCCGTGGTGAACCGCTTCCGGGAAATGATTTTCCTGCCCATCGAAACTTCGGGGGAGGGAGAGATCAACGCGCACAGCCGCGTGCAGATGGCTCTGGGCGACGCCAAGATCAAGGCTAAGGCGGAGTTCGAGCAGGCACTGGCTTCCACGGGCAAGAAGCTCGACGACATCAAGGCATACATCGCCGAGCATCGGCAGCTGCGGAGTCCGCTTTATCCGGTTAAGCGCCGCCGAGGCATAGCTGGGGTTGCGGCCAACTTTGTTTTGCACGTTAGCAACTTGATGGATGGCAATGCACGCCTCGCCACGCTGCCGGGGGAGAGATAGAGGCTGTCGTGAAGCTCCGACCGCCTGACTCAGATCCTAAACAGGCTGCGGAAAGAGTCGACTTTCGGCGCCCAGCCCCTAAAGGGGCGGCTGATTTTCGAGGGATTTGCGGCATCGCTAAAGCGATGCCCTGATACGAACCGCATTTGCGCCACGGGTTGCTTAGGGCTACAGGAGACTGTCTGGGAATGAACGCACAACGCGCGCGCACTGCCGCTCGGCGGTCCTCACTGCCGGCCCGGGTGGAGGGGGCCGGATGTGGCGTCCGCTATCTCGTGGGCGTGGACGTCGGGTCCACCACGGTCAAGGCCGTGGTCATCGAAGTTGGGACCAGCGAAGTTGGGACCAGCGAAGCCGGAACGCGCGAGGTCGGAATCAGCGATGCGGGGACCGACTGCATTCTCTGGCAGGACTATCAGCGCCATGACGCGCACCAATCCGAGAAGCTCCTGGAATTTCTGCAGGGCATGGAAGTCGAAGTCGGCATCTCACCCGGCAACTGCCGCATGTTCATCACCGGCTCGGGCGGCAATGCACTCAGCACTCTCATCGGCGCGAAGTTCGTACAGGAGGTGAACGCTGTCGCACTCGCGGTGGAGAAGCTCCATCCGGAAGTGAACTCGGTCATCGAACTGGGCGGTCAGGATGCCAAAGTCATCATTTTCAAAGAGGATGGCGGCAACGGCCGGAGGAAGAAGATCCCTTCGATGAACGACAAGTGCGCGGGAGGCACCGGTGCGGTCATCGACAAGATCAACGCCAAGCTGAAGATTCCGCCAGACGAGCTGTGCGACCAGGGCTACAAGGGGATCAGGGTCCATCCGGTCGCAGGCAAGTGCGGCGTTTTCGCTGAGACCGATATCAATGGCCTGCAGAAGCAAGGCATCCCGGCCGACGAACTGATGGCCTCGCTTTTCGACGCCATTGTGCTGCAGAACCTCACCGTCCTCACTCGCGGGCACACGCTGCGCCCACACGTGCTGCTGCTGGGAGGGCCGAACACTTTTATTCGCGGCATGCGCGAGGCATGGCAGCACAACATCCCACTCCTCTGGGAAGAGCGGGGCATCAAGCTGCCACCCAATGTTATTCCCGAAGACGCCATTAAGACTCCGGAGAACGCGCTGTATTTTGCGGCCATGGGCGCGGTGGAATTCGGCAAAGGGGAAGACGCGGCGATTGGGCAGTATCTAGGGACACAGAATCTTGAGAGCTACATCTACGAAGGACGGCGCCAGGAAAAAGCGGCTTCCGGCAGCCGTGGGTTGAGCGCTTCGAAGAAAGAATTGGAAGAGTTCAAAGCCAAGTACTGGCGGCCGAAATTCGTTCCGGCGGCCTTCCAGCCCGGTGAGCGAGTCCGGGCTTTCGTCGGCCTCGACGGCGGTTCGACCTCCACCAAAGCCGTTCTTTTGTCGGAGCACGGCGAGGTTCTCTCGAAGGCCTATCAACTCTCAAAGGGCAACCCTATACAGGACACCATTGAGCTCTTCGAGAATTTGCGCCAGCAGGTGGAAACGCAAGGTGCGATGCTGGAAGTTCTCGGCGTAGGCACGACCGGCTATGCCAAGGACATCCTGCAACGTGTGTTGCACGCCGACGTGGCATTGGTTGAAACCGTGGCGCACACCGAGTCGGCTGTGCGCTTCTACCATGATCCCCACGTCATCGTCGACGTCGGCGGGCAGGACATCAAGATGATCGTCCTCAAGAATGGCCGGGTTAAAGACTTCAAGCTCAACACCCAATGCTCCGCGGGCAACGGCTATTTTCTGCAATCCACGGCGGAAGGATTTGGCATCCCGGTAGAAAACTATGCGGACGTGGCTTTCAGCGCCGACACCATGCCTGTCTTCGGCTACGGCTGCGCGGTGTTCCTGCAGTCCGACATCGTAAACTTTCAGCGCCAGGGCTGGCGGCCGGAAGAGATCTTGGCCGGCTTGGCGACGGTGCTGCCCAGGAATGTTTTCTTGTATGTCGCGAAGGTACCAAGCCTGGCTGCATTGGGCACGCGGTTCATTCTGCAGGGCGGCACGCAGAACAATCTCGCCGCCGTCAAGGCGCAGGTGGACTTCCTGCGCGCCAGCTTCCGCTCCACGGGGAGGGAGCCGGAGATCATTGTCCACCAGCACTGCGGCGAATCGGGAGCAATCGGCGCAGGCATCGAAACCATCCGCTTGTGGCGCAATGGGCACCTCACCACCTTCATCGGCCTGGACGCCGTCCGCACGATCACTTACCGCACTACGCACAGTGAAGACACGCGCTGCAACTTCTGCAAGAATGCCTGCCTTAGAACTTTCCTCGATGTGCAGACGGGAAATGTGCAGACCGGACTCGCCGAAAGCTGGGTGCCACCGTCTTTCCGCACCTCTTTCCAGACCAAGGTTCCGCTCCAACCGGGTGAGCAGCGCATGATCGTCGCCAGCTGTGAAAAAGGCGCGGTGGAAGATGTCGAAACCATGCGCGGCATTAAAGCCCACCTCGATGCCACCAAGGCCGCCAACCCAAACTTGGTGGAGATTGCCGCGCGCGAAGTATGGCGTTCCCGCCATCCGGAAAGCGTCGCTGATCCGATCCCCGCCCGTGCCTGGACGAGCGCCCCCCGCCGGCGCATCGCGCTGATGAAACAGCGCCGGCAGTTGCGCATTGGCATTCCTCGCGTCCTGAACATGTATGCCTACGCGCCGCTGTTCAGTTCGTATCTGGAAAGCTTGGGCGTGCCAGCAGAAAACATCGTGTACTCGGATTTCACCAGCGGGGAGATGTACCGCGCGGGATCGAGTCGTGGTTCGATCGACCCCTGCTACCCCTCAAAGATCACCATCGCGCACGTCCACAACCTAATCTTCAACAAGCACGCGCGCGAGCCGCTGCACGCGATTTTCTTCCCCATGTTCGACGTACTGGCCTCCCCGCTCGTGAACACCAAGGGGCAGAATGCCTGCCCCACAGTTTCGGTGACACCGGAGACCGTGGAAGCCGCTTACACTAAGGAAACCGACCTCTTTGCCGAACACGGCATTCGATACGTGCACCCGCTGCTGAATCTTTCAGACCGTAAGCTCTTTGCGCGGCAGATGTTCCAAGCGTGGGCGCCCATTCTTGGCCTCTCGGAGGAGGAGAATGTTGCTGCTATCGAGATCGGCTACCGGGAGTTGGGAAAGTTTGAATCCAGCATTCGCCGGCGCGCTCGCAAAGTCCTCGACCAACTGGAGGCGGAACAGAAGTTAGGCATCGTCATGCTGGGACGCCCGTACCACCACGATCCCGGTATCAACCACGAGATCATGGAGCAGTTCCAGAAGCTGGGCTACTCGATCTTCTCGCAGAGTACTTTGCCGCTGGATGAGGATTTGCTGGAGCGCCTGTTCGGCGAGGAAGTGCGCGCCGGTGTAATCAGCCACCCGCTTGACATCTCCGATGTGTGGAAAACCGCCAACTCGGCCAGTTCCAGCCACAAGATCTGGGCCGCCAAGTTCACGGCCCGCCACCCCAACCTGGTGGCGGTGGAGATTTCCAGCTTCAAGTGTGGCCACGACGCGCCCATTTACAGCGTGATCGAGCAGATCGTGGAGCGCTCGGGCACGCCTTTTTTCTCCTTTAAAGATCTGGACGAGAACCGGCCGGCCAATACGATTAAGCTGCGCATCGAAACAATCGACTACTTTTTGAAGCGTTACCGGGAGGACCGGTTACGCCGAAAGGAAAAGGAAGCGGATATCGAACGGCAGCTTGCAGAGTACGAGCACGGGCTGCGAGAGCGCGGGATCGAGGCGGATTCGTTCGCGTGTCTTAGGAGCCCGTGGTGAAAGTCGAGTGCTGCTCCGTGCCCTCTGTGGTTAAATAATCCTATGCCCTCCGACTTAAGAATCCGCGTCCTCGTCGCGAAGCCTGGCCTCGACGGCCACGACCGCGGCGCCAAGGTTATCGCCCGCGCCCTCCGCGACGCCGGCATGGAGGTCATCTACACCGGCCTGCGCCAGACGCCGGAGATGGTCGTTAACGCTTCGCTCCAGGAAGACGTGCAGGTCATCGGACTCTCGATTCTCTCGGGCGCGCACAACGCGATCGTTCCGCGCGTGATGGACCTGCTGAAACAAAACAAAATGGACGACGTGCTGGTACTGGTCGGCGGCATCATTCCCGATCAGGATATCGAAGGCCTCAAGAAAATCGGCGTGGCCGGCATCTTCCAGCCCGGCACTCCCATGGACGACATCGTGAAGTTCATCCGCGAGCACGTGAAGCCGCACGGCGTGCCGGCGGTTTAGTCTGCGATTCAGGCCGCCCAGCCCAACTAACTTTGTCATCCCCATTCAAGATTTGTCATCCTGAGCGAAGCGAAGGACCTGCTTTTCGCCCGCGAAATTCCGCGAGCCTTCCACTCGCCCAATAGTGCATTATGTTCTCGTGTCTTCTCTCTTCTTCCGGATCGAGTTCGACGGTCCGGCACGGATCCTCCGCCTCGCTTCGCCCGACGGCACCAACCGCCTCACCCGCGCCTGCGTGCTCGCACTGACCGTCGCCCTCGCCGAACTGAAAGACGAGTTGAAAGACGAAGTGAAAAAGCAGCGCCGCCCGCTTATCGTCGCGGGCAATCGTCAATTTTTCTCGGTCGGCGCCGACTTGAACGAAATCGCTGCACTGGCCGGTCCCGAAGCCTATCGGTTCTCTGCCATGGGACAAGCACTCATGAACGCACTCGCGAGCTATCCCGCCCCCGTCATCGCCGCCATCGAAGGCCACTGCATGGGCGGCGGTCTCGATCTCGCGCTCGCCTGTCACCGCAGGATCGCCGCGCCCCACGCCATCTTCGGACATCGCGGCGCCGCTCTCGGCCTCATGACCGGATGGGGAGGCACGCAACGCCTGCCGCGCCTGATCGGGAGGAGCAGAGCGCTGGAGCTTTTCGTCGCCGCGGAAAAAATCTCCGCCGCACGAGCCCTCGAAATCGGATTGGTGGATGCAATCGCCGACGATCCCGTTACCGAGGCTACGAGTCAACTCGCAGCCACCTCCGGCTAGACCGGATTCCGAGAAGGTGTCCGCTCGTGGCCACCCGTAAAGACGCGGCTTGCCGCGCCTCCTGCGTGCACCCGGGCACGCTGCTTCCGGGTGTAGCAACCGTGAAACCGCACTTATAAAACCAGCGACCAACTCAGAAAGGCCCACATCCACGCCAGGTTCAAGAAGCCGAGTGCCGTCACGTAGAACCCGAGCTGCTTCCCATTCCAACGCTCGGCGTAAGCTCCCCAAACCAGAAACACGGGATACAGCATGAGCACATATCGCACTGCTCCTAACAGCGGACGCCCCGTGTACATCAGCATCTGCAGAATTACCGCCAGCGCGAAGGCTCTGTCCTCAATCCGCAAGTTGGTCCGCACTTGGCGCCGCAGACTGATCGCAGTAACCACGATCACCAGGCCCAGCTTCATGGCCAGAAGAGGGTCGTGTTCAGTCACGATCAACCGCAGAGCCTCCCACAAACCCCTCCACGGCGGAACCATGGTCATGCCTTGATAAAGGCGGTAAGCCTCCACCACAGAAATTCGGCCCGACCACCGCAGCCAACCCCAATAGCTCAGCAATCCGAGCGGCGTCAGCGCCACCACCAGCGACCGGGTCTGCCGGCTGCGCAGCGCCATTGCCGCGAGTGGAATAAAAACCAGAACACCCGAAGGCCGCGCCGATCCCGCAAGAAGCCCGCAAGCGGTCGCCGCTTCCCACCGTGCTACACGCCCAGCTTCCCGCGCAAAGACGATCGCCCACACCACCAGAGCCAGAGTCAAGGATTCCGCGTAGCCCGCAAACAGCACGAAACTAGTCGGCCACGCGCAGACCAGCAGCAGCATGCGGAGTCTTCCCACCTCCGATAATTTGCCTCCTGCCAGGCGCAGCAGCCCCCAGAAAAAAAAGAATGCCGCCACGGTGGAGACCAGAAGCGCCGCCGCCATCGCTGGCATCAACCCACTGACGAGCCGAATCGCGGCCGGATACAACGGATAGAAGATCACCGCCATGGGCCGGTCGTAACCGTGCTCCGCGATGTGCAAGAACCAGAGTGTATCGAAGCGCTCCCAAATTCCAAGCAACGCATAATGAAGACCGCGCGGGGGCGGCAAATTCTCAGTGAGCGCATTGCTGTGAATCAGCGCCGGATCCGGATGCAGAAACGGCATGAATGCCGCTGCCATCGCCGTATAAAAGACGCGCAACACCGCGGTTGCGACGATCGCGATCTGCCAGTCTGGCCGGAATGCGAGCTTCGGCAACATTCTTAGATTGTAGCGCCCGTCTCTGGCCGCGCCCGGTATTCAACATGGCCGTTCTTAATCGCCGCGCTCCCCTCCGCCCCGCTGGTATAGTAAGTTGTTTCGCAAGTAGTTTTGAAGTCTGCCCTCATGCCCGAACGTATCGATTCCACCGCGCTCACGATTAACAACGTCCTCCCCACCAGAGTTGACCCCAGCTCTCTCCGCTTCGAATCCAACATGCGCGCGCTCGCCGACCTGGTCGCCCAGGTTCGCAACGAAGAGGAAAAAATCCGCGAAGGCGGGGGCCCGAAAGCCATCGAAAGCCAGCACGCCAAGTCGCGCCTCACCGCCCGTGAGCGCATCGCCCTCCTCGCCGATCCCGGCTCTTTCTTCGAACTCGGCCTCTATGCCGCGCACAAAATGTACGAAGAATGGGGAGGTGCTCCCGCCGCCGGCGTCATCACCGGACTCGCCCGCATCCACTCTCGCCTGGTCATGCTCATCGTGAACGACGCCACCGTGAAAGCCGGCGCCTTCTTTCCCATGACCACGAAAAAAGTTATCCGCGCGCAAAACATGGCCATGGAAAATCGCATCCCGACGATCTACCTCGTCGACTCCGCCGGAGTCTTCCTCCCGCTGCAAGAAGACGTTTTCCCCGACACCGACGATTTCGGCCGCGTCTTCCGCAACAACGCCGTCATGTCGGCCATGGGCATCCCGCAGATTGCCGCCATCATGGGCATGTGCGTCGCCGGCGGCGGATATCTTCCCGTGATGTGCGACCACGTCCTCATGACCGACGGCAGCGGCCTGTTCCTCGCCGGCCCCGCGCTGGTGCAAGCCGCCATCGGCCAAAAAGTATCCGCTGAAGAATTAGGCGGAGCCGCCATGCACTCCGCCATCAGCGGCACGGTCGACTTTCGCGAACCCAACGACGAGGCCTGCCTCGCCCGCATTCGCTCGCTCATAGAAAAGTGGGGATACCGCCGCCAGTCCCTCTGGGATCGCAAGCAGCCCGTCGACCCGGCGATGTCGGCCGAAGAAATCTATGGCGCCTACGATGCCTCGCCCGCTCGCCCCTACGATATGAAAGAAATTCTCGCGCGCATCGTGGATGAAAGCCGCTTCGACGAGTACAAGCCCGAGTACGGCAAAACGCTGATCTGCGGCTACGCTCGCATAGGAGGCTTCGCCGTAGGTATCGTCGCCAACCAGAAACTCCACGCCCAGCAGACCGACCACGAAGGCCACAAACGTGTCGAGTTCGGCGGCGTCATTTACACCGAGTCCGCTGAGAAAGCCGCCCGCTTCATCATGGACTGTAACCAGGACCTGATCCCGCTCGTCTTTTTCCACGACGTCAACGGCTTCATGGTGGGGCGCGACGCCGAGTGGAGCGGCATCATCAAGGCGGGAGCAAAAATGGTGAACGCCGTATCGAACTCCGTCGTGCCCAAGATTACGGTGATCGTCGGCGGTTCTTTTGGCGCTGGGCACTATGCCATGTGCGGCAAAGCCTACGATCCACGCTTTGTTTTCGCCTGGCCCACCGCGAAGTATGCGGTGATGAGCGGAGATGCCGCTGCCGGCACGCTGGTGGAAATCAAAGTGAAGCAACTGGAGCGCAGCGGCAAGAAGTTGAGCGAAGAAGAAAGAAAAGAACTGTTCGATTCAACGACAAAAACCTACGAAGAGCAAACCGACCCACGCTACGGCGCCGCCCGTCTATGGATCGACAAGATCATCGACCCAATGGAAACGCGGCAGGCCATTACGCAGGCGTTAGAGGCTGCGTCGCTAAATCCGGACGTGCCCGAGTTTAAAGTCGGAGTCTTACAAACATGATTTTATCTCCGCAGATCAGGCGGATGGTCCCGGACCCCAGATGAGTAGGATAAGCGCATTGATCGAGGAAATCTCAGGCCTCGTCGGCCTTTGGATCGGACTGCTCTTCTTGTTCCTTGCAGGACAGATGGCATTCTATATCCACAACCCGGCCGAATGGATTCTGGTGATCGTGACCGCAGTTTGGAGTGTGGCTTTGTTGGTGACGAGCCGCCGTGCAGGGCACCGTGTTGTTCTATTTCGCATTGTGTCCGTCTCAATTTTGGTGATTGGGACGCTTGCGGCAGCAATATTTCTGCCGTGGAAAAGAAGTTGAGAATGTCGGACCTAGTCAAACTAGTCGAATGCCCTCGGGATGCCTGGCAAGGGCTGAAGGGACAGATCCCTGCTGATCTAAAGGTAAGCTACTTGCAAGCGCTGATAAGTGCCGGCTTCAAGCACATCGACGCGGTCAGCTTCGTCTCTCCCAATGCTGTCCCCCAGATGGCCGACTCCGAAGCAGTTCTGAAAGAACTCGATCCGCCCGACGATGTGGAAATCATCGGCATCGTAGTCAACGAAAAGGGCGCGCAGCGAGCGATCGCGACCGAGGCGGTGCGCACCCTGGGTTTTCCGTATTCGATCTCGCCCACATTTCTACAAAACAATCAACGGCAGAGTCTGGAAGACGCTATCGAGGAACTGGAAAAAATCGAGAAGAAGGCCGACGAGGCCGGACTCGAGTCCGTCGTCTACATCTCGATGGCCTTCGGCAATCCCTACGGCGATGACTGGAACGTAGATGAGGTCGTCGAAGCCGTTGGCTTGCTCGAGTTGCAGGAGATTCGCATGATCTCCCTCGCCGATACCGTAGGCGTAGCGCCGCCCGAGAAGATTCAGGAAGTCGTCTCCGCCGTGATGTCCAATTATGGTTACCTCGAAATCGGAGTCCACCTGCACAGCCGTCCCGACCAGGCCGCCGCCAAAATCATCGCGGCCTATGAGGCCGGTTGTCGCCGCTTCGATTCCGCCATCGGCGGTCTCGGCGGATGTCCCTTCGCGCAGGATGACTTGGTTGGGAACATTCCAACCGAAATATTAATCGAAGCCCTACGCAGCCGCGGCGCGCAGTTGCCGCCGCTGAAGTCGTTGGACGCTTTGTTGAGAGCGACGGCCGAGATCGGCGCAAGGTACAGGAACTCCCTCGTGGAAGAGCGCTGACGTCTTCGCTCAGGATGACAAAGTTTTTGTTCAGGACGATCGAGTAAAGAGCAGTACCCGAATACCTATTCCTGGCTTACGAATGAACTACAAAACGCTCCAACTCGCGCTCGACTCCGCCGTCGCCACCATTACCCTCAACCGCCCCGAAAAGCGCAACGCGCTGAGCTACGAACTGATTGACGATCTGATCCGCGCTCTGGAGGAGGTGAGAAATTCCTCCGCCGGCGTCTTGATCTTGACCGGGGCAGGGAAGGCCTTCTGCTCCGGCCTGGACCTCGACACCCTAAAGTCCCTGATTGGCCGTTCGCTCGAGCAAAATCTCGAAGACTCGCGAACCATGGTCGGCCTGTTCCGTTCGCTCTATGAATTTCCCAAACCGACGATTGCTGCGGTCAACGGAGCGGCCATCGCCGGTGGCACCGGGCTGGCCCTGCTTTGCGATTTCACGCTCGCCGTGCCGGAAGCCAAGTTTGGCTACACCGAGGTCCGGATCGGATTCGTGCCCGCCATCGTCTCGACTTTCCTGCTGCGCCAGGTCGGCGAAAAAATCGCTCGCGACTTACTGCTTACCGGCCGAATCTTTGACGCGGCGGAGGCCCTGAAGATGGGCCTGATCAATGAAATCGTTCCTCTGGAAAAGTTGCTCGACCGGGCCCGCGAACTGGCCGCGCAGTTGGAGGAGAACAGTCCGCTGTCACTTTTCTGTACCAAGCGCCTGCTTACCGATCACGCGCGCGCCGAACTCGATACGCAAATTGAAGCTGCCATCCGCGAAAATGCCGGCATTCGCGAGACCGCTGATTTCCGCGAAGGAATCACGTCTTTCTTGGAGAAGCGCAAGCCAAAGTGGACGGGCCGATGAGCCGGCACCATACATCGAAACCTGTCAATGTAAGTCGGGCGACAGTGAATGAAACTCGCATTCGCGTCCGCTATGCCGAAACCGACCAGATGGGCGTCGTCTATCACGCCAATCATTTCATCTGGTTTGAAGTGGGACGTGTGGAACTCCTCCGCCAGTTCGGCTTCAGCTATAAGGATATGGAGCGCGAAGACGCCTGCTTCATCGCGGTAGTCGATGCCCAGTGCCGCTACAGGGCTCCCGTGCACTATGATGACGAGGTCATTGTGCGCACGTACCTGAAACATGTCCGGGAGAAAGTGATCCGCTTTGGATACGAGCTGCGAAGGTGGGAAACAGGCGAGTTGCTGGCCGAAGGCGAGACCACACACATCGTCGCCGATTCAAGCATGAAACCTCGCGCGCTGCCGGAGAAATATATGAAGATGTTCCGCGCCGCAGTGAGGGGATAGGAAAGTGAGGTCCGATGCCAGAGTTCCTCTACAAACTGCAGCTCGTGCGCGGAGATTTGCTCCGCTCCGGCCCGACCGATTCGGAACAGGCCGTGGTAGCCGAACATTCCGCATATCTCCAGGAGCTCAACGCGCAAGGCGTAATTATTCTCGTAGGCCGCACCCTGGGTACCGACGAAAATACGATGGGACTTACGATCTTCCGCGCCGAATCCGAAGACGCCGCCCGCCAGATCATGAACGGCGATCCGGCCATAAAGAAGGGCGTGATGACGGCGACGTTGTATCCGTTTAGAGTGGTCTTGCGAGGAAAGTAAAAACTCGAAACCAGAATCCGAAAACCAGGAACTGCACTTGCAAGCTCTGCACATTAACGGAAACGACCTTGCGCTTGAGGCCGTGCGCGAAGTGGCGCACAGCGGCGTCCGCCGACCCGTCCTCCTCGATCCCGGCGCACGCGAGGCCGTCAACCGCGCCCGCGCTGTCGTCGACGCGCTCGTCGCCAATAAACAAATTTCTTATGCGATCACGACTGGCGTCGGCAAGCTGAGCGATGTGCACATCGCTGGCGATCAGGTCCGCGAGTTGCAAGTTAACCTGGTGCGCTCGCACGCCGTCGGGGTGGGCGAACTTCTTTCGATTTCCGACACGCGCGCCATGATGCTGCTGCGCGCCAACTCGCTCGCGAAAGGCAATTCGGGCGTGCGCGCCATCACCATCGACACCATTTGCGAGATGCTCAATCGCGGAGTGACGCCGAGGGTCCCATCGCAGGGCAGCGTAGGAGCGAGCGGCGATCTTGCGCCGCTGGCACACCTGGCCCTGGCATTGATCGGCGAAGGCGAATGCTTTGACGAAAAAGGCGCGCGTATCGCGAGTGCCGAAGCGTTGAAGCGCGCGCAGATCAAGCCGCTGGTGCTCGAAGCGAAAGAAGCAGTATCGCTCATTAATGGCACACAAGCTATGCTCGCCATTGGCACCCTGATGCTGCTTGAAGCGGAGACGTTGGTCGACACCGCCGACGTCATCGGTGCGATGGCATGCGATGCCCTCAAGGGAACCAACGTCGCTTTCGACGAGCGCATTCAAAAGGCTCGACCCCATCCCGGACAAATGAGGACCGCTGCGAACCTGCGCCGTCTGCTCGAACAGAGTGAGATCCGCGATTCGCATCGCGACTGCGGGCGCGTGCAGGATTCCTATTCGTTGCGTTGTATCCCGCAGGTGCATGGCGCGGTGCGTGACACGCTCGCCCATTGCCGCGCGGTGTTTGAGACCGAAGCGAATTCGGCCGTCGATAACCCGCTGGTGTTCGTGAAAAATCCGAAGGCAATGGACGGCGAGGGCGACGTTCTCTCCGGAGGAAACTTTCACGGCGAGCCTCTCGCGTTCGCGCTCGACTTTCTGGCGATTGCGTTGAGCGCGCTGGCGGGCATCAGCGAGCGGCGCCTGGAGCGCATGGTGAACCCCGCGCTGAGTGAAGGGTTGCCGCCATTTCTGGCGCCGGGTGCGGGAATGAACTCGGGCTTCATGATGGCGCAAGTGACCGCCGCGGCGCTGGTGAGTGAGAACAAAGTGCTGGCGCATCCCGCGTCGGTCGATTCGATTACGACGTCGGGGAATAAAGAAGACTACGTCTCCATGGGCATGGTCGCGGCCAATAAGCTGAAGAAGGTGGTGGAGAACACGCGCAACACGCTGGCCATCGAGGCCATGGCGGCGGCGCAGGCGATTGATTTCCTCGCGCCGCTAAAGACTTCCAAGCCTTTGCGGGAGGCGCACGCGGCGATCCGGGCGGTGTGCGCGACCATGGACAGGGACCGCGTGATGTACCAGGATTTCGCGCGCATCGCGGAGTTGATCGCCAGCGGGAAGGTAGCCGAAGTGCTGCGATAAGAGAATGCGCTCTCATCCGACAAAGGTCTTGCCTAGGCGGACTTCGCGGCCGACCCATCCAACCCCAGTTCGCGAGCAATCGCTTTCATGGCTTCGATGCAGAAAGCGATGTGTTCTTCGAGATCCACACCGAGATCGGCGGCGCCTTCGATGATGTCTTCGCGGTGGACGTTGCGGGCGAAGGCTTTGTCCTTCATTTTCTTCCGGACCGACTTGGCTTCGACTTCGGCCAGCGATTTTCCCGGCTTGACGAGAGCGCAGGCGGTGATGAATCCGGCGAGTTCATCGCAGGCGAACAGGGTCTTTTCCAGCGGCGAGAGGCGCGCGACGCCGGTGTACTGGGCGTGCGACATGATGGCGCGGCGCACTTCTTCGGAATAGCCTCGTTCTTTCAGAATCTCCGAGCCTTTGTAGGGGTGGTCGTCAGCGGTCGGATATTTCTCGTAGTCGAAGTCATGGAGAAGGCCGACCAGGCCCCACAATTCTTCGTCGGCTCCGGCTTTGCGGGCGTAGGCGCGCATGCAAGCCTCGACCGCCAGTGCATGTTTTCGAAGACTTTCCGATGAAGTGAACTCAGTTAGTAAACACCATGCGTTATCGCGTTGATTCATGTTTTTTCCCCGTTTCCTGGCGATTTCCGGCGCTTAGCTATGGTTTGTTTCGATAAATACTTTGTCTTCTCGCACATTTGTCTTGACTTCCACAGGCGCAATCCAGCAGATTACGCTCTAGTTGGCTTTGAGAGTAGCCCCCCGCTCTGGCACTCGCAAAACCTGAATGGCTACCATACTTACCCCCGTGGACTCACGGGAAGTTGTACGATGCGATCATTGTCTTTTGGTGCAATTCCGCACATCAAATAGCCTCTGCCGCCGTTGTCATCTGTCATTGGATGAGGACGAGGCAGAGATCGCCGCTATGACGGCGGCGCCAGAAGTGTTGCCGGTGAACGTCGATTCTAACGGACGCGGGCATCTGAAGCTGGCGTACTCGATCCGATCGCTGCGGCTGCGCAGCGGTTTGAGCCAGCGGCAACTGGCGCTGCGCATGTCGGTGCCGCGGACTTACGTGTCGAAAATCGAAAACGAGAAGGCGACGCCGACGCTGTCTTCACTGGAGCGGCTGGCGAGAGCGCTGGAGGTCAGTGTGCCGGATCTGCTCTCCGGTGGAGAACGGAACCGGCAGGAGGAAGTGCGCGAGTTGATGGAAGATCAGTTCGTGGCCGAAGTAATGCCGTATCTGTCGCAGCTGAACGGAATGCAGATGTCGAGCATTCTGGCGCAGGTGCGGGACTTGACGGTGCGGGTGCGACGCAGCGCGTAACCAGTATTGTGAGCGCTCGATGAGTTATGCGGTGGTGGACGGGCGATGGCGCACACGTCCCCACACGAGCTTCTTCAAGTTTTATCCGGGCACACAACCAACTGGACAGCCGGGGCCTTCGGGCTCCGGCTTTTTTTCGGGCGGAAGGCGCCATGCGTCGTCATTCCCCAAGCCAACCGGTCGGTATGAGAATTTCGTGATTACTGCCGGCCGTGCTTAAATAAAAAGTTGGGCGCCGATTTTTGCGTCATGCCCGCGCGCGGCATCCAGCCTCAAGTCAGACCGAACCGTAGATCCCTCGCTCCCCCACCCCAGCCAGCAAAAGCGGCTGGCTGGGGGCCCCGGTCGATCGGGATGACAATCTGTAAGAGCTAACCGTGTTAGAGATGGAGGATCTTTGGACTTCCAGTTGAACGAAGAGCAACTGCAGCTTAGAAAGAGCGTGCGCGAGTTTGCTGAACGTGAGATGGCACCGAACGTCATGAAGTGGGATGAAGCCTGCGAATTCCCGCTGGCGACGATCAAGGAACTAGGCAAGCTCGGCCTGATGGGCATGATCTTCCCGCCCGAATACGGCGGCGCGGGTATGGGCTATGTGGAGTACGTCACGGCCATCGCGGAACTCGCGCGCGTGGACGGTTCGGTGGGGATTATTGTAGCGGCGCATACGTCGCTGTGCTCGAACCATATTTATGTGGCGGGAAACGAGGCGCAGAAGAAGAAGTATGTGCCGAAGCTAGCCACCGGCGAGTACATCGGAGCATGGGGGCTGACCGAACCCTCAGCAGGGTCGGACGCGGGCAGCGCCCGCATGACGGCGGCGCGGGTGAAGGGCGGATGGGTGCTCAACGGCACCAAGACTTTCATCACCAATGGCCACTATGCGGACGTGGCAGTTGTGCTGGCGGTGACCGATCGCGCGGCGCACACGCACGGGCTTTCGGCGTTCATTGTCGAGAAAGGTACCAAGGGATTCCGCGCCGGGAAAAAAGAAAACAAGCTCGGCCTGCGCGCCAGCGATACAGCGGAACTTATTTTCGAAGACTGCTTCGTGCCGGCCGAGAACCTGTTGGGCGGGGAAGGGAACGGATTTAGAGACGCCATGCGCGTTCTCGACGGAGGACGCATCTCGATCGCCGCGCTCTCGCTCGGCATGGCCGAAGGCGCATACGGGGCGGCGCTGAAGTATTCGAAAGAGCGCCAGCAATTTGGCAAGGCCATTTCGGAATTTCAGGCGATCCAGTGGAAGCTGGCCGACATGGCGACGGAAATCGAGGCGGCAAAGCTTCTAACGTTGCGCGCCGCCGCCATGAAAGATGCCGGGATGAAGACCACGCTCGAATCGTCGATGGCCAAGCTTTACGCCAGCGAGGTAGCCGTGAGATGCGCCAACGAAGGCGTGCAGATCCACGGCGGCTACGGGTTCATCAAAGACTATCCGGCGGAAAAGTTTTATCGCGACGTGAAGCTGTGCACGATTGGCGAAGGGACGAGCGAAATCCAGCGGCTGGTGATCGCTCGGCAGTTGCTGAAGGAATAAACCAGACTGCCTTCGGCATCAGCGCTTCTTCCCCCGCACAAACACATCCATGCCAAAAATCACGCTGCGCCCTGGCATGGCCACGCCGGGAGTCTCCTGGTATCCAGTGTTTGTCAGATTTGAGAATGCGAGGTGTGCGTCCACCATTTTGAACTCGCGGCCGACGCTCGCATCCCAGAGGGCGTAGGGATCCCTCCCATATCGCTTCACCACACCGATCCGGCTGCGGGCGACGACTTTCCCCGGGAGCGTTCCTTGCCATCTCACTACCGCATCGTTCGACGGATAGTTGAAAGCGTATTCGGATGTGCTCCCGGGGAGCGGACCCTCGGCGCTGTAGACGCCGGTGTAGGCCACATTGATCTGCTGGCGTTGCACACGCACTCCTAACGATGCTTCCACTCCAGTGAAGTTCAGGCGCGCAATGTTTTCCACTTGGTAGGGATTCTTTTCCGAAACCGGGCTTGGCTTAAGCGCTACCCAGTCGATATCGTTCGTATCGCGCCGCTCGAAGATCGTAACTTCCGCCTTATAGCGTCCTCCTTGGTCCCACACCAAGGCGCCCTCGTAGCCCCAAGATGTTTCCGGGAGCAGGTTCGGGTTGCTCAGGTTAACGGGATCTTTGTAATAGAGGTCGGTGTAGCTGGGTAGCCGAAAGGCGCGACTGGCGCTCGCTTTCAACTTCCAACCCGGCTTCAGCCACACGCCGCCGGTCAGGGTCGGACTGAATTTCGATCCGTTGGTATCGAATACCTCTTCTCGCGCGCCCACGGAAAACGAGAAGCGGCGCAATGCCCTGACGTCGTAGTCGATATACCCGGCGCTGCGGGTGCGCCAGTTGTCGCCCAAATTGTTGCTGTGGATCGATTCGTAAAATCCCTCGCCGCCGTAGAACAAGCTCGTGTTTTGTCCCAACTTTTCCGTGCGGCGAACCGCGCCTTGCAGACTTTGATCGATGTGGTTGTTCTCATAGACGGAAGGATCGTCTCGCACAAGGATGAATTCGTCCGTGTGTCGGCGGTAGCCGAAGTCGAATTCCGTCTTTTTGCCCAGGTCCTGCTTCAACCCCGCGAACCATGACTTCGTCCTCTCCCATTCAGGGTAGTTGCCATAGAAATCGTTTGCGCCAAAAGGCTTGTCGCCCAATCCCAGCATGATCAGGCTGCGGCCCAGGGCGGTCTGCGCTCCGCTGTTCGAGAAAATTGTCAGACTGCGATAGTCGCGGTCCGGCATGAAGCCCGTGGAAAAATCCCGCGTCACATCCAGTTCTTCATCCAGTCGGCTGGCCACAAAACCGGCCGAGAACGTTTCCTGGTTGATTCCGAAATTGCCAATCGCGGCGCCCGCCTGGGCTTGCGAGTACTGCGGCGGCCCGGTGATGAAATTGACGGTCCCAGCCATGGCATCCGATCCATAGAGCGTGGAACCTGCGCCCGGCAGAACTTCAATGCGCGCGAGCGCGCCGGTGGGCAAGGGCAGGTCGAGATCATGGTGGCTGGTTTGGACGTCATCCATGCGCAAACCATTCAACAGGACCAGCGTTTGCTCAAAGGTGGAACCGCGAATGGTAAGGTCGGCTTGCACGCCATCCGGGGCGCGTTCCTGCAAATCGATCGAGGGGTCCAGCTGCAGGTAATCGACCCAGTGTGTGTAGAGCAATGGTTGCTCTCGCGTGTCGATGACGGTGATGGACCGGTCGATGTTTTGCACCGGTTCCGGTATAAACGTTCCCGTGACCGCGACAGTTTCCTTTCGCGCTGGAATTTTTTGGTTTTCGCGATCGGCGCTGGCGGTCGGTGACGGCTGCGATTGGGATTGTCCTGCCTGGGACTGCGCTTCTTGCGAACGTGCTGCTTGTGAACCAGGAAAGTCTTGCGCGTCCGCTTCGCCACCGCTCGACAAGCCGTAAGCAAGAAAAAGCGCGAGTAAGATAGCCAGGGTCGAGGGCACACGGGCTTCCTTCTGCTGGGCAAAACGATGCTTCTACATCTGTGGAGAGCGGGTGCGTTTGGGAACACTGTCTGGGTACCCCCCCTCCCACTTTTTTGTTAAAGTCTTGGTTTTAAAGGAGTTTCAAGCAAAGTATTCATAATAAAGGAGTTAGTTGCGGTCCAATTCGTGCTTGGCCTTTAGAATCAGGGAGTTACAGCTTGCCAAGTCGCGCAAAGTCTAGATTTCAAAGAACTTAGTAAAAAACTACGCCTACAGCCACGTTGAGCAATAGTCCAACTTTCATTATAGGCCGGATGTCAACTTAGGTTGCCAAAAGGTCTCTCCCCGGAGGCGGGAAGATCGGGCTTTACCAGCCAAAGCACCCGACTGCGATCCGCGCTAAGGTCCGATGAACGCGAATAAGTTCTGGTTAGTGCTTGAGCGGTTGTCGGCGGCCGTGGCGAATATGCAGGACGTACACGGTTTTGTCTTCAATCGTGAAGAGAATCCGATATACGTGCGGTGTGTTGCCATAGAGCAGGTGGCGCACCTCAAAAGGGAAGACCGCGCTCTCCGGAGCTAGCGGACAACGCGCCGGAAATTCAGCAAGTGATGTGATGGCGTCCTGCAGGGCCAGGAACCACCGTATGCCGGCGTCTCCGGCGTGCTCGGACAACAACCAGTCAAGAATCGCATCCGCTTCTTGCTCGGCTGCTGCCGTCGTTTCAACGCGGAAGGTCATGCTTGCGGCGCAGATCGGCGAGAAACTCGGTGGCGGGTCTGGTACGCCCGGCTTTTACATCCTCGTAACCGTGACGGACGCCCTCAACGGCCTCTGCGAAGTCTTGGCGCTCCCACTCCAGGTAGGTGGCCAGAGCATCGTCGAGCGCCGCGGCAGGGTCTTGTCCGCGCCGTTTGGCGTACTCTTCCAGTTGCGCCTTACGCTCCGGCTTGAGTGGGATCATATCCATGTTGGCTTTAGATTCCTCCCATTTATCGTAAGGGGTTCGGCGGCTGAGGTCAAAACCTATTCAGCTGCCGGTGACTACAGGGCAGCTTGCGGAAAAAGTTGAGCAAGACAACGCTAGGGGAAGTATCGCCGTTTGAGGATGCCTCTTGCAGCCATGGACTCATCCATGCCAAGCCTCTTTAGAATCAAAATGCAGAGGAGCGAGGTAAGACGCTCGTTCATGTAATGCATTCCGACCATGTCGTCTACCAAGCTAGTCCTTGAATCTTCATCGAAATGCGTAAGGTAGTTCCTAGTGCTCACGATCAGCTCAGCCGCTGCTCCAACGTCCGAAATCTTAAGGACATCAATGGTCTTTTGGCTAAGACCCGCGAGGATCTCTTTGATCCGCTTCCTGAGTGAGTACTCATTCGCGTACTTCAGACTGTCTGACAACTTTTTCCTGAGAGGAGGGGGTACATTCTCGGGAACGGCTGCGACAAGGGTATCCAACACCGCCGAGTAATCGCTTGGCGAGACGTACGTTGCATTTTGGGTCCTTCTGTGAAAGCTCTCTAATGCTTGCGTCAAGCTAAGGAACTTTGTCCGAACAAACGAATCGCGTCCGAACAGAGTGCCGAACAAAAGATCGTAGACCGGCTCCAAAAGCGGAAGCGAACTGAACCACCTCTCCGCCAAGATCTGCACGATATTGGAAATCTCAGATAATGGGAAACACATTTCAGCGAAGTCGATTTTCTTCTCCGTGCGAATGGTCGAAGGAAAGAAGACGTCCGCGCAGGCTTTGCCTGAGTCATAGAGCCTTAGTTTCTTAATATAGGAGGGTTCGCCAACGAGCATAGTCATAAACTGGCCTAGATCGTCTGCCAAAGCGAAAAAAGCCCTGAGGTCGATTGGCGCGTCGAGGTCAATTGTGAAATGAGCCCTGGGCCTCACATCCACCGAACTCCGCGTAAAGCGCCGTGAGGCGTAAGCGCAAAGAGAAAGTTCCTTGACGACGCCCGACGCGGAGATCTTAAAGAGGGCTGGCACATTTACCGGAATCTCGAGCGACATGTAATCGGCCGAATACGATTTGCCCGGGCGGGTGAATTGAAAGCAAGACCATTTCTCGATGTAGCTGTATTCTACGAGCGCAGAGCAGAAACGAATGTCCGCAGGGGAAGAGAACTTGATTCCTGCTAGGAGATACGAGACCCGAAATGTCGTGGTGCTCGATAACCCAATCATGTCTAGGTTATGGAGAGTGTAGATCTCGCCCTCCGCATCTACGCCCAGGACGATGTCCAACCGTATGCTATGGGGTGCAGAGAGGACATGCACGAGGTCAAACTCAGGAGAGCTGAACACTCCCGCGAGTTCCAGGCGGACGCCACCCTCGGGGTTGACAGTGACAGTGCCTGGGATTTTCTCTTCGTGCCTAGTTGGTAGCCACCACTGTCCTACAACTCGGAAATCATCCAGGAGGTTGTGCTGACTGATGTCCACAATGCCCTCAGGGGCCTTAAACAGTCAGTATAGCCGCGCCCGCCGTTTCGTTTGTGCTCTCGCTGCTTTACACTGACAGTTTGGACATCAGTGACCAAGACTGGATTGCAAAGCTCCGCTCGGGTGACCCCCGCGCTCTGGCTCGCGCCATCTCTATGGTGGAGGACCGTGCTGCAGGCTGGTCGGACCTCCTCAAGACGCTGTTTCCGCATACGGGCAAGGCGCGCGTCATCGGTCTGACCGGCGCCCCCGGATCGGGCAAGAGCACGCTGGTCGATCAGCTTGCTAAGCACTATCGCAGAGAAAATCAAACCGTCGGCATTATCGCGGTCGATCCGACCAGTCCTTACACGGGCGGAGCGATTTTGGGCGACCGCATACGCATGCAGGATCACTATAGCGATCCGGGAATTTTCATCCGCAGCATGGCCACGCGCGGATCGCTGGGAGGGCTGGCGCGCGCCACGGCCGATGCCGCCACTGTGCTCGATGCTTCGGGCCGCGACCTGGTCATGATCGAAACGGTTGGCGTCGGGCAGGACGAAGTCGACATTGTGCGGCTGGCCGATGTCACCATCGTGATTCTGGTGCCCGGCATGGGCGACGATGTGCAGACGATCAAAGCTGGGATCATGGAAATCGCCGACATCTTCGTCATCAACAAATGCGACCGCGAGGGCGCTGAGCGGGTGGAGCGCGAGGTCCGCGCCATGCAGTCGCTGGCCACTCGCGACGACCGCTGGACTCCACCCATCGTGAAGACGGTCGCCAGCGAGGGCGTGGGAACCAAAGAGTTGGCGGACGCGATCGCGGGCTACGAGGCGTACCTTAAGAAAGGGAACTTGGTCCTTAAGAAGAATGTGGAGAACTGGCAGGAACGGCTGGTCGAGATGCTGCGCGATGCCATGCTGGAGAAGGCGCGCGCTCACCTGGAGACGGACGGGGGCAGCCTCGAGCGTTATGCGGCGGAGATCGCCGAGCACAAGCGCGACCCGTATTCGCTGGTGGAGGAGATTGTGGGAGCAATAGCAAGAAACGCGTAGGGGCGGACGCCCTGGTCTGCCCCGCAGAGCACAGCTCCGCCAACATTGGCGAGCTGCGCTCGCCTCCCCGGACGAGGGCGTCCGGGGCTACGTGATTCTTGGTCTAAAGGTGTGTGGAGGAAGAAATGTTCAGCATTGATCATCTTGGCATCGCGGTGAAGTCGCTGACGGCGGCGAAGGCCATTTACGAGAAGCTTGGGCTGAGCGTTTCTCCGGAAGAAACCGTCGAGCAGGAAAAAGTTCGGTTGGTCATGGTGGCCGTGGGCGAGAGCCGGCTGGAGCTGCTGGAAGCGACTTCAGACGATTCGACTATCGCCAAGTTCATCGCCAAGCGCGGCGAGGGGCTGCATCATGTTTGCATGCGTGTTCCGGACCTGGCGGCGGCGGTGGCAAAATTGAAGGGCGACGGCGTGCGCCTGGTATCGGAAGAGATCAAGACGGGCGCGGGCGGACACCGGTATGTGTTCGTGCATCCGCAGAGCACGGGGGGCGTGTTGCTCGAATTGGTGGAGAGCAGTCATTTGTAATTTGGTAATTTTGTAATTTGGTAATTTGAAAACCGGTCGGGGTTCAAATTGCAAAATTACCAAATTACAAAATTACAAAATGTTTCAGCTTCTGCTCGCCATTGATACTTCCGGGAAGAACGGCAGTCTGGCGCTGGCTCGCCTGACGCCGGGTCAGAGCGAAAGCGAAATCCATGTAACCGAAATCGATGTTCGCGAAATCAGTGTGCTGGAAGTTGTGCCGCTCGCCGGCGGCACGTTTTCGGCGCAGCTGGTACCGCAGATTGCCGCGCTGCTGAAAAAGCACGGATATGGTAAGGGCGATCTGGGAGCCTTTGCGGTCGCCAGTGGTCCGGGGTCGTTTACGGGGCTGCGCGTGGGCTTGGCTGCCATCAAGGCTCTGGCCGAGGCGCTGCAGAAGCCAATCGTCGCAATTTCATTGCTGGAGGCGGTTGCACGCGGCGGCTCGGCGCACGGTCGGGTTCTCGCGGCGCTGGATGCGGGCCGGGGTGACGTGTATGTCGGCGATTACGAACTCGAGCCTCAGGTGCGCCACTGCCGCATGCACAGTGAACGCCTGTTGAGCCGGGAAGCGTTTCTGGCCGACGCCAGGGGGAAGGCGGTCGTCACGCCCGATGCTGGGTTGGCGGCGGCTGCGGGAAGCGCTGCCGGAATTCGGGTTGAACTGATTGACTACCCGAACAGCGGGGCGATTGCCCGGCTGGGTTGGGAGCATCTCCAGCGGGGCCAGACGGTTCGTCCCGAAGAACTGGAAGCCAACTACATCCGGCATTCCGACGCTGAGATTTTCTCGAAACCAGCGCGCTGAGCCGAGTGGCGCTCGTTGCGCAGCCCCTAAAGGGGCATGTTATGGCGAAGAATTTGCGGTATCGCTGAAGCGATACCCTGATACAAAGAAGCGATACCCTGATACAAAACACCTTTCGATGCCCGTGGCCATCCGCTCCGCTTGGTTGCATGATGTGCCGGTGATTCTCGCGCTTGAGCAGCAGGCGCCGAGCGCCGCCCACTGGACCAACGAGCAGTACAAGAAGTTGGTGGATGAGGGCGTCGTTCTGGTGGCCGAGGAAGCTGGCAAGCTTTGCGGATTCGTTTGCGCGCGGGCGGTCGGGGGCGAATGGGAGATCGAGAACGTGGTGGTGGGCGACGAGTTCCTCCGCCGCGGCATCGCCAGTGAGATGGTGCGCGAGTTGATTCAGAGCGCTCAGAATGAGCCTGCGTCGGCGATTCTGCTCGAAGTCCGTGAATCGAATCTGCCCGCCCGCCGGCTGTACGAAAAGCACGGTTTCCGCGAGGTGGGCCGCCGCCGGGCGTATTACAGTGATCCGGTGGAGGACGCGATTCTGTACGCGCTTCAGTTCGCCGCGCGCCCCAGCGGGGAGAAGCCGAGCGGTTGAACCACGGGCTGTCAGGCGGAGGTCAGAGTCTCTTCAATGACGCGGGCCAGCAGTTCACCGTATGCTGCCAAGTCCAGATCGGGAACCAAGAGCTTTTGGACGGTTAATCCTTGAATCGTAGAGAAAATGAATCGTGCGGTGATCTCCGCATTTAGTGAGGGTTTGATGTGTCCGCCGGCTTGGCCCCTCTGAATCACTCGCGATAGGGCTCCGATCATCCCCTTATAGGAGGTGGTGGCCAGTTGCATCAACCGTGGCATATGCAGCGCCTCGGCCATTAGCTCGATGTCGATCCGGAGCGCCCCGGCATCGGCCGATTCCAACAACCGGACAAACTTTTCCAGACCGGCTGCGATCACCTGGGGAGTCACTTCCTTCGCTTGCTCGATGGGCGCGAACAGAACCCTATTTCGATCCGTCGACAGCGCCGCTAATGCCTCGACGATGTCCTCCTTTCCCTTGAAGTATCCGTACACAGCACCCGGGCTGAGATTCGCTTCGCGGCAAATATCGTGCATCGTGGATCGCTGGAAACCATTGAGTGTAAAGCAGCTTAGCGCAGCCTTGAGGATCTGGGCTCGGCGCGCTTGCACGTGCGCTTCGGTTACTTTCATTCCCGCCTCTAAAAGAACGAATGTTCGTTCTTTACAACGAATGGATATTCTTTTATATTCAGCGTGGAGGCGCTCTATGTCAAGTTTTTCCACGCCGCAGCCTTCGATCACCAAGGCTTCGAGCTATCTCTGGCCGAACGATCTCGGGCTCGCGTTGGCAGCTCTGCTTCTCCTTTTTGCCAACGGCCATTGGATCGTTCCTCCTTTTGCGTGGCTGGCCCCGCTGGCTTTGTTGCGGTTCACCCGCCATACATCGAGGCCAGTCCCAACCCTTCTGTTGTGCTGGCTGGTGCTGCTGGTTACCCGCGCGGTGAACTGGTACGGATTGATTCCCTTTCCGCTGGCAGCTTTCTTGACCAGTTGTGCACTGAATGCCACTCTCAGGACGATTCCCTATTGGCTTGACCGCATCGTTCAAAGGCGCATTCCGGGATTTCTATCCACTCTGATGTTCCCTCTCTCTTGCGTCACGATCGAATACTTGAACACTCTTGCATTCCAGACGAGTTGGGGCTCGGTGGCTTATACCCAAACTGACAATCTGCCCTTGCTGCAGTTGGCCTCTGTAACCGGAATCTGGGGAATCGTGTTCTTAGTCTACTGGTTCGTTTCCGTGGTCGATTGGTGCTGGGAACACCGGGCACAATGGAGTCAGGCCAGGGTGGGCGCAGTTATTTATTGTTCTGTATTCGCGGCCGTTATTCTGTTTGGCGACGTGCGGCTTCTGCTGAGTCCGCCTCGATCAAAAACGGTGCGCGTAGCCAGCGTGACTCCCATTGACATCATAAATGCGCTCACACCAGACGAAATAACATCTTTCCAACTCTACGTCAGCCGCAAGGGGATATCCTCCTCTCAACGAGCCGCGATCTCCTCAAGACTGGTGGCCGTCGATGATGACCTGTTCCAGCGGACCCGCAGGGAAGCGCAGGCTGGCTCCCGGATCATTTTCTGGCCGGAAGGCAGTTTGATCGCCCTTACAGAGTCCGAGCAGGCGGAATTGATCGAGCGTGGCAAAACCCTCGCGCGAGAAGAGGGCATTTATCTGGGCATGACGATCGGCCTGGTCCCCGAAGAGCTCTCCCGGCGAAACGAGAATAAAGCCATCCTTATCGCGCCGAATGGCGAGATCGTCCAACAATACTTCAAGACCCACCTCGTGCCTGTACTCGAGCAACCGTTCTTTGTTCAGGGCGATGGCAAGATTCGTCCCGTTCCGTCTCCCTACGGCAGACTGGCAACCGTGATCTGCTACGACATGGATGACCCGAGACTGTTGCGTCGGGCCGGCCAGGCAAAGGTCGATTTGATGTTTGCTCCAACTGGCGATTGGCAAGAGATCGAGAACATTCACGCCCGCATGGCGCGCGTTCGAGCTGTGGAAGACGGTTTCTCGCTGCTGCGGCCCGCAAATCATGGCCTCTCCCTAGCCGTTGACTATCAGGGGCGAACCCTGGCGGTGATGGACCACTTCCTGACGACTGAGCGCGTGATGGTAGCTAACTTGCCGACCGCGAGCGCGAGAACTGTGTATGCGCGGATCGGTGACCTCTTCGCATGGGCATGTCTCTTTGGCGTTATCGCATTGCTTACGATTGCGTGCCTGCCCAGGCGGCTTAGAGCACAGAGCGATGGAGAAAGAGTGGCGAGTGAGGAGGGAGCGCCGGCAGAGTTAGACTCTGCCAGCGCTTTATTGGAGAGGAAGTCCGTGCGAGGACTGTTTTGGAAGGTCGCAGAGCTGGAACTCCAGTGAGTGGGGTTTGTTTTCGTCTCCGATGGTGATGAGAGCGTCGAGGATACATTCGAGAGCGGCGGCGGAACCTGACCAAACGCGGGAGAAGGACTCGCGATGAACCGCTAATTCGCCGATCAGACGGCCGACCGCGTGGGGGCCGAGATCGAAATCGGCCAGAGTCGGGTCGCTGCCGATGGGCAGTGGTGGGTGGTGTGTTGAGGGAAGGCGGAGGGTGGCCCGGGTTAGCCAGTGGGCGATGAGCGCTCTGAGATGCTGCCGGCAGCAGACGCTCTTCATGTCTTTTTGCGAGGCGAGGGAGGAATGCCAGGAGAGGATCTTCAGGCGGTCGAGCCAGCGATTCTCGACCACCAGGAACCATCCTGTGCGGCGAAAGGTGTCGATGCCACAGACGGAGCAAGCCGAGCGTTTTGTGATTGCGTAATCCATCGGCGGTCCCTTTGAAAATCAGCAAGCGCTGCCAGCGGCGCGGGTGAGGAATCTTGGACCCATGCGCTCGCTGAGGGGGACGGTCAGCATCCCCAAGGTGTTGTCGAAACGGAGCGTGAAGTGCGCGGAGCAGGCGTCGCAGAGCCAGAAATGTTCACGCCGGCGGAGTTTTCGACGGTTGCCATTGAAAGCGGAGTTGAGGTCAGAAGGAAAAGTTTCCGCTAGAAACAGTTTGCCTTCGCGTAGGGAACGGAAGGGAACCGTGCACGTGGGGTTGGCGCACTTCTGCAGCATGGCTGGGTCCAATCTCCTCTTCGGTGAAGTTTTTGCCAGAGAGCTCCCAGGGCATTGCACGCGAGAGGCCGAACATGTGGCCACTACATCAGAAGTAGGTAGTCAGTTAGGTACAGTGAGTTAAATCGGGGAAAAGTGGATCTGGATCACGGTGCGCTGTGCGGCGCTGACGGAGAGCGGTCGCGACCGCCGGATGGCCGTCATTGTTGGCGAACATTTCAGCTGTGATAGGGATCACAGGTCAGTTGGTTACAGGAAAATTCTGGGAGCGAAAGAACTCGGCCTTCAAAGCTATCCGGTCCCTAGCGCACCATCCAGGTCGAGGCGGCGACGAGAACTCCGGCAGTCGCCATCAACAGGCCGAAGTACCAGAAGATTCGGCGGCCGGAGAGCAAAGTGATCGAGGTGACCACTAGGGCGATCTCCAGGAAGACTTCGCCGAGATCGAAGCGGTCGGCTTTGCGGTGGGTGAGGGCGAATTCCTGCTCGAATTCGCGGGCTTTGGCCTCGAGCTCTTTCTTCTCGCCTTTGTAGCGGTCGGCTTCGGCGCGGACTTTTTCCTCAAGCTTGGCGGCGGCTGCGGCGTCCTTGGAGGTGACCACGCCGGCCAGATCGGCGAATAACTCGTCGGTGTGAAGGCGGATGTTCTTGGCCTGGTAGTAGGCCCACTCGTCGGTGACCTTGTTCTGCAAAATGATTTCTTCGGTATGGGTGCGATGGCCGAGCAGGGACACGGCTGCCACCAGCACGGCCAGCACCGCCATGGTCAGCGTGACGGGAGCGAGATCCGGATGTTCCCGGGCGTGTTCGGCGTGTTCGTGCAGTTCGGTGAGTTCTTCGGTCATGGTGTCGGGCTCCTGTGAGTTCTCAGTTCCCAGTTCCCAGTTCTCAATTCTCAGTGACACGATGCCTTTTCTGAGAACTGAGAACCGAACCGAGAACTCTCTGGGCTTTGAGGATAAACCAAGTTGGCTATTCTCCCATCACTTTAATGATGACTCGTTTGTCGCGCTGGCCGTCGAATTCGGCGTAGAAGATTTGCTGCCAGGGGCCGAAGTCTAGCTTTCCGTTGGTGACCGGGACGATGACTTCGTGGTGGATGATCAGCGATTTGAGGTGGGCGTCTCCGTTGTCTTCGCCGGTCTGGTGATGGTGGTAGTTCTGCCGGAAGGGGGCGAGCGTTTCCAGCCACTGGTCGATGTCTTTGAGGAGGCCGCTCTCGTTGTCGTTGACGTAGACCCCGGCGGTGATGTGCATGGCGGAGACCAGGATCATGCCGTCTTTGATCCCGGACTTCTTCAGGGCGTTCTCGACCTGCGGCGTCAGGTGGATGTAGGCACGCTTGGTTTTCGTGTGCAGGGTCAGGTATTCGGTGTGGAATTTCATGCTTCCACATCTACCACCGGGGAGGGGTTGGCAGGGGAGGAAAAGTTTCCGCGCCTCCGGCTCGCCGCGTTCAATTGTACGTACAGTGTTCCACGTGGAACATTTTGTGCAGGTTATAATGTACGTATATGTGTGTACATACATGGCGCAATTGGATGGCCATTGTCGCGCTGGGCGGGTTTGCAAGTCATTGATAATGCTGGGGGTCGGGTGTGGTTAAATAGACACTTGCGGGTACTTGTTACACTGTAATTATTACAAGACTCTTTATTTGGCGGGTAGGCGTCCCGGTCGAGGGTCGGTGGGGGCCAGTTCTCGAAAAGCGCGAGAAGTGGCGTACTCCCAGCTAGTCAACTCCTAGATCCTGTGGAAGCGTAATAACTAGTTTGGTTCGTGTGCTGGACGCGGTGGAGAGAACCTCGCGTTAGGATAAAACATGGCCGTGTATAGGATGAAGGACAATGGATTGGAGCCCCATAAATGGAAAGTTGAACACGTCGCCAATGTTGGGGGCGATGAAGAATTCGTGAAACAAATGCTGGAACTGGGCACGATTCTTGAGGCAGGGACGATCTTCGATCCGCAGCGCGAGGAAGTGAAACATTCGATTATATCGATCCTGATGGACGGGCTTACGCCGGCGTTTTTGGAGCTTGAACAGATTCGAGCGTCCATGGGAAAGCAATTGCCACTAATGAATCGAGAGCAGTTATACGAGGATTTTGCGCGAAAATTATGGAAGGCATACAAGGAGCTGATGCAAAAAGCGGCAGAGCAGATCGGATTTAAGATCGGTTTCATTTTTCGGCCGGACAAGGAATTCCGTCAGGGACTCTTGGAGCTGAGGACGCAGCATCCCACGATCCGGGATTGGTTCGAACAATTTCTTGAAGAGACACGCGACAACTGGCAGAACGATCTCTCGAGATTCCGCAACACATGGATAGAGCACCAAAAGGGCGAGCGCCGTCAATTCGACAAATTCTATAAGCCTGAATACGCGGAGAAAGTTTTTAACGATGCGTGGAACGCGATCGTGACGATAATCGCGGCGATGCTAGAAACTCATCTGCCCCACGGAATTCGGCTCATCGAGCAGGATAAGAACGATCCGAGTCCTAAATGGCCGAATCGGTTTCGGTACAGTCATCCAATGTTTCAGCAAATGAAATAGTTCTTGTGAGCCGGTGGCAGGCGGGTGGGCCACTTTAACGGGAAAGTATAACGCGGGTTTGTGTTTTAACATTGACCGAAATAACTGGGGTGCGCCTCTTCTTGGCGGTGATAATATCTGCGCCGGTGCCCATGCTGAGAGGAACAATGAAACCAACCAAACAGTTGTACTTCGCTGCGCTCATTGCATCCATGCTGTTGCTAGCGTCATGTGCACACCAGCCAATACCCGAAGCGTACGACCCGCCCGGGTTCTTTATGGGCGTCTGGAACGGATTCACGATCTTTTTTGGGCTGATCGGCCATCTGTTCGACGACAGCATTCGCATTTATGCATTCCCCAACAGCGGAGGATGGTACGACTTCGGCTTCTTCCTTGGTGCTTGCATATTCGGGGGCGGAGGTGGTTCCGCGGCTTCGCGTTAGGTGAGCTCAGTAGCCTGCCGAACAGCCGACACGGTTTGACTTCGCTTTACGCGGGCGGAGGGTGGATCTTTATCTTAACCGCCTGTGGTGAAACTCCAGTCGACGCCCCAGCGCCTGAAGGCGCGTTGATACGAATGCACCTGCGGCTCGCCTGAAGGCGTGCCCTGATACGAATCTACTTGCACCACGGGCGGTTACGTACGCTCATTTCGGGCACGCTCGGCGTAAAAGGCAAAGGCCATGGTGCGATCAGTCTGGCTCCCACCCTTGCGCAAAGAACGCGCAAGGATGGGGCACCCCCGGCGCTGGTCGTGCAGGCGAGATCAAAAGCCTCGGGCACTCGCCTGTGGCCACTGGCGGCTGCCGAGCTGCGCTCGGCTTGGACGGGCGAGGGCGCCCGTCCCCACACTTGGGTCCTCACACTTCGGTCCCCAGACTAGCGCATTGATTCTTCTATTTCTGAGATCCAGTTGGGGCGTTTTAGGACTTCTCTTGGCTTGGGGCCGTCGGCGGCTCCTACTATGCCGTCGCGCTCCATGAGGTCGATGAGGTGGGCGGCTCGGCCGTAGCCTATGCGGAGGCGGCGCTGCAAGAGCGATGTGGAGGCTTTGCCGAACTCGACTACGAGGCGAACGGCATCGTTGAAGAGCGGGTCGTTATCATTGTCGTCGGCGGAAATTTCTCTGGCATCGTCTTCGGCGCCGGCTGGCGACTCGGGATCTTCTTTGGGCGTATCTAGGAATTTCTCCTGGTATTGCGCCACGCCCTGGGCTTTCCAGAATTCCACCACGGCTGCGATTTCCTTTTCGGTTACGTAGGGCGCATGGAGGCGGTGGACGCGGGCGGAGCCGGAGGGCAGGTAGAGCATGTCGCCGCGTCCGAGGAGCGATTCGGCGCCGTTGGCGTCGAGAATGGTGCGCGAGTCTACTTTGGTCGCTACGCGGAACGAGACTCGGGCGGGGAAGTTGGCTTTGATTAGTCCGGTGATTACATCGACCGACGGGCGCTGCGTGGCTAGCACTAAGTGAATGCCTACGGCTCGGGCCATCTGCGCTAGTCGAGTTATTGATTCTTCTACGTTGTGGCCGTCGAGCATCATTAGGTCGGCTAACTCGTCGATGATGATGACGATGTAGGGAAGGGGGCCGTCGTCGGAGTTGTTGGACTGCTCACTGAAGAGGCTGGGCGTATCGTCGAAGAGGCGGTTGTAGCTGTCGATCTTGCGGACGCCTCGGGCGGCGAGCAGTTTGAGGCGGCGCTCCATTTCGCGGACAGCGTTGCGCAGAGCGTTGGCGGCGAGTTTGGGCTCGGTGATGATGGGTGTGTAGAGATGCGGGACACCTTCGTAATTGCCTAACTCGAGGCGCTTCGGGTCGACTAACACTAGCCGCACTTCGTCGGGCGTCGACTTATATAAGATCGACATGATCATGGCGTTGATGGCCACGCTTTTGCCCGTGCCGGTGGAGCCGGCGATGAGCAGGTGGGGCATTCCGGCTAAGTCGGCGGCGGCGATGCGTCCGTTAATGTCTTTGCCCATGCCGATGGTGAGCTTGGATTTGGAGCCGAGGAATTCCTGCGACTCGATGTTCTCGCGCAGCCAGATGATTTCGCGCTCGCGGTTCGGTACCTGGATGCCGACCGTGCTCTTGCCGGGCATACGCTCGACTAGGATGCTTTCGGCGCGCAGGGCGAGGCAGAGATCGTCGGTGAGGCTGACAATGCGGCTGTATTTGATGCCGGCTTCGGGCTTGAATTCGAAGGTGGTGACGACCGGGCCGGGGTTGATCTGCGTGACTTGGCCGAAGACTTCGAATTCCGCGTACTTCGCGGTCAGAACCTGAGCGACGATTTTGAGCTCGTCTTCGTCTACGGATTGCTGCTCGTCGGGACGGTGCAGCAGGCTCGAGGGCGGGAGTTTGTAACTGCCCGCGATTTTTGGGAGGATCGTTTTCGGGCGGTGCTCGGCGTCGGCGCGGTCAGTGACTTCGACTTCGACTGCGATTGCCGAAGACGAATCCTGCGGCGGCGGGGTGGGGGTGGAGTTGTCTACGCCTTCCTCGGCAGTCATGCGTTCGATGCCGGTGCGGGGGGCTAGAGCCGCGGACTGCACGCCTGGGATCTCCTGCTCGATGTCGTTGTCCGGCGTATTACGCTGGGCTTCTGGGCGCGACGGCGCGTTGCGCGCGGGCACGAGTTGTGCCGTGACAGTGGGTCTTTCGGCGCGGCGTTTTTCGAGTTCTTTTTGTTGACGGTTGCGCTCGCGCTCGTCCTGCCAGTCTTGGAAGCGATCTCTGAGCGCCAGGACGAAGGCGAAGCGAGTGGGCGCCCAGAGTTCAATTGCCGAGAAGGAGAAGGCGGTAGTGAGGTAGAGGGCGCCGGCTAGAACAGTGGTGCAGACAATGTATGCGCCGGCAACGTTTAGGTAACGGATTAAGACATCGCCGACGATGCGGCCGGCGAGGCCTTCGATGGGGATGGCCCCCATCCAGCGGACGTGCCCGGGCAGGATGGCGAGCAGAGCGGGCACGAACATGAGGAGCCAGATTGCGCCGAGAGTCTTCGCGATCGGAGTTTGCACGGGCCGCGAGCGGAACCAGCGCACGCCGAGCATGGCCATGAAGATGGGCAGGAGAAACGATCCTACTCCCCAGAATTGCAGGATGAGGTCGGAAAGATAGGCGCCGAAGATGCCGATCCAGTTGCGGGCAGCGTGCGATTTGGTGAGGATGGAGGCGCTGTTCAGCGAGGGATCGAGCGGCGAATAGGAAGCCAGCGCAAGGAAAAGGAGGAGGGCGGAGACGCACAAGAGGAGTCCGACGAGTTCGTTCAAACGGCGGTTCCTGGATGGCGCAAAAATGTTGGAGAAAAATGTCATGTGGCAGCGACGGGGTGCCGGGGCAAAATTCACCCACAGCACCGTTACGTGGCCAGAGCTTGATAATTATGACAAGAAGCAGGGGTTCGGGCAATGCGGGAAACGGGGCGGGGTGCCGAGTTGGGTACGGGCGGAACACTTGCACGGGTTGTTGGTGTAATCGCGATATTTCGCCAACTGACAGAAACCGCTCCAGCGGCAGCCTAGCCCGAGGGAAGAGGTGAGGTTCCAAAGTGTTCGGCGGGGTCCGGGATTTGCCCGACTGTGTATTCGATCTGTGGGTGAACCGAGAGTGCAGATGTATACTATGCGGCAGCGAATTCGGAGCCGTAACTGTGACGTGTACATGCGTTTGGTCTAAACGGAAGTCCAGCTTATGTCGTTTTCTTCAGCATCTGGAAATCTGTAACGTCCTCATTATTTGTCTTCTGCTCTCCCTTTTTTCAGCCTCCTGCGGCGGCGGTTCAGGTTCGTCAGGGTCTATTTCGCCGCCCCCGAGCTTCTCCATTAGTGTCAGCCCGCAAAGCATGTCAATCGACCAAGGACAGGGCGGGACGATAAATCTTTCTGTAACCGAGTCGAATGGCTTCAATCAGTCGATCACAGTTTCCATGACGGGCCTGCCAAACGGTGTGACATCGGCGCCCGCATCTCCCTTCACGGTGACATCCTCTGGTCAAGCAGTAACCCTGACGGTCTCGGCAAGTGCAGAACTAGAAACGTCAACTCTCGAGTTTGAGGCATCCGGCGGTGGCCTCAACTCCTCGGCACAAACATCATTGTCCGTCACTCAGGCCCCACCTGGGCTTCCAGACGATCGCACAGCTTTCATACGAACTGACGACACACCCCTGGCAATTGTGTACGACCCGGCGCACCAGCAACTTTTTGCAAGCGCGCTGCATTTGAATTGTGTCGATGTAATCTCCCTCGTGACACACGAAGTCGTCCAATGCATCCCAGTCTCAGGAGCTTTCGGGCTGAGTCTGAGCACCGACGGCACAAAGGTGTTGGTCGGTACGCAAGTCGGCGTGGTTGCGTGGATCGACACCACCTCGCTACAGGTAGTCGAGCGTGATGTGATCCCTCAACTGCCTCAGGGTGGGAACACTGGAGCTGGGCAGACCTATGTGTTGCCTGCACAAGCCTTTCAGGCAGCAAATGGCAAGATTTTGCTTTTCTCGAACTGGGGCTACACGGACCTCTACGGCGACGGCGGCGGGTTCGCGGGGTCCGCGCTAGTTGAATGGGATCCTGTAGCTCGAACATCTGTGCTCCGTGCGGACTCAGGCGGGGGAGGGGTGGTTTCGATGAGCGCGGACCACTCCAAGATCCTGATCGCCGGGGGTAGTTTGTCCCTCTATGACTCCAGCACCGATGGAATCACATTGGGGCCATCAGACACTGCTCTTCAATTCGCGACTATGAACTCAGCTGGCACACAGCTTGCGGTGGTGGGTGGTTCGCCTCTTGTGAGGTTCTACAACGCTTCATTTACACAAGTAGGCTCGAACCCTTTTCCCTCGTGTTGTCTCCCCGGGGGAGGCCTCCCAATCGGTGCCTACAGCTCTGACGGCAAATATTTCTACGTTAACTATGTTGCACAATCGAGCGGAATATCCACTCTGGCAACGATTGACACCACCACGTTTCAACTTGTCGGAGAAGCACCGGGGTATCGCTCCCAGATTGCCTACTTTTCTTTTCCTCTGATTCACGGGTACCCGCAAGCCGCCGACTCGACCGGCCTTGTTTTTGAGTTGGCCGATCACGGCGTCGCCATTAACGATGCTGCCGATATCCGGGGCTTCACCAACGCCCAGGTAACCGAGGACTTTATAGTTGCCACGCCGGACGAAGGCCCCGTTAATCAGGCCACCACCGCGGAATTCACTACTGCAACCTTCCCCTCGGTACCGGACGTGTTCTTCGGCAGCCAGAGAGGCCTCAACCCAAATCTGTTCAACGGAGCTGGGCAACTGGCGGCGACAGCCCCTGCGTCGCCGACCGTCGGTCCGGTCAATGTCAAGGCCATAGAGGCCAATGGTGTCATGACGTTGATTCCTCAGGCGTTTACCTATGGATCACTTCCGATTCAATATGGTCTGTTGGCGGCCACGCCGCAGGGTGGAGTGTCGGCAGACCTTTTTGGCTACGGCTTTTCGGTTGACATTCCGGGGGCCGACATTGAGGTCAGCATAGGCGCGTCAAACGCGGACGTCCAAACCAAGCATCTGTTTCCCTCCGAGAGTCCCTACCCATTTCCTCTTCAACATTTGGCTGTGACCGTTCCTCCGAGCACTCCGGGTGCACAAGACATAACGGTGACCTCGCCGACCGGGACGGCAGTGTCACCCGGATCGTTTCACTACCTCAAGAGCGTGACGGACTACTCGTCGCCTGACCGTTTCCTCTACGTACTCTATGATTCGAAGCGTAATCAGCTTTACCTGAGTGCAGGCGATCACATCGACGTGTTTTCGTTGACGACAGACAGCTTTGGTTCCCCCATTTCGATCCCCAGCCTCGGGGGCACTCGGCTAATTCTTGGGCTTGCGTTGACTCCGGATGGCACGCGCTTGCTGGCAACGAACGAAAGTGACCTAAGCGTAGCGATCGTAAATCCAGATAACCCAACGTCAGGTGCCGTTGCCGTGACTCTTCCGCTTGCCAATGTACCTAACCACCCAGGCCCGTTTCAGGTCGCTCCCACAAGCACGAACCACGCTTTTGTGACGGCTACGACTGGCAACGCTTTTTCAGGAGGAAGTACACCGCTTTGTGATATCGACCTTTCCAGCCTGACGGTTACAACTGCTATCCTTCCAGCCTTTGCGAATCTCACCCTGACGCCGAACTTTATTCAAGCCTCAACAGATGGAACAGCGGTACTCATAGCGACGACGGATACCAGTGCTGGGCAACTATTGTCTTGGCTAGCCGCGTCAGGTACTTGGCAACTACATTACGTGGAGGATCAGTTTTGGCTCAATGCAGCGATCTCGGGTGACGGGTCCGTCTTGGCCGCGTCCAGCGATCCGCTAATTTCGCCCTTCCCGTTCCCCTATATGCTGGACTCCAATCTGAATCTGATTGCGCAGGTCAACTTTCCGGAGTTTCAATCCGCGCAGGAATTGTATCTTCAGCTAGACCAAACGGGAGCGCTGCTCTTCGCGACAGATCCTTTCGGCGTCGACATTTTTGATGCCCACACTGGGCAACTACTTGAACGAGTGCTGCTTGCGGAGCAGCTTGCGACGGGCGGCTCTACAGTCTCACAGATCGTCTCGCAGGCGATGGCAATTACTTCTTTGGGCGACCAAGTTTTTCTGCTAACTACGGCAGGGCTCACGGTGGTCGAGCTCGACTCAGTTCCCATGGCGATTGCCAAGGTTTCTCCAACGTCAGGATCGGCAGGTTCCGCGCTGACGGTGCGTGGATCGGGATTTGTCCGCGGTACTTCCGCGAACATTAACGGCATTCCTGCGCCGGTTACGTTTGAGGATGCTTCGACTCTGAAGATAAACATCCCGCTATCGGTTCATAAAGGTACAGCTCAACTCACGCTCTCAAACCCAGACAGGTCGAAAGCCGTGCGCGACGCGGCATTCCGGGTGCGCTGAAGTCGGGGCACCGAGCTGCCCACCACCCAGAGATGCCGCACTCTCTTGGTAAAGATCGGGGTTGGGGCCGTTCCGCCGAGACCAGACTGGCGAAACCAGGCGTTAACACTCAGAACCCTGCCAATGACGTTATGGCGATGTTTCACCAACCGCGTGAGGTAGCCCTATTCGGCTCGGAGCGTTTGAGCGTTTAGCGGCTAAGATAGAGGCGAATGGAGCTCGATTTTCTTCCTGACGGCTCCCCAGACTGTCCCTTGATCTATAGGAAAAACAGCAGCCGACACATGGCTTGGATTTACTTCCTATTTTTCTGCTCGGGATTTCCGGCGCTTATTTATCAGATCGTCTGGCAAAGAGCGTTGTTCGCCATCTATGGACTCAATATTGAGTCGGTCACGATCGTGGTCAGCGGTTTCATGCTGGGCCTGGGACTCGGAAGTTTAGTGGGGGGAGGGTTTTCGAATAGCAGGCGGCTCGCGCCAGTCAAGCTGTTTGGCATTGCCGAGTTGTTCACAGGGATGCTTGGAATCGTCTCGCTGAAGCTCTTTCATCGAATTGCCGAATTCACAGCGGGAAGGTCGCCTTTGGAAACAGGCCTGACCGGTTTCTTAGCGATTGTTCTATCGACGCTGCTCATGGGAGCTACTTTGCCGCTCCTGGTGGAATACTCGGTGCGCTCATCGCAGAACGTAGGGTCTTCGGTTGGAGGTCTCTATTTCGCAAACTGTCTGGGATCTGGTTTAGCGTGCTTTCTGGCAGCAGATTGGTTGATGCGGTACTTGGGGCAGTCGGGTTCTGTCCGGTTTGCTGCCGCGGTGAATGTATTGGTAGCGACCGGCGCCCTGGTCTACGATCTTCATTGGCGACGGCCGCAGAAGGATGAACCCGATTGTTCATCGGAGGTCATTGCCTGCAGTTCCCGTAGCCCGCTGCCATATTCTCTTGCTCTCGGCTGCGCGGCATTCTCGGGTTTCGCGGCGCTTTCCTACGAGATCATCTGGTACCGCGTGCTGGCGTTTGGTTCGGGTGATACGGCAGGTGCATTCGCATCGTTGCTGGGTGCTTATCTTTTCGGCCTCGCTCTTGGATCGAGGCGGGTCGAGCGATACTCGCAAAGTCACCAACGGGAAGATGCGGTAGGCACGTTGGGTGCGGTCATCTTTGCTTCCGCCATGGTTGCATTTGCCGTAAGTCCGCTTTCTGCCGTGGCTCTCAAGGCTACGTCTCCCGACAGCCTCGGGAGCAGATGGCCCGGTTCAATCATCTTGCTGTTAGTTTGCGCCGGTGCAAGCTTCTTCGGGGCAACGTTTCCCCTTGTCGCCTATGTTGCCGTCAATCCGGCGGGGCGGACAGGAGCGTCACTGAGCTACCTGTATGCGGCAAACATTGTTGGCTCGACATTGGGAGCACTGGTAGTGGGCTACATTTTGATGAACTATTTGTCCATGTACCAGATATCAATACTTCTTCTGCTCGGAGGCGCTTTCTTGGCCGCGGTAGTGTTTGGGGTTTCTGCTCGCCCACCGGTTCGATTGAAACTCGGATTTGCACTTCCTGTCGTAGCGATGTTGCTCATGATGGTGGTCGCTCGGCCGCTGTTTGGCACGTTGTACGATCGCTTATTCTTCAAGAATAAGTATCCAGCTTTGCACTTTCAGGAAGTCATCGAAAATCGCAGCGGCACGATCGGCGTGACTCCCGATGGTACCGTGTTCGGAGGCGGTGTATACGATGGCCGATTCAACGTTGACCTGCTGCATGACGTGAATATCATCATCCGTCCGTATGGGCTCAGCGCATTTCATCCTGCGCCACATCGAGTTCTGATGATCGGGCTCGGATCGGGCTCATGGGCGCAGGTTGTGGCCAATCATCCGCAAGTCGAAAGCCTAACCGTCGTCGAGATCAATCCAGCGTATCTCAAGCTCATTCCAGAGCACCCAACCGTAGCAACTCTTCTGCACAATGCTAAAGTGCACATCGTGATCGATGATGGGCGCAGATGGCTGTTGTGGAATCCGCAGGCAAAGTTTGATGCGATCATGATGAACACTAGTTTCTACTGGCGAAACCACTCCAGCAATTTGCTTTCGGTCGAGTTTTTGCAGATCGCGCGCGCGAACCTCAAACCGGGCGGTGTACTTTTCTATAACACTACCGGATCGGAAGATGCGATCGCGACCGCATTGACGGTGTACCCCTATGCTCTGCGTTTGGTGAACTCGGTGGCGGTGAGCGATTCTCCGCTTGTGTTCGATCGCGTGAGATGGAGAGCGGTCTTGTTGAACTATGTCATCGATGGAAAGCATGTCATCGAGGCGAACGATCCAAAACAACTTAAGAAACTGGACGAGATTGTAGGCATCCCCGAGGACTCGACTGGACGCAATTTCAATTCAGTGGAAAACAACAATCAGCTTCGCAGCCGGCTGCAGAACCGTCTGATCATAACCGATGACAACATGGGACTGGAGTGGCGCTGAGTCCGGCGGGGACCCGGCGCTGAAGCGCCGGGCTATTTTCGGTCGTCCCTCCGGGACTTACACCTGTTATCGTTTCGCGACCCGGCGCTGAAGCGCCGGATCACCCGTCAATTCTCGCCTAGATTTTAATAGTGCCCGATGAATCCCGCGGCCCAGGCCAGTACCAAAATTCCTAGCACAATGCGATACAGGGCGAAAGGCGCGAAGCCGCGCTTGCGGACGTAGCCCATGAACCAGGCGACGGCTCCGTAGGCGACGATGAAGGAGACGACGAAGCCGATGGCGAGGATGACCCACTGGTGAGGAGTGATTTGGGCGACGCCGATGGGATTTTCATCTTTGCCGGAAAGCGATTTGAAGAGCGTGTAGAGCGTGGCTACCGTCATGGTTGGTATGGATAGGAAGAAGGAGAACTCGAGCGCGGCGGGGCGTGACATTCCCATCAGTTGTCCGGCGGCGATGGTGGACATGGAGCGCGAGGTGCCGGGGAAAACGGCGGAGAGAATTTGGCAGGCGCCGATCCAGACCGCTTGGCCGCCGTGGATGTCGTCCATTTTCCAGGTGTGAATGGGCGAACCGGCGGCTCCCGGGCCGGCCTTTTCCCAGGGCGCTTTCATGGCGTCGATGATCCACATCACGATGCCGCCAATCAGCAGGGCAGTGCCTATCACGTAGAGACTCTCGAGGTTCTTGCCGATCACCTTGGTCAGCAGAAAAGACGGGATCGCGGTTACGACGAAGGCGATCATGACCAGGCTCAACGGGTGGGTCAGGTAGTCGCAGTCTTTCTTTTCGCCTTGAGGAAATGTGGAGATGAGCTTGGCAATGTGTTGGCGGAAATAAATTGGCAGAACCAGGATCGCGCCTAGCTGGATGACGATGGAATACATCTTCCAATAGCCGCTGGAAAGTGGCACGTTCAGCAAGACTTCGGAAATGCGGAGATGGGCGGTGGAACTGACGGGCAGGAACTCGGTGAGGCCTTCGACAATTCCGAGCAGGACGGACAGAAGATAGTCGTTCAAGTGTTTTCTCCAATAATGTAGAGACGCGGCTGGCCGCGTCTTATTTCGGTGCCCAGCCCCTAAGGGGTGCGCGTGAGAATTGGGCCGTCCCTCCGGGACTTAGGTCATTCTTCCCACTTTTCCCAGCGCTGAAAAGCTTGCGGAAAAAGTCGGATTGCGCGCTGTGCAGCCCGCAGCGCTAAAGCCGCGATTGATTTTGCTGCGCTTACGGCGCAGCTGAAGCCGCGCACCTTCAAAACAAGATCAAAATCCGAGTTTTTCCGCAAGCTGAAAAGCGCTGGGCTAAGTTCGTTCGCCCTCCGGGGCTGCCGCGTCCTAAAAGACGATGCCGCGTCTTAAAAGCTGAGACGGGGCGAGCCCCGTCTCTACGGAATTTATTGTCCAATATTGACAGGTTCCGCGTATCTCCGGAAGAAACTATCTGGCTTCCACTTGGGGCGGTGGTCGCCGTTGGCGATGTTGATGAGCAAGGCTCTGACGATCTCTTCGTATTTCGCGGCGGCGGCGAGGTCAACCGGTTGGTCAACGTCGTCCGAGGGCGCGTGATAGCGCTGGGTGTGCCAGTCTTTGAAAATCTTCACCTCGGGCGTTCCGGGCTCGGGAGCGACGCTCATCATCACCGAAGGCACGCCGTGGAGGATGAAGCTGTACTGATCGCTGCGGATGAAAACATTGCGCAACGGCTCAGGGTCGGGCTGAATTCTTACCCCGATCGTTTGCGCGACCTCGCGTACGCGATCGCCCAGATCGGACTCATCGAGGCCGAACACGGTAAGTAACTTCAGAGGCACGATGGGAAGAAACATGTCGACGTTGACGTCGGCGACGATGGACTTCGGCGCGACCGTCGGATGCGCGGCGAAATACTTCGAGCCGAGCAGGCCCTTTTCTTCTCCGGTCACTAACACCAGGAGAATCGAGCGGCGCAATCTTTCTGGATTCTTCTGAAAGCTGGCGGCCATGTCCAGGACGAGGGCGCTGCCGGAGCCGTTATCCATGGCTCCGTTGTAAATGCGGTCGCCATTGATGGGCTCTCCGATTCCGATGTGATCCAGGTGGGCGGAGAGCACGACGTATTCATCTTTTAGAGCGGGATCGCTGCCGGCGAGTTTGGCAACGAGGTTGGCCGACTCAATTTTCGTGAGTTGAACTTTCGTTTTCGCCGCGAGCGAAACGGCGAGCGGAAAGTGTGGCAGCGGTTTGCGATCTTTGCCGAGCGCGGCAATTTCTTCGAAGGTATGGCCGGAGCCGGCCAAAAATTTCCCGGCGCTGGCCGGATTCACGGTGACGGCGAGCTTAGCGCCTTCGGTTTCGTTGAACTCGGGATAGTCGAGATCCATGCTGGGATGGGCGCGGTTGAGCGCAATGCGGGACCACGGGATATCCATGGCAGCGGGATTGATCAAAGAAACGATGCCAACGGCGCCGGCGGCGCGCAGCACTTTCCAGCGCTCGGCCGCTGTCTGGTAATGCGAAGCGAGCGCGCCCGGAATTTCGGAGGGCGATCCGGCAAGAATGACGATGATCTTGCCGCGGACGTCGATGCCGGCGAAGTCGTCATAATTCTTCTCCGGGACTTTAAGGCCATAGCCGGCGAAAACGAGCGGCGCTTCGACCTCGGGCGCGGGCATGATGCGTGTGTTAATGATGGCATCTTCACCGAGCGTGAGCGGTTCGCGTTTGTCTTTGTCCCTGCGGATGAGGGTGAGGCTGCAATCTTTTTCGACGATCTGGCGGGAGACGAACTTGACGGGCTGGTAGAAGCCATTTACTCCCGCGGGTTCTGCGCCGGCGCGCAGGAGCTGCTCGACGGCGTATTTTTGCGCTTCGCGCTCGCCACGGCTGCCGGTGTCGCGGCCTTCAAGTTTGTCGTCGGCGAGGAATTTGACGTGATTCCACCAGGCTTGGCCGTCGAAATGAGAAGCGGGCTGGGCCGCGGCGGAAATCGCCAACAGCACTGCGAACACCAATGCGGATGACTTGATTTTCATGAACCTCCTCACAGCAGGTTTCTAGGATAGCAGGCAAGACAGAGGGAGATCATCTCAGGGAGCATAGTGTGTGCGTGAGAACTCGGTCGTCCCTCCGGGACTTGATTAATTTCTTCCACCTTCCCCAGCGCTGAAGCGCTGGGCTAAGCTCGGACGCCCCTCCGGGGCTTGATTAATTTCTTCCACCTTCCCCTGGGCTAAGCTCGGTCGTCCCTCCGGGACTTGATTAATTTCTTCCACCTTCCCCAGCGCTGAAGCGCTGGGCTAAGCTCGGACGCAACTCCGGGACTGTATTCTCGGACATTTCGTTTGCCACCGCTCTGCCGCCACGGTTCCATGTTCTACCGGCTTGCCCCAAAAACAAGTTCTCACGCACACACGTACAGAGCGGCTTCGTTTATGGATTTGTGGGGAGCGGGACGAGGTTCGGGCGTTCCGATATTTGACACGAGTCTTCGTGCCACCTACGATTTGCGTGATCATGCAGAACTCCAGAGCTCACTACTGTCGTCAAATTTGGGTGCGTAACGCGATGGGCGTTGCGACGAAAAACATCGCGACGAAGGCCGTCGCCATTCTCCTCACCCTGCTGGCGCTTACATATTTTTCGCTGGCGGCACCGGCAATTCCTTCCGCCGATCCGCATCGCTTCCTGGATGACATTAAAGCGCTGACCACGCCCGCAATGGAGGGACGTGGCGCTGGCTCGAAGGGGTTGACCCGGGCCGAGCATTTGATCGAGAAGCGGTACAAGAGCCTGGGACTCGAACCCGCCGGCACAAATTCGTATTTGCAGCCTTTCACGGTGATCACCGGCGCGCAGTTGAAGGGGAAAAACAGTTTTGCGGTGCTGACCGGGGCCGAGAAGCGGGAGTTGAAAGCTAAGCAGGATTTTGTTCCGTTCAGTTTTTCCGCTTCGGGATCGGCGCACGGGCCCCTGGTGTTCGCCGGCTACGGCATTACGGCCGACGAGTTTCATTACGATGACTACGCTGGGATCGACGTCAAGGACAAGATTGTCTTGGCTCTGCGCTATGAGCCTCCTTCGTTCGGCGAGAAGAGCGGCAATCAGGGCATGACGCAGCATTCCCAGTTGGTGACCAAAGCCATCAACGCCCGGAACCACGGAGCCAAGGCGCTCGTGCTGGTGAACGGAAAGCTGGGGGACGGCGAAGAAGACCTGCTCACGCGATTCGGCAGCGTGAGCGGACCGGAAAATGCCGGCATCATCTTTCTTCAGGTTAAGAATGCCGTCGCCGAGGGGTGGCTCAAGGCGGCGGGCAAAGCGCTCGCGGAATTGCAGGAGCAGATCAATGCTTCATCCAAGCCCGCATCGTTTGCGCTGGCGGGGGAGCAGACTGCGGCGCTGACCGTCAGCATCCGAACCACGCGGGCCACCGTGAACAATGTGCTGGCTTATCTGCCGGGCAGGACGGACGAATACGTGATTATCGGCGCGCACTACGATCACCTGGGAAGAGGCAATTTCGATTCTCTGGCGCCTTCGCAGATCGGACAGATTCATCCGGGAGCGGACGACAACGCTTCAGGCACGGCGGGAGTGCTGGAGTTGGCGCGGTTGCTGGCGCCGCAGAAAGGGCAGTTGCGGCGGGGAATTCTGTTCGCGTCCTTTGCCGGCGAAGAACTTGGGTTGCTGGGTTCGGCTGCGTGGGTGAGGGAGCCGACGCGTCCGCTGGATAAAGCCGTGGCCATGCTGAACATGGACATGATCGGCCGCATCAAGGATCAAAAAGTCTACATAGGAGGCGTTGGGACCGGCTCGACGCTGAAGGCTGTGGTCGAGCTGGCTTCGGAGAAATCGGGATTCAAGATCGAATACTCGCCGGGGGGATATTCCTCGAGCGACCATACGTCGTTCGTGGCGAAGAAAATTCCGGTGCTGTTTTTTTTCTCGGGGCTGCACTCGGATTATCACAAGCCTTCGGATACTTGGGAGAAGATCGATCCAGTGTCGGCGGCGCGGTTACTTGCCGTTGTCGCGGCGACCGGCGAACAGTTGGCGGATGCGGAGGAGCGTCCGGCTTTTATTGTGGTCGCGGAAGACAGGCCGGCGGGCGGGCCGGGAGGCAGCGGCTACGGTCCATACTTCGGATCGATTCCGGATTTCGGCGAGGTGGAAAACGGGGTGAAGTTCTCCGATGTAAGACCAGGATCGCCCGCGGCGAAGGCGGGACTGAAAGCGGGAGATATCCTGGTGCAGTTCGGCGACAAACCGATCAAGAATCTTTACGACTTTACGGATGCCTTGCGCCGCAGCAAAGTGGGCGATGTGGTGGAGGTCAAGGTGCTGCGCGATGGGCAGCCGGTTACTGCTTCGGTCAAGCTCGAACAGCGCAAGTAGTAGGAGCCCACAGCGGCTTTAACCCCTCTTAGCCTGAAAAACAACTGCTGAAAAACCCCTGTATTCGTAGGTTTTTGGGGAGCGCACGACTGGGTCGATCAATGATAAAGTACTTAACTTCCCATGGCCCATGACTCGTCCGTGACTAATAACCTGACAATCTCCACAAAACTTTACGTACGGATGGAACTTAGCACACAACATGCTGATTGATTTCGTGTTTGATTCATCAAAGCATCTCGTATGAAGTTGATTGTAACTGGAATGGGCGTGGAGACGTGAGATCACCTTTCGGCTTTCCACTCGCGTTTTCGATAGGAGAGGCTCGTTCGGGACCTTGCCCGGGGCGCTCCGGCCCCGGCGGTTCGCGGCCATTGTCCAGTAAGAGACGGTATCTCGGCGTTGTAGAGCGCTTAAAGGAGTCGAATCATGAGCAGGTTCAGGTCACTCGCTTTCTTACGTGTCGTAGGAGTTGTCACTGCCGATCATTGGTTTGCCCGAGAGCGACACACTTACAAAAGGGTTGCCAAAATCTACATTCCACATTTGATGAGCACAAGCTGGGCAATCGGCCTGGGGTTGGCCTCCGTGCTTGCGCTGAGCGGGTGCACGCCTATAAAGGTCAAGCTGGGGATGAAGGTTTACCTGGCCAAGACGCCGGTCGCGTCGATCGCGGTCAGCCTGCCAAAAGGCCCGGGGATTGCGCCGGGGGAGAAGTTGCCGCTGGTGGTGGTGGTAACCGAGCCGGACGGCAAGGTATTACAGACGGAAGGGGCAGGCAAGGGAAAGATTATGTGGAAAGACCTCAAGGTCACGGCAAGTGTCGTGAGCGCGAACCAGAAAGGCGTTGTGTCCCTTCCCAAAGACCCCAGGATCAGCGATGGGAAGGTCCCGCATGTCACCATCACGGTGCCCAGCCATCCGGACGTCGCAGCCGCAGAGCTCGACATTCCGCTAAGGTACGACTACGGCTTCGTCGCGAATTTCCCCGGCAGCCCAGGCTCCAGCGGTATGAACGGCAGCGATGGAATGGACGGCGCGGGCGGCAGCATGGGATCTACCGATCCGAACAATCCCTCCCCGGGTGGAAACGGCGGGAACGGAACCGATGGCTCGAATGGCCAGGACGGAGGACCTGGACGAGACGCGCCGCCAGTTCAGGTCCGGGTAGCGCTCAGATCAGGTGCCCATCCGCTCCTTCAGGTGGGTGTCTCGGCAATCGGCAAGCAGAAGCTGTACCTGGTGGATCCCCAGGGAGGGACCCTGACGGTGAAGGCTGATGGAGGCCCCGGAGGGTCAGGAGGAAGAGGCGGCCGGGGAGGTCGAGGAGGCTCCGGGGGTATTGGAACGCCCAACGGGTCAAGCGGGATGAACGGCTCCGATGGACGCAACGGCTTTGATGGGTCGCCGGGGAGGGGCGGAAGCATCACCGTGACCTACGATCCGCAAGCCCAACCCTTCTTGGCCGCTATCCACCTCTCCAATCGGGGTGGTCCCAAGCCGGTATTCAAGGAAGAACCGGTGGCTCCTCTGTGGTGAGCTGGGGCTTGCCGTTGCCATGCTTGGCACCCGGCTGGTGGCTGGGCGACTTGAATCGTATTTCATACCGGCCCAGTCGGCGCCGGAAGCTAGCGGCCGGCTTCGAAGCGGTAGCCGATTCCGCGCAGCGTTTTCAGATAGCGGGGATGGCGTGGATCGGGCTCGATCTTCTCCCGCAGACGGCGCACAAAGACGTCGATGGAGCGCGGGGTCACAAACGTCCCTTCTTTCCACACCGCGTCGAGGAGTTGATCGCGGGTAAAGACGCGTCCCCGGTGCCGGGCCAGATATTCGAGGAGCCGGAACTCGCGGACCGTGGTGAGCACGGTTCTGCCCTCGACGCGCACGCTCATCGAAGCCACATCAATTTCCAAATCTCCGAACTGAATAATCTCGCGACTGGGGGTCTCGGGAGGAACGCGGAGAACGTTGCGGACGCGCGCAATCAACTCACGCGGACTGAAGGGCTTGGTGATGTATCCGTCTCCGCCGACATCGAAGGCCTGCAGGCGGTCCGGCTCCTGAGTTCTGGCGGAAAGAAAAATGACGGGCGTCTTGCCCAGTTGTTCGTGCTGGCGGATTTGGCGGCAGAGATCGAAGCCGCTGATGCCGGGCAACATAATATCGAGAAGAAACAGCGCCGGTTGCGCCATGGCCGCGCGGGGAACTACCGGCGCCCCGGAGAAAAATGTGGAGACCTCGTAACCGGCGGTTTGCAGGCTGTATTCGATCAGGCGAGACACATCCGGATCGTCTTCCACCACGTAGATCAGAGCGGGGTAACGCGGTTTGTCTGACGCTTGCCAAGGATCCATGATCGGAAGGAGAGCCTCACGCGCTTTCGGAGCGTTTCGCTTAGAAAGAGTCGGCAGCCCCAAAAGGGGCGTCTGATCTCGAAGGTCCTGCGGCATCGCTAAAAGCGATGCCCCTATACGAAACCGAACCTTTCTGCAGCCTGCTGAGGCATTGCTTTGATAGTCCCCTTCTGACAGTAGCGGGACTGTGTTGCAGCAATGTTGCGGCAGTGTTAAAGGAGAGTTAATTCGGTCGAGGCGTGCTTGACTCCAGGTGTACTTGACTCCAGGTGCGCCTGAAAAGATCGCCTGCGATTTTTGCTCTGTGCCGCGCTCACGCGTTACACTGCGAAATATGATTACAGCGAACCAACCGAATGTGAAGTTCGTGCAAACTCCCGATTATCGCGAGGCGTACTCCAACAGCGTGCAGATCCGGGTGAATGTGTGGGATTTCTTCCTGGTTTTCGGGACGATGCAGCAAAGCTCGGAGACGCAGGTGGAGTTGCGAAACTTTCAGGGGATTTATATCAGCCCGCAACAGGCCAAGGCGCTCATGGCGCTCTTGCAGCAGAACGTGACGAACTACGAAGCCACGTTCGGCGAGATCAAACTTGATCCGCGCGCCCCAGGTGGACCCGTTCACTGATGCACCGTTCAAAGATGGCTGCGCGGCCGGCGGCGATTCTCGATCTGAAAAAACCTTCTCGATCGCAATCTTCCGTGTGGGTGCAGCAGTTTTTTCTGTTGGCGCTGTTCTTTACGGGATTGATGCTTCTGCATGCGCCACTTCTTCGCCTTCCTTATTTCTGGGATGAGGCGGGCTATTACATTCCGGCTGCGCGTGATTTATTTCTGACCGGAACGCTCATTCCGCAGTCCACGCTCTCGAATGCGCATCCTCCGCTGGTGATGGCGTGGCTGGCGCTGGCCTGGCACATCTTCGGATACTCCACTCTGGTCACGCGCACAGCCATGTTGGCGCTGAGCGCATTCTCGCTGCTGGGAGTGTTTCGACTTTCGCGAATCGCCGCGAATCTGCCCGTGGCGTGGGCGACGACTGCGTTGGTGGCGATTTATCCGGTGTACTTCACGCAGAGTTCGATGGCGCAGGTTGACTTGCCGGCCGCTGGATTTACTTTCTGGGCGCTGGCCGCGTATATGGAAGACCGTCCGTGGAAGGAAGTGCTCTGGTTCTCGCTGGCGGCGCTGGCGAAAGAAACTGCGATCCTGGCTCCGCTGGCGCTGTTGGGCTGGGAGGTGATCGGTTATTTCATTCGGCCACTTTCCAAAGAAAGCTCGAAAGAAATTTGCTGGAAAGAAATTCTTCCACCTGAGGGCAGACGCACGCACGCGCTTTATCTGCTGCTTACTGTCTTGCCGCTGGCGGGCTGGTACGCCTACCACTACGCGAAGACCGGCTTCCTGTTGGGGAATCCCGAGTTCGTTCGCTACAACGTAGCCGCCACGCTCAATCCGCTGCGCGTCCCGCTGGCTCTGGGAATGCGACTCTGGCAACTCTTCGGGTATTTCGGTCTGTATCTGCTCACGCTGGCGGGATTGCTGGCCATGCTTCGTCCGGCCCAGTTAGAGGGAAAGACGGAGAACGCGGTCGCGCGGCCGCGAATTCCATTCTGGATACAGGCGGCATTTCTTGCCGTGGTGCTTGCTTACCTGGCGTTTATGTCGTTCGTGGGCGGAGCGGTGCTGGCTCGCTACGTGTTGCCGGTCGTCCCGCTTGTGATGCTGGCGCTGGTCGCGACTCTGTGGCGGCGGGTGCGGCATTGGAAATTGATTGTGGGAGCGGTCGCAATTGCATTTGTCGTGGGGCTGTTCAGCAATCCTCCGTATGGCTTTACTCTTGAAGACAATCTGGCTTATCGCGACTACATTGTGATCCATGCGGAAGCCAGCCGTTTCCTGGCGATGCGATATTCCGGTGAGCGCGTTCTGACCGCATGGCCGGCGTCGGACGAACTCAGCCGGCCATGGCTGGGCTATATTAATGCCAACGCCAGTCCGCCTTTCCGCGTCGTGCGCATCGAGGATTTCTCAGTTTCTCAGATCGACGTGGCGGCTAGGGCTCGCGACCAGTTTGACGTGGCTCTGGTTTTCTCCACGAAGTACCAGCCGCCGCATCCGCTGCTGGAGAATTGGGAGGCGTGGCAGCGTATCAAGGAGAAATTCTTTGGCTACCATCGCGACTTACTGCCCGAGGATATTGCCCAACGTCTTGGCGGAACGATTGCCTATCGCAAAGAGCGGAACGGACAGTGGATCGCGGTGATCGCGGTGGCAAGGTAGCCTCGTGTGGGGACGGGGCTTCGCCCCATCCAAGCGGGGCATAGCCCCGCTTCCACACGTTTTACAGCAATCGCTTTCACATCCCCATCAGGTGGCAGGAATGCGTTTTGACCACGACCCAGACGGCTTTGCCTAGTCCAAGCTGGAGAGCGTCGCGCGCCGCTGGCGTTAGGTGTACCTCGAACTCCGTGCCGCCGCAATCCACCATTGCTGAGACGATGACGTCTCTCTGTTCGAGCCGCCGAATCGTTCCCGGCAATACGTTGCGGGCGCTTAGCCCGCGCGGGCTTTCCGTGGCCAGCAGCAGATCACCGGCGCGAACGCCCACGCGCAGGTGCGAGCCTACCTCGGCCCGAACCAGCGGCGTTTCTAGTTCCACCTCACCGTTTCCCAGGCGACAGGCCATGGTGCCGCGAGCTTCGTGCAGGGCCAGCACCGTGGCGTCGAAGATGTTTTCGAATCCGGAGAGGTGCGCGACGGTTTCCAGCCGCGGAGAGCGCATCACTTCATGCGGCTGCCCTTGGGCCACTATTATTCCGGCGTCAAGCACTATGACTTCGTCGCCGAGGGCGAACACTTCCTCGCCATTGTGTGTGACGAAGAGAATCGGAACGCGGTGATGCTGGTTCCACCGCCGCAGATCGCCGACCAGAGACGACTTCGTGGGACGGTCGAGCGCAGCCAGTGGCTCATCGAGCAGCAAGGCGCGCGGTTCGGTCACCAGGGCGCGCGCCAGGGCGACGCGCTGGCGCTCACCTCCGGAGATTTGCGCGGGGCGCCGGTCGCGCAAGTGTTCGATGCGGAAGGCCTCAAACATCTCGCGGCTGCGCGTTTGTCGCTCGGCCGCGCTCAGTGTGCGGAGACCGTAAGCGACGTTTTGCTCCGCGGTCAGGTGAGGGAAGAGCGCCAGGTTCTGATGTACATAACCGATGCGCCGCTTCCAGGCGGCGACGTTCCGCTTCTTCTCCGAGTCGTATAAGTCATCGCCGCCAACGGCGATGCGCCCTTCGTCCGGATCGGTGAGCCCGGCAATGCAATCGAGCAGCGTGGTTTTTCCCGCGCCCGAGGCGCCGAAGAGAATCGTGAAACCGGCCAGCGCGCGGAAGTGGACATTCAGGTTGAAACTGCCCTCGGGATTGGGAAAGCGTTTGCGGATGCGGACTTCGACGTCGGCAGAGATTGGCTGTGTCGTTGTTGTTGTCATTGCTTGTAGTGCGGCTTGTGGCGCGGGAGCTGTCTTTATTACCTCCATGGACCCACCGCCCATGGACGTCGGTTTGCACCGTACACGATCGACAGCACAAGGAATGAGATGATCAGCAGCACGAGCGCTGTCTGGTTCGCACTGGAATAATTTGCAGTCTGCACCTGATCGTAAATATCGATCGAGATGGTGCGCGTTACGCCGGGAATGTTGCCTCCCACCATGAGCACAACTCCAAACTCTCCCAGCGTGTGCGCGAAGCTGAGGGCAAATCCCGTGACCAGCCCGGCTTTTGAGAGGGGAAGCACGATGCGGCGAAAAGTTTGCAGCGGCGAATGGCCGAGCGATGCCGAGGCGCGAAGCAGACTGGAATCGACCGCGCCGAAACTTGCGGCGAACGGTTGCACGGCGAATGGCAGACTGTATAACAATGACCCGATCACCAGCCCTTCGAAAGTGAAAGCCAGCGTGTGGCCGGTGAGCGATTCCCACCAGCGGCCGAGCGGGCTCCGCGAACCGAGCGCCACCAGGACATAAAAACCGAGCACCGTCGGCGGCAGGACGATGGGAAGCGCGACCGCGGCCTCGAGCAGGAATTTCCAGCGCCAGCGCGAGTACGTCAGCCAGTAGGCGATGGGGATTCCGATCGCGATCAGCAGCGTCGAGACGATGGCCGCTAGACGGACAGTTAACCAGAACGCCTCCCAGTTCATTTCAATGCGTCTCCATTTCAGTGTTTCTCCATTTCAACGCTTCTCCACTTCAGTGCGCCTCCGCAGGCAGGTTGAAACCGTAGGTGGTGAGCAGGGAAGTGGCCTCCGGGCTGTGCAAAAAGTCGAGGAACTTGCGGGCCGCATCCTGATATTTTGATTTCGAGAGGACGACGGCCGCCTGGTTCAGCGTGGGATAGGCATCGAGCGGAACCGTCCAATAGCGGCCTTTATCTTTCATTGCGGGGGCGAGTGCGTGGGAGAGCGCGATCAATCCCGCCTGGGCGTTGCCCGATTCGACGAACTGCGCTGCCTGCGACACGTTTTCTCCCAGGACGAGGCGGCTCGAAACCTGATCGTAAATTCCGAAGTGCCGCAGCGCGGCCTCGGCGGCGCGACCGTATGGCGCATGCGCGGGATTCGCCATCGAAATCTTCTTGACCGAAGGGTCGAGCAAAGCTTTCATGCCGAGTTTTGATACGTCTAGCGGCGAGTCGGCGGGCACCCACAGCACCAGACGGCCGATTGCATATCGATAGAACGTTTCTTTCTGTGCCAATCCTTCGGCGATCAACTGTTGAGGATACTCTTGATCGGCGGAGAAGAAGACATCAAACGGCGCGCCGTTTCGTATCTGATTGGTCAGATTACCGGACGAGCCGAATGAGAGCTTCACCGCCTGCCCGGTTTTCTTCGTGTAACCCGCGACTAGTTGCGGGAGGGCAGCGCTCATATCGGCCGCCGCCGCCACGGTGATCTCCTGGGCGGTTGCGAAAGCTCCTGCGAGCAGGAGGAGTAGCGCCAGCAATTTTCTCAGCTCAGATATAGCGCGCCTCCTGTGGGGATCGAGCTCAAAGCGAGTTACAGCATAACTTATATCAGTTTCATCTTCGACAGCGGAAGCTCCGCACGTGCTTGCCTATGGCGGGAGCTGACCTTGCTAGAGCGTGTTTCAAAAAATGCCTTTCAGGTCGGACGGCGCGTCCCTCAGGGGCTAAAGCCCGCATTTTTGTTGGCCATGGCGGCACGGCTGAAGCCGTGCCCTACCCAAAACCTATTTTTGAAACACGCTGTAACGACGGAGGGCACAGGGGATCAGAGAGGAGTTCGATAAGCCAGGCTTCCGTCGGCATTGGCGTTGGCGTTGGAGTCGGCATCGGCGTTCGCGAACCCGGCGCCGGGCCTTTTGCCGTGCTCTGTGCAACGCAGTGTTTGTGGCCACGTATAATCGTCTGTCATTTCATCGTCCGTCATTGCGGGAGGAATCTTGGCCTACGACGATCTGCGGGACTGGATCAAAGCACTCGACCGAGCGGGTGAACTGAAGCGCGTCCGCATGGAATCGGACCCAATTTTGGAGATTACGGAAATTACCGATCGGGTTTCGAAGAGTAAAGACGGGCAGGGAACCATCGGGGGCAAAGCTCTGCTCTTTGAGAATCTTAAGGGCTACCCAGGCTCGCAACTTCTCATCAACCAGTTCGGCTCCGCACGCCGTATGCGGCTCGCGCTCGAAGTCGAAGCGCTCGACGAAGTCGCCGAGCGCATCCGCGGCTTCATGGATGTTAAGTCTCCGCAAGGATTTCTCGACAAGGTGAAGATGCTACCGATGCTGGCCGAGATGGGCAAGTTTTTTCCCAAGACCGTCGCCACCGGGCCATGTAAAGAAGTGATCAAGCGCGACAATTTTTCGTTGCTCGATTTCCCCATCCTGCAATGCTGGCCAAAGGATGGCGGACGCTTCATTACGTTGCCCTGCGTGATCACGCGCGATCCGAAGACCGGGAAGCGCAACGTCGGCATGTACCGCATGCAGATCTATGACGGGCGTACCGCCGGAATGCACTGGCAGCGGCAGAAGGTTGCGGCGGAACATTATCGCGACCGGATGCGGAACGCGAGTGCAGCTGCTGCGGATTCGCGAGAGGAGCGGGTCGAAGACCCGCTGCCACACAACCTTAGGTCGGCTGCGGTCGACATCATGGCTCGCTCTTCGGGTGGTTCGATGCTCGCCACCGGCGATCGTCCCTCGGGCAGGATGGACGTGGCCGTCGCCATCGGCACCGAACCGGCGCTTACCTTCTGCGCCATCGTCCCCGCGCCGCCCGACGTTGAGGAGTACATCATCGCCGGATTCCTGCGGCAGAAGGCGGTCGAACTGGTGAAATGCGAGACGGTTGACCTCGAAGTTCCGGCCACTGCCGAGATTATCCTCGAAGGCTACGTCAATCTCGACGAACTCCGCACCGAAGGCCCCTTCGGCGACCACACCGGCTTCTACTCGCTGGAAGACGAGTATCCGGTGTTACATGTTACCTGCATCACGCACCGCAAAGACCCGATCTATGCCACGACCGTTGTCGGCAAGCCGCCGCAAGAAGACGCTTGGATGGGCAAGGCGGTCGAGCGCATTTTCCTGCCGCTGATGAAGCTGACCATCCCCGAACTGGTGGACATCAACCTGCCCATCGAAGGCGTGTTCCACAACCTGATGATCGTTTCCATTCGTAAGTCGTATCCGGGACAGGCGCGCAAGGTGATGAACGCCATCTGGTCGCTGGGGCAAGCGATGTTTACTAAATGCATCATCGTAGTAGACGAAGACGTGGACGTGCAGGATATTGGCGACGTCACCTTGAAAGTGCTCAACCATATCGATCCCGAGCGCGACATACAGTTCACGCTGGGGCCAGTCGATTCGCTCGACCATGCCTCGCGCCTCGCAAACTACGGATCGAAAATGGGGATCGACGCTACGCGCAAGTGGGCGACCGAGGGCTTCGGGCGTCCCTGGCCGGATGAGATCGTGATGGACGCGAAGACGCGGGCGCTGGTGGATGGGAAGTGGAAGGCGCTGGCGAAAGAGCTGGGGATGGAATAAGGCGAACGCGTGGATGGCTTGGTGAGGTTTTTCGGTAAGTGGGCGCCCCATCCTTGCATTAAGAATCGGCGGTATTGTCGGTCGCTGGCGAACTGCAGATCCCTCACTTCGTTCGGGATGACAATTCGGAGGGGGTGTTGATTTTCGGAGGGATTTTGATTTTTACCCCGCGGTGGTGCGGTTCCTACCGGAGCGCTTGCTCTGGTACATCAACTCGTCCGCTCTCCGAATCGCAGTCGCCGCGGAATCGGTGTGGTTCAGCAGGGTGGCGCCGATGGACGCCGTGACCGACACCCGGGTGGCGCCGTGTGCGACCGACGACTGCGCGATCAGGATGCGACAACGCTCGGCCAGATCGCCTAAGACCATAGCCTGCACGTCCGGCATCAAGACCAGAAACTCCTCACCACCCAAACGGCCGACAAGGTCCACGGTGCGCAGGCTCTGCACCAGGGTCTCCGCGACCGCTTTCAGCACGGCATCGCCTGCTTCGTGACCGTGGGCGTCATTGACTAGCTTGAAGTGATCAAGGTCGAACAGCAGCAGGCCGCACTCGCGGCTAAACTGATGATGATCCTGCAAGGCCTGCGCTAACTTCAGTTCCAGGTATCGCCGATTGGGCAGGTTGGTCAGGGCATCGCGGAAGGCCAAGTGCTCCAGTTCGCCGACTCGTTTTTCGGCTCGCCGCTTGGCGCTGGAGTCACTGAAAACCTCCACCGCTCCTACAATTTCACCGGCACTGTTCCGCATGGGCAGGACGCGCACACTAATCGGCACGCGATGACCGTCCTTGTGCCGGAGGTAGATCTCGGCTTCTCTGGCTTGCCCGTCGGCCATCGCGGCGCTGAGCGGACATGCGCTCGTGCACAGCGGCTTGCCTGTCTCATCCACGTGCGCCAGGAAGTTGTCGAAGCAGTGCCTTCCGATAGCGTCCGCGGAGCTATAGCCAGACAGCCTCTCGGCGCCCGCATTCCAGTACGTCATCTTGCGATCCCGGTTTACGAAATAGACGCCGTCATACATGGTGTCCAACAGCTTTTCGTAAAATGAAGAGGAGAAGCGGACGCCCCACAGGGTTTCGCACGACTGGTCCGTGCCAACTCCGTAGAGGAATCCTTTGGTGTGCGGTCCTAACGGCGCCACCACGCGGCCTATGGCCTGTTCTTTGGAGCCGACCCGGCGTAAGGAAATCTCCTGGTCGGGCTGCAGCAATCGCGGCAGGGGCAGACAGCAGCCGTAGAGGCTGACCGCGGTCGTCTTGGTTTTCACGCGGAAACGCTTCCCGGAGGGATCAATCCCCGAGGCCACCACCGGAAACGCGATCGGCAGGCGGTCGCTGCGCCGGCGAGCCATGGTGTTTTGTGGGGGAGTTTGCATGGTTTTGTGTAGCTTCCCTAGGCAGTGTGCCGGGTTTCAGGATGAGTTTCAATGGCTTAAGCCTTTCGTGCATTACTTTTGTTACGGTACTAACGGGTCCACGCTCAAGGGCTCTTTTGGCCCCGCTGTGACAGGGGCTGACGGGGGCGTGGATGGTCTCACCGTTTAGGTAGTTATCGCGCACTTTGCGATGCGTGGGATTCCAGCGCGGTGCCCCGGGGCACAAAAGTTCGGCCTTGAGCCTCCTGCCAACTTGTGTTCTCATTGGGGAACGACGCGGCCCGTGGGGGCGCGTCTGCGCGCTTAGACCTCAACCCTCAGCCTCATCTTTGAGTGGAACACCAGAGCGGAACACCGAAGCGGAACACCAGAGGAGAAGAATTATGAAGAAAGTCAGCTACATTCCCAAGGGATACAACACCGTTACGCCGTACCTCGTTATCAAGGGCGCCGCGAAAGCGATTGAGTATTACAAGAACGTTTTCGGAGCAACCGAAGTCATGCGCATGGCTGGTCCCGACGGCCGGGTGGGCCACGCCGAGCTGCAGATTGGCGATTCGCGCATCATGCTGGCCGACGAGTGTCCGGAGATGGGCTATCGCAGCGCCGAGAGTATCGGCGCGTCTCCGGTGAGCCTGCTGGTGTACCTCCCCGATTGCGACCAGGTCGTCGCCAAGGCGGTCGCGGAGGGAGCGAAAATCCTGAAGCCGGTCGAGGACCAGTTCTACGGAGACCGCTCGGGCTTCATCCAGGACCCGTTCGGGCATTTCTGGTCGGTCGCGACGCACAAGGAAGACTTGTCCCGGAAAGAGATGGAAGAACGCGCCAAGAAAGCGATGAAGGCCGCTTGACGACAGCTCTTGGCGGTTAGCTCTTGGCTCTTAGCTGGGCCGAACTCAGAAGGTTTCCCCTGTGCACCTCTGTGTCCACTGTGGTTGAGGATTAGAAGCTTGAACCACAGGGGGCACAGAGGTACACAGCGAAGCCAATTTTGGCTCAAGGCTTAAGAGCTAAGAGATCGGCGATTGTGTGCGCGTTCTCCGTCGACCGCGCAAAATCACGCCTACAACCTTAGAAAGGAACTTCCTATGCTCTCCGCTGGCAATCCGTTTCCCAATTTTTCGCTTCCCAACCAGGACGGCAAGATCAGCAAGCTTTCCGACTTTGCCGGACACTGGCTCGTTGTCTACTTTTATCCGAAAGACGACACGCCCACCTGCACCATCCAGGGCAAATCGTTTACGGCGACCAAGGCTGATTTCGACGCTGCCGGGATCAAAGTCATTGGCGTGAGCGCCGACGACGTTGCCTCGCACAAAAACTTTTGCAACAAGTTCGCTTTCACCATCGACTTGCTCTCCGACACCGATTCCAGCCTGATGAAGGCGCTCGGCCTCGGCCAGATTGAATGGAAGGGCATGAAACTCTGGGAGCGAACCACTTTTGTGGTTGATGCCAAGGGCGTGATCCGCAAGGTGTACGAAAAGGTGAACGCTGAAGGGCATGAGAAAGTGCTGCTCGATGACGTCGGGAACCTTTCGGCAAAGGCGGCCTGATGGGCGCTCTCAAAGGCCGACGCTGGGAAAGAGGATTTTTCCGCGCCGCAGTCTGACCGCTGCGGCTAAAGCCGGACCTGAGAACAAGCTGGTGATCGCAACGCTAAAGCGTTGCGCCACCCGAAATCAGGCGCGCGCGTTTTTTCGCGGCTGAGACGCGGCAAGCCGCGCCTCTACCATTCAGGCAAGCGGGTCAGTGGCGAACTTCGCTCCACTACTACTGCCGCTCCATTACTGCTGCCCCACTACTACTGTCGCCCCAGGGCCGGCGCAGCGTTCCAGCCAGGCCCTCGGCCATCACCGCGGGCAGGATGCGGTACAACCGGGAGCGCAAATCGCGGTAGCCCTGAATCCCGGCAAAAAGATCGCTCATCAGCTCACGGAAGCTCGCGCTTTGCGCGGTTAGCGAAACCATCCGCTCCCGCACGCTGTCTCCGAAAACCTGTCCGCTGTAGAAGCGCTCGGAAACGCGCGCCGCCAGCTTCAATTCGGCGAGCACCTCATCTTCCAGAAGGGCCTGGTAGTGGTCAGGTCGTCCGGCCAAGAGCGCGCTGGCGCACAACTCCGCGGAGCGAAGGGCGTAGTAGAGACCCTCTCCGGTAATCGGGTCCACCAGGCCCGCACTGTCGCCGATCATGGCCCAACCACCTCCGCGGACTTCGAGCGTTTCGAAGGTCTGGGCGCGGAACGACGGAAGAATGTGCGAGTAAAAGCGGGCAGCGTCCAAATGGACGATGTTCCCTTCGAGCCGCTGTTCTTCGAGCCACTGTTCGAGTATGCGGCGCAACTCGGCGGTCGAGGTTTTACCCATCCTGCCCGTAATTCCGGCGGAAACATGATCGGTGCGCGGGAAGACCCAGATGTAGCCGGTGATTCCCTTCAGAAACTGGATCTGCATCAGAGAACGATTGCCGGGAGAACCATGGCCAGGGATGAAGTAGCCTGCCGTGACCATCAAATCGCTGGGGAGAATCGGCGAGAGGAACTGGGAACGGAACGAATTGCGTGCGCCCGCCGCCAGGATCAGGTAGGAGGCTCGGTATTCACGCTGCGGCGTGAGCAGTTGCCAGTCTCCCGCGGTCCCGGCAATGCGCGTGACGCGCTCGTGGTGTATATCGACGCGCGCGTCAGCATGCACACCAGCGTGCACACCAACGCCGGCGCGCCGGGCTCGTTCCAGCAACAATCCATTCAGCGCCAGGCGGGAGAAGATCGCGACCGGGTGCGGCATGTGGAAGCGTACCCGCCGCCCTGACGGGCTGATCAACTCGCAGTGTGCAACCGGATTGCTTTCGCTCCGGGCCTCCGCCAGAAACGGATACTGCTGCAAAGCTTTGTGCGTGAGTGCGCCGCCGCAGGGCTTCTCCCAGGCAAGCTTTTCGTCGAAGAGACGGACGTCCCTGCCACCCGCCGCCAGCAACGCAGCTGCCAGAGCGCCCGCTGGACCGGCCTCCGACAATCGCGATGGGGTGTTGCGCGCACATGTTCGGTTGCGGATTTCGCCGCATCGGAAACAGGCCCGCCAGCGGGCAACAACATTCCGCCGCCGCTCTCGCGCGTTCTCACCCGAGGAGGGGCCTGGCCGGGATTCCCGCGAATCCGTGAGGCTCGCGTTTACTGCAGCGTGGTGGAGCTGGTCAGTCCCTGATAGATGAACAATCCCGCAATGACCAGGATCATGAGTCCCGACAAGGCGCCGAGCACCTTAACGATCGGTGTGATCTTTCTCATTTTGGCCAGAACTTCCACTTGATCCTTATGCATCTGGGATTCGGTTTCATTGAGAAAGATGGAATCGTCCTCGTGCATGGTGAGCGTACTTTTATAGATCAGCAGGATAATGAGAATCCCCGTCAGAATACCCCACGCAACCAGCAGCATGAACATAGGAGACATACGCCACCTCGGAGCTTAGATCGAGCCCATCCCCGACGTTGCCATCTTGGGCCCCAGCGAAAACGGTCCTGCCATCCGCTGGCGTTCGGGTACAAGCCCCTACTGCGCACGATTATAGACCCCTTGGCAAGAGGGGGCAGCGACTTCTTGCCTACCCGAAGCATCTAACGGATAGATTTGGAAGAAGTACCGGCTGGCGAAAAGCCTTGCCGAGCCGGCTGCAACGTTTGTTATAATAATGGATTGCAAGGAGATCAAAACAGATGGCGACCACCTCCGCACCCGAAGTACAGCCCAAAACCGCACCAGTTCTGACCCCGGCCGCTGTTGCCAAGGTCAAAGAGATCATGGCTTCGCAGACGCCGCTTCCGGCCGGATTGCGGTTGTCCGTAGTCGGCGGCGGTTGCTCCGGCTTTCAATATTCCATGGCCTTCGAGAACGGCGCCGGCATGATGGACAAGGTTTTCGACTTTGACGGCTTGAAAGTTTACGTGGATGCCACTTCCCTGATGTATCTGAGCGGAGCGCGTGTCGATTACGTCGAGACTCTGGAAGGCGCCGGGTTCAAGTTCGAAAATCCGAACGTGAAGAGCACCTGCGGCTGCGGCTCCTCGTTCAACGCTTAAGCTTTCACGTTTGGTGCGGATTCGCCACAGAAACTCTAGATTCGTTCTGGCGCTGAACTGTTAGGCGCCTCTGGTTTCACGCCAAGCCCCGCTCTCGATGCGGGGCTTTTTCTATGGCCGCTTTTTGCCGGACGAAGGTTACTGGGAATGCGAAGTCTACTGCTGGGGCGTCGGCGCTGGGGTCTGCGGAGTCTGCGTTTGAAGACCTTGGTTTTGACCGCTGTTCGGTGTTAAACCCTGTCCAAGTCCTTGTCCGAATCCCTGTCCGAATCCACCTTGCGCCGGCGGACCTCCAGTCAGTCCGGGAGCGGCGCCGTTTAAGTTCGGAGTGGGCATACCAGGATTCACCGGGCCGGTCAGCGTGCCGCCGCGGTCGAGCGCCGGCAGGTAAATAAAGAGCCAGTCGTTGTAATGGTTCTTGCCGTAAAACACGCGGATGGTCTTATCTTTCTTGTTCAGGCTGGCGACCCCGAGGATCGGTCCTCCGCCGAACGTCGGCCCGTTCAAGCCGGAGCTGGAATTGGAACCGGTATTGCCCGAAGATGGATTGCCGGAATCACCATTCAAATTCTGCACGCCGCCCGTCTGTTGAATCCCCCCCTGCATCGCGCCCAACACTCCCTGTACGGCGGCGAGCCCCGCTTGCCCCTGCAGTCCGCCTTGTCCCTGCGGTCCGCTTTGTCCCGCGGGGCCATTCAGGCCAGGCGTTTGTCCCAAAACCGGCCCGACGTTTAAGTTGATGTCGGTTTGATGGAGGAATTTGAAGTCCTTCTCCTTGCCCGTGGCCCGGTCAACGTTGAGCGGATCGGTATAGCGCTTGCGAATGAAACGGAGGTTGTTGGTATTTTCCAGTTCCTCGACGCGGTTTGGGTACCGTCCAAACTTTTTGTAGAAGTGCTGGATCGCGCGCATGTAGGCCGTACCCCGATGCCTCATCTCCTCTTCGCGGTCGCGGCGGACCTGCTGGCCAATGTCGGGGAGCACGGCGAGCATCGCAATCGTAATGAGCGCGAGGGCCAGCATCAGCGTGATCAGCATGTAGCCGCGCTGGGGATTTTGCAATTTTGTAATTCCGTAATTTCGTAACTTAAAACCACGCTGCATAACGCTCGCCTTCAAATTGCCAAATTCCAGATTACAAAATAACAAAATCCAAATCTATCCGGGAGCCCCTTGCGTTAGGGGCAGGCTCTGCCGGTTATTATTGACCATATCTTCCACGTCCACCGCTGTCGCCGAGATGTGCAAGACACGATAACGCCGGTCCACAATGTCGCCCTCAGCGGCGATAAAAATGTCTTCGCCCTGGGACAAGAACACCTTTTTCGTTTCCCCGGGCCGGTTGGCAAAGCCAAAAAACTTGAGCGTGATGGGCGGCGGCGGCGGAATTGGCGGAGGCATATGAAGGCTGGCATCGTGTTTGTCCGTGACACCGGGTGCCTTGGGCCTTTCGATCTTAGGCACCGACCCCGCGACAAAAATATTTCTTCCGTTGCCCGCGTACTTGATCTCCTCGCTTTGGCTGAGCAGCTTCAGGTCAAGCGTAGGATCGAGCCGCGGCTCAACTACACGCACCACTTTTCCTGAAGACGTGCGTCGCGTGAGGGGCTTGGCCGGCGTTGCTCCCGTTGGCGCGGTCGTCGCGGGCGCCGCCGATGGCGACGAGGGCCAGAATTCATAGGCCACCAGCCCCACTGCCAGCCCGACCAATACAGCCAGCGTGATAACTTGCTTCTGGTTTTCGATTCCCAGTTTCACTCAGGCACCCGACCGCAGATAACTGTGTATCGTGATTCCCAGCTTGACCGGTCCCGCGCCTTCACCCGCCAGTTCCACGCCATCGACCATAAAAAACATCTTCGACCGTTCCAGCGTATTGATGAACCGCACCAGTTGCAGATAGTCTCCGGAAAAACCGCCATGGATTTCGACCGGAATTATGCCGGAGCCTTCCGCATCCTCCTGCTTGTATGACGCCTGCTGGATCCGGATGCCATTTTGTGCCGCTAGCTTCCCCAGTTCATTGGCCAGCTCGGAATCGGTTGCGGCAAAGCGGTCCTTATAGAAGCCGCCGATCTCATTCTTCGCCAGCACGATCTTCTTGTCCATGCCGCGCAGCGGTGCGACTTCACGGTTCTTCTTGGTCAGTTCGGCCTTAAGTTCGAGGATTTGCAGCCTCCGCGAATCCACCGAACCCACGAGCGGCGAGAACAGAACTGCCACCGCGATTACATCGGCGGCCAGCATCGCCGCAATCGCAAATTTCAACTTGCGCCGCGATTTTCTCAAGTCCGGCATTACTTTGCGCTCCTGTCGGGCATGTCAGGTACATAAACTGCGATCACCGAAGCGGTTACCCCTCCTCCGACCTCTCCGCTCTGCGACTCTTGCACCAGTTGCGCTCCCTGGAAATGCCTCGAGCCTTCCATGCGATGGACCAGTTCCACAGCTGCGGCACGGGTTGCGCAAACCACTCTCATCTCCAGCTCCATCTGATTCTGGTCATTCAATTCCGGATGCAGCGAGACCACATGCAGGCTCGAGGGCATGACCAGTTCCAGTTCTTCGAACACGCGGGTCCACGAGAATGCCTTGCGCTGAATCAGTCCATTCAAGAACTGAGACTGATCCCGCGTGCTGCGGTTGACGGCCATATCGAGGTAGGCTTGCGCTTTGGCCCGTTCGTTGTCGCGTTCCGCGATCTGGGTCTGCAGTTGCGCGATCTCATGGCGATCTCTTCCGGCGTGAATCCATCCTTGCACCGCCAAGACCAGCAGAAGCACCGTCAACAGGCCAAGCAGCCCCACTCCCAATCCCCAGCGCGTCCAGAATTCACGGGCATCCTCATACGGCCGGGTCGCGAGATTGATATCTAAACGCATATTTATGAAATCAGAACAACCGCTGCTAGCTATTCGCTTTGGCCTTTAGGAGCCAACAGCGAATAGCGAACAGCGACTTACGAAATCAAAGCTCCCACCACTCCGGCCATGCGCCAGCGCGGAACCGTGCCCGTTGTGGACCCTATTTGCGACGCGGTCACCAGTTCCTCAACTTGCGCGCCAGACTGGCTCTTCAGCGCCGGCGCGGCGCCACCCGTTTCCGGCAGCCCCGCCACATACACGCGCTCAATGTTGAGGTTGTAGGTGTCCTGAAAAAACACCACCGAGGGATAGACTTCCTCCGCCAGTTGATCGCCGGTGATGGTTATGCCCCGCATATTTTCAAGCGTCCGGAACAGCAGCAGTTGCTCCTGATCGAGAATCGCGATGCTGATGGTGCGCGCGTTCACCTTGACCACGAGCGTTGGCCGTTCTGCGTCCGCGGCTCCCAGCGCCGCCAGCATCGACGGCATCACCATCCCCGGGCTATAGCCCGCGTCGCGAAACGCCGACTCATACTCCTGCAGAACCGTGTTTAGCACCACCGCCGCCACCGCCCGCACACCTTTACCCGAGGACTGCGCGTGATACGAGACGCGGGCATCATTGAGATCAAAAGGAAGTGACTTCTTCAGCCGGAAGCGGACCACGGCTTCGGCCTCGTCCCGCTTCGAGGGGAGCGTTTCGAAATCCAGCAGCACGACCCGCACCGAGGTATCGGGCAGAATCGCGATCACGTCGCGCGACCGTTCGCCGACGCTGCCGAGCGCGCTTTCGATCGCCTGCCGGATCGCGGCGCCATCCCGCAGATTCGCTTCCATCAAATCGGGTACCAGCGCGCCCGGCGCCAGTTCCCGCGCCGCCGACATTGCCACCATCCGCCCCGTATCCGCGGCGCGGCCAGCCAGGACGCGGTCAGCCGCGATTTCGCAGGCGAGCGTCGGGCGGCGAGCGTGTTTGGACGTGGAAGTCATCGGCTGCTCGAAATTACTTCGGACGGTGGAGCGCCGGGCGTCCCCGCCCGGCAGGACGGGCGAGACGCCCGTCCCTCCATCGACTCCAAAACTTGATGATATCCCGCACTTTCATGAAGAGAGCAGTTACCTATGGGGATGCCGGGACTAGACTAGCAGATAATAACTAGTCTCTGACAATCAGTCTCTGCTACTCAGCCTCAGCGCATGGTCTCGATAAAGGTGACCTTGTTGATCTCTTTCAGAGTGGTGATTCCGCCGCGCACCTTGTCCAGCGCCGATTCGCGCAGGAAGCGCATGCCCTCTTCGCGGGCAGCTTTCCTTATCTCCGAGGTCGGTCTCCGCTCCAAAATCATCTCGCGGATACGGTCGGTCAAATCCAGAAGTTCATGAATCGCCGTCCGTCCCCGGAATCCGGTGCCCGCGCACTCGATGCAACCCTGCCCCTCGTACAAAGGAACCTGCGACCACACTTGCGGGTCGAGCCCGCTGGCCTCGAGCACGTCGTTCGGATAATGCACGGCCGTCCGGCAGGCATCGCAAATGACTCTCACCAGCCGCTGCGCCAGAATACAGTTCAGCGCCGAAACAAAGTTGTAAGGCTCGACGCCCATGTTCAGGAAGCGCCCCAGCACGTCCACTACGTTATTGGCGTGGACGGTGGTGAACACGAGGTGGCCGGTCAGCGCCGACTGGATGGCGATCTGGGCGGTTTCGTTGTCGCGGATTTCGCCCACCATGATCTTGTCCGGGTCGTGACGCAGGATGGAACGCAGACCGCGGGCGAAGGTCAAACCCTTTTTTTCGTTGACCGGAATCTGAGTGATACCGCGTATTTGATACTCGACCGGGTCTTCAATGGTGATGATCTTGTCTTCGTCGGTCTTGATTTCGTTGACGGCAGCGTAGAGCGTCGTGGTTTTGCCGCTGCCCGTCGGCCCGGTGACCAGCACCATGCCGTAGGGTTCCTTGATGTAGCGGCGAAAGCGCCGCAGGTCGTCTTCGTCGAACCCGACCACGTCGAGCGTGAGCTTCTTGAACTTCTCGCTCATCGACTCTTTGTCGAGCACGCGGAGCACGGCGTCTTCGCCGTGAATCGAGGGCATGATGGAAACGCGGAAGTCGATGGCGCGGCCACTGTATTTCACGCGGAAGCGGCCGTCCTGGGGCACGCGGCGCTCGGAAATATCGAGCTCGCTCATGACCTTGATGCGGGAAATGATGGTGGAGTGATGCTCTTTGCCGATGGGCGGCATGGCGTTGGTGAGCACGCCGTCGATACGAAACTTGATGACCACCGAGTCGTCCCGGGTCTCGATGTGGATGTCGCTCGCCCGCCGCTGCAAGGCCGTGAAAATCGTGGTGTCGACTAAACGAATGATCGGGCTCATGTCGCTGCCCGCGGTCGCCGTCAACTTGTCGATGGAGATGGTCTCGTCGTTCCCGGCTTCGTCCTCGCGGATGACGTCGAGCGTGAATCCTTCGCTCGCGTCTTCCAGCACGCGCTTGGACTGCTCGGTCTTCTGCAGGATGTCGGAGATCTGCTTCAGCGTCGAAACTTTGGTGACGATCCGCTTGCCCAGCAGCAGGCTGATCTCGTCGATCATCATCAACTGACTGGGATCGGCAATGGCAATCGCCAAGCGACCGTCCGGCGTCTCAGCCAACGGCACGAACTTATAGCGAAACATCAGGTGCACGGGGATCTTCTCGAAGAGATCGTGGTGCAGTTGGAAATCGCTCAGATCGACGAATTCGCAGCGATAGCGCCGTGCGATATCTCGCGCGCGTTCCAGTTCGTCCGGAACCGATGCCGGCTCCGGCACCAGCTTCCCGCCATTCGCACCGCTTACCACTACTGTTTTCTTGTCCGCCATACCTATTCCAGTCTACAACCTCGCTGGTGTGGTAGCGGGGCTCTGCCCCGCAAACGGGGCGAAGCCCCGTCACCACACGAGCTCTCTCTTCAGTCCTGCCTCAGTGCACATTCGCTCCCAAGGTAAAGATCGGCATATACAAAGAGATCAGGATCCCGCCGACAAAGACCGCCATGATGATTAGGATCAGCGGTTCAATCAGCGCCATGGCTGCGCCCATAGCCGTCTGCACGTCCTCTTCGTAAAACTCGGCCACCGAACCGAGCATGGCCGGCAGCGCGCCGGTCGATTCGCCGACTTCCAGCATTTCCACCGCAAGATCGGGAAACATCTTCTGTGCCTCCAGACTATGCGCCAAGCTTTGTCCTTCTTTCACCAGCTCGGCTGCGGCGGTGACGCCGTTCACCATCTGCCGGCTGCTCATCGATTCGCCGGCCGTTTCCATGGCCGGAACCAAAGGCAGCCCGCCCTGCAGCAGCGTGGCCAGAATGCGCGAGAAATTCGCCACCTGGTACTTCAGCCGGATTTCCCCGACCAGCGGCAGCGAGAGTAAAAACCGGTCAATACGTTCGGCTCCGCGGTCGCTCTGCTTCCACCGAAGCAGCAGAACGACTGCCGCCACCCCAACCAACGCCACCAGCCACCCGTATTTCTGCGCGTTCAAACCGAGCGATAGCATGAATACCGTGATCGGCGGCAGCTCGGCGCCCAGGTTGTTGAACAGGTCGGCAAACTTTGGCACCACGTAGGTGATTAGAAAAATCAGCATCACCGTCACCACCGAAACCAGCAGCGCCGGATACACCAGTGAGACCAGAAGCTTCTTGCGGAAAGTCAGCACCATCCGCTGATACGCGATGTAGCGGCCGAGAACTTCTTCCATGTTGCCGCTCTTCTCTCCCGCCATCAGCGTGGTCGTGTACATTTTCGGAAAAACCTGCTGGGCGGCGAAGGCATCGGAGAGCAACTCGCCGCCTTTTACCCGCTCCCGTACGTTTCCCAGCAGCCGCAGCAGATACTTGTCCCGCTGCCGCTTGATCAAAAGATCCAGCGATGTCAGGATTGGCAGTCCCGCCTTAATCAACGTCAGAAACTGCTGGTTGAAGATCAGGAACGCAGACTGTTTCAGCTTGCCGCTACGCCGCCCGAACTGGCCCCCGCCCGTGCTGAGGATGGTCCGGGGCTTGACCCAGTACACCAGGTATCCCTGCTGGGTGAACCGGTCGTGGACCTCGGCTTCGGAATGGCCGTGCTCCACCTGCTGCCGCAGATGGCCCTGTTCGTCGGCGACTTTGACCAGGAATTGTGCCATTCGCTATCGTCTGCTTCCGAGTTTCTGGCTTTGTCCCGTATTAAACGTCTCAGACCAAGTGTAACATTCTGTTCCCAAAGCCCTTACCCGAACCAGTCCATCCGTGTGGTACGCAAGTAACCGACGCCGAACGCCGCGTGATGAGCCACATCTAGTGGAGCGATGGGCGTCTCGCCCGTCCAGCCGACCGGGCACGCCCGGCTCTCCACCAGCAAAGTCGACGCAACGTTTCTAGCTAAGGCGTCAATTCTCCTTCCACCGTCTCCACCCCCGGGGGAGGGCTGAACTGAAAGCGGCTGTCGCTCAACTCCAGATTCTCTTTCCAGCCCGCAAAGCGGAACTCCGTCGTCGCCCCGTCCGCTTCCATCAATACAATGCGGACAATCTGGTCGGAGGGGGTGATCTCCAGTTGCACTTCGCTGACTTGTGCCATGCTCTCGGAAACGATGCTCTGCGGAACCCCGCGCAAGAGGGTGTTACCGGGGTCCAGGGGGGATTGATCAACAGCTTTTGACAGTCCTCGTAACTCATTCTCCAGCTTCGTCTTACCGAGCAAAAATGCCACTGGTGACCGCACATCGTCGAGTTTGCGCAGGGCCGTCTTCCTGAGTTGCCGTTCCGCCGGCAGGTAGAACCACACCGCCTGGCCGTCGCTGATGAACAGCTTCTCATTGGGAGAACGGTATTCCCACCGCATCTTGCGCGGCTTTTTCAGCCACAAGGTGCCCGATTCTACACGCTCCGGACCATCGCCCCGATAGATCTCCGTGAAGTCCGATTCGAGGCTGCGCAGGTGGTTGTAGTGGGCGTCGACCGCCCGGGCGAGCTGACTCACATTCTGTGCCCGAGCGAACAGTGTGAAGCCCGGGGGCGTGAATGCCACCATCAGCAGCCAGCAAAGCAGTCCATTCTTCACGCCGGATAGAGTCTCCAATCCTTGATTTTACCTGTACTCCATCGCGAAGGAATTTGTAATTTGGTAATTTCTGATTTGTAGCTGAAGCCCAAATCCTGGCGTGCGATCGGTTTCAAATTACAAAAATTACCAAATTACAAATTCTTAAACACCGAGTATTGCTCCGTTCCGCCGGCTCTCACGAGTGTCCGCGAAGCCGCCAGGACGCGGTCCATCGCCGGGTTGTGATACACGATCCAAACCGGCCTTGGCGAACGTTCCAAAGACTGCTCAAGATTTCGAATCACCCGCCGCAATCCCGTCTCCGGCAGCGGGTTGAACAAATACAACGCCAGCGGCGTTTCCGGAAGGACAAACTCGCAGGCGTCCGCGTGGACCGCTTCGATCCGCCTGCACTGCTGGGTTGCGGAATCGTACGCGCGAATATTTTCCTCCGCCGCGCGATGCAACTCCGCAATCAATTCCACTCCAACAATCCTCCGAAACGGATACTCCGAAGCCATCAGCAGCGTCCGTCCCTTGCCGGAACCAAGATCGACGAAGGTGAATTGATCGAACTCGATGGGCAGGCTCGCCATGATCTCCCGAAACAGAGCCGGGTCGGTCGGCTGATATGGAGAATGAAACAATCCCAACAGGCGCGCCCGCCAGCCCACCGTGCCGCTGGTGGTGTTGACGCGATGCTCCCAGTCGTACTCCATGTCGCCATAGCGACGCCGCCGACGTTCGGGCGTCGAGTCGCGCACAAAGGCCCACAGATTCCGGATCAGCAGGGAAGCCGCGCTCAAGGTTCCGTTCTCGCGCGCCTGCTCGCGCCACCAACTTCGGAGAGCGGTCCAGAATTGAATCATTGAAACATTGAATCATTGAGACATTGAATCATTGAACCATTGAACCAAGATGACTAAATGATCCGATGACCAAATGATTCAATGATTTAATGATTCAATGACTCGGGGTCTGGTGCAGCGGCTGCGGCGGGGACGCGCCCGGCGGAAGGCCCTTGGTGATGAAGAAAATGCTCTCCGGATCCTGCACTTCGATCCGCCCATCCGGCATCAACTTGTACGGTCGTCCTTTCGGATCGGCAGGCGTCCCATGGATAAAGCCCGCGCGCTCCAGATCGCCCATGCTCGACGGTAATCGTCCAGTTTGTTCACGGTACTTTTCGATTACCTGTTCCAGCCGCGTCACGTCTTCATCCACCTGTAGAGCGAGCAAATGTTGGACCGCATTGTCCCGGATACGGGCGTCTTTGGTGCTCTCGTAAGTGGTGCGCCACAACATGCGCGCCGTATCGAATTCGCCCGCATGTTGCGCCATCCGTGCCGCCAGGATGGGCATGAATTCGTTAGTCACCGGAAGCTTCGCTCCCTGCGCAAAAGCGTCCGCCGCCTTGGCGTAGTCCTTGAACTCGGTGTAGTACAGGAATCCCAGGTTGTAGTAGAGCCGCCACTGGTTGGGATTGTGCTCGATTCCGTACTTCATCAGGAAGAGCGCGGACCCCGGCAATCCCGCGCCGTAGGGTGGTTTTGGAGCCAGAAAGTTGGCCCCAAACTGATACGCCGGCAACAGCTTCGGATCCAGTTCCGTCGTGACTTCGAGCAGCGGCGCCAGCAAGCGGAAATCGCTGGAACCATTGTGATGCCGTTCCCCGAAATACTGCACCGCGCGCGTCCAGTAAATGTCGGCCAGCAGGCCAGTGTAGCCGAGGCTCATGCGGCGCAGCACGGTGGAAGAGCGCACATAAAGCGCTTCCTGCGCGACCGCTCCCCGCCGTGTGTGGTCGATGGCATAGAGCGTCGCGATTGCGCCCGCCATGGAAAACAAGAACACAGCAGTCGCCACCAGGTTGGCCCGTCGCGTGGCGTTCATTTCAGATCCCGGCGCTGGAAGATCAACACCGCTCCCGAGATGGCCATCGCCGAATAGAGCAGCGCGTAAGCGCTGTTGTAGAGAATCAGTCGCCCGGGTACAGCGTCGCCGTGCGCCACCTGGCCGATCACGTTCAACGCGGAAAAATTCGGCACCAGATAGGCGACGGCGGTCGCGATCCATCCCCCGACCCCCTGGGTGATTCTGGCAAAGCCGCGCAGATCCTCCGCCAGACTTCCGATCACGAACAACGCGAAGGTGAAGACCGCCGACATAAGTGGCGTCGAAAAGGACGAGAAAAACAGCGCCAGCGCGCACACGATGAGAAACTGCAGAACGATGAAATACAGCGCCACCAATACCCAAGCGTCCATCTTCTCGAATCGGTGCGCGACATAGAGCAGCGCCAGAAACACGCCGACCGCCATAAGGAAGGTGTTCACCACCAAGGTTCCCGTGAGCCCAAAGAACTTGCCTACCACGAACTCCCAGCGGCGAACCGGGCGCGACAGCACGGTGTACAGCGTTCGTTTGTCGATCTCCTTCGATACCAGGCCAATCCCGATGAAGATGGCGATCACCACTCCGAACAGCGACACCGCCGTCAGCCCCAGGTTGACCACCACCAAGCGCTCGACGTCGATCGAAATCTCCCCCACCAGAATCGCGGCCCCGGAAAGCAGCAGCGCAAATGCGATCAGGTTGTACAGAACGCGGTCGCGCACGGCCTCGCGAAAAGTGTTGAAGGCGATATAACCGATCCTTGCGTTCGCACTCGTGGCGTTCGCACTCGTACGACCGGAGTTCACGCGCCCACCCCTTTCCGGTCTTCGTCTTCTTCTTTCCGGCCTTCGTCTTTCCGGCCTTGCGTGGGCCGCAGCTTCTGGATGTAATATTCCTCGAGCGAATTGCGCACCGGCGTCAGCGAAATCAATTTGAGGCCGTCGCGCCGCAGCACTTCCAATGCCGCGTCCTGCTGCTCTTCCGGCAATACCGCGTTCACCATGTCGCCGCTGAGACGCGCCTCGGCCCCGAGGCTGGTCAATCCCGCCGGCACTCTTTGTGCCTGTGCGTAAAAAATAATCTCGATTTTGCCTCCCGTTTGGGCGGTCAATTCCGCTACCGCCCCCACCCCGCGCAGCTCACCTTGGTGGATAATGCCCACCCGGTCGCAAAGCGCCTCCGCATCCGAGAGAATGTGCGTCGAAAAGAAAACCGTCTTGCCTTCTGACCGCAGTTGCTGGATCATATCCCGGACCTCGCGCCGCCCCATCGGGTCCAGCCCCGACATCGGCTCATCCAGAAACACCAGCTTCGGATCATGCAAGATCGCCTGCGCCAGCCCCACCCGCTGCAACATGCCCTTCGAAAACTTCCGCAACTGCACCCCTGCCGAATCGCTCAACCCCACCCGCGCCAGCATCTGCTCCACCCGCGCCGAGCGCCCTTTTGCCGGAACTCCAGAAAGCTGCCCATAATAGGTGAGCAGTTCTCTGGCGGTGAGATGGTCGTAGAAATAGGGCTGTTCGGGCAGAAATCCAATCTGCGATTTCACCCGCGGATCGTCCATATCCGACCCCAGAATCCGCGCGCTTCCAGCCGTCGGGAATACCAGCCCCATCAGGAGTTTGAGGGTGGTGGTCTTGCCCGCGCCATTCGGACCGAGGAAGCCGAACACCTCTCCCTCTTCGATGGTCAGGCGGAGCGGACGCAGCGCCAGTTTCGGCCGCTTGCGCCAGAATCCAACGAGGTAGCTTTTTTCCAGGTCGAGAATCTCAATCGCAGCCATGGCTATGCACGCAATGCCAAACCCCTTGCGTGAAATTTGATATGGAATCTAATTCTTAATTCTAATGAAGAGAATTATAAGCAATGCCGGCGCGATTGGGGATGTCTGGCTTTCCCGGCGATTACGAAAGTAAACAAGCCTGCCGGGACCAGGGCTGACCTGCGCGATCTTCCGCCTTGGCAGTCGATCTTTGACCTGATACCCCACGTGCCGCTGATGGCTTCGGCGGCTTCCTGCAAGAAGTCTGATCTGGTAGTCCATTTAGTATCAGGTGTCCGTTCTTAAGTCTGAACACGGTCACGCTGGTTCCTGTTTTACGGTTTGAGTTATCGTTGTTTGAGTTATCATTGGAAGAGCAGTGTAAAGTCCCAGTTGGCAGGCAGTGCCGTCATAGCACCGTAGTGGTAAATGAATCCGGTTAGTGCAAGACCTATGATAGCAACCTCTGGCCTGAACCCTAGCTTCCTGTTTAGGTTGAGGCGCCACAACGCTATTGCTATTGTGGGCGCCAGGAACGAGAATGCTTCCAAGTAGTAGTAATAGTATTCGAATGGGCGAGCGGCGGTAGCCCATAGTGCCAGGTTCCCGGCGTATAGCGCCGCTGGTAGATACTCCTTGTAATACAGAGCGACTACGAGAGCAGCCAGTCCGAAGAACGTGATGACTGGATTGGCTACCATGAAATCCATTGCGTCCCATGGCTGGGTGCGGAACACCCATTTGTACCATGGTTGAGCCATGAACGGATTGCCAGTGGCGTGCTCGTGGAAATGTAGTATGAATAGGTTCATGCCAACGAACGACCGTTGGCTGTGATCCCTGAGCATTAGGGGCAGGAAGCCGAGGCTGTATGTCGCGATAGCGACACTTGTGAAGCATAGTAACCGCTTCGCTTGCTTGCAGTTGAGTAGGCAAATGATTGCGAGAACAACCACCGCGCTCCATCTACAGCAAACGGCTGCGCCCATTGCTGCTCCTGACGCAACTGACCATGTTACTCCTCTTCTACGCCCCAAGGTGTAGCAGTATAGGCCTACGAGGGAGAGCGAGAAACTGAAGATGGGCAGCATTGCTAATCGGGACATTACAAACCAGAAGTTGTTGAGAGCGAGCAGGCCGGCCGCCGTGATTGCGGCCGTTCGGCTTCCCGTTAGCTCGAGCACCCACGCTAGCATCATTGAGACTGCTAAGGCCCCGAATAGGGTGCTTGCTATACGCCAGCCCCAAGGGTTGTCTCCCAGCGTTTTGATCCCAACGGCGATGAAATACTTCGCCATTGGCGGATGTTCTGGGTTGAACGTGGGCGTGCCCGCGATAAAGTCTCTAGCGGCCTGTGTGTAGCCGTATTCGTCGAAGACGATGCCGGTGCGGCCGGCGGGACCGTTGTGGCTGGTTAGGTTGATTGCCAGTAATCCCCATGAGGCGGCGAACGCGATGAGGATTAGAGAGGCGTTCTTCACCTGGACTCCTTGAGGGGCTGCGGTGCTTGCTCGGTGTAGGCGATCTTCCTTGCAGGATTCTCGACAGCGCCCTATGTGCTGCGCCCTACCCCTGGTCTCGCCGACCTCAGCAAATCTGCGCCTCGCTCGGTGTTACTGTTGCTCACTGACCGTGCCATCGCAGGTCGTGATCGCCGTCAGGCTGACGCGTATCACCGCATCTTCGAACGAGCAGAAGGAGTGTACACCCGTCACCGAATTTACCGGCGATGCGATGAATTGATAGGAGGCCGCCGGAGCGCCGCTTACGCCCTGCAGAACGAACGTATAGCCGCTCTTGGTACCCGATTCCAGAACCGAATCGATCAAGCAAGCGCTACTCGATGTGGGTACGGTGCTGCCGGTGCAGGTGCCCGCCAGAGCGGTCAGGTTGGCCGCATAGCCCACCGTCGCAAAGCTGGTGTTGTATGAAATCTGTGCTGTGTTCAGCGAGCGCAGCGCCCCCACTGCGGCTGACTCATTGGCCGCCATGCGCGAATTCAGAAAACTGGGTACCGCAATCGCCGCAATGATCAGAATGATGGCCACTACAATCAACAGTTCAATGAGAGAAAATCCCTCGGCCCTTCGCATCGCATCTCCCTGATCCCGGATGAGCGCAACCGATCAAGTTCCAATGAAACGGTTGCATTTTTCATGCCGGACTTGGTCCAACCGCACGAGCTGTAAGTCCTTGGGAATGCGATGCAATTCGCAGTCCCGTCCCCTTGTTCGCCGCTTTCGTCATTCCCCCGCATGGGAAATTGACATTTTGTGTCAGTGGATTTGTGGCCCTGGGAACGAGCAATCACTTAAGACGCACACCAGAAAACGCCCCACAATAAAAAAGCAGAGGATTTCTCCTCTGCTTCTTTCCGGCTTGTACCCTCCCCCAGGTACTTTGCCAAATCCAAACTTACTGCAGCGGGGTTTCGGTTCCGGCGCAGCCGGAGACCGGAGCGGTGCCGGTGCGCACCACAGCATCCGCGACCGAGCAGAACCCGCGCACGCCCGTAGTGTTGATAGTCACCGGGGTTGCCCAAGCAGCATAGCCGCCAGACGTGCCCGTGGCACTGAAGTTATAGCCGCTCTTGGTGCCCGATGCCAGCGTCGAATCGATCAAGCAAGCGGCGCCCGAGCTGGGAACGACGGTGCCGGTGCAGGTGCCCGTCAATTGGGTCAGGTTGGTCGCAAAGCCTACCGTCGGGTAGCTCGAGTTGTAGGAAATCATTGCCGTGTTGATGGTGCGAAGCGATGCCACTGCGGACGACTCATTCGCCGCAATGCGTGCACGCAGTAGGTTCGGTATAGCAATCGCGGCGATGATCAAGATGATCGCGACCACGATCAGCAGTTCGATCAGTGAGAAGCCCTTTTGTTTCCGCATTTAAATTGTCCTCGTCTCCGTTTGACTGTTTGGTTGGATGACCAACTCGTTCGTACTATCGCACTCTGAGGGCCAGAGAACCAGGTGACGGAAGTTAGATGTCCTTCTGGACGAAACTTCAGTGTTTTCAGTGGCCTTGTGCGGGGCAGTCACCTGCTCTGTCACCCTTGATTCCCTCAGTATGACACTTTCAGAGATCCAGATTGACAAATTTTGCCAGTCGCCCCTCATCTCTATCTTCACCTGGAAGCCGCCGTCAGATGCCGCAACTCCCATCCTGAGAACGCTCGCCTGGGGCTTTTTTGCGTTAGCTTTCGCCTTCTCAGCGGCCTGTACAGCCGGCCCTTTCCGCAGCCGTTTGATAACCGCGCTTTATTTCCCGGAGAGGAGCGACTTAGTTGTTTTCAGCGCCTTGGAAAGATCCGGCGAGGAGCGCGCCACGCTCTCGGAAATCGCGTTGGCCTCGTCGACGTGCCCCTCCTGCTGCAACGCCCGCGCCAGCAGCAAGTACCCAACATCGGTGGGCTGCACCGCCGCGGCACGCGAGTACTGGCGAATGGCCTCTGCCAAGTCGCCATTTTCCTGGGCGATCAAACCGAGCCCGACCATTGCCCTGGCTTGATCGGGCTCCAACTGCAGCGCCGTCTCGAAACACTGCTTTGCCTTCATCGACTGCCCCAGCCCGCGATAGGCAAATCCCAGACTGCCATAGGCTGTAGCGCGCATGCCGACGTCGCCCGCGTCACGAGCCACCATCTGATAGTGCTCGATGGCTGCTGGCAGATTGCCGCGGCCATCCTCGTAGGCGCCAAGATTCAGGTTGGCGGCTATACCGTCGGGACGGATGGCGAGTGCGGCGCGGAAGTGCGCGGCGGCCTCTTCGGTTCTGTCCTGGTGGAGCAGAAAGTCTCCCAAGTTATTCTGTGCGATGTAGTTGTCCTGAGTCAGCGCCACCGTGCGCCGCCAGAACGACTCAGTATCGTGCCAGTAGCCAACCTGACGGTAAGTGAGGGTTCCCAGCAGCAGCAGACAAGAAACCGCGGGAATGGCGAGCCATCGAACGCCAAATTGATGAGCCTGAGCCCAGTCGGCAGCCAGCCATGTCAACATCAGAAACAAGCCAATGAATGGGATGTAGGCGTAGCGATCGGCCATTGCCTGATAGCCCACCTGCACCAGCCCGATCATGGGTACGAAGCTGCCCAGGAACCAGAACCATCCGACGGCGAGATACCGTTGATCGCGCGCGCGGATGACCAAAGCGGTGATGAGCAGCAATAGGACTACGGCTGCGCCCACTTGCCAAGCAGGATAGAGCTTGGCTGGGTGCGGGTACATGGCCACGAGTTTCGATGGCCAGAGCGCCTTCCCCAGATAGCTCACATACGAGATCACGGCAGTCTCAAGCCGCAAGAGCAGGCTGTACTGGGAAAAAGTCTGGACCGCGCCTCCGGCCTTCTGAGCCTTCATCGTCACCACCGCGCTCGCTGCGGAGAGCAGCAGGAGTGGCAACTTTTCCAATACCAGCCATCCGCTCCGCAATCTGGTCATGCTCGCACCTTGCGCCGCCGGGCCGGCCACAGCCGGAGCGCCAATCCGGCCAAGCGGCCAGTAATCCCACAACCAGAGCAGAAATGGAAACGCGATCACCTGTGGCTTCGAGAGCAGCGCCAGCGCAAAGAAGCCCGCCACTACGGCGTAGCGCCGGATCCCAGATTTACCCAGAGCGGGTCTACGCGCGTACCCGACGTAGGCATACAGCGCGAACAGAAAAAACATCATGCTCAAAACGTTCTTCCGCTCGGCTGCCCACGCCACGGACTCGACGTTTATCGGATGTAGCGCAAACAAAGCGGCAACCATCAGGCTGCGCCTGCGGCATCCTGTGGCGCTCTGGAGCAGTAGAAAAAGCAGGACAACGTTGACCGCGTGCAGCAAGACATTCACGTAGTGGGGTCCGGCAGGATTCAGGCCGAAAAGTTGATAGTCGAGAGCGTGGGAAAGCCAAGTCAGGGGATGCCAGTTTCCTTGATCGTAAGTAGTAAAAGCCCATTTCACTGTCGCCCACGTCAGGCCCGCCTCCACATGAGAGTTGGCGGTGATGTATCCATCGTCGTCGAAGTTGAGGAACCTATTGTGAATTACGGGGTTGTAGGAGACAAGCACAACGGCGGTCAGCAGCAGGCACAACAGCAAGGTGCGTTGCGCCGCCGACTGAAACAGCTTGGAGGAAGCCGGGACTCCCGGTGGTTCGAGGCGTTTCGCCACCGCGGCAGTGGAAGACGAACTCATGGATTCTACTATTCTGATCCAGACACGAACGATCGACCCAAGCCATGTGCAAAGACGGGATGGCATTTCGCCTACCCGTGACGGGTCATAATCGTGCGGCTTTGTGAACGAGACCTGTTCTTACTGCTAGGGTATCAGCCGCCGAAGGCGTGCACGGAGACTGGCCAGCACCCATGAGCACCATAGTAATTGCAAGCGCGCTACGATGCTTCAGAACTCTTAACTGAAAACGGGCTTCTCTGTGCTCAGGACGTCTGGGCGGTGAGAGCGCATTGGTGACGGAGAGTCTCGAAGCATTCCAGACGCATACTCAGAGAATCGATCAGCGCAAGTGCGATTGGTATCAAGGCATGCCTTCACAGGCTGCGGAAAAACTTGGGGTTCGTATCAGGGCATCGCTTTAGCGATGCCGCAAGTTCTTCGAAATCAGACGCGCCTTTTAGAAGCGGGCATCGAAATCGGACTTCTCAGCGCCCTGTAGGGCCGTCCCTTTCCGCAGCCATTTGATAACTGCGCGTTACTTCCCTGCGAGGTATCGCTCCGCCGCTTCCTGCGCCTCCGCAAGATTTGGCGAGGAACGCGCCACGCGCTGGTAAATCGCATTGGCTTCGTCCAAGCGTCCCACCTGCTGCAGAGCCTGCGCCAGCAGCAAGTACCCAACGTCGGTGGGCTCCGCCGCGATCGCGCGCGAGTATTGGTGAATGGCCTCGGGCAGGTCGCCATTTTCCTGGGCGATCAAGCCGAGTCCCGTCATTGCCCTGGCCCGGTCGGGCGCCAACTGCAGCGCCGTTTCGAAACACTGCTTTGCCTTCATCGACTCCCCCATTTGGCGATAGGCAAATCCCAAACGGCTGTAGCCTGTAGCGCGGATGGCCACGTCGGCCGCGCGGCTAGCCAACATCTGATATCGCTCGACGGCCGCTGGCAGATTGCCGCGGCGGTCTTCATAGTCGGCAAGACCCAGATTGGCGGCAGGCCAGTCGGGATGGATGGCGAGTGCGGCGCGGTAGTGCGCGCCGGCCTCTTCGACCCGGTCCTGACTGAGCAGAAGACCTGCCAAGTTCATTTGTGCGCGGTAGTTGTCCTCAGTGAACGCCAAGGTGTGCAGCCAGAGTGACTCATTATCGTGCCAGTAGCCAACCTGACGGTAAGTGAGGGTCCCCAGAACCAGCGCATAACAAACCGCTGGCATGGCCACCCAATTGGCTGAAATCTTGGGAACTTTGGCCCAGTCAGCCACCAGCCAGGTCAAGATCAGAAACAATCCAATGAAGGGAAGGTACGCGAAGCGATCTGCCATTGCCGGAGCGCCCACCTGCACCAGCCCGATCATCGGCACCAAGCTTCCTAGGAACCAGAACCATCCGACGGCAATATACCGTTGGTCGTGCGCCCGCAGGGCCAACGTGGTGACGAGCAGCAATACAAGCACGGCCGCGCCCACCTGGTAGGCAGGATAGAGCTCGGTGGGGTGCGGATACAGCGCCACCAGCTGCGATGGCCAGATCGCCTTCCCCATATAGCGAACATACGAGATCGCCGCTGTCTCCAACCGCAAGAGCAGGCTGTACTGGGAAATGGCTTCCTTCTCCGCCTTCATCGTTACGACCGCGCTCGCGGCGGAGAGCAGCAGGAGCGGCACTTTTTCCATTACCAGCCATCCCCTCCACAATGTCGTCGGGTTCCCGCCTTGCATCCGCGTGTCCGCAGCCGCCGGCGGAAAAATCCGGTACAGCGGCCAGTAATCCCACAACCAAAGCAGAAATGGAAATGTAATGATTTGAGACTTGCTCAAGAGTCCGAGCGCAAATAGAAAAAACAACACCGCGTAGCGGAGAAGCACGGGTTTCCGCGTGTACCAGACGTAGGCGTGCAGAGCGAGCAAAAAGAACAGCATGCTCAACACGTTCTTCCGCTCGGCCGCCCAGGCCACGGACTCGACGTTCATGGGATGAAGCGCAAACAGAACGGCGACCATCAGGCTGCGCCAGCGGAATCCCGTGGCGCTCCGCAGCAGCAGAAAGAGAAGGACAGCGTTGGCCGCGTGCAGCAAGACATTGACGTAGTGGGGTCCGGCAGGGTTCAGGCCGAAAAGTTCACAGTCGAGTGCATGAGAAAGCCACGAAAGGGGAGCCCAGTTCGCCTCATAATTGGTGGTGAAGGCCCATTTCACGGTCGCCCAGGTCAGGCCCGCCCTTACGTGGGGGTTGTCCGTGATGTACTGATCGTCGTCATAGTTGAGGAACCCGTTGTGAATTACGGGGTTGTAGGACACAAGCACAACGGCGGTCAGCAGCAGACACAACAGCAATGTGCGTTGCGCCGGTGACTGAAACAGCTTGGAGGAAAGCGGGACTCCCGGTCGTTCGAGGCGTTTCGGCACTGCGGCAGTGGAAGACGAACTCATGGATTCAACTATTCACATTCCCGGAACATGCGCAGGCGGCAGAGACGGCAGGCAAGAGGAAGCCGTCGACTCCAGTGCCCCATTTGGCGGAACGCTGGTCTCGGCTTTTCTTGCGCCAGCCGCTTTCCGTCTTGCGACCGCCTGCACTCGCTCATTCGTAAACTCCGCGTTCTGTAAGCGATGCATCAGCAAACTGGATATAGAAATTGTGGCCATCACCATAGCCCATGGAATGACCGGCGAAATCCAAAAAAACGGCGTGGCAAAGCTGACCAGCGCCATCCAGGCGAGACTCGCAAAGGTACCAAACAAAAATGCCACGCGTCGCGAACCGTATTTGAACGGCAAAGGATACAGGCATAAAGCTTGCACCATCAGTGCAAATGGAAAAGCGACCACCAGGTCCACGAAATAGTGCTCGCCGATTCCAAGGGTCGCGAAGACGGTGAAAATCACAAATGCAAGCGCGATGGCGCGTATCCAGCGGGAGAGTCCTTTGGAATTCCACCATACCAGCAACACCCACGCCATGTGTAAAGACGGGATGGCATTGCGCAAACCCTTGACCGGCACCGTTCCCAATACCAAGCGCAGGGCTTGAGATGTTAGTAACGGGTGCCAGGGAAAATCTTGCCCAAAAAGGTGGACGGGCCCGGTTGCCGGAACCATGTTATAGAACAGCACTCCTATCGGCCCGGTCACCAGTAACGCCAGCACTACGGGCAAAGCATTCTTGCTTTTCAAGCGGAGCTGGGCCGCATAGACCAACGCCAGCGGCAGAGGCAAAGCTATGTAGAACAGTAAGCCGGCGAACCGGAACCACAAGTGCCGCGCGAACACTTGCCCAAGCAGAAAACTGAATTGCACGCGCAGGCTGCAATCAAAGGAATACAAATAAAGATCGAAGGTCTTGGGATGCAGCGCTTCGGTGTAATCCAGCAAAGTCGGAGCCGTGCAGTCCACCGCCACCCACAGGACTGCGGGAAGAAATGCGCAAAGAAGGAGCATGCGGTCTTGGCCGCGCGCCCATACCGTCCGCGTACCCAGCACGAAGAGGCCGCTTAACCCTGCAAATGAAAATGCAGCCTCGAACCTGGGCTGGAACCCCAGGACACGGTAGTCGAGTCCCGCCAGGACGAGGCTACACACGGCCACGCTGGCGAAGCTTGTCCAGGAGGGTTGCACCACCAGCAGTGTGACAACAGCGCTGGCCAAAACCAGGGACATGATCACATCTGTCATCGGGCCGCTGTAAAAATCGGCGCTCGACGAAAGTGCAAACACGATGGCGAGGAGCGCCACTGTAAGCACAGTTCTTATCAGATCAGAGCGATTCCACCGGCGCATCCAGGTTCTAGTTGTATTGGTTGTGCGGCTTTCGAGTTGGCTCATCGTTGTATGGCCTCGTGAGCGAGACCGGTTTTCATCACTAAGGTATCAGCCGCTGAAGGTGTGCACGAAGACTGGCTGGCAGCCAATGAGCACTATAGTAATTGCAAGGTCACTACGATGTGTCAGAACTCCTAACTGAAAACGGGCTTAAGGACCGAGTCTCGCCGTCAACATCTTCGAGATTCAGAAGAATCTCTATGCCGCCGCGAGCACAGCGGCCGCCATAACGTGAGGCCGGGAAGAAGGCGTCCACGCCTTTCACCAGATGTACCGGGAGCTGATGCCGGCATAAACCTGATGGCTGAGCTGTTACTTTGGGTGGCGGCGAGCGCTTCAGAGCCGTCGTAGTCAACCCAACATCGCGTTAAAATCGTCAGCAGCAGGGGTGGAATATCGTTTTGCGGAAGCGGCCCACCTTCAGCCAACGGAGCCGCCTCCACTTATCGGCATGTCAGCGTCCCGCGAAAATCGCGTCGTCATCTTCTGTCTACTGCTGGTACTTGCCACTCTTGCTTTCTACAATCCCATCGTCCGCAACCAGTTCGTCGATTTCGATGACCTGTCTTATATTCTGAAGAATAACCATGTTGTGGCTGGTCTGACGTGGGATACCGTGAAGTGGTCGTTTACGACCTTTCGCGACGGTAACTGGCATCCCTTGACCTGGTTGTCGCATGCCTTGGATTGCCAGGTCTTTCACCTCAATCCTATTGGCCACCATTACATAAATCTCCTGCTCCACGCGGCTAATGCGGTGTTGCTGTTCCTGCTGTTGCAGCGGGCCACGGGATTCACCTGGTCCAGTCTGGCGGTGGGTGCTTTGTTTGCCCTGCACCCGGTTAACGTCGAGTCGGTAGTCTGGGCCGCGGAGCGCAAGAATGTGCTCAGCATGTTGTTCTTCCTGCTCGCCCTCCATGCTTACGACCGGTACGCGCGCACGGGCCGACGCCATCTTTACCTATTGGTCACCGCTTTATTTGCGCTTGGCCTGATGGCCAAATCGCAGATCGTTACACTGCCGTTTGTGCTGCTGCTTTGGGACTACTGGCCGCTGCAGCGAATGGGTGCGGGATCCGCGGCAGGGGGCCTGCCTGTGGCTCCCACCCCACGCTCGTTCGCCTATCTAGTTTGGGAAAAGTTGCCCCTCTTCGTTCTTGCCGCGGCGGATGCGGTCATCACCGTACTGGCGCAGCGCGCCGGGGAGTCGGTACGGACGCTGGCGGAAGTTCCGATGTCGGTGCGGGTGGAGAACGTCATCGTCTGCTATGTGGCATACATAGGAAAAGCGTTTTGGCCGTCTCGGCTTGTTCCCCTGTACCCGCGTCCCGAGAATTTGCTTCCCGGCGGGCAGGTGGTGGGAGCGGCGGCGCTACTGGTTCTGGTATCCGTGCTCGTGCTGCGCTGGCGTGACCGCCGCTATTTACCCGTAGGCTGGTTCTGGTTCCTGGGAACTTTAGTCCCGATGATCGGCATTATCACGGTTGGTGAGCAGGCGATGGCCGACCGGTACGCTTACATCCCTTTTATCGGTTTGTTTGTCGCGGTCGTTTGGACCTTGCACGCTTGGGCCCTGGGCGCGGCGGCCTCCCAGCTTCGGATCCGCCGTGCGTGGCTCGCCGCTGCCGCCGTTCTGGTATGTTGTGTTCTGGGATGCCTCACCTATCGCCAAGTCGGCTACTGGCGCGACAATGAAACCTTGTGGCGCTATACGTTGAGTATTACTGAGCGGAATTACGTAGCGCACAACCATCTCGGGCTCGCTTTAGCCAGGCAGGGCCGGCCTGACGAGGCGATCGCACAGTTCCGGGCCGGCAAGGCACTGCACACCTATTCGATCACCCAAATCCTCGCCCTCGGCGATTATGAATTGCACGCCCTACATCCCCAGGAAGCGATCGAGGAAGGTAATGCGGCGCTCGGTTCTTCCGCCGATCCGAAGCAGCAGGCCGCGGCGTGGAGCGAACTTGGTCAAGCTCACCTGCAGTTGCACGACTACGATCAGGCCGCCGAGAGCTACCAGAATGCTCTGCGCCTGAATCCGGACGACGGCACGGCGCTGACCGGTTTGGCCATCCTGGCGCTGCGTCAGGGGCAGACCGATGTGGCGGTCGTTCAGCTAGAGCACGCGGTGAAGGTTGATCCCAACGATGTGAATGTGCTTCTCTTCGCGCAAGCTCTGCGCCGGGCCGGTCGCGCTGCGGAGGCCGACTCCGCTGTGGCGCAAGTGCAGAAGATTTCCCCGGATCCAGGCCAGGCTCAATTCGCGGCAGGACAACTCCTTTCCTTTGCCGGCCTGAAGCCATTGTAGAAAGGCAGCTCTCAGTTTTCAGCTCTCAGTAAAACCTTCAACGCAGGGGACGCAGAGACGCCGAGTGCGCGGGAAAAAGCTTTTGACTTCACTGACAGCTGAGAGCTGAGAGCTGCCAGCTGAAAGCTGCCTCCTACGTTCGCTTCAGCAGCAAACAAGTGATGTCATCGTGCTGCGGAGTGTTTCCCACGTGCCGATCCAATTCCGCGAGCAGGCTGCGCAGCAGTTCTGCTGGAGCTGACCCCGACTCGCGATCCACCAGTCGCAGCAATGCGGCTTCACCGTATTCCTCATCCTTCGCATTGACCGCTTCGACGACCCCATCGGTAAAAATCACCAGCCAGTCGCCCGGTTCGAGGCGAGCCGTTCCCGACTGGTAAGGCGCTTCCGCCAGAATCCCTACCGGAATGCCTCCCACCTCCAACCGCTCCACAAAGCCCGATTTTTTGCGCAGAATGGGAACGTTATGCCCGGCGTTGATATAAACCACGTCTCCGGTCGCCGCATCCAGTTCGGCAAGAAAAGCGGTGGTGAAGCGATTTCCGCCGGCGCTGTTCGAGCACGCATAGCGATTCACTCCGGCCACCAGTTCGGCCAGCGCGACGCCGCTGGTCGACAACGTCCGCAGACTAGCCTGGAAGGTCGCCATCAGCATCGCCGCCGGAATACTTTTTCCCGCCACATCGGCCACGACAAACAGAATGCGATCTTCGCTTTTATCTTCGCTCTGCCCTTCGCTCTGCCCTCCGCTCTGATTTTCGCTCGACATCCGGCTCGACCTTCGGCCCGGCCGCAAGATCACATCGTAGTAATCGCCCGCCACCGTGTTTGCCGGACGCGTTGCATAAGCAATCTGGTATCCCGGAATCTGCAGCGGTGCACCCGGCAACAACCACGCCTGAATGTCCTTGGCGATTTCCAGGTCGCGCTTCATCACCACCCGATCCGCCAGCTCCAGCAGCAAGACGACAAACATCAACAGCCCGCCCCAGAAATGCAAGTCCACTCCCTGGACCTCGACATGTTTGTCGCCGTTGATGTAAGTAAACCCGCCGCCAGGAAAGAACAGCAGAATCAGCGCTAGAAGCAGCAGCACGCGGCGCGCCGGGGTCAGCTTTTCCAGGATGGCCCAGAACAGCGCCTTCGCCATCTGCCAGGCCCGCTTTAACCTGGACGGCTCCGCCGGCAGTTTGTCCAGCCCCGCCGAGTACAGTCGATAGCTCGACCGCGCGTCTTTTTCAAACTGCGACCAGAGCTGGTTCACAGCCAGCCCCTCGCTGACGCGATACCAGAACTGCCGGGCATTGTTCTTGATTCTGTGTGATGGGGGAACAGTTGGCTGAGGGGACGTCATGGCAGACGTAACATTATAGGCTGGCGCTGCCTTTGCTTGTGGAGCGACGGGCGTCTCGCCCGTCCGCCCTGAGCGCAGTCGAAGGGTCCAGCAGTTCGGCGGCCGGACGGGGACGCCCGGCTCTCCACCAGCGAGCTAAAAGCTGAGCCGGCCTCAAAACAATTCCATCTGCGCGACCGCCGTATGCACTCTACGACTGCTGCGGGCGTGCTGATCTCCAATTCCGTGCTTGCGCCGCAACGCGGCCATCAGTTGCGATAGGCGCTGCCCGTACCCTTTTGGCAGAAATGCTCGATCGGCATAACGCGCCCGGTAAAGCTGCATCAGATCTGGGAAGTGCTCTTCCAGAAACGGCAGGAACACCGCCGCCGAACACGGTTTCAGGAAAAGCGGATTGGCAAAGATATACTTCGCGCCGGCTGCACTGGCGGCCTTCACCAGGGCCTCTAGATCGCGCGGACGGTCCGTGATTTCTGGCAGCACCGGGGCGCAGATCACGCCCGCGAGATTCAGCTGGCGAACTGCCTCCAGCCGCAGATCGGGGCGCGGCGCTCGCGGTTCCAGCTTGCGCGCCAGTTCCGCATCCACCGTGGTCACGGTCACATTCACAAAAACCCGGTTGTGTTCGCCCACGCCCCGCAGGATTTCCGCATCGCGCGTCACCAGATTCGATTTCGTCACGATTCCGATTTCGAGTCCGGAGTGCAGCGCCAGTTCTTCCAGGATTGCCCGCGTCACCTCAAAACGGCGCTCCGCCGGCTGATAGGGATCAGTCGCCGTGCCAATCGCGATCTCCTCTCCACGCTTGACCTTTTTCAATTCCGACCGAAGCAGTGCCGCCGCTTGCTGCTTGACAAAAATCTTTCGTTCGAACTCCACGCCGTCGCGCAGTTCCATGAACTCGTGGGTGTAGCGCGCATAGCAATACTTGCAGGCGAACTCGCAGCCGCGATAAGGATTGATGGCCCAGGTAAAGGGAAGATTGCGGCGGCTGACCACCCGATTGAGCAGCGATCGCGTCCCGAGCGTGAAGTGCTCGACGTTGTGCCCTTCGCGAAGCGATTCGCCGGCAGCCGCAATCCGTGCGATGCCGACCAGCTTCGGTGGGGACTCGAAATCAGGGAGCAGCGGATGTGCGGTCACAGGCGCTGGCGGTATTCGCCATGTGTTCGCCTACAATAACTCCAGGATCGACTCTTGTCAAATGGGATAGGGGGGTGAGGGAATCGCATTCAATTCTCAGTTAGTGCAAACGCGATTGCAGCAACTAAACAGTACGCGACGGGAAAGCATTCTTTCCTGGTATCCAATCTGACCCCAATTCCCGGTAAAACATTCATCACGTTTTCGCTGTGAGCAAACTCACTGACCGGAAAGCAAGTTTCCCCCGATACTGGCGGCACCAGCGGGATGCGTCAAGACAAGCCGACATCCCATTGCCCGACAAGGAGGAGGTTGGAGTATGCCAACCGCTAGCAAACCAGACTTCTTTATCGTGGGAGCGCCAAAATGTGGCACCACGGCACTCTATGCGTATCTGGGTGGTCACCCGGACATAGGTATGTCAAAGCGAAAAGAGCCCCATTTTTTCGCTCCCGATATTTTAGGCGACCAGAGACATTCAAGAACGCTGGCGCAATATTTGAGCAATTTTGATCGCGCAACCGGAAAGCGCCGAATCGGGGAAGCATCGACAGGGTACTTGGTGTCGCGAAGAGCCCCTCAAGAGATTCTCGACTTCAATCCTTCTGCTCAGATCATAGTTATGCTGCGGAACCCAATCGATGTCATTCATTCATTGCATAGTATGAGGCTGTGCTGCGGGGCCGAACACATCACCCGATTCGAGTTGGCGGTTGATTCTCAGGAAGAGCGATATTGGCAGTTAGGGCCCTTTCGGGGTGAACCCGTTCCGCGTTTGAGCTATCGCGAAATCACCAGATTCTCGGAACAGATTCAACGATACTTCGACGCGTTCGGTAGGGAGCGGGTTCATGTCATCTTGTTCGATGATTTCGCCAGTGCTCCCGGTATTGCGTACGAGAAAGTTCTCTCATTCTTGGGACTGCGTTCGGACGGAAGGCGTAACTTTGAGATCATCAATGGTAACCGGCGTATGCGCTCTAGAGCAGTGCAGCAGCAGTTGCAGCGGTTGAAGCAATCCAAAGCACTTGGGCGATTCGAGCGCGCGTTTCCGGTTTTGTGGCAAGAAGCTAGAGCGATTGTGGCCCGACTGAATTTTGTTTATGAGCGCCGTCCCGCCATCGAGGCCGGGTTTCGACAACGATTGGAGATGGAATATGCTCCTGAGGTCCGTAATTTGGAGAGGTTGCTCGGTCGAACCCTGGATCATCAGTCGCCGCCAGCGCAAACAGTTGAAGCTCTGGAGGGTGACGCGCGGAGGTTCGGGTGGAAAAATATCCAAGGCACACGCTAGAGTCTCAGGCTGGCGATGACCGCCTGCACAGTCGAGTGACGGTTGGCAACAGTTCTCCGGTGGCTCCGCTCTTGGGTACGACGGCATCGACCAACCTGCTAGTCTCCTCTGGAACCTCGCTGCCAGAAAACATGACTACTGGAGTTTCTGGCGTGACACGCCTTATTGCAGAAGCGAGATGGTGCCCATTCATTTCAGGCATGTGGTAATCAAGAACCACCGCGTCAAAGTGGCACATCGTCACAAGTCTCAGTCCTTCGTGTGCGGACGGTGCCGTAACCACGGCGAATCCCGACCTCTCAAATAGCGATCTTAGGTATGCCAAAATCCCCTGATTATCATCGATGCAGAGAAGCATTGGCTGTCCCCGATACAATCGAGTCATTGGAACCTCCTGAGGATGGGCAGCCCGGACTAGAAAGGAAGGGTGACCTAGGCCGAAAGCCCTTCCTTTCCGACACCAAGACCCAATGGAGCGCTACTCCCAATTCCCCACCGTACTTGCGATGGAGTGTGACAGACGTAGCCAGCCCTTATCTGTTCAAAATTGCACACTTTTACACAGACTGGCGTCGAATTAGATTCTCGGACGGTCGGCACGGCTGTCTTCCGGAGGTTGGCGTTATGCCTAGAGAAGCAAGGCTATTTACGTCAAGCGCAGGTTCCGTCGTCCGTGGCTACCTGAAATTCCGGGCGAATATCCCGCCTCGCTGGATAAGAAATGCGCGGCGTTCGCGCAAGCGCATAGAGCCAGAGA
>Ga0208827_1000032_pt1 | contig 159020 bp, 110 predicted proteins | sample Sb_taG_5_FD_187709 | JGI IMG/M metagenome (GOLD analysis project Ga0208827, IMG submission 187709) | Peat soil microbial communities from Weissenstadt, Germany - Sb_50d_8_FC metaG (SPAdes) (version 2) | ecosystem: Environmental > Terrestrial > Soil > Wetlands > Peat | place: Germany... | reverse complement strand
AGCATTCGCAGTCAGCGTGCTGGCCTTGTGCGCTTTACTCATTCTGGGGGCCTGCAACAAGAAGGAAGAAGCTCCGGCCTCCAACACTGCGGCGCCGGCAGCCACTCCGATTGATCCGGCGACCGTGGCGACGGTCAGTGGCACGGTTAAGTTCGACGGCACCGCCCCGAAGGCCGCGAAAATCGACATGAGCCAGGATCCAGGCTGCAAAGGCATGAACGAAGCCGAGAACGTCGTGGTAAATGGCGGCGATTTGGCCAACGTCTTCGTCTACGTGAAAGACGGCCTGGGCAGCCGCACCTTCGATGTGCCCAAGGATCCGGTGGTGCTCGATCAGCAGGGATGCCGCTACCATCCGCACGTGCTGGGTGTGATGGCCGGTCAGACGGTCCAGATCAAGAACGATGACCCGACCACCCACAACATCCATCCCACACCGAAAGACAATCGCGAGTGGAACGAGTCGCAGCCGCCTTCTTCGCCTGCGCTCGAGAAGAACTTCGCCCGCGAAGAGATCATGCTGCCGGTCAAGTGCAACCAGCACCCGTGGATGAAGATGTATATCAACGTGGTCAAGAGCCCGTTCTACGCCGTGACCGACAAGGACGGCAAGTATGAGATCAAGGGCCTGCCTCCGGGCGACTACACACTCGCCTTCGTGCAGGAAAAACTGGGAGAGCAGGATCAGAAGGTCACGGTCGCAGCGAAAGAATCGAAGACCGTCGACCAGAGCTTCAAAGCTGCATCCGACTAACAGCTCCGTTTGATAAAATGACGGTTAGGACAGGCTGCGCCGCTTGTGCGGCCTGTTCTGCCCTGTCGCCGAGCGGTCTCCGCCTGTGAACCTCGCAACTCAAAGGAACGAGTCTCTGAAAGGCATCCAGACACCGTATCACCGTGGGCACCACGGCTTCGCGGTTTTTACCGCGTGCGCAACGCTTGTGGTGATTACCGCAGGTGCTCTGGTCACCAGCAACGATGCTGGTCTGTCGGTGCCGGACTGGCCCACCTCGTTCGGATACCTCATCAGGGTGCCGCATTTTGTCGGCGGCATCCGTTATGAGTGGACGCATCGCATGCTGGCGGGATCTTTGCTGACCTTGACGCTGGGCATCGCGCTCTGGACCGTCCTGGTCGAACGGCGGCGCTGGATGCGCTGGCTGGCAGTGGGTGCCTTTTCAACCGTCATTGCCCAGGCCATCCTCGGAGGGCTTACGGTTCTGCTGATGCAGCCGCCGGCAGTGTCTGCGGCACATGCTACCGTGGCGCAGACATTTTTCTGCATCGCCGTTGTGATCGCAGTGTTCACCGGGCGGAGGTGGATCGAGGAGCAACCGCGCGTGGAATTCGACCAGCGGCGTCCCAGCCTGTTCACCTTGACGCTGCTCTCTATCTTTGCGCTGTACGTGCAGTTGATCCTCGGGGCGATGTTTCGCCATCACGGACTGAGCTGGTGGCCGCATCTGGCCAATGCGGTGGTGGTGTCGTTTGTGCTGGCTTGGACCGCGGTGCGGGCCCTGAGCGTCTATTCGCAGATCGAAGCCGTCCGCCGCCCGGCCATTCTGATGCTGTCGCTGATGATCGCTCAGCTCTGTCTGGGCTTCGCTGCCTTCCTGACACGGGTCGAGTGGGGAAAAGATGCGGCGCAGCCCGAATTGCCCATGGTGATTTCGACGGTGGCTCACGTTGCGGTGGGAGCGCTACTGCTGGCGACGGCGGTAGTTCTGGCGATCCAGGTATGGCGGCACGTTCCCGTGGCCTTTGAGGAGAGGCTGCTGCAAGCGCAGCGGGATGCGTCGGCCGCCTGAATTTCATGAGCGGTGTCGAGAATCCCCAAGCGGATCCCGATAGGCATCGCCGGGTACGCAACGTGGCATGGTGGCGGGGTATTTGACTCGCCAAGGCTGTCCAAGCCGGATGTTCACCGAATGTCGTAAACTGGATTTTGGGTCTCAGGGTAACGAGTTTGCTCTCAAAAGTCACCGCTTTCGCCGACGCCGATCCGGAGGTCGAACACCCCTCCGCCACACCGGTCATTTCAGTACAGAACCTGGTTCATCGTTACGAAAACCGGACCGCGCTGAACGGAGTCACGTTCGACGTGCGTCCGGCCGAGCTTTTCGGATTGCTGGGACCGAACGGCAGCGGCAAGACTACTCTTTTCCGCATTCTTTCCACTTTGATGATTCCGACCGGGGGCCGCGCCTTAGTTATGGGATGCGACGCGGCGCAAGACCCGGCCCGCCTGCGGCGGCAGATTGGCGTGGTCTTTCAGGCGCAGAGCGTTGATCCGAAGCTCACGGCGTATGAGAATCTGTGGCACCAGGGACACCTGTATGGCTTGCGCGGCTCAACGCTCAAGAAACGAATTGGCGAGATTCTCGCGCGAGTGGGGCTAGCCGACCGAGCCAAGGAGCGGGTCGAGACTTTTTCCGGAGGCATGCAGCGGCGCATTGAGCTGGCGAAAGGCCTGCTGCATCACCCGGGAGTTCTGCTGCTCGACGAGCCGACGACCGGGCTTGATCCCGGAGCCCGGCGCGATCTGTGGCAGTACCTGCAGATGTTGCGCGACGAAGAGCACGTTTCCGTTCTGGTGACGACGCACCTGATGGAAGAGGCCGAGCGCTGCGACCGGCTGGCGATCCTGAACGAAGGCAACCTGGTGGCTCTGGGAACGCCCGCGGAACTGAAGAGCGAGATCGGCGGCGACGTCATTCTGCTCGACGCCGCCGGCGACGCCGCTCTGCTCGCCGAACATATCCGCCAGCGCTTTCACCTGGACGCCACTGCCCTGGGCAACCAGGTGCGCATTGAGCGCGAAGGTGGGCACCGCTTCGTCCCTGATGTGGTCGAGGCGTTTCCGGGAGAAATTCAGGCGATTTCGGTGAGCAAGCCCGCGCTGGAAGACGTCTTCATCCATCGCACGGGACACAAGTTCTGGAGCGAAGAAGAGAATTCGGCGGAGAAAACCTCCGCAGAAAAGAAAAAACAGAAGAGGAGGTAGCTTGCGTTCGATGATCCTTGCGCTTTCCCTCATCCTCGGAGTGCTGCCCCTGGCTGGCGTGGGATGGATTTTCGCCAGCGGAATGATCACGCTGTGGCCGTTCTCCGCGACGGTTGACGGCCTGTTCATGACCGTGATTCTGCTCACGCTCTCCGGTTGCTTCATGCTGAACGCCTACTGGGAAGCGCGCGATCAGGGCATGATCGGCAAAAAGCCAGCAGTGCCCGCCAAACCTGCCGCGCCGAAGGCGAGCTAAGCATGGCGACCCAGGCCACAACTATCGCGCGGCCGCTGCCGCAGGCGTCGGCCGGCATACTGCTGCCCGCGTTCACCTTGTGGTGGCGCGAGATTGTGCGCTTTTACCGCCAAACCACGCGGGTGATTGGCGTGCTGGCGTCGCCGCTGGTGTTCTGGCTGGTGATTGGATCAGGATTCGGCACGTCGTTTCGCTCCGGCGGCGGACCCGGCCAGCAGCACTATCTGGACTACTTCTACCCCGGCGCTCTGATCATGATCGTGCTCTTCACCTCGATCTTCACCATGATGTCGGTGATCGAAGACCGCAAGGAAGGATTCCTGCTCTCCGTGCTGGTCGCGCCCGTGCCGCGCACCGCGATCGTGTTGGGCAAGGTCCTGGGCGGAACCACGCTTTCCGCGATCCAGGGAATGATTTTTCTGATCTTTGCGCCCTTTGCCGGCGTGCATCTTGACCTCGTGCAAGTGTTGCTGGTTGGCGTGGTGGTGTTTCTGGTTTCCTTCGCGCTGACCGCACTGGGCTTTGCCATCGCCTGGCCCATGGACTCGTCGCAGGCTTTTCACGGCATCGTGAATCTGTTCCTGATTCCGCTGTGGCTGGTGTCGGGGGCCTTGTTTCCGTTAGCCGGAGCCTCGGGATGGATTCGCGTGATCATGCGCCTGAATCCACTGACCTACGGTGTCGAGGCGCTGCGCGGACTTCTGTATCCGGGCATGGAAACGCAGTTTCCGCTCTCTTCCGCGATAGCGACTCTCGTCCTGTTTTCGCTGGTCATGTTCGGCCTGGCATTTCTCATGGCTAACCGCCGCAGCCGCTCTTCCCTGGCATGAGGCCCGCCGCATGATTCCCGCCCAGTACGCCTTCTTCCCTGCCCTGAACGCGGGCCTGAACGGAACGAGCGCCGTTCTACTGCTAAGCGGCCGTATATTGATTTCGAAGGGACGCGTCGCGGCGCACCGCGCCTGCATGATCGCGGCGGTGGTTGCCTCGGCTTTGTTTCTGGGATGCTATCTGTTCTTTCACTTCAAGGTCGGGAATGTTCTTTTTCTCGGTCAGGGATGGTCGCGGCCCGTTTACTTTACGATTCTTACTTCGCATGTGATTCTGGCGATTGTGATAGTGCCCCTGGCGATTATTACGTTGACCCGCGGCCTGCGTGCGCGCTACGACAAGCATTGCGCCATCGCCCGCTGGACCTGGCCCCTGTGGATGTACGTTTCGGTGACGGGCGTAATTGTGTACTTCATGCTGTACCAGTGGTTTCCGCATTCATAATTTGCGATTGACAATTGCCGACCGTCGATTGCTTTTCAATCGGCAATTGAAAATCGGCAATCGGAAATTAGTCTCAATGGCAATTCTGCGATTGAAAATTGACGTTTCCGGCACCATCGGCGATGCCGCCTGGCGCGAGATCAAGCAGTTCGACCAGATTCAGAGCGCCGACTTCGGACCGCAGTTCGGCAGCGGCGGCCGCTGTAATCACGCGCCGGATCAGCCGCATGCCAAAGGCGAATGGATTGGAGCCGAAATCCGGCTGCAGACGCCGCTTTTGGCCCAATACGCCATGTCGCACTACCTGGAGCAGGAACGTGTGATCGACGCGGATGTGGAGTAGCGCCTGGCGCCCGACTTGATGCTGTTTTCTGCTATATTGCTCCTCTTGTGTCGGACCTGGCTTCCATTCCAATCTTGCCCCGGCTTGGGACACCGACCCAGCCGCGGCCCAATGTTAAGCGGCACCTGATTGCTGCTGCGCTGTCGGCCGCAGTTCCCGGCGCAGGGCAGCTTTTCCTGGGACGGAAGAGAAAAGCGGCTGGTCTTTTTGTTGCTTTGGTCGCAATCACCGGCGGCTTTTGGCCCGCGCGACTGCCAAGATCCTACGCTGGCCTCATGTTTCTGGCCTGGATGTGCATGCTCTGTTGCTTATTTGCAATTTTCGACGCGCTTCTTGCTCAAGATGCGCGGCTTCCTGGGAGAATGTCGCGCTGGTGGATCGCCGCCGGTATTCCTCTGCACTACCTAGGCTTCAACTTGGCTTTCACATCCCTCTTGTTTGGGTCTGGCTTTCACACCATGAAGTCTGCCGCCTCCTCCATGGAGCCTATCATCTTTATCGGCGACAAGTTCGTGGTCGATGAACGCTACTATCAGAACCATCCAGCGGGCCGATTTGACTTGGTTATAATCCGCAGGCCCGGTGGATTAGTAGTGAAGCGCATCATCGCAGTTGGTGGAGATATGATCGAGGGGAAGGAACGCAATATCTTCTTGAACGGCCAGCTTCAGGATGAACCGTTTGTCCAGCATAAATTCAGACCAGGAGCGGACGCCGAATTGGACACATTTCGAACCGTCGCGGTACCCACAGGTAAGTTCTTCGTTATGGGGGACAATCGCGACGTCAGCCTCGACAGTAGAACCCCTGAGTTTGGATTCGTGGATGCCCGGGATATTGTGGGCAGGCCACTATACGGCTATCACATCGTAGGGAACCCGCTTTCATGGGAACTCAATTGAACCAAGAGACCACTCCCCAACAGGTTGAATTCGCTGTAGCACTGCCTCAAGTCAAGCGCTCCATGTCGCGCGCCCAGAGGATTCTCTTCTTCGCTACCGGCTGGCTTATCGTGCTCATGCCCTTTCTGTTCTGGTGGAATACGTGGTTCGGACGGCACCTTTCTGACCAGCAGTTAACCGAATATCTGCACGACGACAAGAAGCCGCGCCACATCCAGCACGCGCTGGTGCAGTTGGGCGAACGCATGTCGCACGGAGACGCGTCGGCGAAACAGTGGTATCCCGATCTGCTGCGGCTGGCGGGATATTCCGTGGAAGAAGTCCGCAACACCGACGCCTGGGTCATGGGACAGGACACTACCGCCGCGGGATTTCACGATGCGCTGTTGAGAATGCTCGGCGATTCTTCTCCCATGGTCCGGGGAAACGCCGCGCTTTCGCTGGTGCGGTTTGGGGATGCGACCGGGCGTCCACAGATTGTGGAGTTGCTGCAGCCGGCGCAGGTTATGGCTCCGGCAGCCGGGCGCGTCGTCGATGCGGACCGCCCGGGCACGGCCATTCGTCAAGGCGGGCTGCTGGCGAAGGTCGCCGCCACGGGCTCGTCGCAGGTCGCCGAAATCCGCTCTCCGATTCCCGGCCGGATCCGGTCCGTGGCCCAACCCGGCGCGAATGTAGCCGCGGGCGCCGAGGTGGCGGTGGTTGATCCCGCCAGCGAGCAGGTGTGGGAGGCGCTGCGGGCGCTGTATCTGGTGGGCCAGGTGGACGACCTGGCGGCCGTTCGCCCATACGAGCGGGACCTGCCCGACATCTCTCATGACGTGCAGCAGCAGGCCGCAGAGACGGAGAAGGCGATCCAGAGCCGAGCCGGTGCACATTGAATGCGGCGCACGCTGCGACGGCAGGCAAAAGTTCTGTCATCCTGAGCGCGCCTTTGCGCGAAGGACCTATGCAACCTTGCAAGCACCGCGGCACTGTCGGCGAATTGCATGGGTCCTTCGGCCCGCAAAGAACGCGGTCCTCAGGATGACAAGACTGTGAGCTGTGTCGCAGAGATCTGATGGCTGAGAGCTGACAGCCCTCTAAATCGCCATCGGCCCGACTTCTTTTTCCACCTCAACGATGTCGACCATGACGATGGCGTCCCAGGGGCAGCCGTCGAGGAAGCAGCCGTCGGGGCCTTTGCTCAGACACTTCTTGCATCCGATGCAGAGGATGGGATCGACCGCGATGCGGCCGAACGGCGGATGGTCTTCGTCCGGCACCCAGAACATGCAATCTTCGACCGGGCAGTATTCCACACAGGCGGGTGAGCCGGCGCATCCGGTGCAGCACTCGGTGATGACCGCCAACTCCTTTGGTTTCTTCTTGCGCGGCATGGCGAGGCCTTTGGACTTCGGTTCAAACTTGAGCTCGTCGGGCACCATTCCGACGGCCTTGGTGGCTCCGGGTGCGGCAGGCATGAACGAGATTATACCTTAAGCGGCTATTGGCTCTTAGCCGTTGGCTGTTGGTTCAGATCCGCTGCCGCGGAGACCGGATTCCGCTTGACGGTCTCCGTAGAATCTGGCTTAAACACTGACTTGTCGTCAGCATACTTGCGACAAAAGCTCTTTAGATCTTTGGACGCGGCGGTCAGAGTATCGGTATCGTCTGCCACGGTAGCCAAGGTCACCGTCTTAGCTTCGAGCGACTTCTTCAGCCAGTCGGAATCAATGGGAGTAAGCGAGAACGTGGTCTTGTCGAACTTCGCGAGAAAGATTTCGTGCCTCGCCAAGCACATGACGCACACATCGCCACCCACGGGCGAGAGATCCAGGAAATAGTGGCTATCCAGTTTCACCAGCACAGCCTGATAATGGGACTTCTCTTCACTGCATCCCTCGCCTTGCTCGATCGATTGCAGATCGTAGACCTGATCCTTGGCGGCTATTGTAAGCTGGGTCGTGCATTTATCGTTGCTTGCGCTCCAGGAGCCGACTAAGCTTTGCTCGAAAACCACGTCGGGATCTGTATGGGAATTCAGGATGTTTCCTTCGTCATACAGTGGATTGATCGACGTCACCCAGCAGCCCGTAAGCACGAGCAGTGCGGCGATTGCGAGCATGATTCCAGCGATCCTCAAAGCCAGGCTTGGACGAACAGCACCAGAGAGAGACACGACTCCTCCGATCAGGGTCACAGGTCAGGCAACGCCTCAAGGCTCTGCCCAAAATGATACTCCGCCCGTGGTTTGCGCGTGGCTTTACCTATCCACCGGGCTGGGTCTGTTATAGTGAACCCCTGCAAAGGAGCACGCTATGGCAGGAAAAAGCGTCAACAAGGTCATTCTTCTGGGCAACCTGGGCAAGGATCCCGAACTGAAGTACACGCCGCAGGGCACGCCCGTAGCCAAGTTCAGCCTGGCCACCAACGAGCGCTTCAAGGACAAAGACGGTAACTGGCAGGACCGCACCGAGTGGCACAACATCACAGCGTGGGCGCGGACAGCGGAGATCGCCGGCGAATATCTTAAGAAAGGCAGCAAAGTGTACATCGAGGGTAGCCTGCGAACCCACTCCTGGGACGACAAAACCAGCGGCCAGAAGAAATACATGACGGAGATCGTGGTCAACGACCTGGTTCTGCTCAGTGGACGCGGCGAAGGCGCCGGCGGCGGCGGTGACTCCAGCAGCAGTTCGCGCGGAGCTTCGGCCTCTGCGGGCGGCGGCAACAATTTTGATCAGCGCACGCCCGAGCCCGAACAGGTCCCAGCCTCCGGGCCGATTACGGATGAGGACATTCCGTTCTAGCTCGCGGTCTGCGGCTCGTTGCTGCCGTTTGATTCTAAGGTTACGGATCTGGCCCGACATTGCGTTGAGCCACTGGAGTGAGGGTCACGGCCGGCGCGGCCAGCCGTGACCTTTTCCGATTGCTTACTGTGCGTGTTTCGCCCGGGCCTTCTTTGCCGCTGGCATCCCGGTAAGCGACCCTTGCTGCTCGAGAGGGCCAACGAACATGCTGTAGGTACCTGCGTTATAGTTAGATTCATTCAGCCAGACCAGTTGGCTGCCATTGGCCTGGTAGATGACCACCGTGAAATTCTGATCCGCTCCACCAGAGACAGGGTTGACGTTCAGCGGCGAAATCGTATAACGGCCAACTTGTGACGGGTCGGGCGTTACAGTGCCTGAGAACGGAACCGCGGTGTAGCGTGCCGGCGTCGCAGTGAAGTATTCCAGGTCATCGTTGACGAGTCCGGTTCCGGTAAAGGCCATCGACGCACCACTTACCGTCCCCAGCCCGACCGTATCAAACTCCGGTTGCCCTGGGCCCAAAGTGAAATAGTCCCGCGCTCCAAAGGCATAATTCCCGGCGAAGCTCGCGGTCGACGTGTCTGTCTGCGGGATCACGATTCCCACGCCCCCGACCAAATTCACGCCGGAAGAATGCACGTCATTCACGTCCAAATCGAGCAGGAGCGCGCCTCCTCCGCCTGTGGGGTTGTTGGGATCGAGCAGATTAAGAGCTGGATCCGTCATGTACACTCCAACTTGAGTGATGGCTCCCCATCCAGTGGTGTCGTGCAGCTCGCCATATCCATTGCTGGCAATGGAGTAGCTCCCAGCAACCGGCGCGGGACCGTTATTGCCAGGTTGAGCCATATCGCCGAACCCATTGAATGTGCCGAGGGTAGGGTCCGTCGTAAACATCCCGGCCGCAGCATAGTTCGCGGCGAATGGGTCGGTTTGTTCCATGCCCATCACAGAAGCGCCGAGCGAGGCATTGTTGAAGGAGGTACCGCCTTGCCCAACTGCGGAGCCCATGGCCGCACCACCGACGCCCGAATGTCCGGTGACATCCATGTCGATGATCCGTATCACTTCTGACCCAACTACGTAGTAGTTGAGGTTGAGTAACGTGCCGTCAATGGTGATTCCGCTGGTTTGGCCGCGCCCAAAGGCATCTGAAGCCAGGACCGTGCCGGAGAAGGCTTTGTTCGTCGCGACGGTCCCGTTGTCATTGACGTCCGCCGTGCCCGTGACCGCGCCACCGGCCAGCTGCAAAATGCCTCCGTACCCAACCGGTTTGTAGTTGGTGTCCACACCGGACAGAGTGAAGGCAAAACTGCCGTCTGCGGCGCTCGTTGCGCTCTGCAGGTCCATACTGCCACTGGAAGTGGCCAACCCGTCGAACTGAATGATGAGCGCGTGGCTGGCATTCACGAACTGGACGCCGAGAGTTTCAGTTACGACCGTCGCGTTGTTCGTGACCAGGGTGAGTGTGCCTTGGCCGTTAGGGTTCACGTTCAGCGTTCCGCCTATGACGGCGAGAGCAGACTGAGTGATGGTAACTCCGTCGTTGTAGTCTTCTTCGCCGCCGAGGACGTTACCACTTGCATCGATGACAACTGAACCCGCCAGTGCATAATAGTGGGGGCCACCATTAGTCGCGTTGGCCATCTCTTCCCCACTCAGGTAGAACACAAAGTCCTTCCCCTTCGTAGCTAGTGTCAAATTCGTTAGATTGAAATCGGCAGGCGCAGTAGCCCCTGTCACAGAGGCCATTACCATATAGGCGCCACTCGTCTTATTCGCGGTGAACGTGGACGAGGTCGCGTTACCGTTCGCGTCAGTGGTATCGGTTTCCGTCGCCATACCATTGGCAAACGTCCCACCCGCGCCTGACGGCGGAGCCGTGAAGGTCACAGATACCCCGCTGCTCGGCGATCCTCCGGTCATCACCTGCGCCACCAGCTTGTTCGCAAACGTTGCACCGACAATTGTGTTTTGGCCAGATCCGCCAGTGGGCATGATCGTGACGGTTCGGACTGTCAATTGCGAACCCCCGGCGCATCCCATCATCAAACCAAGCGCGACACAAACCAGGGCAGCGATGGTGCTCGTGCAAATCCTGCGATTCATAGGAACTCCCTCTTAAATCTCAAGGCGCGGCGTCGCTTGGCATCGTGTCCACAGTGATTACCTGCGGATCAACGCCGAACGAAGCTCGAACGCGGGGGAGTACTCTTTCCAGCGATCCTTCCACGAAGGGGTCTTCCCTGTGATTGGTAGCAAACCATGTTCCATAGCCAGCTGCTTACCGGGACTAAGCAGGTCAGCTCCCCGCTGTATGTTGTCTGTCTTCGTCACTTTATGAACATCTGGCTTGTCGTGTAGGCAAGAATTTCTCACGGCCCTGCTTGAAATGCGCAAGACTTTGCACAGGAGGGAAAACCAAGGGCAACTAAGTGGGAATCGTTGTGACCAAAGTAATTTGAGATCAGCTGGCTATGTTGAAGACATCGTATCGTCCCAATCACAGGAAAGCACGGATAGTTTGAAATTTTAGAGCAGTTGGCTGGGATCAAAGCAGTCGAACAGATAGCCCGCTTGAGCATAGGCGTACCCGAGTGACGAGAGAAGAGAGACCATGCGTTTTTCCAGTGAACCTGGAAGTTACAACGTCCTGCCGCGCATGTGAAATGAAGCCCAGCTTGGCGGATGGGGAGACCACACTCAGAGGACCGCGAAGGCTATAGACGTAACCCGAACCCCAGCTGAAACGGTACCGCTACCGAAACCATCCACTGTAGCGTTTGCATAACCTCGAGACTAAAGTCACAAGGCTTCTCTTATGAATTCAGAACGCAATCCGATAATGCCGCAATTCTCAGCCCGAAAATGAAACGACGAATCCCATTCCTTTAACGGGCATGTGAACAACGGCAACTCTTCAGAGAGCTATCTGGCGTGGTGTTCGCGCGCCCACTTTTCTGCTTCTGCCAGGTCAGCCAGAGCTGCGTCGATATGCTTCGCAGCATCGAATTTGTGGCCCCCCCAGTCGCCACCTGCGCGATCCAGTTCGGCATGCGCCGTATGCAGAGCTCGCCTCGCCGCATCAATTTCAGCAGGCACGTCGGGTTGTTGTTGAGGTAGCGGAAGTGAAGGCAGAGCGGGCACCATAACCAGCAGGGCAAGCAGGACCAGCGTCGCGATTCTCATGTCTCCTCCGTTAGAGCTCGTGTCGTACGGCAGTTTAACATAAGCGATTTCACGAGGGGGACTCGCGAAGTTGTGGAAATCGAAAGCCCTGCCGCCACTCGGTAGCCCCCTGGAGGACTTCAAGGCCGGGCTTGGCGCGGTGTTCATTCGCCGTTTGCCCTTGTTGCCAGGGCTATCGGCTTGGAGCTACCCACGGCTCGTTATCGTGAGCCTGAACCTGACATTGTTGACAAAGATTGCACATCGACTCAAATTCGACACTTTCCCTGGGTGGTTCATGCCGAGGTTCAATACCGTCTCATACCCAGAGGAGAACTTCTTGCACCAGCGAGAAATAAAAAAGCTCACCGATGGAGACGAATTCCATCGATGAGCTTTAGACAGCCCAAGACAAGCCATCGGCACTGATTCAGGAAGTAGGGATCATGTCTCGTGTCTTAGAATTTCTGGGGGCCATTCACCAAATCTGCTCTTCTCGGCCACGTACTTTCACGTCTGAGATCAGCGGAGGCGCTTTTGCATCGTTGGGACCTTCGCTCTTGGCGAGCAACCTTGCTTCAATCATCGAACTTATATGAGCAATCGTGGAACCATCGAAGAAATCAATGAGCGTGAAGGGTACGCGATACAAAGACCGAATCTTGGAGACGATCTGCATGGCGAGTAGGGAGTGCCCGCCCAGGTTGACGAAGTCCTCGTGAATGCCAACTCGTTCCAGGCCGAATACGCTGGCCCATATTTCCACGAGCGTCGTTTCCACACCGTTGCTCGGACGCTCCGCATTCTGCTCAGTTCCTGGCTCTCTATGAGCTCTCTGCTCTGGCCGCACTTGCGAAAGGTATTCGGTCGGATCGAACACCGCTTCGGCTTGCAGAAGATGCTCCAGATTTTCCGGACTCACAATGATCTGCGTAAGATCCGAATTTAGCGCTCGCGTGAACGCCTCTAAACCGTCGTTGGTCGTGATTGCCCTCGCCACAGCAGCCTGTTTCCAGGCCTCCAGCCCGGGCAAGGCCGCAAGGTCAGCCAACTGGCCGACTTCTTTCCAGCCGGGCCAATTGATAGTCACGGTATGAAAAGCTCCCTGAGCGTTGGCAAAAGAGGAGTAGGCATCAAGGAAGCAATTGGCCGCGCTGTAGTCGCATTCCGCATACGGGGTAAGAATCGACGTAATGGACGAGAACAGAACCAGGAAATCCGGTTTGACCCGCTTCAGGAGGTCAAACAGGATAATCGATCCATAAACCTTGGGAGCCAATACGGAATTTGCGCTTTCTCTCGTCTTGGCTTGAATCATGCCCGCTCTGACGATACCGGCGGCGTGGATGACCCCGTTGATTGTTCCGTGCTTCGCTAACGCCTCGCCGACAACTGTTTGCATCTGGTCCCTGTTAGAGGCATCGGCGACCAACACGTCGATCTCCGCGCCCATATCCTGGATTTCCAAAAGGGCTGTGATCGTTTTGCGCAGGGGTGCCGGAGTATCAGGCGCTTCCACCAAATCGATCCAGGAGGATTTTGCTGGAAATGGAGACTTCTTAGTCAGCACCAGTTTGGGCCGGTACGCTTTGGCTACGTACCGGGCGATGGCTAATCCGATTCCGCCGGTTCCGCCTGTGATCAGATAAACACCGCCAGACTTCAAACGCGCGATCGCAGGCCGCTCGCTTGCTGCTGAAGAAGCGCTCCTCAGCTGCACTTGTTCGAGCTGTCGTTCCCAACGATAGTTTCCGCGATACGCGATGACCGGGCTGGCAGGTTCGGCAGCGAATTCAGAAATGATCCTGGTTAGCACGTCCTCCTGCAAACTATCGACCGGTTGGTTGCCCGGCAAATCGACGTTAAAGCACTTGATGTTTCGATATTCTTTAGGAATTACGCCGCATGGCCCCAGCACGGTGGCCATGGCCGGAGCGACGTCTTCTTCGCCCGTAACGGAATGCAGCCGGTTGGAGATTACGCCGATCTTGATGGGAACAGAAGTTCCGATCTCCCCGATCGCTTGAGCGATATGGAACAGGCTAAAGAAGCCAAAATTCTGGCTCGCGGCAGAGGCCTCGGTAGCCTCCTCGTTGTTTCTCACCATGCTTCCCAAATGAACGATGTTGATCGGGGCGCCGGATGTTCGCCGCTCCACTTCCTGAAACAATTCCCGATATCCCTCAATGCCAGCAGGATCGACTTCGAATGAACCATCGGCGTGACGGACAGACAATTTCCCAAAGCGCACGAAAGCTGCCGGCATTCCAAGATTTTCAAGTTTCGATTTCAGGCGGCTGCCAGCACCGTATCGATCCCCAAAAATAAACCAGTACGTCGACGGAGCGTGCTGGGAGGCATTGGCAGCGTCACTCGGGAAGTGCGTCCGTTTCCAGCTCGGGGTATAGAACCAATCGTCAAGACTGGAGAATGCAGGCGGTGGTTTCTCCTTTTCGCTAGTGTTTGCGCCACGCTTCCTCTCAATCCAGTAGTTCTGCCTTTCAAAAGGATAGGTAGGCAGCGATACTCTGCGGCGGCCTTCCCCGGGATGCATATTTTCCCAACGAATCCCGACGCCCGAAAGCCAGAGTGTGCCAACGCCCTGCAGTAGAAAGTCCACATCGGAGTGATTTTCATAGGACGGGCGGATCGAGGGAACGGTCACAGCATCTGCAGCGTCTTGCCGTCCGGGATGCTGCATGGCCAGCACACCAAGGGTTCGGCCCGGCCCGGCCTCCAGCAGAATGGGGTTTCTCAATCGCCAAAGCTCGCTCAAAGCGTCACTGAATCTCGCGGTGTGATCGGCATGCATCGCCCAATAGGACGGATTGGTGGCATCGCGAGCCGTGATCCATTTTCCCGTGACGTTTGAGATGTATGGGATGGCAGGCTCATTCAGCCGCACCTTTCTGACTTCCTTCTCCAACGCGCTCACAATCGGGGTGAGCATCCTCGAATGAAAGGCATGGGCATTCTGCACACGCCGGGAAATAATCTGCTTTTCATGCAACAAGCGCTCGAATTCCGCCACCTGAGCGATCGGGCCCGCGACCACGCACAATGCCGGCCCATTGATCAACGAAATGGAGAGATCTCCGGAAAGCAAGGGGAGCACTTCTTTCTCCGGAAGTGTGACGGCGAGCATGGCTCCCTGCTCCAGTTCATTGACCAGCTTGGCACGTGTCGCGACCAGACGTAACGCGTCTTCCAGCGATAGCACCCCGGCCAGGCAAGCGGCAACATATTCCCCCATGCTATGGCCGACGATGGCGGCGGGAACGATTCCCAGGGATTGCCAGAGCTGCGCCAGGGCGTATTCGATGGTGAATAGTGCCGGTTGCGCATACAACGTTTTATTGAGCTCCGTGGCGTGCTGGTCTGTCGATGCGTCCGCGCTGCGCGCGAGCATCTTTTTCAGATCGATGCCCTTACTTTTTCCCCCACTGGTAAAGGTCTTACCATCGGGATAGAGGATTTTCCGGATATCAATTCCCAGGTATGGGTGGAGAATCTGCGCGCATCGATCAACCCCGTTCCGGAATACCTCCGTGTCTTCATACAAACCGTGGCCCATACCGACGTAGTGATCTCCGACGCCAGGAAACATGAAAACCACCGGCCGCCCGCCGGACCCGTCGTTGACGCTTGAATGAATGCGTTTGGAGTTCTGCTCAGAAAGCGCCGCAATGGCATCTTCCCGGCTGGCAGCGACGAGGCATCGCCGGTGCGAGAACATCCGGCGTCCGACACACATCGTATGTGCTACATCGCCGATGTTTACGGAGTCGTCATGTTCCAGAAACTCGCGTAAGCGCTGTGCGGAACGGTCCAGAGCCAGTGGCGTTTTTCCGGACAGTATCAGCAACTGAGAAGAATTCTTGCGCGGGGCGTGCCCTAACTCCGGCGCTTCCTCGAACACCACGTACGCATTCGTTCCTCCCATGCCGGTAGACATGACTCCGGCTCTTCTGGGGCCATCGCTTGTCCATTTCTGCAATTGCGTATTGACGTAGAACGGAGTGCTCTTGAAATCGATTTCGGGGTTCGCTTGACTGAAGTTGACGCTGGGGGGAAGGGTTCGGTGCTTGAGGGCAAGGATGGTTTTTATCATGCCGGCAACCGCTGCCGCGGCATCGAGATGCCCCACGTTGGATTTCACGGAACCGATGGCGCAATAATTTGAACGTTGCGTAAAGGTGCGAAAGGCTTTGGTTAAAGCCCTGACTTCGACCGGGTCCCCGACTGGGGTTCCCGAACCGTGGGCTTCGAGGTACGTGATGCTTTCTGCCTCGACCCCTGCATTGGACAGCGCCTCTGCTACTACGTCGGCCTGGCCATCGACGCTGGGTGTGGTATAACCGGCTTTTTCCGCGCCGTCATTGTTGACGGCGGACCCTTTGATAATGGCATGAATGTTGTCACCGTCCGCGAGAGCGTCCGCCAGGCGCTTCAACACCAGAATGCCGGCCCCGCTTCCAAACACAGTTCCATTCGCTTTGGCGTCAAAGGGCCTTACATGCCCATCCGGGGAAACCACTCCCCCACCGTCACAGAAGTAGCCTGCCCGATGAGGAACGCGCACGGAGATAGCTCCCACCAGCGCCATGTCCGATTCCTCGCTCAGAAGGCTTTGGCGAGCCAGATGGACCGCGACCATCGATGTGGAGCAGGCAGTTTGAATCGTGAGACTGGGTCCCTTCAAATTGAGCTTGTAAGAGATGCGCGTGCTGAGAAAGTCCTTGTCCGAACTGATCAAGGTAGGGATGTAGTCTTGAGCAAATTCGCCACTCAGCCCGCTATCCACAAAATATGTGTTGAAAGCGGCTCCCGTGAAAACGCCGATGCGTCCCGGATAACGACCAGGATCATAGCCCGCATCCTCCATCGCCTCCTGCGCCACTTCCAGCAGAATGCGATGCTGCGGGTCCAGGGTCCTGGCTTCCAGGGGTAGGAAGCCAAAGAAATCAGCGTCAAAATGGCCGGGATCTTCCAGGACTGGTGCGGCCTTCACGTAGTTCGGGTTGCTCAGGCAGTCCGCAGGCACTCCCGATCGCAGCAATTCCTCATCGGAAAACCGGGTGATCGATTCAATCCCTTCGGCAAGGTTGTGCCAGAACTGATCCAGGTTTCGCGCGCCGGGAAAGCGACCAGCCATACCGACGACCGCGATATCAAGTTCGTTGTTCATCTCAAGGGTGGGATTAGGCTCGAATGCCAGGTCAGCGGGCTCTTTGGGGGTAGAACCACTGCTAATGTGCCTTCTGTCAAGGCCTTCGGCTCAAATCACGGGCTCTGGAAGCGCCTTGCGATCAGCCTTCCCATTCGCTGTTAGGGGGATTTTATCAAGTATAACAAAATGGCTGGGAACTGAGTAGTCAGGAAGTTGCTTCTTCAAGTATTGCTTCAATTGGTGAACCGCCACTTCTGATCGGAAGACCAAATAAGCGATGATCAGAATCACGTTCTCGGAATACTTTCGGGTCACGCAAACGCAGTCGGCAATGGCGGGATATTCCCTGATCGTATTTTCGATTTCACCCAGTTCAATTCGCAAGCCCCGGATCTTTACCTGATGATCTTCCCGGCCCAGATACTCAACATTGCCGTCAGGCAGCCAGCGGGCAACATCCCCGGTTCGATAGATTCTTTCGCCGAGGTCGCTGCTATCGACAAACTTTTCATTGGTCAACTCCAGGTTATTCAAGTAGCCTCGCGCGAGTCCGACCCCGGCAATACATAGCTCTCCTGTCTCCCCGATCGCCACTTGCCGGCCATCCCTCATGATGTAGAACCTGAGGTTTTGGATTGGCTTGCCGATTGGAATCGATTCAAACTCATTGTGGGTTGGGCAATCGTAGTAACTGACATCAACCGTGGCCTCGGTCGGGCCATAGAGATTTGTTAGCCGCGCGCCAGTCCTCTTGCCCAGGATGTTGTTGAACTTCTTGACGTGACTCGGCGTCAGAGCTTCACCACTGACGAAAATCCGTCGAACCGATGCCAGGCCCTCGAAGACACGATCATCCTTTCCATCCAGATATTCCAAGAAGATGTTCAGCATCGACGGAACGAAATGCAGGACGGTAACGCGGTGCTTCCGGATTGCTTCAATGATGGCAAGCGGAAGTCCTTCGCCGCCCGGCATCAGGAAGCTGAGTTTCGCACCCTGCAGTGCCCACCAGAAAAGCTCCCAGACGGACACGTCGAAGTAATAGGGAGTCTTCTGCAAAATGACATCGTCGGCCCCGATGGGATAGGCGCGCTGCATCCAATGCAGGCGATTGACCACCGAGCGCTGCTCAATCATGACCCCCTTGGGTTTGCCGGTTGAGCCAGAGGTATAGATCACATAAGCGAGGTCGTGCGCCTGACTGACAATGACCGGATTTTCAATTGGCCCAACATAGATTCCGAGATCGTCGAGATTGACCATCCGTCCGTCAAAGGTTGTTTTTCCTGCCGTCTTGTTGTGCACCAGCAATACTTTGACGCCGGCATCCTTCAGCATGTATTCGGTGCGAGCCGCAGGATTGTCGGGCGAAAGAGGCAGATAGGCGGCTCCGGCTTTGATGATTCCCAAGATGCCGATCATCATCGCGAAAGATCGTTCCACCATCAAGGCAACGATGTGGCCGGGTCTCACACCCATGGCCCGCAACGAATGCGCCAGCTGATTGGCCCTTTCATTGAGCTCAGCAAAAGTGAGCGAGGACACGCCGAAGACCTTGTCGTGGTCACAGACCACAGCCGTCGCGGAACCGCTTTTGACGAACTGTGCTTCGATCAATTCTTGAAGGGTCGCTGGATCGGGGAAAGGCGCCTTGGTGCTATTGAATTCAGCGATCCTGTCGAGGTCTGCTTTGCCGACCTCTGCTTTGCCGACCTTTGAGAAAGGAGACGATTCCATAGCAGAAGTGATCGAAGGGTTCACTGTAGAGGCGGGTGGGCCTGTCCGAGAAACATCCCTCCGAGAAGGTGCTCATGGACCTGGGTTGTGCCTTCAATGATCTCCATGATCTTGGAGTCACGATAGAAGCGCGAAACCGGTGAAGACGCATGACATCCAGCGGCTCCCCGGATCTGAACTGCGTCCGACGCTGCCTTGACCGCGGCTCTGGACGTGAAATACTTTGCCATTACGGCCTTTTCAAACGCTTCGGGCAGATTTTCATCTGCCGCGTGGCAGGCGCTGTGGCAGAGAAAACCGCCGGCCTCCAGGTTCGTGCCCATGTCGGCGATCAATGAGCGCATCATCCCGAGATCTCCCAAGGGCCGATCGCCAATCTTTCGCGTGACTGCCCAGGAGACGCTCTCTTCAAAGCATCCCCTTAGAAGCCCTAAAGCAGAGCACGCGGTACTGATCCTGCCGTAGTGCAGGCCAACCGGCGCGACGTGCGACAACGCAAAGCCAGGTTTGCCGACTACGTTGGTTGCCGGCACTTCGACATTCTTAAATACAAGCTTCGCCAGACCCGCGGCGCGGAACCCCATCAGGTCATGAATGGGTTCCACATCCAGACCGGGAGTATTTCTGGGAACTAAGCATGCCAGCGAACGGTCCCCCAGTTTTCCAAACACCAGGAACAACGAGGCAAACTGCCCACAGGTGATCCATTTCTTGACGCCGTTCAGAACCAGAGATCCATCGCCCGCCTGCGTGAATTCGGTCACCAGCGACTGGATGTCACTTCCCGCCCCGGGTTCCGTCAAGGCGAAGGCCCCGATTATCTCGCCTTTGGCAAGCGGCGGAATCCATTTTTTTATCTGCTCCCCACTTCCCCACTTGAGCAGAGCTTTGGAAACCATCGTCTGGACCGTCAGCACGCCAGTCAATGAGGACGATCCTCTTCCCAGCGCTTCATTCAGCAAGCCGAACGTAACCGTGTCCCATCCCAGCCCTCCATGCGGCGCCGGGAGACTGCAGCCCAAATACCCCAATTTTGCCAGCGCACCGATAACGGGCTCGGAAATCTTCTGCTCCCGATCCCATTTCTCAGCGAACGGTTCGACGTTGTCTTTAACGAATGCTTTGAACTTGTCGCGCCGGGCGGTTTGCTGATCGGTCAATAAATATTGCATAGCGCTTGCTGGGGGGCGAGGCTGTCCTGTGCGGATCAGTCCTGGGCGAATCAGTGTGCTCCATCATGAAAAGAGCATTGCCGCTCGAAACAAATCCATGACCTCACGGCGTAGCCCCGGCCCTCTGCCAACCCTTCTTTCTCATTACAAAAGCCGTTGTCGCGTTCACGGATTTGAAATTTTCGATGTCCAGATCGTCCATGCCTACTTCCATCAGGAAGGTCTTTTCGAGGAACGTCATCAACTGGACCGCAAACAGGGAATTCACAATGCCGGATTCAAAAAGATCATCCTCGTCGTTAAGCTTCGTAATATTGATCGAGCTCAGCAGAAACCTGGTAACAGCCTCTCTGACCTTCTTCTCTTCTTCTGTATGCATGGAATCCGTCAACGGGTTTTTCTCCCCAAATGAACTGTGTCGAACCGGGTTGCGGTTCAGCCGACAGAATAAGTATAAAAGCCCTTCCCGCTTTTGCGCCCCAAATGGCCCGCGTGAACCAACTTCCTTATCAGCGGGCAGCATCGGTACTTCGGATCTTTGTAGCTTTCGAAAAGAACGTCGAGGGAATGCATGATCGTATCCAATCCGATCAAATCGGCAGTTTCGAGAGGACCCATCTTGTGTCCGAAGCACTTTTTGAAAATCATGTCGATTTTCTCCGCCGTCGACACATTGTCTTGCAGCACAAAGGCGGCCTCGTTCATGAACAAGTGGGAGATGCGGTTGGAAACAAACCCCGGCATGTCCTCGACAATGATTGCTTCCTTGTTGAGTTGCGAGAGGAGTTGGAGCAATGTGCTGATTGTCTGGTCTGAGGTGTGGAATCCCCGGATCACTTCAACCGCGGGCCTCAGGTGGGGCGGATTCATGAAATGAACGCCGACCACATTGGCTGGACGCCCGGACGCCTGGCCTATCTGGGTGATGGAAATGCACGAGGTGTTCGCCCCCAAACACACGTTGGCCGGCAGCAGTTTCCCCAACTGCTCGTAGAGCGGTTTCTTGACTCCCCAATCTTCGATGACGTTCTCGATGATGAAGTCGCAGGAGGTCAGATCGTTCATATCGGTCGTCAGCCTCATGCGTTCCAAAGCCTCGTCCTTGCTTGCCCGCGGCAACGACTTTGAAAACAGAGGAGCGACCCGGATGTTGTTCAATACCTCAACTTGAGCGCGTTCCAGGATGTCTCTGGTGAGGTCGACGACAACCGTTGGGATCCCGTGAAGGACCAGGTCGGTGACGACACCAGCCCCGATGTTCCCAGCGCCCAGAACGCCAACTTTTTCCAAGTTCAATGACTCCTTGTCCGCCGCATGGCCTTCGCTCGTCTTTGCTGACCTCGCAGAGCAGCCCCAGTTGTTCTCGGCTCAGCGGAAGGGCGTTCGCCGGCGGGGTTCAATCTGGCGGCAAGAAGTCGGATCGTCGGACACTCGAAGAGAGTGATAACAGACAGGTTTTGCTTCAATTCCTTCCGCAGCATGGCAATGACTTGAACGGCCTTCAACGAGGTGCCGCCCACCTCAAAGAAATTGGCATTGAGTCCGATTCCCGGCCGGCCCAAGACCCTTCTCCAAACATTTGCGACTACAGCCTCCGCCGTGCCAGGTGTCTCGGTTTCCCCGACGCCCTCGAGACCGCGTGTCTGGAGCCGAAAGTCATCGACCGCTTTTGCAACGCGGCTGATGTTCCACAGTTCCTCCCCAATCCGTTGCAGGTGCGCGGATCGGGCCGTGATGCCAAAATCAGATGCGGAGGGAAGCGGCGGCTTCTCCACGTTGGACGTTTCCGATTTTTCGTTCGATTGTAGACTCTTGGCGTCGGGATTGTATTGCAAAGCCGCCAGGTGCTCCGCGGGAAAAAGCCACTCCCGGGGCTTAGTTCGATATTGATCGCCGAGGCTGCTGACGAAATCCATGGCGGGCAAATTTCTCTCGGTCGGCAGGCAGGTGATTTCGACAAAACTCTTTCGCGCTCGCAATGCCCGCTGCGCGACTTCGGACAGTACCGTATATTCCACCCCCCTGCCCAAAACCCGGCAGCTGAGTAGAAATGTGTCTAGCTTGAGCCGATCGGGCTCCGTCTCGTACAAAACAACCCCCACGACCCCATAGTCCCCAAATCGATCCGCCACTCGAACCGTCAGGCATCCGGCATCCTTCTGCTTCAAGAACTCTCTTATTTCGTTCTCGGAGCGCCGGATCGTAGTGAAGTTGAATTGATTCGTTCGAAAGGTCAATTGGGAGACCCGACTGAGCTGATCCGCGCTCGCTTCACCGATTTCGACGCGAACTTTCAGCCCGGCGATAAAGTCTTTCAGCGATGGTGTCTGCGCGCGAAAGCGCTCCCTCTGCGCGTTATCCTGATACATCTTCAGTCGGCTTCGATCTTCTTCCGTCACTCCGCTACGATCGAAAGCCCAGACATGCTCGAAAAACGAGCCAAACGATGCGGGGTTTTGCGGCAACCTTAGAGTCAACACATTGGGACAGTTGATTTCCACATCCGCACATTCCACCGGGTTGTCATCGATGAAGATGAAACTGTCCAACCCCAGATTCAGCTCGCTCGCAAGAGCCTGCATATTTTCAGACTTGGTGCTCCAGTTTATGCGCCATGCAGCCAGATGATCGCGTTTCAGGAGCATATCAGCCCGCTGATCGAACACTCCCAGTACGTCCTGTTCGTTGTTCTTGCTGCAGAGGCACAGCAGCATGCCGGCCTTCATCTGATCAACCATGAACCGTTGCAGAACCCGATAGGGCTCGGTGACCGCAATTCCCCGCGGCCCGTCCTCACCACATACTCCTTCCCAAAGGGTGTTGTCACAGTCCAGCACAATTGCTTTGAACGGCTTTCGCTTCAGGTTGAAGATGGCTCGAAACAGCACCGTGCCGATAGCGGCGTAGCCCTCTGGGGTGTAAGGAATATCCCCCAACTGGTGACCATGCATGTCGTAGTACTCGTCGACGGGATAGCGCCGCAGCAGGACCTCGGAACCGATGGCTGAAACGCCCGCAAGAGTGCCCATTCGTGAGAGTAATTCCTGCTCGGCATGGCCGACCATTGCCTTGAGTTCCACGTCGGCTTCGACCGCCGGGCTCACCGGACAGACACAAAGGACAAGAGGCGCCGCCACCTGGCTTGTGAATGACTGCAGCGCGTCGCAGAAATCCCGTACATTGCTTTGTAGGCTGCTTGTCTGTCGGCTTTTTCCCAAGGCAGCCGCGCTTTGCATGCGCTCCGAGTCCGGGCCCGCCCGGTCAGCGATCGCCTCACGGGTGGCAAAAAGATTGAATAGCCCGGAGTGCTCCAGCAGTTTTTCCTGCTCAAGCGCGCATCGGTATCCCTTCCCGGTCAGTAGGTCGCTGATCCGGCGAGCCGCGTCGCCAGTGGGGTCGTGAATTTCAACGACGATCTGATCGATTTTCGGCCAGTCGCAATCGGCAACGCCTCTGATGATTTCCAGTTCGCTCTTTTCCGCGTCGATTTTGAGCAGATCAATCCTGTCAATATGATTCTCGCGGATGATGTCTGACACGGTTGTCAGGCGGCACTCGTGGGTGCTCCGGCGAAGCCTGCCCGCGGTGAGGTCATTCACATAGTCCTTAGTGGATTCGCCCGCCACCGATTCCGCGCTTAGCATGTTGCGAACCACGGCCTGGATCGCTTCACGGTCCTCGGCTTCGTCCGAATGAAAACTGGAGAAAACAGAGGAATTTTCGTAGAAAGTAAAGGTCGCCTTGCCCTGCCTGTCTGAGACGCCTAAGTTGAATACCTGCGCATTGGAACCGTAGACCTCGCAGTTTGCTTTCAGAAGCTCGTACGCGGCTGGCGCGGGTTCGAAAGCGTAAATCTTCGGGTTCTTGGAGCGGCTCGTCACGAACAGAGAAAACATGCCGATGTTGGCTCCAATGTCAACGACCGTAGCACCATCGCCCAAGACAATACCGTGCTTCAGATAGGATTCGTCCTCAAAAATCTCCTTGTACAGGTAGTCAGTTTCATACTGGTTCAAATGCACGATCTCTTGGCCGTTCGGCAGAACGCATCGCTTGTGTTTCGCGAAGTAGCGCTCCGCCTTCTCTTTACCAACGGTCGAGAGGCCGGTTCGATCGGCGGCAGCCCACTTCTCCAACTGCAAGAGGATTACGTTGAATCCGTCGCGGTTCCTGCGAAACGCGCCCTCCGCCTGCAGCAACTGCTGAAAAACCTGATCGTACGGTGCAAACTCTATGTTGGTCTGGAGGTTGAAATGCGCTCCCCAAAACTTCAGCACATCCTCGATCGGTTCGACCGTAAAGTTGGAGGCAATCGCAAGTTTTAGTGGCGCACTTGCTTCGGCAGGCTCCGGGCGGTCCAGGAGAACGAAACGAACTCCCGACAGTTCCACTTGCGCCTTGCCCGATGTATCGAAAGCCCGAACGTCTCCGGTGACGCCCTCGGTCTCTCCTTCGGTCTGCGGCCGCAGCGTCGCATGGCACCAAAGCGTGGCGGGAAAATTGAGGCTCGCGATTTCGATGCGGTCAATGGACCGCAGCACGAAAGTTCGGCCCTGCGCCATCATGAAAGGCGCCAGCACCTGCGTCATCGAATCCAGCAGGGCGGGGCGCAAGGAGTATGCCTCACCGTCCGAATGCTGCCAGGAAACCTTGCCCAGAGACTGGTTTCCCGCCCGCCAGATCGAGGAGACGCACCGGAACCGGGGTCCGTACTGGTTGCCATTGTCACGAAGGTCCTTGTAAAAGCGATCGGAGTTGACTACTTCGTGCGACTGCGCCTGAAACGCCTCAATCGAAAATGATTCGTCCAGAAACTCCCGTTGGCCGGGCGGCCTGCAGTCGATTTCCAGCTTGGCAGCAGGCGGATTGCTGCTGGGAGACTCTGCACTTCCGGTAGCTGCCTCGTAGAAAGTGTATTCAGCAGTGCTGTCGCCAATGTTCCGGACCGCAATTCTTATGATCGTATCCTCTGACGAAAGAATGACGGGATTCTGGAACGTCAGGTTTCGCACGACCGCCGGAACACGTTTGAAAACGTCCTGATGAACCGAGAGTGCCATTTCAATGTAGAACGACCCGGGCAGCACCACCATGTCCCGAAACGCATGATCGGCCAGAAACGGCAGGGAGCGGGTGCTGATCCTGAACTCCGCGGACGCCTTCAGCGACGGATCAGGCAGGAAGGTGAAAAGATGCTTCATGGCAGGAGCGACGTCGGCAGACCACTCAGGATCGAAACCGGCCCGATCAGAATCAGTTACTTTCATTCAGTCATCTTGTGTGTTGCAACCGCATTACACGACTCGGATGCGAGATGCGGATCTTCAGATCAGTTCCGCCTCGCTACAACAGCCGTGCATAATTTGTGTGTTCACGTAAGAATACGACAAACTCCGTCAATTTCATCTCCGGCTTGAGCCGGGATTCGCGATCTGATCTTCCCTTTTCCTTCGCCTCGAAGGTTCGCGTTCCGCCCCCACCTCATCGCTGCGTTCGATGGTACTACGCCCTGGGACTTGCGGCCTTCGCACGAGCTTGATCGCAAGCACCCCAAAGTAACGTTATCTCCCGTCCCCACTTGTACATGCCCGCGCTCCTTCAGGCCCCATGCCGTAAGGCCAAGGGCCGGTCTGGCGCTGTCGCGGCGCCGGACTGGCCGTTGGAAATCTGGTTCGTGACCGGTCTCGATGAAAACATCACCTCGCCGGAACCCCCGTGAGGTGTACGTGCTGAAAAAGACTCATTGCGCGCGCCGAATCTTCGCCGGAATCGTCGTAACTCTTAGCACCCTGTTTCTGGCCGGTTGCGCCGGTTTCTCGACTTCGAAATCTCAGTCGAAAGTCGTCATTCCGGGCCCCTCGACTTACAGCATCTCTGGGACCATCAGCCCAGCTTCGGTGGGGAGCGGCGCCTCTGTGACCCTCAGCGGAGCGGCCCAGGCGACGACAAAGGCCGACAGCTCCGGAAACTTCAGCTTCAACAATCTTGTGAACGGCGCTTACACGCTGAGCGTCAGCAAGAGCGGCGTCCACGTTAGCCCTTCCAGCCAGCCGGTTACGGTCAGCGGAACTAACGTAGGACAGATCGCTTTCAGCGCGAGCATTCCCACCTTCAGTATCTCGGGCACGATCAGCCCAGCCGCTGCAGGCAGCGGAGCCACGGTCACAATCAGCGGAGGCGTCAACGGATCTACGACCGCCGACAGTTCCGGCAACTACACTTTCGGTAATCTTGATGCGGGCTCTTACACCGTGAGCCCGAGCAAAACCGGTGCCACTTTCAGCCCCGCAAGCCAAGCCGTCACGGTCAGTTCTGCGAACGTCGGGCAAGTAAACTTCAGCGGCACAGTACAGATTCCGACGTACAGTATCTCGGGGACGATCAGTCCCGCCTCTGTGGGAAGCGGAGCCACGGTCACGCTCAGCGGCGCCGCGAATGCGGTCATCGTTTCCAACGGTTCTGGCAACTTCATTTTTGGCGGACTCTCCAACGGCTCCTACACCGTGAGCGTAGCCAAGAGCGGCGTCAACATGAGCCCTTCGACCCAGCAGGTCACCGTCAGCAACGCCAACGTTTCGCAGGTAGATTTCAGCGCTAGCCTGCCCCCAACCTACAGCATCTCGGGAGCGATCAGTCCCGCTTCTGTCGGAAGCGGAGCCACGGTCACGCTCAGCGGCGCCGCCAATGCCAGCACCACTTCGAACGGCGCCGGAACCTACAGCTTCAGCGGCCTCTCAAATGGGTCGTACACCGTGAGCGTGAGCAAGAGCGGCGTCAACATGAGCCCTTCGAGCCAGCAGGTCACTGTCAGCAACGCCAACGTTTCGCAGGTCAACTTCAGCGCTAGCCTGCCCCCAACCTACAGCATCTCGGGAACGATCAGTCCCGCCTCTGTCGGAAGCGGAGCCACGGTCACGCTGAGCGGAGCGGCGAATGCGAGCACCGTTTCGAACGGCGCCGGAACCTATAGCTTCAGTGGCCTCGCGAATGGTTCATACACAGTCAGTGTGAGCAAAGGCGGCGTCAACATCAATCCGGGCAGCCAGGCAGTAACCGTCAGCAACGCGAATGTGACGCAGGTTAACTTCAGCGCGACCGCTCCCACGTTTACCATCTCCGGTACGATCAGTCCCGCTTCTGCAGGAAGCGGAGCAACCGTGACGCTGAGCGGAGCTGCGAATGCGGGCACCACTTCGAACGGCGCCGGAACCTACAGCTTCAGCGGCCTCTCGAATGGGTCGTACACCGTCAGTGTGAGCAAAAGCGGCGTCAACATCAATCCGGGCAGCCAGGCAGTAACCGTCAGCAACGCGAATGTGACGCAGGTTAACTTCAGCGCGACCGCTCCCACGTTTACCATCTCCGGTACCATCAGCCCGGCGACCAGTGGCAGCGGAGCTACGGTCAGGCTTGGCGGGGCAGCCAGCGCCACGACCACCGCGGACGCCTCCGGCAACTACGTTTTCAACTCTCTGAGCGATGGCTCATATACCGTCACCGCCAGCAAATCCGGTGTCAGCTTCACCCCGGCAACTCAGAACGTCACGGTGCAGGGCGCAAACCTGAATGTGAACTTCACCGCTGCTTCGTCGCAGTTAGCGACAATATCCGGTACCATCAGCCCCGCGACCAATGGCCGGGGAGCTACGGTCACGCTTGGCGGCGCAGCCAGCGCAACCACCACCGCGGACGCTTCCGGCAATTTCAACTTCGTCGGCCTATCTGCCGGTTCCTACAATGTGACCGGGAGCAAGGCAGGATTCAATTTCAGTCCCGCCAGTCAGACCGTGACAGTCAGCACGTCTAACGTGAGTGGAATAAACTTCATCATCTTTTCGCAGTCGGCCAGCGTTGACATTCTTCCTGGACAGGACATACCCGGCATAGTCGCGGCCGCCCGACCCGGCACTGCATTTATCATCCATCCCGGCACCTACCGCCTCACAAATCCGATCAGCCCGAAGAATGGCGACATGTTCATCGGCCAAACCGCCTGTGCGCCACCGGCAACTTCGTGCCCTGCGGTCATCAGCGGGTCAACCGTCATCGGTCCGCTAGCCCAGTTCAATGGAACGAATTATGTGGTCACGGGCCAGACGCAACAAGGAAACGTCTACCAGACCACCGCGCAATGCATTCCGGGATGGCTTGCTTGCAATATTCCCGAAGACTTGTTCTTCGACGGAGTACCCTTGCAGCATCTCTACGCAAGTTCTCTGCCGACCATCCGGAGTGGCCAGTGGTGGTTCGACTACGCGAACCACATCATCTATTTCCACGACAACCCGTCAGGACACCTGGTCGAGACGAGCGTGGCTCCTGCTGTTGCCGTCGGGCCTGCGAACAACGTGATGTTTCAGTATTTGACCATGGAGGAGTTTGCGGCCCCGATAGGCCAGGGAGGTCTGTGGCCCACAAATGGTCAAGTGATGGATGCACAAAGGCAGGCAAATGGATTGAATTGGATCGTCGAGAACAGTGAGTTGTGGGGCCACCACAGCGCCGCAATCGCTCCGAATTTCGGGATGCAAATTCTCAACAACTACATCCACGACAACGGCCAGTTGGGGATTGGGGGAGGGTTTGGGCCGGACAATAATCTGGTTCCCTCGGGCTTGTTGGTTCAGGGAAACCTGGTTACCCACAATAACTACGCAAATGTCGATCCCAACTTCGGGGCTGGCGGCATCAAATTTGGCCGGACATTTGGAGCCGTGATCAGAAGCAACACCATCACAAACAACGAAGGCTCCGGCGTTCACTTCGACGTAAGCAGTCATTCGCCGGTGATCGTGGGCAACACCATTACTGGAAACACCGACGGAGACGGGATTGTCTACGAGATATCCTGGGTTTCAGCCATTATTTATAACAACCTTCTCCAATTCAACGGAATTCCCGGCGTTGCAAATTACAATCCCGGTTATCAGATCCACAGCTTGACAAGCACGGGAATGAATGCCTACTGCAACGTCATGGAGATGAGCCCGGTTTTGAGCGAGCAGGGATGGGATGTGGGTACATCCGACCGAGGCAATGACAGATATGCTCCTGGGGCACACTACCACTCTGTTGGCAATTACATTCACCACAATACAGTGATCTGGGATGCCAATGCCGGCGCCTACGTCGGATACACCGAAGCAGAGGCCGCAAATCAGCCGACTTTCTTCGCCGACAACACGCCGCCTGACTTCAATACCTACCATCTCGGTGATTTGTCGTTAGCCAATTTTGTTTACGATAACAATAACTCGCAGAGCAATACGCGCCAGACCTTTGCCAACTACCAAGCCAACGGAGCTGATATTCACGGTACAGCAGACACGAACACCGCCAGCGGTTTTCCCACTGTCGCAATCACGTCACCAGCCGATCAGTCATCGTTCAACAACTCAGTTACGGTCGCGGCTGCAGCCTCAGACCCAAGCGGAATCAGCAAGGTGGAGTTTTATGTCGACTGGACCTTGCAGGCAACGGCTACAGCTCCGCCATACATCCTCAACTGGTCCAGTGGAGCTACAGGGTCTCACACCGTGGCAGCGATGGCCTACAGTAACGCAGGAATCAGCTCGTGCAATGCAGTGACGTTGAATAACCAGTGACGAGGTGGAAGCAAGGCCTTGCGCCGGACCCAGATGTCCCACTACCAACTACGAGGCGCTCGGCTTAATGAACAGAGCTGACCGGCGTTAGGAGAAAGACGTGCACAGGTCCAGCATGTCCCTCATCCATGTGAGCCTGCCGATCATGGGTAAGATCATGATGGACACCGCCTATCGCCAGAATCTGTCCGCGGCTGTTGACATGAATACCCTGCACTAACATCACATCCTGCGTGGAAGGAATCAGGGAATTCAGATCCTGCAACCCGCCGGTCTTAGTCCACAGGAAAGCACGAGCGCCCAGTGCGCTGTCTGACGCGCCCACCACCTGTCCGGAGTCATTGATCCCAAGCGCCGAGGCATAGGCAGTGCCATCCAGCGAACCCAGACTCTGCATGCCGCCCTCCTTCGACCATAGAAAGGCACCGCTTCCAGCTCCGAGGAGACAAGATCCCACGACCTGACCGGCATTGTTGATGCGCGTGGCCTTACACGATTCGCTTCCTTGCAAGATCCCAAGATCGACCATTCCGTCCTGCCGAGTCCACAGAAACGCACGCGTACCAGAAGAGCTCGTAGACATGCCGACGACCTGTCCGGCATTGTTGATGGCATAGGCTTCGCTGTAGGTTCCTCCGGGAAGGGTTCCCAGGCTTCGCCCTTCGAGTTTGGCAGACCATATTACGGCACGTACCCCGAGCTTCCCACTCGAATACCCTACGATCTCCCCGGAGTTGTTGATGGCAAAGGCGCGGCTGGCAGAATCTCCCGGTAGAGGACTCAGCTCGCGCATTCCATCCCGGGCGTTCCAGACAAATCCCCGCATCGTGTCTCGAGTGTTGGAAGCGCCCACGACAGCACCGGAATCATTCACGCCGGCAGCTTCGCTGTAATCTCCTCCCGGAAAGGTGCCGAGATCATGCATGCCGCCAGTGGGGCTCCAAACAAAGGCGCGAGTGTCAGTCCCGTGTGTGAAGCCAGAATTGCCAACGACGCGTCCCCCAACGCTGTCGGTATACCGACCCACACTGCTTCCATCTGGCTGCAGAGCGCCGAGCTCAACCACAGTGTAGGTGTCGCCCGCCAATGCGGTGCCGACAAGCGCACCTGCCGCGGATATCGCGAGTAGCGCAACCAGCTTACGGATCGATATTTCCATTCTCATTTCATTCCCCCGGACTGCAAATCTTCTTCATATAGTTGCCAGTCGCAGTAAATTGTTGTGTCTTGCCTAAGTCGCCGACGATTGAGCTGGGGTCACGGAGCGGTTACACCTCGTCCCGCCATCGCTATCACTTGCGGGCTCGTGACATCACTGTCGGTGAAGGTGAGGGTCGCCGTGCTCAAGCCAGCAGCTTGCGGTATGAACACTAATGTCACCGCGCAGTTCGCACCCCCGTTAAGCGATGCTCCACAGGTATTGCTCTGAATTACGAAGTCACCTGGGACTGCGCCGCCGATGGCTATACTGGAGATATTTACCGCGGCCGACCCGACATTCGTCACCGCAAGGGTCGCCGGGCTACTCTTCTTTTGAAGGTCTGCGGTTCCGAACGAGAGATTCAGCGCCGAGAACTGGAGCGCAGCACCGGCACCCGTCAGCGTGATTGTGGTTGGACTGCTGGGGTCAGAATCGGAGACGGTAAAGCTACCATTCTGCGTCCCTGCGGCGTTGGGCGTAAAGGTTGAGAAGATCTGGCAACTGCTCAACCCAGGAATTGACGTACCACAAGTCGAACTTGAGAAGCTGAATTCGGAATTCGTGTAGTTGATACTACCGATACTGATCGGACTCGAACCCAGATTGGTGAGTGTTATGGGAACTGCTGGGCCGGTCTTGCCAACTCCGCGGCTTCCGAAATTCACCGAGGTCACCGGCACTTTCAACGCGGAGCCTGTGCCACTCAGCGCAACGGTCTGAGGGCTGCTCGAGTCCGAATCATTGATCGTGAGGAATTCGTTGAGCTGTCCTCCAGTCGTTGGCTTGAAGGCAACGTTGATCGTGCAGCTGCCGGGTGCAAGCTGACTACCGCAGGTATTACTCGTGACCGTGAAGTCCGCACCGGTGGTGACGGAGTTGATCGTCACCGGCGTAGTCCCAGGGTTCGTCAATTGGACTGCCCTCGAGGCACTGGTAGTTCCTACTTGTGGTTTCACGGCGAAGGCCAGTAAAGCTGTGGACACGCTTACTGCTGGCCCAGGTTTAACGAACGAGGAGTTGTCCACTCGAATGATCGACGCAACCGACGGAACCCCGCTGCCGTTCAACAAGAAGAGCATGTAAGAGCCGGCAGGCGCCAGATTCGCGCTTGGCGGCGCGGTGACATTGAGGCCCCCTGACGCCTGGCTGAAGCTGAGGAAACTAAAGCGCTGCTCCTGATTAAAGGTATGAGTCGTGGCACCGAGCCGGATCCAACTGACCTGGGTAACATTGGCAGCATCGGGCGTCGCTACGAAAAAAGTCTGGCCGCCACTGATAGTTGAGGGAGCTGAGGTAATTGTGGGCCTCGATCCCTTAAACAGGTAGGGTGGCGAATAGACTTGAGCGGTGTTCGGGCTGCATGGGGAAACCGTACACTGCCCTCCCGCGGTAAGCACGGTTGCATCGGGCAGCAGCAGAGCCACCGAGTGATACCCGCGATAAACGCTCAGGCTAGCCAGCGTCGACCAGGTCCCGGTGGCCGGGTTCCACAGTTCGGCAGGGTATACGGGATTCGTGTAATCGTCGAACACTGTACCGCTCGTCCCTCCTGTTACCAGGACTGTCCCATCCGGAAGCAACGTCGCGTTCGCCTGGCGCCGTGCGGACGCCATTGATCCCGTGTATTTCCAGGTTGGGACGGGATCATTCAGGTTAATGATTTCCGCGGTGTTGGTTGGGGTAAGACCTCCGCCGGTGATCATAATTTGGCCATTGTTGTACATGACTGCAGGACCGTAGCCGCGTGCCCCGTACTGAAAGCTTGGACCCGTCGTCCAGCTACCGGTGCCGTCCGTATTGAGGTATTGGGATACCTGGCCAGCGTAGAAGACGGTGCCATTCGGCGCCACAAACATTGGCGGGTAAAGGGGCAGCAGCAACTGCGCGGTGGTCAGATTTCGCCAGGTGCCGCTGGAAACCTGCCAGATTTGCGGTAGTGGATCATTCTGGCCCGGGGTCACCTCGCCGGAAGTTACCAGGACATCTCCGTTCGGAAGAACGGTGTTGGTTGGGTACCATCGACCCGCATTCATGTTCGGTAGAAACGTCCAACTCCCAGCCACCGGGTCGTAGATGGAAGCGTTCGGTACACCTGTACTATCCGCGTAGTCTCCCCCAGTGACGAACACCTGGCCGTTCTGTAGTACCGAATGCCCCCCGCAGAAGATGTTGTAGCCTGGCTCTGCTATCGCCGTGTGGGTGTTGGCTACCGGGTCCCAGATATAAGGGTTGACGCCGTACGCGAACGAGCCCCACCACATTACCTTCCCGCTTGGCAGCAGAACCACGTGTGTCGGGTTGGCAGGCCAGTGTGCCGTTGGAGTGAATTGCCCTACCACGCTCGGACCCTGAGCATTCGCCAGTGGAGACGCACTTGTGAGCAACACCGACAGCAGCGTGGCGACAAGAAGGGCCTGCCAGAGGGACCGTCCGGTTCCGTCCAGGCGCCGCTCGAAACCTGTATTTCTGTTGAATACAGTCGTGCGGGGATGGCGACGACGGGATGATACGCAATAGCACATTTTTGACTTCCTCGCGTTTTTCAGAGTCGTGGGGGGCGATGCTCGACCATCTACTGTTCAGGATTACGAACGGGAACTGTATGGCTCAAACGTTAACATAACCGCAAAAAGGTATGAGATACAATGGCACAAATTGGTGATTAAATGGCGTTTCTGTCCGTCCTTGGGGTGCGCTCGATGGTCTTAGTTCTCACTGCGTAGTCCGGTTCGCTGCTGATGCGGCACAAGGCTCGTCATTGCTCCTTCAGTGTAGCCGCATAACAAGCACGGATTCCCGCTTTGCTATAGGCCATCGCCGCCACGACATGCTGTCCCGCTATCCCATTGATCCAATTGAAGTTGTAGGGCGGGTTTGTGACCGTCGCCTGCAAGTTCCAATCGACAAGAAACTCGACCTTGCTGATTCCGCTTGGATCCGATGCGGTTGCTGTGACCGTTACCGGATTGCTGACGGATGACTGGTCACTGGGAGAGGTAATCGCCACGGTTGGGTACCCGCTCTTATTATTCGTGTCCACGGTGCTGTGGAGATCCGCTTGCGCAGCTCTGTGGCCGGCGAAGCTCTTACGGCGGTTGCTCCGAGTGTTGTCGTTGTCGTAGATGAAGTTGGTGTCCGAGGCGGAGGACAAGTGGTAGGTATTGTAGTCGGGTGACGTATTGTTGGCGAACAAGTTAGGCTGGTTCGCCGGGTCGTTCTGCCAGAACCCCACGGGTCCCTTAGCGCCAGGGTCCCAGATCACCGTGTTATGGTGGAACGAGTTACCCGTGGCCGCCAAATACTGGAAGGGTGGAAAAGGGTTGGACCCTCGATTCGCCGCGCCTATCGCCCACCCCCCAACACCTATCCCGCTCGGGACCTCCAGCACATTGCAGTAGGCGTCTACGCCTGACCCGGCACGCACGGCGATTTGGAAGGTCGAGTTGGAGGCATTCAGCGGGGCGCCGTTCCGCAGCAGCAAGTTGTTTCGGTATGTCGAAGTTCCGTAGCCGATTTCCAGTTCCAAACCATCCGCATCCGAGTTGTCGGCAATCGTATTGCCGTCCACCAACCAGCTCCGACCCCACATGTCGAAATGGATGCCCGCGCCAATATTGTGACTGATCGTATTTCCTCGAATGGTACCGCCGGTGATGGATCCGAACTTGATGCCACCTGAACCGAAACCGGGGTCAAAATGAGCATAGTTATTGTTCGTAATGGTGTTGCCCTGGATGGTGCATGCACAAGGTGTCGATTGTGTGGCCGGCGCAGCGACGAATCCAATTCCGCCGCCGATCCCAACCTGTCCATTGTCGTGAATATAGTTGTTGAGAATCTGGATCCCGTACTCCATGCGTATCCCAGTCGTGTGATTGAGCCTGACCTCACAGTTCTCTACGGTCCAATTTGTGCTCGCTGTGAGCGAATTCACCCCCTGGAGCGTACCGATCGCTCCGTGCGGATACATGACGGCAAATTCTTCAACCGTGAGGTACTGAACGGTGACGTTGTTGGCGCTCCCACCGAAGGCGTTGGTAACCACGCTGGTCTCCACCAGATGGCCGGAAGGGTCGTCGCGGAAGTAGATGACATGGTTGCTGTAATCGAACCACCACTCTCCCGGTCCGATGTTGGGCAGGCTGGGCGAGTCCAGATGGCGATAGGGCTTACCATCAAGAAATAAATCCTCTGGGTAGATGCAGCCCGTCCAGCCGGGAAGGCAGTTCTTCGTGGTGGTACCACGCGGGCCCTGCTGCATCTGCTTGGCTACCCTGTAGTTGGTGCCGTCGAACGTCGCCAGGGAACCAATCACGATTCCGCCGCTGATAATGGCCTGGCAGGGGGTCGTGGGCGGTGCACACGGGGTCTGGCCGATGAACCGGTCATTGTCCTTGGGTATGATCGGCTGAGACAAACGATAGGTGCCTGGGGTGAAGAGAAACGTCGCGCCTGCGGGATTAGAACTCACTATTTTGGACACATTGTCGGTCGGGTGCAGGATCACCTGCGCCCAACCCACGGAACTGAGTGTTAGGACACCCAGGGGAAAAGCCACAGCCAATGGATGGCGGATCATTGGATTCGTTAGCTGACTGTACGATTTGCGCCCCGACCCGTCGTATCGGGCCATGCCCCTGCGCCATTATCGCAATTCTTCCCGCTGGCCGCAAAGGACAATGGCAGCGCAGGAGACCCTGCCGGCCCGGAACCGTGGAGCGAGTGCCGCCCCCACAAGCAAAGTGAAACTCATCCTCGGGAAAATTCCTCGAGGATAGCGAAGGCGCCGCCGAACGGTTCAAACCGCCCACCCGGCCGTTTGTCCCGAAGAGGGACTGGACCATTCCGGTGTAGATGCCATCGTCCTTCAGGCCACGAATTACCGCGAAATCGGACATCGGACGCAGGATGCCAGCCAATGCACTACTGACATCTTCCCAAGGATGGGGGGTACGTAGGACTCTGATGTGGATGTCGCAACTCTCGGTCAATTCGGCTGGTTCAGAACGGCAAAACGTTCAAATCAATTTCTCCAGGAGGCGTCGTGTTCCCCCAATCTGTTCACCACGACAAATCAAGCAAAACCTTATTTGCACTAGTTGCCATAGTTCTTTGCTTTCTAGGTGTAGCTCAAGCCGGCACCGTGGATATTCGTCCCGGGGCTGATATCCCCAGTGTAGTCAATGCCTCTCCAGCGGGCACAACGTTCATTGTTTATCCTGGCCTTTACCGTCTGACTGAGCCCATCGCTCCCAAGGATGGTGACAGCTTCCTCGGACAGACCGCCTGTGCGCCACCGACGACTTCATGCCCCGCAATCATCAGTGGGTCCAGGGTCATCGGATCTCTAGCCACGTTCGACGGAACGCACTACAAGGTCACCGGCCAGACGCAACAGGGTGCAATTAGCATTTCCACAGCACAGTGTCAGCCCGGCTGGGATGGCTGCATCTACCCTGAGGATTTGTTCTTTGATGGCGTGCCCTACACGCACTTGTACTCAGGTTTCCTGCCCAACATCTTGAGCCAGCAGTGGTGGTTCGATTACTCGAGCCAGACCATTTATTTCCACGACAATCCAGTTGGGCATGTAGTTGAGACGAGCGTCGTTCCTGCTGCGTTCAGTAGCTGGGCGAACAACGTCACCATCAGCGACCTCACGATCAAGGGATTTGCTGCCCCTGCTAATGGGGGAGCGGCCATTGGACCTCCGGGGAATCCATCTCAAACACTCGCCGTGAACTGGAAGATCCAGAATTGCGAGATTTCCCTGAATCATAGCGGCGGCGTGATGATTAACTTCGGAATGCAAATTCTAAACAACTACATTCACAACAACGGCGAGATCGGAATATATGGTGGCATGGGCAACCACATCGTCACTGATGGTCTCGTAATTGCGCAAAACCTGGTCACCTACAACAACTACGCACATTTCCTTCCCGGATACGGATCTGGAGGAATGAAGATATCTTCTACCCTGGGTGCAGTGATTCGTGGTAACACCGTGACGAACAATGATGGGGCAGGCATCCACTTTGACATGAACGCCGCCTCTCCGCTGGTCGACGGCAACATCGTGATGAACAACGCGAGTGGAGGTGGCCTTCAATATGAAATCAGCCTGGTCTCAGCCACTTTTCGGAACAATGTCGTGGTGAAAAACGGAGTTAATCTGCCCAACGAAACTACGGCGAACCCAGCTGTAGGCAGTTTCGATTCGGTGGGTGTGAACTCCTACTGCAACGTACTGGAAATTCCTAATGCTGCAGGCGCATACGGTTGGGCCGTAGTGGCGTCGAAACACGGAACCGACAAGTATTTGCCCTCTGCTGGGAACACTTTTCATCACAATACGGTGATCTTTGACGGATCCCACGGCTGGGTCGGTTTCTCCCAGCACGACCCGTTCGATCAGCCGAATTTCTTTGCCAATAACCCAGCCCCAGATTTCAACGCTTACCACATGCCGAACGCTTCCGCGACGACGTTCAAATACGATAACAACGAGTCCGGACAAAACACCAATCTGACGTTCGCTGAGTATCAAGCGAGAGGCGCAGATGTGCACGGAACGATGGACACGAAATACAACGAAGGTTATCCGACTGTTAAGATCACGTCTCCGGCTGACGAAACGAACGTGAACGGTCCTGTAACCGTAACCGCTACGGCTTCAGACAGCCACGGAATCAATAAGGTGGAATTCTTTGTCGACTGGAAATTGGCGTCGACAGTTATAAGTCCGCCTTACAACTACGACTGGAGCACTGCGACGACTGGAACGCACACCGTAGCAGCCATGGCCTATAGCGACGCCGGGATCAGCGCCTGCTATGCGGTCACGCTACACAAGAACTAAGAACGGCAGTTGGCCAACGCAAGCAAACCCGGCCGGTCCTGTTGAGGGGCCGGCCGGGTTCGTCGTTGTGAATCGAAAACTCTGACCCAAACTGCACCTTAAGTGGCCGGCAAGACGGGCACGACCGTGCCCGTTCTGATCGACTCCATTGCGGCGAAGGTTGCGCGCGAAGTCGCCGCCAGTGAGTCCATGCTCATGGGTGAGCCGGTGCCCGCTTCGAGACCGTCGAGCAATGCTTTCATCTCCGCCGCGTGTCCCTTGTCCCCGGAGAACGACTGGGTGGATTTCTTCCGGCCAACCGCGCATTCGAGCTTTTTGAAGTCCCACATGCGTGCGGTTTTCGAATCACCGAACACTTCCAGGTATTCCTTCTCGACTGCATTGGCGCCGTTGGCCAGGTAGTGAATCGTACCGACAGAGCCATCCCCGAAGCTGATCGAGATAAGGACATTGTCATGGTTGTAACGGCGCGCGCTGTCGGCGGGAGCAAGCGCGTGAACGCTGACCGGGAGCGCGCCACAAAGGAACTGCATCACATCGACGAAGTGTCCGCCTTCGCCGATAAAGCGTCCACCCTGGTCGGAATGCTGCATCCAGTGAGTAGAGGGCATGAAGCCTGCATTGACACGATAATGCATGGCGAGGGGTTCGGTTCGTCCGGCAAACAACTTCTGGATGGCGCGAATGGGCTCAGAGAAGCGCCGGTTGTAACCAACCATCAGCAGCGGCGCCTGACCGGACTGCTCGGCTTGCTCATATGCGCTCAAAATGATTTTGAGTTCCTCTTCGTTCAGCGCCGGAGGCTTTTCGACGAAGACGCTTTTGCCGGCGCACAGGGCCTCCGCCGTATAGCGCGCATGAGAGTCGTGACGCGAGGTCACGAATACCAGGTTTACTTCCTTGTCGCGAATGATCTCGCTGGCATCGGTCGCGCAAAATTCGAACTGATACTTCTTCGCTATATTCTTGGCGTTCACTGGTTTGCCAGTCGCGAGACCCCGCATCCGAGGTGCAAGCCGCAAAAGCGGCGGCAACAGCGTGGATTGCGTGAAGTTGCCAGCTCCGATAAAACCGAGCACAGGACGACGCGCCGGCGCCGGTCCCGCCGCCGGGCGCAATTCCATCCGCCGTGAGAGCGCGACGGGAGCACTCGCATCGGAATACTGAATCAGAATGCCCAGATATGGCTCTTCGATCTTGCCGGTGATGATGTCGTAGGCCCGCAGTCCCTCCTCGGCGGGGATCCGGTGAGAAATCAGCGGCGTGACGTTTAATTTTCGCTGGGCCATCATGTCGAGCACCGCTTCCATGTTGCGGTTCTCGGTCCAGCGAACGTAGCCGAGCGGATAATCTTGCCCATTCTCTTCGTAGTCGGAATCGTAGCGGCCCGGACCATAAGAGCAGGACATGCGAAAGCTGATTTCTTTTTCGTAAAACGGCGAGCGGGGAATGTTCATGCCAACCGCTCCGACCGCCACTACAGTGCCGCGCTTGCGGGCACACTGAATGGCCAAATCGACCGGCTGGTTCGATGTGGTCGCCGCGGTGATCACCACCGCGTCCGCACCATACCCTCGCGTGAAACTCTGCGCTTCGAGAACCGCATCGTCACCACTGATCACGCAGCGATCGCACCCCAGCGTCAACGCCAGATCGAAGTTCCGTGGAGAAACATCCATGCCTACAACACGGCAGCCGCTGGCCTTCAACAACTGAGCCGTTAGAAGCCCGACCAGCCCCAGCCCAATCACGACAACTTGCTCACCCACGCGGACATCAGCCTGCCGCACGCCTTGCATGGCGATGGCTGCGACCGTAGTGAAAGCGGCCTCGTCCAGGCCGACCTCGTCCGGAATCTTGGCAACCAGGTTTCGCGGAACCGAAACGATCTCTGCATGGGACGCATAGCCGACACCCGCGCAGGCGACACGATCCCCCACTTTCATGTCATCCACGCCTGACTCGACGACAACTCCAGCCGAGCTGTAACCGAGGTCCTTGTAGTTATCGAGCCGGTCCCGAACCTTGTTGTAAGTGGCAACCAAACCTTCGCGGCGGAAATTGTCCATTACCTGGCGAACCAGATCTGGACGCATGCGGGCCTTTTGCACCATGGAGGCTTGGGCAGTCTCCACCGACGTCCGTTCTGTTCCGGCACTGATCAGCGAGAACGCATTGCGGACAAGGACGTGCCCCGGCCGCAGCTTCGGCGCGGGCAAGTCGTCTACGGTGATTTCACCTGTCTTCTGATATTGGATGATCTGAAGCAATCGTGAACCCTTTCAAATCTGTTCTAAAGTTGGTTAGTTCTGGAAAAACGTTCGGAACCAGACCTCGTTCGTCAGCAAAGTCCAGATCTGGTAGGCATTGTCCTCCAGTCCCTGCTTGTCACGCGCGATCAGACCTGCAACGTAAGCGGGATCGTATAATCCGCGGGCGCGTAGAGACTGCTCGGAAAGCATATCGGCGATCATCGGCGCGAGCGGTCCCCGGACCCAGGAGCGCAGTGGCGAGGCGAACGGCGCCTTCGGCCGATAAATGATGTTATCCGGCAGGTACTTCTCGCCGACCTTCTTGAGAAGATACTTCTGGGTTAGCCGGTGAATGCGTTCGCGTGGAGCCAGCGAGAACATGAATTCCACGATTCGATGATCGGTCAGCGGCGGCCGGCCCTCGATGCTGGCCGCCATCGATGCCTTGTCCGAATACATCAAATTGTGCTCCGGCAGGAAAACAAGTGTGTCGTTCAGACACATCTGCGTCAGATAGGATAGCCCATTACCGTTGAAGCGCGGCGCTTGCGACTTGAAAAAGTGCGAGTCGTAGTACGACATCCGGCTAGAAAACGTCTGCGAGAACTGCTTCGGCGAGAGCGAGAGATCCGACATCAGGTAACGGTCGCTGCGCGGGGCCGAGGCAAAAGACAGGAACCGCTTTCCCCAGCGAACCTGCTTCAATCCCCGACCGGCCGTGGCCACAGGAATGCGATCTGCAAGAGCCTGCACCACGCTGCGCAGCATGCCGGGCACAATCGCTTGATAGCTCTCGGCCGTCAGACACGCCAGATGTTTGCGATAGCCTCCAAAAATCTCATCACCGCCCATGCCATTCAGCAGCACGACAATGTTCAAGTCACGTGCTGCCTGGGAAATGAGATAGGTATTAATCGCAGCCGGATCGGACAGCGGTTCGTCCAGATGCCACACAATCTTCGGCAGCAGTTCCTCGACTTGGGGCTGAATTTCCATTTCATGGTAGGTGAAGCCGAATTGCTTGGCGACCTGCCGGGCATAATCCCAGTCCGGCGTCATCTGCTCGAATTTCTGGTCCTCCGCAGAAAACTTAATGGTGAAGGAGTGAATCGTCTGCTGCGTGTTGACGCGCATCAGCGCGCTGATGATCGAAGAGTCCAGCCCCCCGCTGAGGAACACTCCGACCGGCACATCGGCTCTCATCTGCAAGCGAACCGAATCGGTCAGCAGCGCGTCGAGCTGCTCCGTCAGCGAAGCTTCGCTGGCAGACTGCTCGGTAGGGCGCAAGCTCCAGTACTCGCGCACCGACAGCTTGCCGTCTTCCAGAACCATGCAATGCGCCGCAGGAAGCTTCAGGATGTCCTGAAAACCGGTCAGCGGCGAGACCTGGAACCGCGCCGGTGTGTGCAGCGCGTTCAGGTCCGGCTGCTTCGGGGCCAGTGTGGAATTGAGAATGGCCTTGATCTCAGACGCGAAAAGAAGGCAACCATTGTGAAAATGATAGTACAACGGCTTGATGCCCAGGCGATCGCGTGCCGCGAACAGCTTGCGCTTGCGCGAATCATAAATCGCAAAAGCGAACATGCCATTCAATTTTTCCAGGCAGGCTTCACCCCAGATCTCGTAGGCGTAGAGCAGGATTTCCGTGTCGCTCGACGACCGCAGGCGCACACCCTTGGCCCGTACTTCTTCGCCCAATTCCTTGTAATTGTAGATTTCTCCGTTGAAGACAATCCACAGGTCGCCCGTCTCGTTGGACATCGGCTGATGACCTGCCGGAGACAGATCGATAATGGCCAAGCGCCGGTGCGCCAAGCCCGACGACGATTCGGCAAACCACTTCAGACCGGCGTCGTCGGGCCCGCGGTGCGCGATGATGTCGTTCATGCGCCCGAGCAGCCGCTCGTTTCCACCGTTAATGATTCCTGCAATTCCACACATAGAGAAGACGTAGTCGCTATGGAGAGAGTATATGACTGCAGCACACCGCTCAAGCAGTCAAGAGCGCTGTTTGCCGGCAGTTACGGAGGGGAGGGTAGACCGGCCTTAGCGTCTTGCCTAAGGCGTCACTGATGGAATGCAACAGTGCTGCTTATGTATAGGCCCGAAGGAGCAGCCGAGAACCAACTGGCCTGGTGAGTACCGGCTGCCGCAGCATTGCTCGTTATGTGCGCCCATCCGTTTCCCATCAGTCCAAAATCATTTGTAAACTCGTTGCCACTGGAAATGGTCGCGACGTTCGCTGTGCTGGCTAACATGATAGAGACAATGAAGTCACCAACCTGCGAAGTGGTGACCGGCGCTCCTGGCGTGTTGCTGGAAGTGAGGTTTCCAGTGACAATATTGGCCGCATCAGGTCGTGCAGATGAAATTCCTGACACCTCCCAAACGGCAATCATTGTCGCGGTAGGTGCAGTTGCAAACGTCGGAGTTACAACCGTAGCGCCGGCTTTCGAGTTCACCGCGTACCAGATCTCCGTTGACCAAATATTGGAAGCACCTCTGGCACCGCCTGAGACATACGTGTTGCCGGCATTGTCGGAAACGCCGGTGACTGATGTCGTCCCGTTGAACATCAGCGCTACGGCAAGCAAATGCCCGGCAGTGGTTGCCGGAATTGTCAGACTCGTGATCGCACCGCCCTTCCCGGTCTTGTGCACGATGGTCCAGGCAGTGTTTGCAGTGAAATTGGCCGTCGCAGTCTGACTGCTGTTCATCGTCACCTTGCAAGGATTGGCCCCACTACAGGGTCCGCTCCATGCCGAAAACGTCCAACCGCTCGCGGCAGTGGCGTTCAACGTGACCATACTGCCGCCAGCGTAAACGAAGCTGCATTTACCACTGCCATTCGTGCAGTTGATGTTGCCGTCGGCACTGGTCACAGTTCCTTGCCCAGCCTCGCTCACCGTGAGCGTGAAGTTCAGCGAGTTGAAGGTGGCAGTCGCAGTCTGACTGGAGTTCATCGTCACCTGGCAAGGGTTCCCCCCGCTGCAGGCCCCAGTCCATCCCGCAAACGTAGACCCAGTCGCCGCAGTGGCGTTCAGCGTGACCGCAGTTCCGTTCGGGTAAGTGGCGCTACAGGTACCACTGCCATTCGTGCAGTTGATCTGGCCGTCGGGCGTGCTGGTCACAGTTCCCTGCCCCAGCCCCGGCTCGCTCACTGTAAGAGTAGAGTTCTGCGTGCAGGCGGGGAAGTTGAATGAGGCGATTCGAGTGCTCCACACGGAAGTACCCTTTGTCTGATATTGGGTCGTGTACCAGAAGGTGCAGTCATCCGAGGAGTCGACGGCCATGCTGCTGTAGTCACCCCAACGATAAGTATTGGTGCGCGAACTATTCGCAACGCCCGCCGCGGACAAAACGTCGACCTCACCCTCCATAGTTCCCAGCGGATCGGAGGCCAAGCGCCCGGTATAGCGAATCGAAGGGCTCATGGTTGAGCTCGAAACGCTATAGCCCATAGCTATGTCGCCAGCCTTATCCATGGCAATACTGCCCATCCAGCGATAGTTGGAATCAGGCGCATACGTCCCTTGCTGGTAGAGTCCGAAGCCTGATCCGGTATTGCGCAATTCGTACCAGCGGATCCCGGTTTGGGTGCTGCTTGTCCCAAGCGTGACCGTGTGGTTGGCAACGAGAGACTGGTAAGTTCCAAAATTGCGATAGGCGAGGCGGTACATCAGGCGATCCCCGTAGGAGTCGAGCATTTGTGTAGTCCCGTTCTGAGGGATGCACGCGCCAGTCGTATAGTTCAGCTCTGCAGCGGTCTCGCCGCAAGCCTCCGTAAAGGCTGCCACCGGAATGCTCGTCGGGCCGGTGAACGTGGAGTTTGCGGGAGTGGTCCAATCCACGTGAAACTGCCACAGGTCGACAGAATCAAGGTTACTGTAGTCGAAATTGAGAAAGTAGTCTGGTGAACCCGTTGGAGGCGCAGCGGTACCATCCAAGTCCCCACCTACCAAGACCCCGTATGCGGTAGAGATCTTCGTGAAGCACTGCATGGTGGCCGCAGCGCCGTTCAACATACTGTTACGGTCTAACGCACACGCGGCGGTACCCACAAACGCATTACTCTGGCCCTGGTCATAGGTCACATAGTAAGCATCCGGCCAAACGGTCAGCTTAGGGTAGTCAGCCATTGCCCCACGGGGTACCACGAAATCATAGAGATGCCATGTGCCATTGGTCGCGTCCGACGTGGTCGAGACGGCAACGCACAGCTGATTGGGACTGGTGCCCCAGACTGGCATTAACATCACCCAGCGGTTCGCCAGCTTGTCAAATTGGACAATGTTGTCAGAGTACGGACTGGTGGAGCAAGGTGCACCCAGAGACTGCCACAACGTATTCCCAGAAGCCGGGCCATAAGCCACACTGCCGTCGGACTTGTTGAATACCGCAAAGGAGCGATCCACAAACTGGACAACCTGGGTTGGGCCCACGGCGAGGTTGGCGTCGGGAACAACCGCCTGAAGGCTGTAACCAGGAAACCCGCTCCCGATGCCGAGAATGTTCAGTCCCGGATTTGTGGATAGATTCGGAGCAGCAGCCGCATGAGTCGTTTGGAACGGCCCCTGAACGAGTAAATCCCGGCCGGGTTTCCTAGCGCGCGGTGCAGGCAGTGGCGCTCTGTCGTGCTCGTCAAGTGAATTCACCTGCTCGCGCATTGACTCCCCGTCTTCTTCATCGAAGGGGATCGCCAGCGGCGACAGCGGAGTAACGGGCACAACCTGACTCAACGGAGGCGCGGAAACGTGCTTCGAAGCCTTTACCACGATAGTCTGGGTGTCTTGCGAGCCGTTACTCTGTTGCTCGAACGTGGCGGCCGAAGTTGACCTCAATTGCGGCTTCTCCGATTGATCTTGGGCCCAACTCACGCAGGTCCCCAGAAAAAGCATCACGACAACGAACGCGCAATGAACCTGGAATCGCATGGTTTTCATCTGGTCTTCTCTCTGTAGTCTGTAAATCAAAATCGAAGCTCAATCAGGACTGCCACTACAAATACATCAGGGGAGCACAACAGGGACCGCACTTGCTTCAAATGTTAGACACCAGGATTATCGGTGGTCACCGACTCCTGAGGTCTGGCCTTGACGACCACCTTCGACGATCCTGCCCCCAGGAGCTGCCGGTAGGCCGCAATCAGGCGCTCTTCGGAGTTCTCCCACGCGAGTTCTTCACGGAAGCGCGCGCGGGCGAACTGCGACATCTTCTGCCGGCGCCCGGGATCAAGCAGCAACTCGCGCATGGCGCGCCCCAGCGCCGCATCATCATTTCCTTCGACATATTCCGCCGCCGATTCAGCCGAGCGACGGTGTTCTGCCAGATCAAAGGCCACGATCGGCCGGCCGAACGCCATGTACTCGATAATCTTATTCATCGTGGACATATTGCTCCACTCGGTGAGGGGATCGGGATCAACGCACAGATCAGCCGTGGAAAGATATGCCCATAACTGCTCGTCCGGGATGCGCCCGGTGAAATGCACCATCGGGCCCAATCCCATCTCCTCGGCTATCGCCTTCATGCGGGGTTGATCGGGCCCGCCGCCAACAAATGCAAAGAGGGTATCGTTTGCAGCCATAGTACGGTAGGTCTGGATTGCGCGCAGCAGGTGATCGACGCCGTCCTGCTCACACATTTCACCCAGATAAAGCACCATGTATTGCCGGCCATGTTTCAGTTCGGGGCTTGGGGAGTGAATATCGGCCCAATTGCATCGCGGGCCGCTGCGCACAACGGTGATTCTCTCATCCGGGATGCCACCTCGCCGCAACGCAATCGCCCTGTGGGATTCGTTGACTGCAATAACCACGTCCGCCGCCTTCAGCGTCATCCGTTCCAGCGCTACCAGGCCGCGGTAAAGCATCCCGGTGCGGCTGCGGCCCTTGGCGATATACATCTCCGGGCACAAGTCATGATGATCGAAAACGAACTTCACGCCCAAGGGACGAAACAGCAGCGCCAATGCGAAAAACGTATCGGGCGGATTGCAGGCGTGGATGGCCTGAAATGGCCGGTGAGCGTATGCCTTGAGGGCCAGCCAGAGGCTGGCCAGCCAGCAATATACAAATTCGAAGAAATATCCCGCCACTCCCTTGTTGGCTTCATAAATCAAAGGGTAGCGGTAAATATCCACATCCTCCAACCGCTCGTAACTGGCAGTGCATCTCCCCTTCTTCGGGCAGATGACTGCCACTCCGAAGCCATGCCGGCGAAGGCTGGTGGCCTCCTGCCAGACACGCCGGTCGAATGGCACCGGCAGGTTTTGGACAATAATCAGAATGTTGCGCTCGGTTCCCATCTAGACCACCAACTCGCCTTCCAGTGCGCGGGGCTGCAGGTTCGTCCGGTACTCGTTGAGATCAATCACGAGCGCGCGGGTGGTGTCCAGCAGTTCGTTGATTCCATCGAAGTGGTGTCCAACGATCAGCAACTCAGAATCCATCAGCTCATCGGTGGACCGCACCAGCAGCCGTGAAAGGTGCGGAATCACGCCGTCGATGTATTGCTTGTTCGCTCCGGTCAGGCGCGCCGCAATCACGTTGGGATCATAGATTCGCAGCTCATACCCCTTGCCCAGCAAGCGCTCGGCCAGTTCTACGAATGGGCTTTCCCGCAGGTCGTCAGTGTTCTTCTTGAAACTCAAACCGATCAAGCCAACCTTTCGCTTTCCGGTTGCGCGAACCTTTTCATAGGCGCGTTCAATGACGCATGCGTTACTGGCCAACGTCGCTGCGATGACGGGCAGCTCCTGATCGCACTCTTTACCTGCGTAGAGGATCGCCCGCACATCTTTCGGCAGACAGGAACCTCCGAAAGCAAAGCCCGGCATAAGATATCGCGGCGAGATATTGAGTTTGGTGTCCTCGCAAAAGACGCGCATCACCGCTTCCGGGTCAACTCCGGTCTGCTCACAGACAGCAGCAATTTCATTCGAAAAAGCAACCTTCAGAGCGTGAAACGCGTTGCTCGCGTATTTCAGCATCAAGGCTTCACGCGGCTCGAGCACATAAACCGGGGCTGAGTGTTCGGAATAGACCAAGCGCAGGGTCTGCTCGGCGGCCTCAGTCCGGGTACCGAGAATGGTGAAAGGCGGCTCGTCGAAGTCGCTGATGGCCGTTCCCTCTCGCAGGAACTCCGGATTGGCACAAAGCTCCGCCAAACCAGGCGCTTGTGAGTCGAATATCGCCACGCACTCGTCGAAGATGGACGGCAGCACACTACTGCGAATCACGACTATTTGCTTGCGGTCCAACTTCATCAGGGCCGCTGCAATCTGGCTGCAGGCGCGGAACAGATGCGAGGCATCAATTTGGCCGTTGGCGCGACTCGGAGTGGCGACGGCGATGAAGCACAACTCTGTCTCCCGCAATGCCTGCTCGATGTCGACGGTGGCGCAGAGGCGCCCAGCCTGCCGACTCTGCGCAATTTTGTCGGCGAGACCGTTCTCCACAATCGGAGAACAGCCCTGGTTGATAATTCCTACTTTCTCGGCGTTGATATCAACGCCCCAGACATTGTGTCCCCTGTCGGCCAGGCAAGCCGCCGATACCGCGCCTACATAGCCCAGACCGACGATGCTGATATTCATGAGTTGACCCTCAGATTCGTATGGATTGTGGTTAAACCGCTGATTTGTGAATGAATGCGCAGTGTAGCGTTTGGCTCTTTCTGGTTGAATCGACGCGAGCGCCAGCCGAGTTGACCAGTCTCCGAGCCGCGGATGATTTCCCAGCGTCCATTGCGGTCGGGGGAAGAGAACACGATATGCCGCCCGTGCCAGTTCACATGGGCTTCGCCATCCCGGACAGCAAGAACGTCGGCTTCCTCATGCATATGGAAGAGCAACTCGATTTCGTGCGGGCCGGTGCATCGAAAAGTATCTTCCACGGAGACATTTCCCGTGGCACGATCGAACGTAACGCCACGCGCGTGGATCAGGGGATCGGTCAAGCGTAGGTACCCATCGTGTTCCGCTTCGATCGTCACCTGCTCAGAGGTTTTGTCGAACCGTAGCAGGCGCGCATTGGCCTTTGCGCTCCAGAGAAAGCGACCCTTCATCTCTGACTGGTTTCGACCGTCGACGCGTGCAGTGTTGTGCGCTTCGGTGCCCCGAAAAAACGTCCGCCATTCCGGATGCGAATGGTAGGCGTAGGTGCCGGCATCCACCAGGAAGTATTCATCGTCCAGCGACAGCCAAATCGATAACGCGTCGGCATGACCATGCGCCGCCGTACTGCCGAACCCAAGCGGACCAAAGTCCATCAGGATCCGCGCGTTACCGTCGTGCGTACGCACGCAAGCGAGGCCGGCATCAGGAAACAGCTCTCGTGGGGATACCTGCGCATAAGCTGCTTGATTAAGCTTTCCGAGCAAGTCAGGGACAAGTGCTCGAGCTGCGGCGGTAGAGGTTGGACAGAAACGCAGCCACTGCGGTTGGCCAAAAAGCAGGCCGGCCAGTTGCATGACCACTTCCAACGCGCTTTCGTCTTCTGCCAACACAAACCCGCGTGCATCGTCGGAATCGCCGTACCATGGCAGGTCTCCGCCTGATGTTGCCACCGAATCGAGGAACCCGGCCATGCCACACAACCGCTGCGCGTACCCTTCGCTGAACGGAGTTCCGGTAGCGCGACCGATGGCGAAGGCAAGCAAAAACAGCTCCATGGTGAACAGGTGGTACGAGATCGCCTGTTCACGGTTCACTCCGTCTTCCCCGACCTGAAGACGGATTTCGCGCTCCAGCAATTTGTGGGCGCGATCGCGCCAGGCGCTGCATTCTGGCCAGAAGTTGAAGCAGGAGGCGCCCACAAACAGCCCAACCAGTTCGCCAATCAGATGGTTATTGGCCGATGAATAGAGACTCAGCTTGCGGCTGACGCGCGAAAGGTGCAGGTAAATCGAGTCGAGCCAGCGGCGGCGGAAATCCTGATCGCTCGCCACACGGTCGGCGATGCGAGGGTACAAGAGGGCCCACGAGATTAACCGCTCGGCCAATTCCAGGCTGCTGGTCCAGTTGACGCCGGAGAGATACGGATTGCCTTCGAGCCAGGAGTCGAGCGAGCGCACCATGTAGTCCACATGTTCTTCGGCGTTCGCTGCAAACGCCAAGGCGGAGAGATGCTGGAACCGATTCGGCTCCCACACGTACTTGATGTCGCTGACGACAGCTGTATCGCGGATGTTCATCGCAGCGGCGAAGCTACGCTCGACCTGCCGCTCGTTGCGGTAGTCCCGATGCCAGTCAAAGTCGTATCGCAGCGGAAACTCGAGGTCAAACACATGAATGTGTTCCATCGGTGCGCCACCGCTGTGTAGCTTTACAGGGTAGGAGCCGGCTTGCAGCGGCACCCAGCGGGCAGGTGGAACGGCAGGCTGTCTCTTCCAATGAGCCCAATCAACGGGAAGCGTAGCCGCCGAGCGAGCACGCCACGCCAGCTCCACCGGTTGCATCGAGGCCAGCCGGGAGACATACCAGCGTATTTTCTCTAGAGGAATACTGTCCCCTTCCGGCGCTCTGCCATCCGACACAGCAATGGCGGGCGTGCTTCCCCGATCACCTGGGGTGCTGCGCCGATTTTTCAGAACCGTTTCAAGCGCCATAGATCAAGAAAAGCGCACCAAGCCTGTGCAACTCAACCGTGGGGGTGCTTTAATTGTCAGAAATTACCAGCGACTGGCGAGCCAGAGGCTTCTGTCTTAAGCAAGGCCTCTAACATGGGCGAGAGCTGCAGCGCGCCGTGAACGCTCAGATGGTCGTCGTCGACGTACAAAGGCCATTGATCTCTTTCAACTGAGCATTCCGAGGCCGAACATAGAGTTTGGTGGGGGTAGACAATTTGCACGGCGTACTCGTCAGCAGCGCTCGTGAGGATTTGGAAGGCACGCTGCTGGCGCTTCATAAACTCATCGCGCCGGGGTGCGATATCCATCTGCTTCCCTGAAAGGGCAATGCGGGCAAGTGTCGTCGGCACGTCCTTCCAGACCTCCGGAACGCTGCCGATGATGACGACATTCAGGTTCCGGTTTCGCAATTCCGCCAGCGTAGCTCGGAGGAGCTTCTCAAATACCGCAGAGTTCTCTTCCGGCCGGAGATCGGGGGTCAGGAGGACAGGAAGATCCTGCTCGTGCCAGGAGGACTCCGTGTACCGAGCCCACCGGCCGTGGAGGAAAACATTCTTGATGTGATGAGAGTCGATGAAGGCAAGTACAGACCTCTCAAATTCGGTGCAATCCTTGCCGCCCGCATCGTAACGTTTCATATTAAGCAGCGGAGCGCAGGACGACTGGAAGGCCACGGCTCCGGCGAGGTCGTCAGAGAGTGCAAGGTGTTCGAACGCAGGAGCGAGGGCGCCCGCGTGCGAGTCTCCCCATAGAATGAAGGACTCCTGAGCACCGGGGGTTCCGACGCGGCAAATCTTGCCGTCACACTTGTCGCGTCTGTTCCAGAAATCATCCCGTGCATTCATAAGGAGCCTGGCTTCCCCGCTAAAACGTGCTGGAAAACCCTCGCTCCGAAAGGCAGTGAAGCCAAAAACGGCGAACAGCATAGCGACGGCGGCGGCGCCTGAGAAGATCCATGCCCTGGTTCCAATCGCCCCCTTGCCCCGAAATGGGTTTTCGACGAACTTCCAGACGAAACTCGCGATGAGGAACGGGAGGACTACTACGGCCAGCGTTTCCCAGCCGTTCAGAGGACGATCCAGGTAGTGCTTCGCGAAAACGATGATCACCCAATGCCACAGGTACAGGGAGTATGAAATCAATCCTACGAAGACCATCGGGCGGGTACTTAGAACGCGTCCGATCAGCGTCTCACCATCCAGGCCGCTGTAAATGATGAGGGCAGTGCCCAAGCAGGGGTAAAGTGCATTCAAGCCGGGGAACGACGTGACCGCAGAGAAGGTGAAGACAGCATAGGCAATCAGGCCCAGACCCAAGAGTGCGAGGAGGTTAGCCGTTACCTTGTGCCGTACTTTCGGAATACCCTGGATCGCCAGCACTCCGCCAATCAGCAGTTCCCAGGCACGCGTGGTAGCCAGGAAGAAGCTGGTAACAGGCTGTGTGTGCACACGCCAAACGCTGTAAGCGAAAGACAGCACGAGAACGGAACCGATCGCGGTGGCATATCGTTTTCGGAAAAAGCGAGTTACCAGGAAGAGGAACAGGGGGTAAAGAATGTAGAACTGCTCCTCGACCGCCAGAGACCACGTGTGCAACAAAGGCTTCAACTCCGACGGGCCACCGAAGTAACCCATTTCTTTGGAGAACGTGATGTTCGAGGCGAAGAATAGCGTGGAGACCAGGCTGCGGCCGAAGTCCCGCAGATCGCTTGGCAGCAGAAGCTTGTAAGCAGCGATCGATGTGAACAAGAGCACCGCAAACAGGGCTGGCAAAATGCGACGCGCGCGCCGCTCATAGAACGTTGCAATCGAGAAGCGCTCTTTGCGGATATCCTCGAGGAGAATTCCGGTTATGAGGAAGCCGGATATGACAAAAAAGACGTCTACTCCAACGAACCCACCCGCAACGTGCAGAACCCCCGCGTGAAACAGAACGACGGGAATAATGGCGATCGCCCGGAGACCGTCGATATCAGGGCGATGTTTCATGCGAACTCCTCGAGCCGATCACGATCAAGCTCCGGGGATTCCACATTGTGTCCCGCGATCGCACGCTCGTAGATTTGCATCAAAAGGGGGTAATTCTTCTCGGCGGTATACTTGCGTTCGTACTCCTGCCGGGCTTCCCTTCCCATTTGCCGCATGCGCTCGGGGTGATTCCACGCCCACTCAAGTTTTTCGGCTAGATCCCGGCCATCACCGGGCGCAAAGTGTAAGCCGGTGCGACCGTCCTCCACAATCTCCTTCATGGCACCGATTCTGGAACAGATGACGGGAACACCACAGGCAAACGCTTCGATCATGGTGAGGCCGAAGGTCTCATACCACTCACTGGCAACGATCAGAAAGCGTGCTCCCCTGATAGTCGCCATAGTTTGGTCGTGCGGCAATGAGCCGGTAAACTCGATCATGTCAAGGTTGTCCGTGATAGCCCTCTGCTTTAATCGATCAAGAGGCTCCCCCCCGCCAATAACTACGAGCGGAATGCGGTTACGGAGGCCAGTCCACGCTTCGAGCAGTGTACTGACCCGCTTTTCCGGCGAGAGTCGGCCGGCAAACACTGCGTAGCTTCCATCACCTGCGCGCGCCCCCGGATCAGGGTCCACGAAATGTGGCTTGACAACTACCTGATGCGCCGGCAGCCCCCCCTTCAGAAATCTGCTTCGGGCAAACTCCGTGGGAGCGATAAAGGAGGCTAGTTCCCGGTCCCACGTCTGACGGGTGCGATGCACAGCCAGCATGAGGCTCACGGCGGCAGTTTCGGCGTAAGAGTCGCGATAACACCGGTTCCGGACCCCTCGCCATAAAGAATGCTCCAGGCAGTCTTCACAGACTTTGCCGTCCCGGAAAAGAGTTCCAGGGGCACACAAGAGCCGGTAATTATGGAGGGTTTGCACGACCGGTACACCGGCTTCGCGACATGCGGAGTAGATCGAGGGCGAAATCATGATCCAGGTATTGTGGACATGGACCACATCTGGCTTCTCGGCGCGCAGCAGCTCAGCGAAGCTGTCTCGCGTATCGCCATTCCAAATCGCTTTCTGTAGAAGCACCAGCCGCTTGACGCCAGGATAAGCGCCCACCTCGAAATTACTTCGATGGTAGACCACAACCTGGTGCCCTGCGCGCTCCAGGAGCTGTCTCTCCTTTTCGAAGACGACGTCTTCGCCTCCCGGATTGTGGTACTGACAGTGAACGAGGAGTATTTTCACAATTTCCCGTTTCCGGTCGGTCGGCCCTGCTGGGGCAGGAATTGGATCAACTCGAAATTCGGAACGTAGATCACATCTTTCCGATTGCCAACGTAGTCCAGCATTTCCTCTAGATCTCGCCACAGACCCAGCTTTTCAATCTCGTGCGAGTGACCGTACAAGTGCCACATCCCGCCTTTTTCCAGCACCGAATCAAAGAGCCTCTTGCCGAGTTCGAGCCAGTCGTCAAGCCGCGTAATGTGCCGCAGAAAGACCTGAACACCTTCCAATTTTCTGGCCCTCGCAACGTTCTTCATGTAGTTGTATTTCCTGTTCGGTACGATCTGCACACTTGTCGGCATTTCGAAGGGGTCGAACTCCAGCCGCGTCGCCAGCATGCGCACCGTGCGCGCTCCCCAGTAACCCTCTTCCTTCAGAGTGCGTATAACGTTAGCGTCGTATCGGCCTTTGGAGTAACAGAACATCCGAACTTCTTTTCCGATGATGTCTTCCAGCATCGGCTTACACGGGCCAACCTCTTTGGCTAGTTCTTCCGCGGATAATCTCCAGAGAGGTTTGTGGGTAACACTGTGAGCGCCAATTTCGAAGCCCCCTGACGACAAGGTTCTCAAGTCAGCAGGACCGACCAAGGGACGTGGCGCATAGGGGGCTATGGGTATGTAAAAAGTCCCCTTGATTCCCCTGGCTCGGAGCATCTCGGCAAGCCTAAGATCGGCGCGGTCGCCATCATCCCAGCTCGTAGTCACGATTCTTGGGATTTGCAGCTCTGCAGACTTTCCTAAATGGCTGTACTTCGGGGCCTCTTGTGTGTCTGCGAGGACCTTCCCTGGTGTGCCTCTGGTTTCAACTTCCAGCATGTTTAAGCGCCTCACCAAGCACTAATCAAACTTCGCCATACAAAACTTTCCGGCTTGAAGCTACCTTGAGACCAGACTCTGCGGGGGCTCACTTACGAAGACAGCTGGTCGTGGTTCACGTTTGGTCTTGTCGGACAAGTGCCAGCGCATCAATCCGAGCGCGAAACCCATGAAGAAATAAAAGGGGATAGCGCCTGAGGGGAACTCGAACGGGGCCTCCACCAGACTACAGATCATAAACAACACGTAAAACAGAAAAAGCCAAAGCACGAAAGCCGACACACGCTGATCGAATGCCCTTCGCCGTCGAAGCACACCGATGAACCTTGTGATCAATGAAAGGTGAAAGGCGATCCAAGTAACGAATCCAACCACTCCCAGTCTGGCAAGGATGCTTAGACTCGAGTTGTGCGGCATGCGAGTAACCGCGCCGTTCGTCTCGTCAATATCGCTCACCAGCGGTTGACCAAACCCTGCACCCAGCACGGGGTGCGCATAGAAATGCTCCAATGCTTCGTCCGCCATGCTGAAGCGGCTCTCAACGCTGCTTCCTGGCGTTCCTTCAGAATTGGAAACGCTTTTGAGGTGGGCTTTGAAAAAGTCGAGGTTTACCTCGCCAATGCGGCCGGATATCTTAAGGCCCCCGACACTGGTTGCCAGGAAAACAACCACCAGGGCTGCAGGGACGAGAATGAAAAGCTTCGCAAATTTCTTGGCTTCGCCTAACAGCACAAGAATGATCAAAACAACCGCAGTCCCCACATATGTCCGCCTGCCTTGCGTGATTGAAACTCCCAAAAATTGCCCGATCGCCAAAGCGAGCACCAGCCAACTCGGTCGGCTGATCAAGTAACTGCCGATGCAGATGCAAAACACCGCACCCATCACTAGTAAGTCGCCTGTGCCACTGAACTCGCCGAGAAGCGGAACTTTGAGAAAGACACCGCTCACGGGAGACCAGCCCCAAATCTTTTCACCCCAAGGCATGGTGTAGGCGTACAGCATATTCAGGACGAAGAGGCCCATCATCCATCGTGCTAAGAAAATGATGTTCTTGCCCTTGATAGCCCACGCCAGGCCCAGCAGCATGAAGATACCGTCAAGACACAGCGTGCTGTCGCGCAGCGCCCAAATCCCATATGAAGGAAAGTCCACAACCAAGTGCAGAACCGTTGCGGCCAGCAAGGCCAACATGCACAGTACGGGAGGCTCTTTCAATGCTCTGGCAATCAGTTGCCGGTGTGAAACAATTGCCAGTGCCAGCGAAGTGTAGACGAGTCCATAGCCAACAATGAACGGGACCCCGCCGACATGAAGGGTCAGGTTCTCGAACCCGCGAGTCAGCAAGAGGTAACCGCTCAGTGCAACCAGTGAGAAGACTTGCCAGAGCTCAAGATTCGCGCGCTGCATATACTTGAGCGCCACGCGGCAGAGACCCAACAGAGCTGCGACTATCACGCAAACCAGCAGGAAAAGAGGACGAAGTACGGCCAGGCTGCCGACCAACAAAAAGAGCGAAAACCAAGCGACTGCCCGCAGATCTATTCTCGCGGGGCGTGGGCTCGCTTTGAGGCCAGCCGTCGAATTGGTCACGACATCGTGCATCTTGATGAAAAGCTTGCCAGTGCTTGTGGCTGAGAAGCCCGCTTGGCCTTCTAACGCTAGGCCTTCAATCTGACTAACATTCGTTGTCAACTTCTGCTAACGGCACACCACACGACACACTTAACGAGGCCGCCTCGGATAGCTTACGGGACTTGCGGCGAAGCAGGATGACAGCCGCCACAAAAGCCAGGGCCTCTGACAGTGCCATACCCCATACTGCCCCTTTTACTCCCAGCGCCCAAGTCATCGGAACGCCGATGGCGACGGCGACGCAGCTTGAAATGGAAACGGCGGCGAAAACCAGGCGTGGGGATTCCATGACGCGCAACACATTTGCCGGACCGAAAAACGCGCTGCCAAAGACGCATGCCAACGCAACGACGGGCATCAAATAAACGACTTCGGTGTACCGGCCAGAATAAAGCATTCGGAAAATGGGCTTCTGAAACAGAAGAAGCACAATCCAGTAAGGAATCGTATACGAGATGCTGAGTAGCGTCTGTTGCCTCAGAAGAGAGTTGACGCCAACATGACCGCTCTCTCCGTACACGCGACCCGCATGAGGAAGCATGAGCGGGCTAAGCGCCGCCGAAGTCTGGTACATGGGCGACGCAAAATTCATCAGGGCCTTCAATTCGCCCGCACCAGCCATTCCCGACAAGCTGCTGACGAGGGGGTAGAAAATATTTAGCGGAACCCACATCATCACGTTGGCGCCCAGAGCCCAGCGTCCATAACGCCAATGCCGCATCCAGATGTCCAATTGACGGGGTGCGGCTTCGGTCGACGAAAACCGCAGTCCGAGATAAGTGAGCAGTACGGCACTGACCACCAGGCTTGCGAGCCCCATGAGCAAGAATGTGGACAATGGTGAAACCAGGCCACGTCTGTAGAGTAGCGCCAGTCCTCCCAGGGTCAGGACGCAGTAGAGAAACGATGCGCCGGCCGAGGGCCCGGGGGCAAGCCTCAGATAGAAGATTCTTTTGATGATCCACAGCATTAAGATCAACGGTGCCGCGCAAGCCACCCCGACCAGCGCGCCGGACAAGCCGCTCGATTGTCCCAGCTTAAATGCAACACCAGCTGAGGCTCCGAGGAACAGGACAAGCGCCAAGCTCACGCCGAGATGAAGTAAAAGCAAAGCCTTCAGGTAACCGTGGAGACAATTGCGATACGCTGAACTGCCAAACACCAGCATGGGTTCCAGGAAGACGGCTTGGTGGAACATGAGAATGAACACGAAGACTGCGAACGCGACCGCATAGCTGCCATATTGCTCGGGCGCCAACCACCGAGCCAGCATAATGCTGATTACAAAATTAGAACCTGCGTAAAGCCCCTGATCCAGGATGGCCAGCCCTCCCTTCATGACCCAGGGAGTGAACTTCTGCACTAGACCCGAGACATCAATTGACAAGGTTTTCCACACAGGGGAGCGGCCCCTGTCACTTTCTCCTGGTACGTGCTTCACCAGCGGCGTGGGTTCTTGAAGGTCCAATCCAGACACTTGACGATGCTCTCCAATTGGCAGGGTTGCGAGCGAAATGCCCGCGTCACGAAGTTGGCGTAGTTGCGAAGTCTTTAGTCGAGCTAAGCCGAGAGTTGTGCGCTCTCGTCTGCTGCTTTTATCGTTTGAGGCTGCCTATTCTCCTCGGCCGCCTGTGCCTCGTTCAGAAGAGCTCTTAATTGCTCAGCCACAAATCGAACCTGAGGCTCGAGAAGCATGTTATCGTGATTGCTTTTCACTTCACAGATCTCAAGTCCGTTTGTAACGTATTCGCTCCAGCCTGCGTAAGGGTCACTGAGGCCGCCTAGAGGTTCGCCATTCGAGCGAAACAGAATGACCCGCCCAGGGTAAGCCTGGGGCATGTAATATTTCACGGCGCTTATGCAGGCGTTTCGAACCTTTCTGACCCTGCTTGGCAATGTCGCGACGTGCAGTCCCCATTGAATGGCTCGTAGCGGAGCGGTGGCGACTCGCGAAAGATAAGCCCACCTTTCCGACCCTGAAGTCCCCAGCATCTTGAGTAACGGCGACGAAAGTGACCCCAGTTTGCGTGAAACGCCGTTCGTTTGAGGAGGACTGCAAAACGTGTCAAAGAGGACCACCAAGGGTGGCTCTTCGCCTTGCGCTATCAGTTGCTGAGCCATTTCAAGCGCAATCATGCCACCAAAAGAGTAGCCTCCCAGGAAATATGGCCCTTGCGACTGAACGCTTCGTACTTCCTTGAGGTAGTGGGCCGCCATCTCCTCCGCCCGAGTGTGACATGGGTAGTTCGCATTCAGGCCTTGTGCCTGCAGAGCGTAAAAAGGCTGATCCGAACCGAGCTGTTGTGCCAGACCGTAAAAACGGAGCACATTGCCGCCAACCCCATGCACGCAGAAGAACGGATGGTTTGGACCGCCAGTTTGAATCGGCACTAACGAAGACCAGGCAGGCGACCATCCTTTCTGGCGAAGAATCCCGGATAATTGTTCGATGGTCGGAGCCTGGAACAGTGTCGCGATCGACAAGTGCTTTCCAAATGCCTGCTCGACCCGGTGCATGAGTCTCACTGCGACGAGTGAATCTCCACCCAGCTCAAAGAAGCTATGTCTGACGCCAATCGGGCGAACACCCAGAACACTCTCCCAGATCGCGACCAATTGAGACTCGAGATCATCTTTTGGCGCGGCAAAATTCTCCTCGGGCGCCAGGCTTGTATGCTCAGGGGCAGGAAGCGCTCGCCGGTTCACTTTTCCGTTCGGCGTCAGCGGCATGGCTTCGAGTGTGACAAAAGCTGATGGCACCATGTAGTCCGGCAGCTTCTCTTTCAGGAAATCGCGCAGCTCGCCAGTCGTTGGCGCTGTTTGCTGCGAAGGGACAAAGTATGCCACCAGGCGTTTGTCGCCGGGAGTGTCCTCCCGAGCGACAACCACGGTGTCGTCCACGCCGGAATGTTGTCGGAGCGCCGATTCAATGTCACCCAATTCAATGCGGAATCCCCGCAGCTTCACTTGATGGTCGATCCGACCCAGGCACTCAATGTCTCCGTTGGGAAGATAGCGCGCCAGGTCCCCAGTCTTATAGATACGCGCCCCGGGGTTGTGCGCGAATGGACTGGCGATGAACTTCTCCGCAGTCAGGTCCGGCCGCTTGAGATATCCCCGAGCGAGGCCGTCACCCCCAATGTGCAATTCGCCCGAGACCCCGATCGGCACCGGTTGGAGAAGCTCGTCCAATATGAAGATATCCGTGTTCGCGATCGGTCGACCGATCACGATGGTTGCCTGTTCGGATTCGATCTTCGAGCACGTCGACCAGATGGTCGTCTCCGTCGGGCCGTACATATTCCACAAGGAGCCGCACCTTTGCAGCAACTGCGTTGCGAGCTTGCGTGAAATCGCTTCGCCCCCGCACAGAATCTTCAACTGCGGGGTGCCTTTCCAGCCCGCTTCCATCAGCATGCGCCAGGTGGCGGGCGTGGCCTGCATCACCGTGGCACCGGAGCTGGCAAGCTTGGAAAGCAACTGATATCCATCAGAAGACACTTCCCGACTGACGATCTCGACCGATGCGCCAACGATCAGAGGCAGATAGATTTCGAGCCCCGCAATGTCAAACGAGAGGGTCGTCACCGAGAGGAGTCGATCAGCTTCGATCATGCCCGGCGCCTGCCTCATCGAGGTCATGAAGTTGACCACCGCGCCATGAGGAATCTGAACTCCCTTGGGCTTTCCAGTCGAGCCTGAGGTGTAGATCACATACGCAAGGTTCTCCGCGTTGCCTCTGTCGACCGGATTGTCGGTGTCTTCTTTTGCAATTTCATTCCAATCGGCGTCTAGAACTACCACTTTGGCGCGGTTGTCAGGAATGCTATCGACGAGGTGGCGCTGCGTGAGCAACACAGCCACCTCGGAATCCTGCACCATGAAGGCAATGCGTTCAGCCGGAAATGCCGGATCGAGCGGCACGTATGCCCCGCCCGCCTTGAGGATTCCCAGCAAACCCACGACCATCTCGAGCGAGCGGTCAACGAAGATACCAACCAGCACATCCGGACCCACTCCTAGCTTCACCAGGTGGTGTGCCAATTGATTGGCCCGTCTGTTCAGCTCACGATAGGTTAGCTGCTCGTCCCCAAACACTACTCCGGTCGCGTTGGGAGTCCGCTCCGCCTGCGCTTCGAAGAGATGGTGCAGCTGTGAATCTCTGGGGTAGTCCGTTCGCGTGTTATTCCATTCCGTGAGTAGCTGATGGGACTCTGCCGGGCTGAGCAGCGGCAATTCCGAAAGACGCTGGTCGGGAGTGCTGACGATTCCCTCAAGCACTGTGTGGAAGTGATGAGCCATCCGGCGAATCGTCCCGGCGTCAAAAATGTCGCTGTTGTAAATAAAGCCGGCGAAGATCCCGTTTGGCCTGTCGTAAACCTGGAGCTGCAGGTCCACCTTCGCGGTACCGCTGTCTACTTCGCAATTGACAATCTCCCAACCAGGTTGAGCAAGCGATGTCGAAGCGGTAAGGGAAAACAGCACCTGAAAAAGAGGGTTCCGGCTTAGATCGCGTTCCGACTGGAGCTCGCCAACCAAGCGGTCCACCGGCATATTCTGATACTCGCAGTCGCGGTTCGAGAGGTCCCTGATGCGCCACAGCAATTCCCGGAAAGTGCCTTCCCTCTCCGTCTCCGCGCGAATGAGGACGGTGTGGGCAAAAAGGCCGATCAGATCCTCCGTCACAGCTTCGCGGCCGGGGACAATCGAACCCACCACCATGTCGCGCTGGCCTGTGTAACGGGAGAGCAGCGTCTGGAAGGCGGCGAGCAGTGTCACGAACAGAGATACTCCCTCCAGGTCGCTAAGCTCCTTCAGCGAGACGCTCAGACTCTGCGACAGCTGCACCGATTCACGCCCACCGCGGAATCCCTGTACCGGCGGCCGGGGTCGATCCGTCGGCAAATCCAGAACTGGGATGTCAACCAGCCGCTCCCGCCAATAGGAGATATGCTGCTGCAGAACATCGCCCTCTAACCAGCCTCTTTGCCAATGCGCATAATCCCCATACTGGATTCGCAAATCGGGGAGAGGGGACGGCTCGCCAGCCGAGTAGGCTTCGTACAGTGTGGCGAGTTCGCGGGCAAGAATATTCAATGACCCTTCGTCGGCAATGATCGTATGCAGCGTCACGATCAGGATGTGATTCTGCGCGGATCGTCGCAACAGGCGGGCGCGGATCGGGGGGCGCTTCGCTAAATCGAATGGCTGTCGTACTTCCCCGGTCGCGATGGCCAAGATGGAAGCTTCTTGCTTGTCGCTGGGCTCGCCGCTCAGGTCTGTGACCGACAGCTCGAAGTCGCAGTGCTCTGCGATAACCTGCGCCGGGCTCCCGTCTTCCACCGCAAAAGTTGTGCGGAGCGCCTCGTGACGGCGAATGATTTCCTGAAAGCTTTGCTCCAGTATCTCGCGCTTGAGCGAACCCATTCGCTCGAGAATCAGGACTTCGTTGTAAAGCGGGACCTCAGAGACCAGTTGTCCATGCAGCCAAACCTGCTGCTGTGCGGTCGACAGCGGTACGGGCCTTCCGGTTGGCCGCGGAACGAAGGGGAACTCGGAAAATCCCTGCGAAACAGCCTCGCCCTCAACGTTTGTAAGCAAGAGCTCCCCTGACTCGGAATTTGAAGCACCTAGTGGTCTCGTCTTATGGTTATTCATCGGAGCAGGGTCCCATGTGAATTGCGGTGATATACGGCTTTCGTTGGGGAAGTGACGACAAGACGGGAGCAAATCAGATTGGCTATGGTAATGAAGCACCAAGAACCGCATCGGGTTTGCCTGACCAGGACGGCGCATCCATGGGCCTGCGGGTAATTTGCTGGCCAGCCTCGCCCAGAAACGAAAGGATCGGATTCGAGATCCCATCGACATTCGCTTCGTGAAGCATCGATTGGTGACCCGCACCGATGGTGTGCAATTCCATGCTTCCATCTACGAGATCGGTCCAGCCGCGAGAAAATGTCCAGTACTTCCCCTTGGGCCAGTCTGAGGACTGGAAGAACAGCACTCGACCCTGATAGGGTCGCGGCCTGTAGCGCATCGCCGGCGGATGCACCACGCTGCCCATTTCGCCAAGCTCATCCTCTGGCAGTCGGCCACCATTTTGATAACTGTTGTTCCACACCTGCTGATTCCGCTTGAACCGCAGGTGGTCAAATCGATCCTGAAGGTAACGCCGAAACTCGGTGCGTTTCAGCTTGGCTAGTTTGCCGAGATGGAACTTGAGCTTCTGATAAAGATAGGAGGTGTGGCCGTCCGGGGAGTAATCGAAATACTTGGCTGGGTTTTGCGAATCCAACATGACGATGAGAGGCACGGATTCTCCCGCCGCCACCAACTGTCGAGCCATTTCATAAGCCAATACACCGTTTACGCACAGGCCGCCCAGATAGTAGGGACCATTCGGTCGAACCGTGCGCATCACCTGGATGAAGCTCGCCGCAATGTCCTCAAACGTGTATGCATTAGGTAATTTCGCGACAGCGGAGCTCGGCAACTGCAATCCGAAAGAGGGCCGCTCCGGACCGAGTCGTCGCGAAATGGGCAGGAACAAAGGACCACCTCGTACCCAGAAGAAGGGTGGCAGCCAACCGTTTGGCTGGAGCGGCAGAACGCCCTGCAGGTCTCTATTCGTGTTCTCCCGGCGGATGAGCCCGGCCATTTCTGCTATCGTGGGCGCCTCAAACACGTCCCTGAGCCCCAGCTTTTTGCCGAAAGTCCTCTGAATACGGGCAAGCAATCTGGTTGAGGCCAGCGAGTGGCCACCAATGCTGAAGAAGTTGTCGGTGACGCTGATCGCATCCAGATTCAAAATGCTTTTCCACATGGTCAGCAGCTGCTCCTCTACCGCGTCATGAGGAGCCGTGAAGGTAGACTGCCGTACAGACTCCGTCTGGTTAAAGGTCGGCAGTCCCCGCCGATCCACTTTCCCGCTAGGCAACAGTGGCCACCGCTCGATGCATTGGTAGCCGGAAGGCACCATGTGCTCGGGCAGTCGACCTCGCAAGTAGCTGCGCAATTCCTCCGCCGACGGCGCCTGTCCGTTTTGCGCCGTGATGTATGCTGCCAACTGCTGCTGGTCGGGCGTAAGCACCACCACGGCTTCGCGCACCGCCGGATGAGCCCTCAACGCCACCTCGATCTCGCCCAACTCCAGGCGCATCCCCCGCAGCTTCACCTGGCCGTCCACGCGCCCCAGATATTCGATCTCGCCCGGAGCGTGGAATCGTCCCAGATCGCCGGTGCGGTAGAGGCGCGCTGAACGCTCAGGCGCAATCGGATTCTCAACAAAGCGCTCTGCCGTCAAGTCGCGACGCCGCCAAAAACCCCGGGCCAGATTGTCTCCACCTACATAGATCTCGCCCCGCACTCCGATGGGCGCCGGATTCCTGTTCTCATCCAAAATGTAGACTTGCGTGTTGGCGATGGGATGGCCGATGGAAATCGAGTGGGCGCGCAGATCTTCGTCGGTAATTTGGCGGCAGGTGACATCGGCTGCCACTTCAGTCGAACCATATAGATTGAGCAGCGTAGCCTGGGGAAAGGCCGCGCGGAAGCTCTCGGCCAGCTCGGTGGGCAGAACCTCGCCGCTCGAGGTCCACAGCTTCAGTCGCGGCAACCGCTCACCCAAATTGGGTGCGTGCTCGAGCAGCAGGCGCAAAAGCGAGGGCACGAGAACGATACGCGTCACCTGCTCCCGCGCCAGCGTTCTCAGCAGCTCTTCGGGATCGTTCAGCGTTTCCTGTGGAATGATCACATTGGGCACGCCGGCCAGCAGCGGCCCGAAGATCTCCCAGATCGAATCGACGAAGGCGAGATTGGTTTTTTGGCAGCAGACTTCGCCGGGCTGGAACGGGTAGGTACGCCACATCCAGGCAAAGCGGTTCAGACAGGCGCGATGTGTTCCTTCCACCCCCTTCGGCGTCCCCGTGGAACCTGAGGTGTACAACACGTACGCGGTATCATCCGGCTGACAGGTAAGTGGAACTGAGCTTGCCGCATCACTCTGCCCACCCAGAATCTGGGTCCAACCCGAATCCAACCAGACGGTATGTGCGTTGTGGGCTGGAAGTTTGTCTGCGCACGTGGGCTGAGCGACTACAATCGCCGCCTCGGAATCCTTGAGCATGAAACCGAGTCGCTGCGGCGGGTTCGAGGGGTCGAGGGGCACATAGGATGCGCCTGCTTTCAGAACCCCAAGCAGCCCGGCCACCATGTCGATCGATCGTTCGATGCACAACGCAACAGTAGTTCCCCGCCCTGCCCCCAGGTTCCGCAGGTGCTGCGCCAGCCTATCGCTGCGTTCGTGCAACTGCCAGAAAGTAAGTTGCTGATCTCCTTCCCGAACGGCCACGACATCCGGAGTGCGGTCACATTGCGCGGCAAACTGCTGCGGAATGGTCTCGCCGCGAGGATAGTCGGCGTCGGTATCGTTCCACGTAACCAGCAGCTGGTGTTTCTCCTGCTGGGAAAGCAGAGGCAATTGCGAGACGCGCAGGTCGGGATTGCTGGCCGCACCCGACAACAGGTTCATCCAGTGGCCTGCCATGCGAACGATGGTGGCGAGATCGAACAGGTCCGTGCTGTAGTGAATTCGCGGCAGGATGTCATCCCGACGCTCATCCAGTTCCAGATGAAGGTCGTACTTTGAGACGCCGGTATCGACATCCAGTTGGGTCACCTGCCATGCCGGATTGACTTCCAGAAGCGGTGGCGCCAGTGAAAACAGCGCTTGAAATAAGGGATTGTGCGAAGAATCTCGCGTAGTTCGCAATTCTCTAACGATGCGCTCGAAGGGCACGTTGTCGTGCTCCAGAGCGTGCAGAGCCAGGTTCCGGACTCGCTTCACTAAATCCCGGAAGCTTGGGTCACCCGAAAGATCCAAGCGTAGGACCACTGTGTTCACGAAATAGCCCAACAGCGGCTGGGTTTCCGCAAGTTTGCGTCCCACCGTGAGGCTACCGATCGGGATTGTCTCCTCACCAGAGTACCGGGATAAAAGAGCCGCGAATCCCGCCAGGAGTACCTGAAACAAAGTGACTCCTTGGGACCGGCTGAGTGCCATCAGGGAGCTGCTTAATCCGGAGCTCATCTCGAAGGGATACGTGGCCCCACGAAACGTCTGGGGGCCGACGCGGCGGCGGTCCGCGGGCAAATACGATTCAGGCAGCGATCCTGCAAGTTGCTGCTTCCAGTAGCTGAGGTCGTCGGCCAGAGTCTCTTCCGTCACGTTGCGGCGTTGCCAGCATGCATAGTCTGCGTACTGTATGGGCAGTTCCGGTAACGGCGAGGGCCTTCCCGCGGCAAACGACTCATAGAGCGTTGACAGTTCCGGCAGAAGCACCCGATAGATAGCAGCGCCGTCGAAAATAATGTGGCTTAGGGTGAGGTAGAGCCGATGCTCTTCGTCTCTGAGCCGGATGAGTCTGATTCGGAAAAGCGGCGGCTCGGTCAGGTCGATTGGTTGTCTTGCGTCCTCGGTGGCAACGCGTAAAGCTTCCAACTCGCGCTTCTCGTCGGGAAGGCCCCGCAAGTCCAGAACCGGCAGTGACACCCTGAGGCTTGGGTGCACTTTCTGCATTGGCATACCATCGACGATCTCGATGGACGTCCGCCACGCTTCGTGCCGCCGTAAAACTTCGTTGAAACTCTTCTCCAGTGCGGCAACGTCGAGCGAGCCCCGGTAGTGGATTGTTACCGGCTCATTGTACAAAGGCAGATTGCCGGCCAGTTGCGCGTGTAACCAGATCTGCTCTTGTTCGTACGAAAGAGGTATGGATTCGTCCGGTGTGCGGCGGGTAATTTCGAGCTGGCCGCACACGGACTTCTCCACCCGGCTGGATCTACGATCGGAAAGCTGAGCGGTCTGGGTCATGTATTTTGTGAAAGTGGTCGATCCGGTCTGAAACTAGGCGGCTCCATACCCCTTCAGAACCGCGGGAATAGTCCTGGCCAAGATCTCCAGGTCAAGCCAGAAGGACCATTTGTCGATGTATTGCATATCAAGCTCCATCCACCTTTCGAACGGAAGGGAGCTCCTGCCTGAGACTTGCCAAAGACAGGTAATTCCGGGGCGCACACTGAATCGGCGCCGGTGCCAATCCTCGCTGAACCCTTCATAGTCCCGTACCGGAAGCGGCCGCGGCCCCACCAGGCTCATATCCCCTTTGACTACGTTGATCAATTGTGGCAGCTCATCGAGACTCGTCTTTCGCAGGAACTTCCCAATGGGGGTGATGCGCGGGTCCTGCTTGATTTTGAACACCGGGCCACTGACCTCGTTAAGATGTTCGAGTTCTTTCATTTTCTTTTCTGCATCGACAACCATGGTTCGAAACTTGTAAATATTGAACTTTCTCTTGTTCTGACCAACTCGCCCCTGTTTGAAGAGAACAGGACCCGGAGAGGTGATCTTGATCAACAGCGCGACGATGAGCAGGACCGGGCTCAAAGCGATCAGCGCCACCAAAGCGAGCGAAAAATCCAGCGCTCGTTTCATAGCCAGCGGCCAACCCTCGTAAATTCCGGCGTGGTGCGTAATCCACAAGTCGCCTTCCATCTCTTCCGCACGCGCATGCGCCCGCTTCAGATCGAAGATGCTGGAAATGACCCGGAATACGATGCCCTGCTCCTCGCATGCGGCAGCAATCCGGGAAGCGCTGTCGTGAAATGACCGAATCGGCAAGGCAATCACGACCTCGTCCACCACGTTGTGGCGGAAGAATTGGGGTAGATCGTCCAAGCCGCAAACCAGAGAGTGGCCATTCGAGCGAAGTCGATCGAGTCCGGCCCATTCCTGATCGGCAAAGCCGATGATCCGGTAGCCGAACTCGGGCCGGGATTGGATCTTTTCGGCAAACTGCACCGCTCGCGCATTACTCCCGACGATGAGCAGGTGACGAAGGTTTCGTCCGTGCCGCCGGCTCTGCGCCAGCAACCCTCGCAGTGTGAGCCTGCTGCAAACCAGGAGCAGCGTGCTTAAGCCCCAGAACACCGCGAGGTAAAGATGAGAGGCCATGCGGATGTGGAAGAGCAAGGACGCTCCCCACAACAACAGGGTCCCAAGCGACGTTGCCTTTACAACGGCGGCGACTTCGGCCAGCCGGCCAGAAAGGCGGTGCGATTCATACAGACCGAAGGCTGAGAACAGGGCGTACCAGAGAAGCATCAGGGCCAACAGAATGAAGAGGTTTCCCACCTTCACCCGCATGGAGAAAAACTCGGCCAGCGAGACGGTTTTGTCCACCCCCCACACCGGCACTGCGGCCAGTGCCAAGGTGAACACCATAACTGCCAGGTCGAAGGTTTTAAGCGCGCCTAGGAGAATCCTGCGTCGAATGGTCATCATAGAGGTTGCTCACTCATGGACGAGTAGGTTGAACGAACACTCGCGGCCGGGGGGTAGTTTCAGAAGAATCTGCATTGCAGATCTGAAATTGGCCGCAGGAGGAGAGGCTTTTCGAATCAAACAGCTTTTAGAGCAATTTGTAGATTTTTTCGGGGATGGGAAACGTTCGCTGGTTTAACACGGCTCCCAAAACCGGGATGTTGGCAGCCTGGAATTGTTGCATTGCCTGCCGGGCACTCTCGCGTCGCGAAGAGTTGGCCTTCAGGACGAGCACGACACCATCGCACGAGCTGCCCAGAATGATGCCGTGATCACTAGAATTGAGAGAGGGCACATCCATCAAGACATAATCGAATGCCCTGCCGAGTTCGGCGAGACGTAGACGCATGCGGTCCGACGTCAGCAACTGCGACTGCGTATCCTCGGCCATTGCTCCGCAACTTAACAGCCAAAGATTCCGGCGCAGCTGGCGGGCGTACTTGGCGATGGGGGCGTGTCCGCGCAGAGCATCCGCCAGGCCAGGATGGTTCTCCATTACGAACTGCTCATGCAAAGCTGGGGATCGGAAATTACAGTCCACCACACAGACCGAGCGATCGACTAGCGAAGCGAGAATGTCCCCAACATGGGCACACATCCAGGTGTTGCCGCTACCCGATTCCGTACAGATGAACGCCACACGGTGCGGGCCTTCCGTGCCGCCCAAAACGAACAACCGCTGGACCAGCCTGGTGATTTCTTCTTTCGCAACTCGCTCCATCTGCAGCAGTGGAGCTGAAGCAGATACTTCTGGCAGGACTTCCTGACGCGGAGCGCTAACACCACGCGGCTCCGAATCAAGCAGAAGATTCGTTTTGCCCATCTGATTCAACAATTCGTAATTGCGACTCATGGCTGGCTCGGGAACCCTTTCTTTACCAACGCCTGGTTTCTTTCATTCGGATCATTTCCGAAGTGCGATGCATCAAGGTACCGTCCTTCCTGCTTGGCTCAGGTCAGGCAGTGGACCAGGGTCAGATGACCCTCCGGCCGATCGAAGGAGGAGCTACGGAACTCAGCACATCGGAGCCCGACTCGTCGCGGTCCCGGCCGTGCCCGTTGCGGGATCCGCTTTCATGCATATGATAACTCTCCAAACCGCCGGGCACAGCGGCTAAAACGGAAATGTTGAGTTCAGATGCCACTTCCTTTGGTGTCCGGAACGAGGGGTCCATGTACTCCTTCATCGCTACTACACCGACAGTGGCTAGAAAGCCGAACGCAATACCGAGAACTAGCGTTGACCAGGGAGAATTTGATGGCGTACTGGGTACGACCGGTTGCTCTACAACCGCCACGTTGACGATGCGAGTCGTATCGAGCGCCTCCGTCATCCGCGCCTGTTCCCGCTTGCGCACATACAACAGGTAGCTTTCCTCGTCCGTTTTCAAGTTGCGAAGAAGATTCTGCTCAATGATTCCCTTTTGGTCCAGGTCGCGGGCCTTGGTCTCATAATTCGCTACGATGGCTTGCGTTGCCGCTGCCCTGGCCTGAAGCCCACTGTACTCGGCTTTGGCCTTAGCCAACTCCTCATTGATCCACATGAAGGTCGGGTTTCTGTCCGTAGTTTCTTCCTTAAGTGGCTTGCTTTCCTCGGCGGAGATGGACTCTCGCGTGTCAGCAATTTGCTTGTCTACTTCCTGCACCAGCGGGTAAGTAGGCTGGTACTTTGTCAGCAACTCAGTGCGCTTGAGTTCCAGACCCATCAAAGTGTTCTTAAGACCTTGCAAGACCTGGGCGTCGTCGGATTGCCGCATCGCGGTCGTAAGGCGCTCGGGCGTCGTCCCGGCCTGTTTTTGCAGGGTTGTGATTCGCTCTTCGGTCTCGGCGATCGCAGCCCTCGTCTGCTGCAAGCTCGAACTGAACTCATTCAGTTTTTGCAGAGTAATGTCCCGGCTTAACTGGGGAGCGACGCCGCCTTGCTGTTCCGAAAACTGCTTGAGCGCGCCTTCAGCATCAGACAGATTTTGTTTGTAGTGCTCCGTCTCCTGCTCGAAAAACTCGACTTGTCCCGGGGGCGTGTGGACGGCCACATGCCTCTGAATGTATGCCTCTCCCAGGGCCCGCAGGACATGGGCTGCCACTTGAGGATCCGGTGAGGTGTAGCTGACCTCGATCAGGTTGCTCTTCTTCCCCGGTTCTATTTGAATGTCTTTCGCCAGGGCCTCGGTAGCCTGGTCGAGTTTCCTGGCCGGGTCGATAGCTCCGAAAATTCGTTCCCGCAGTCGCTTGCGCTGATCCAGTCCGCAAGACGTCACGACTTGTCGCAGTACATCGTTGCTTCGCAATAGTCCAACTTCGGAGTTGATTTCTTCTTCCGTCACTTCCCCTGGCAACACGGCCGTGTTCGCTTCGGGGCTGACGATCGGGTCCATGCGTTCGCGTTCCACCAGAAACTTGGTTGTAGCACGATACTGTGAAGCCGTCAGAAACGTTGCCAGAACTGCTCCGGCCGTGATTCCGAAGAAACAGAGCGCAGCGATCCGTTGATGACGGAAGCCGATGGCCAGCAGGTCCCGCAATGTGAATCCAGCGCCGGACCCGTCGCCGGCTGTTATCAAATCGTGCTCACTCATGATCCAGACCTCCGCAGGGGCATCGATCCGTTCTCAACTTTCTCGCTCGTCCGCGTGTTCTCACGCCACATTGTTTGCTTGTTTTACCTGGGGCTGATTATCGCTTCCCGTACCTGTCCTGAAACGTTCGCCTGCAGATGCGAATCGCATGACGTGAGGATCGCCTTTCCAAGTGCGGTATGCCGCGAGCAATTTTATTGGGGCAAAGCAGTAGACAAACACGACGAACGAGTCCCAACTTCGAAGCACGCGATATAGAAGCTGGTCATAGACCCGTTCCAACAGGGTTGGCTTGGGCAGATGGCTTCCTTCAGAAGCGTGGGACGTTGCCCCATCGACATCCTGCTGCCGCCAGAGGTTCTTGTATCTTTCAATCTTGTTCCGCAGCTTCGCCGGAAGGACCTCGGATCGTTTCCGGGACGCTACAATGGTCTCACCTCTTACCATAGTGTTGTGCGATCCCTCCATAACAGCGGACCGGTCCGCATTCTGCAAAGAAGTCATGCTGGGATGGAATGGAATTCCCAGGAACGTACAAATTTTCGTCAGCTCTTCAGCGGGAGTCCGGGTGAGGTCCTGATATTGCAGTTCGTGAACCTGCGCTCCGCGCTGCAAGAGACGGTCTCGTTCTATTTGCAGCCGGTAGGAACCCAGCAAGACTCTGAGTGCCAGGCCTCTTTGCTTAAAACGCGGGTTGTCTTTGCTGGCCTGGATGATACTGCGGCATACATCTGCAGGATCCCTCCGAATCATCACAAACCTGGCATTGGGGAACAGATCAGCGAGTGGAACCAGGGAGTCGTACTGGTTGGGGGATTTGCAGCCCCAGATCGAGGCATTCTTTTGCTGCGCATATTGCTTGTAAGCGATCTCGGTGGCCGTCCTGACATCCGAAACATCCGGCGGTATTCTGCTGGTATCGATTTGATGACGTTCTACAGATCCGTTCCAGAAATTCCATCTCTCCAGCCACTGCGACTTGCTTCTCCGCGTCAGGAAAAGCGGCCATAGCGATGGCAGATCACCCTCATACAGCAGGGCGATCTGCGGATGCTGGTTAAGCAAGGCATACAGCAATGAGGTCCCAGAGCGCGGAACGCCCACCACAAACAAGGGCCCGTCTGACATTTGCGGAATGTTTTCTTCTGCTGAATTTGTCGACATCATTTTGTCTTCGTTCTCACTCAAGAAGGATTGAAAGTTTTCCGACGAAACTGACTATTTCCGGATGCTCTCATTGGAAGAAAGGTGCTTATCTGCGGCCTGCAGATCAGAGAGTCGGCGCAATAGCGCTTACGCTGGGTGATGGCAAGAATGGCCTGATTTTGGAAAACCGATTCTTGGGGACAAACAACATGTCGCCGGGATGCAGGTATGGATCCTCGGTCAACTGCCCTTTCGCCTCCATCTTCTTCACGTTGATTATCTGGGCAAAAGTCCACCCATCGCTCGTTCGGCGATACAGTCTCACTTCGGAGTGTTTTGCAGCGTCGGTAAATCCGCCCGCGATCGCAACAGCCTCGGTCAAAGTCATGTCGCCACGGAGCTCATACTTGCCGGGACGGCCGATCTGGCCATCGGCGATGAAGTATGGTTTCTGAAAGTCCTTGAGCGCGATCGAGATCACAGGACCGTTCAGGATCTTGCTGTAAGCCTGGCGAAGCGTATCGGTAAGTTCAGGTACGGTTTGACCTTGAACGTGGACATCACCGATGCCATGCAGAGTCACGAACCCATCGGGCTGGACCGATACTCCGGCCTGGTTGAACTCCGGGCTCAACTCGAAGGTGATGTCGAAGGAATCGCCCGGCTCTATTTTGTAGCGCCGGACGCGCGACTGAAACTCCGTCCCGTTGGCCGGATTGGATGACGAAGAAGCTTCAGCAGCCCCAGTCTTCTCGGTCCGGGGGGCGGCTTGCGCGGCTCCGGTGCCGGTTGCAGCCGTTACCAGAAATGCAACCAAACCCGCCAGAATCCAGTGCGTCCTCATCGTTTTCATCACATCCTCATTGCGCAAGCAGCGACTCGCGAAAGCGTTCCGGTCGCGCTCTAGTTTCGCTTCCAATCCTTCAATTGCAGAGCCAAATATTGCATGTAGATTTTGGCCTCTTCGGGAGTCAGGGTTTCGTGTGGAGTGTTTGCCGGAATGTACGGCTTTTCGAACTCTGCCGCGAAATCCCGGTTAGCGACCGCATGCACCGAGTTCCCGCCCGGAGCAGGCGCTTCGGTTACGTGCTGATAGATGTCCAAATCCCTGCTGACCTCTTCTACCACCGCTGGATCGATGACCGGCTGACGCAGTGCGCACCCCAGCGAGAGAGCGTTGAAGCAGTAATTGTTGATGTTCCGCGGAATTCCTTCCGCCAGTCGCGCGATGGCCAGCAATGCCTCGGCAGAAAACGGCGACGGACCGGAGTGTCCGGCAACGCGCAGACGATATTCGATGTACTTGCGCGTTTCCTCGACGGAAAGCGGCGTCAGCCGCCCCAGCACTGAAACCCGCTGCCGAAATTGCATGAGCCGCTGGCCGGCCAGCTTGTCGGCCAGTTCGGGCTGACCCGAGAGAATAATTTGCAGCAGTTTGGCCCGCGGCGTCTCGAAGTCCGAAAGCAAGCGGACCGTCTCCATCACCGATGCATCCAGGTTCTGGGCTTCATCAATAACCACGATGAAACCTCGCTTTGCCCGGGCCTCCTGCAGCAAGAGCTTGTTGAACTCTTCGTGCGTACGCACGAAATCACCATCACGGTTCTCTCCCCCAACCTCCGCCAGCAGCAAGCGCATGAATTCGCGGGAATTGCACTGCGTCTGGAACAAAAACGCCGTGCGCGCGCTGGTCCGGAACTTTTCCAGCAGTTGGAAGAGCAGCGTCGTCTTCCCCATCCCCGGCTTGGCAATTAACGCCATGAAGCCACGCCCAGCCTCAATTCCGTAGTACAGAGAGGCCAGCGCTTCACGATGCTGCGGACTCAAATACAAGAACCGCGGATCCGGTGTGGCTCCGAATGGCTGTTCGCGTAACCCGTAGAACTCTAAAAACATTTAACGTCCTCGTGCTTTCCTGGAAGCAACCGAACCGAAGGAGCAGCGCGGAGCCCTGCTCAGCTGTTAGGCGCAAGATTGTGCTGGCGGATCTTATAGAGCAATCCGCGGTAACTGATCCTCAGCAAGCGTGCCGCCTGCTTCCGGTTCCAGCCGGTACGTTTCAGCGCGCCGAGAATGGCTGTCATTTCCACCTGGGCTCGCACGCTGCGTAACGAAGGAATAGGTGCATCATCCCCCTCGTCGGTCGCCAAAGCGGTTTCAGCGCCGGCGAGCGCCTGTTGTTGTGCTGGATCCATTTTAGACTCTTCAGGAATTCCGCCTGAAAGACGGTTCATAAACACCTCTGCCTTAGCGACTCCGCCCAAGTGCCCTCACCCACTGGCCCCAACGGAGAAAACAGTTTGAAACTCAGAGCGGTTCGACCTCGTAGCCTTCAATGCGGATGGAAAGTGAACGCTCGATTGGCGCCACAGAGATAACCAGGTTCCGGCTGCCGTTGTGCGCCACCAGGATGCCTTCTACGCCGTCCAGTGAGCCGCCGCGCACCCGCACCCTCTGACCAACTTTCAGAAACACATGCTCCGTGAAGGGCGTGTTGCTCCCGACCAACGCCTGCACGGCATCAATTTGTTCGGTCGGAATCGGCGTCCCCTGGCCTTGTTTTCCAACCATCTGCACCACGCCGTGGGTCTTCAACACTCGGACTCGCTCTTCCGCCGACGGAGCGATGCGCACGAAAGCGTAACCTGCAAACAGGGGAGATTCGACCATTTTGCGGCGATCGCTCCAGCGGTGCATCTGGCTCACCACGGGATAGAAGACTTCGATTCCTTGACCTTGCAATTGCCGCTCGACTACTTTTTCGTGCCGCGAGCGCGTCTGGATGGCATACCAGTTCAGCCCCGCTTGGGCGTCTGCCGGCCTTATCTCTGCACCGGGCTGAATCGTGATGCTGGTGGTACTCATAGCTCCGCCCTCTGAGTCACAACTGCGACTCCCGGAAAATCCTGATTCGGCAGATAGTTTTGCCGTGGTTCGTGCCGTCCCGGCGGCGTTCATTGCCAGGATCTCTCAAACTCTTTTCATCGGGGGGGAGTACTTACTTAGTAAAGCCGATCAAGGTGGTGCAGAGACGAAAAGTGAACCTAGACTAGCGACCATCGCAATTTTTTGCAAGTGGTAGAAAGACTTGCTAACTAAAGTCTCTATTCGCTTGGAAACCCGCACCGGTCGGGCCATTCGACCGCCCAAAGTCGACTATCCAGGAGGCACGGTCGGGCGTTCCCGGCCTTGTTCCCGGCGTCCCCCCCATCGACGACTTCAAAACTCTTGATCCTTATCACCGTACCCTTCGGAGTCGCTATCGGGTCTACTCTGTAGAAGCCGGCCATCCACACTCCAGGTCCTAAACCTTCCAGATGGACAGAAACTCAGCATTCACAGCTCCGCCCTGTAAGTCACATTCGTGACTTCTGGAAGCCCTGGATCGGGCAAACAGTTCTCCCTCTGTTCGCCCGGCTCATTTCAGAGCCGAGTTCGCGCCTTCGTTAAATAATGGGGAGAAGACCCGCTAAACAAAACCGATCAGGACTGTGAGAAACCGTTAGCAAATGTGGTTTCACCGTATCAACGGTCGCAAAATCGTGCAAGTGGTAGAAAGTCTCGCTAACTAATAGCTCTCAGCGGCGAAAATCCGTGCGCATGGCGGGCATTGGAGGGATTGCCGCAAGGGCGAGGTAGCAGCTCTAAGAGTGCTGACTCGCAAGAACGAGAATGAGGTGTGATGCCCCCTTTGTCACTCATCGTCAGGATCGGTCGAGGGCCTGGTATCGTTGAGAAAATGCTCCGCACCCAACGGAGCATTGATCGTTTGAAACGTCAATGGCGTCTGGTTGAAGTCGAAGCAGTCGGAGAAATCATCGGCCGGAGCGTCCGCATAACCCAGGTTAGGAAGCCCCCAGGTCTCCTCAATGAATTTGAGGACGCTGCCAAAGTCGTGCGTCTGGTGCGAAATATAACGCGCCTTGGCGTAGGGCGAGACCACAATCAGCGGCACGCGAAAACCGTATTCGTAGGAATTGATGACCTTCGGCGCCACGTGATCGTACCAGCCGCCCCAGTCGTCCCATGTGATGAAAATGGCCGTGTTGGCCCAGTACGGGCTGTTGCCGATGGCATTCACGATCGATGCGACCCACGACGGCCCCGAACCGTCGTTGGCTTGCGCGTGGTCCGAAGCCGCCCCATCGGGGATCACCCAGGTCACCTCCGCCAGCTGGTTGTTGGCAATGTCAGTCAACACCTGCGTCTGTGGGATACTCACGTTCTTCCAGTCGCTGCCGGTGCAGGCTAGCTTCCCATTTTGCATTTGCGGCTGGCACATGTGCTGGATGGCATCGGGCGCGGTCCAGATCGAACCCGGCGAGGGAGCGTAATATCGCCAACTGATCCCCTTGGCATCCAGCAGATCGGTCAACGTGGGGTGCTCAAAGCACGGGTAGATGTGCTGGGTTTCGTTTCCCTGAGGGTCAATCAGGAACGTGAAGGTTGTGGGCAACGCGATGCAGCCCGCGACGGAGTTGCGGCCGCTGATGTTCTCCGAAGCGAACAGGTCGCTGGTTGCCGTCGGCGCCGAAGTTCCCGCCAGAATGAACTGATGGGCAGGAAAGCTTGGTCCCTGGTTGGTCTGGAACATGCGATCGCCAAAGGTGTATTGTTCCGCCAGTTGAAAATACGGTTGCACCTCGGTCGGGTCCACGTACATGAATTGCGCGTTGGCGGGCGCGCAGTTTGGATTCTTAACCGGACAGCGGATTGGAACCCTGTCTGCCCCGTCCATCTTCCCGTTGTCGTACATCAGCAGAAACGCCCCGTGCGTGTGGGACAGGTCAAAGATGGTCGCCAGCGAAAACTTTTCCAGGGGAACGGGTTTGCCTTGCGAATTCGTTCCGGACTGGACAATATCCGCGCCTCGTTGCTGGTACAGCACGGGATCCTGGAAGAGATTGTCAGGCGTGCGATTCTCCTGGAAGATTACGACCACATGCTTAATGCTGCCTGGCGGCGGTGGCGTCGAGGTACTCTTACTCGCTCCGGAGCAACCGTTCAAGTTCAGTAACACTCCAGCCGTTACACCCAACGCAAGAAACGGGAAGAGGACACGAAATCGGGTCATCTCAAGACTTCTCCTGGCGGAGTCAGGGTTGCGTTGGTTTGTCGTCTATAGGAGCGAAACCCCGTGGGTCGCGGTTCCACTCGGCATGCTGCGAAGAATTTTCTTTTCCAAGGTGGACGAACGGGTTAAGCCTGCCTCCGGTTGGATGTGATGATACCTGCCTGCGTTGCTCTCTGAAAACTTGCCGGGCCCCACCAATCACAACGGGTGTCTGCGTTGTGATGTTTTCCTCAAGGAGGCTAGGCAATCTGCGCTAGCCTGTGGAACCCCATGGAACTCGATCGCGATGCGCCCCTACCCTCTTAAGTCCCACTCCTACTTGGAGATAGCAGTCTCCCGGGGTAACCTCACGCGGATTACCGACGTGTCGGGTAAGCGCCCCGGAGTGCTATTTACTTAGAGTCGAAATTCTCCTACCATCGATGGCAATCCCGCGTGCTGCACCTTCACTGGTGCAGCCCTTTCGTGGTTGGCACGGCATCCCCCACTGCAGGTGCCAGCTAGCGAGTGGCCACGGTTTCCGTCGATTGGACTTAGGGATAGTGGCAGTCGCTTCACGACAACTATGGCTCATTTAGCCCCGCTTTCGAATCAGGATCGTCTTCGTGTAGTAGCTGCCGACAGCACCGCGATGGGCACTCAGCTGCTCGTCGACGCGCTGGCGCGCGAGCCCCAGTTCGACATGATCGAATCGGCTTCGAGCGCTCCCGCTGTGCTCCAGTTGCTCAAGCGGGAAAAAGCACAGGTTGCGATCGTCAGCGCCGGACTGGGCAAGAACCACAATGGCGGCTACGATCTGGTGCGCGAGATCCGCTCCCACGCGCCGGAGACGCGGGTGATCATGCTGCTCGACATTTCGGAGCGCGCCTCGGTCATCGAGGCCTTCCGCGCCGGCGCACATGGTGTGTTCTGCCGCACCGAGCCCTTCCGCCTTCTGGCTAAGTGCATCGCGTGCGTGCACGAGGGACAGGTTTGGGCCAGCAGCAGCGAGTTGCACTTCCTGCTCGAGGCCCTGGCGCAGCCGGCCTTGCGCAGGCTGAGCGACTCACCGCTCTCGGCGCGCGAGACCGACGTGGTCCGCTGCGTCTCCGAGGGCCTTACCAACCGCGAGATTGCGCAGCGCCTCAAGCTCACCGAACACACGGTCAAGAACTATCTGTTCCGCATCTTCGACAAGCTGGGCGTCTCCAGCCGCGTGGAAGTCGTGCTCTATGCGTTAGGAAACGGAGATTCGCGGATCCCGCACGTGCCTAACAGCCGAAGGGCGCAGACGGAAGCCTCGAACCGCAAGTCGGCGCGGCCAGTTCCGCTTCCGGTCCGCAAAACTGCGACGTAGGGTTCCGGTCAGATCTCCGAAACTCAAATCATCAACTTGGATTTATGCGGGATGAAGGTCCTTCGGTTCGGGCCGCGGACGCGGACTCGCTCCGCTATTGCGGCAGCCGGAAGCTGAGCGCGACAGTGGTATGCACGCCGACAGCTCTTCCGTTCACCGTGCGCGGCTGGAACCGCCACTGTTTGACGGCGTCGGTCGCGGCCTGAGCCAATTGCGGCGGTCCACTTGTCACCCGCAAACCCTCGATGGAGCCGTCCGTAGCGATGCGCAAGTCGAGCAGAACTCGGCCTTGAATGTGCTGCTGCAGGGCCGCGTCGGGATAGTCCGGTTCCACGCGGTGCACCAGGTTTGTTTCCGCTTCCGCAGCCGGCACTTCCACCGTCTCAATTCTTTCCGGCTCCAGCGAAGCTGCCGGCTTCACCCCCACTGCCCGGTTGGCAGCAGCGGTCGTCACTGGATTTTGATTGGGCAACATGCGGAACACTTCTTTGCCGTCCTGGTAGATCAGCAAGCCCCCGGGGGGAACCGAGGCTTCCGTTTGCGATGACCGCGCTGGCCGCGAGGCATCACCGCGCGCCGTTTTTTCGGACGCGCCACCGCTGGACACATTGCGGGCGGAAGGACTATCAGAACTATCAGTCATGCCGGGCGTACTGTTCGATGACCGGTCGGCAGCGGTGTCAACGACGGGAGCGGAGGGTGCCGCCTGCGCCGAAACCGCTGCCGGGCGCGGCGAATGCAGCCCGACTCTCCTCACGCCGACGTGACGCGTGATCAGCACTCCCAGCATCACCGCGCTGAACAAAACCGCCGCTCCCATCACCCAAGTAGCAATGTCGAAGCCACGCGTTACGATTTTCGAACCTTCTGGACGGGCAGGCGCGGGTCGCGATCGCTCAGGCTGGGAAGCTAGTGGAGGCAGGGCCGTGGGCTTGACCGGCTTCTCCCGTTCCGGCTTCTCTCGTTCCTGATTTCTGAGCCTTTCCAGTCCCGGCGAGTCTACCGGCAGCACGGCCGGCGCCGGCGGCTGCGGCGCGTGCGCGGCCCGCTCCAGGTTGATCACGGCGCGGCGACTCAGCGCCTCCAGGGTGCGCTCATCGCGCTCGCCAAAAGCGGCCGGCCGCGAAGACAACACCTCGAAGATTCCCACCACTTCGTTTCCGTGCAGCAGCGGCATAGCGGCCACGGAGCGCGCGCCCAACCGTTGCAAGGCCTGCACTTCGGGACGCCGATCGGCCAATACATCGCCGCACAGTTGCGCCGCGCGAGTCTGCACACACAGTCCGGACAGTCCGTTGATGGCGCTCAGCCGGGCGCCAAGTTCAGGCGTGGTCGAGCCGCTGGTCGCAGTGCATACCATCTCACCGTCGCGCAGCACGGCCAGGGCCGCGCCGGTAGCTCCAGTGGCCAGGCACGCCTGCTCGACAATTTCGTTGAGCACGATCTGCAATGCCAGGTCTGCGGAAAGCGCTTCCGAGAGACCCCCGCCTCCCGCGGCCGAAAAGCGCGCGGCAAGATCGGAGAAATCGCTCTCCGGAGCAGGTTCAGGCAAGATGCGCAGCGCGTCAGTCGTCGCGCCCACGAATCTTGCCGCCTCCGGATCGGTAATGGGATGCCGAGCCATAGCAGGCTGTGCAAAAGCGGGGGTAAAGTATGCCGTAGCGGAGTTTCGCGCCAATTCGACGCCTTGTCAATGCGACTTTCAGGCCCCTCCAACCCACCCCCGAGTGCTAAGGCCAAAAGGGAATGCAGCCTGAGCAGACAGGCTGCTATGGTATGGCAACCAGAAATCGAACTGTCATGAATGTCGTGTTCTTTCAATCTGCCGCCGGTTTTCGCGACTGGATGGAGCATGAGGGCGAAACCCGCAGCGAACTTTGGGTCGGGTTCTACAAGAAGGCATCGGGCAAGCCCAGCATCAGCTATCCCGAGGCGGTGGACGAAGCGCTTTGCTTCGGGTGGATCGACGGCCTGCGCAAGACCGTCACGCCCGATGCCTACACTATCCGGTTCACGCCGCGAAAACCGAAGAGCCAATGGAGCTCCATCAATATCAAGCGTGTGCAAGAGCTTTCGCGCACGAGCCGCATGCGCCCGGCGGGCCTGAAGGCATTTGAGGGCGCAACCAGCCAATCGCGCAAATACTCCTACGAGCAGCGCGACCGGGCTCGGTTCGGCGCGCCTCAGGAGAAACGATTTCGCGCTAGCCGCAAGGCCTGGGAGTTCTTCCAATCGCAGCCGCCATGGTATCGGCGTACGGCTACATTCTGGGTCATCAGTGCGAAGAAACCAGAGACCCGGGAGCGGCGGCTGGCTGCCTTGATCGCCGATTCCGCGCGCTGTAAACCTATCAAACCACTGGCCCGTCCGGCCCCGCTCCGAACGCATAAGACACCTCGGGACGGCGCTAGCGAAGGAAAGTCTTAGGGTATTTCGTCTCTCGCCAAACTGGTCCCAAGCTGCTAAAATTTTCGGATAGTTGGGGCCAGTGAGTCTAATGTTCCCAAAGCACTTTTCCGGTAAGTCCCCTTCGAGCCACCCCCAAATACCGTCTCGGACATGAAACTGTTTTAGGATATCCATTCCAAGGGAGTCGCACATGCGGATAGCTGTCGTAGGCTCGGGATACGTGGGTCTGGTGGCAGGAGCTTGTTTTGCCGACCTCGGACATGACGTCATTCTGGTCGACAATGACCAGCGCAAGCTGACGGCGCTCAGAAACGGCCAGGTACCCATCCACGAGAATTTTCTGCCGGAGCTGCTCAGCCGGCACCGCGGGCATCGCCTCACTTTTTCTGACGATCTGCAGGAAGCTGTGCGGCAGAGCTCCGTGATCTTCGTCGCGGTCGGCACGCCACCAACCGAAAGCGGCGAGGCCGATCTGTCTTATGTCGAGTCGGTAGCGCGCGAGATCTCGGGCGGCATCAATGGATACAAGGTCATCGTCGAGAAGAGCACGGTTCCCGTATACACCAGCGAGTGGGTGCGCAAGATCATCCTGCGCAGCGGCACCGATCCCGAAATGTTCGACGTGGCCTCGAATCCCGAATTTCTGCGCGAAGGCACCGCCGTCACGGACTTTCTATTCCCCGACCGCATCGTCGTCGGCTGCGACACAGAACGCTCGGCCGAGATGCTGCGCGAGATCTACGCGCCCCTGACCAGCGGCAGCTACTATGAGCGCCCGGACGCCATTCCGCAGCCCGACCGGGCTTCCATTCCGGCGCCGATTATCATCACCAGCACCAAGAGCGCGGAGCTGATCAAGCACGCCTCCAACGCCTTCCTCGCCATGAAGATTTCCTTCATCAATGCTGTGGCCTCGGTCTGCGAATCCGTCGGTGCGAACGTGAATCAGGTCGTGCACGGCGTGGGCACCGATTCGCGCATCGGGCCGCGCTTTCTGAATCCCGGCATCGGATACGGCGGATCCTGTTTCCCCAAGGACGTCATGGCATTTCGCGCGGTCGCGCGGGAGTGCGGCTATGAATTCCGCCTGCTCGATGAAGTGATGAAGATCAACGAAGATCAGCGCCAGCGCTTCCTCCGGAAGATCCGCAGCGCCTTGTGGACGCTTCGTGGCAAGCACCTCGGCGTGCTCGGCCTAGCCTTCAAGGGCGGCACCGACGACATTCGCGAATCGCCCGCGCTCTTCCTGGTGCAGGCGCTGCTGCAGGAAGGCAGCAAGATTACGGCATACGATCCGGCCGCGATGGAGCGCACGCAGGAGGTTATGGCCTCGGGTATCACCTACGCCAGCTCGCCCTACGAAGCTGCCCACAACGCGGACGCATTGCTGATTCTGACCGAGTGGGAAGAGTTCGCCAACCTCGACCTCGATCGGCTGCGGAAGGAACTGCGCTATCCCATCGTCATCGATGGCCGCAACCTGTATGATCCGGATGTGATGGCAGTGCAGGGCTTCACCTATTACAGCGTGGGCCGGGCCGCCTGCCATCCAGACGGTGCGCCCGCCGCCCTGCTGAAAAATGGTGCGAGGAACGGCAATAAAGCCTGAGTAGCGCCGGCGTCTCGCCGGCTGTCGCGAGAGCGTCGCGCTCTCGCTGCGGCGGCAAGATTCCGCCGCGACTGCCGCCACGACGGCGGCGCTACGATGCCCAACACAGACAACAAACGCGCGGTAGTGACTGGGGGCGCGGGATTTCTGGGATCGCATCTGTGCGACGCGCTCCTGGGCGAAGGCTGGAGTGTGGTCGCGGTCGACAACCTGCTCACCGGCCGGCGCGCCAACCTTGCGCATCTAAAAAATGACGCGCGCTTCGACTTCGTCGAAAAAGACATCTGCGATCCCTTCGACCCAGGACCAGTTGACTATGTCTTTCATTTCGCCAGCCCGGCCAGCCCTGTCGACTACCACACGCACGGAATCCCTACGCTGAAGGTCGGCTCGCTGGGAACGTTCAATGCGCTCGAGGTTGCGCGCAAGTACGGCGCCAAGTACCTGGTGTCGTCGACGTCTGAATGCTACGGCGACCCGCTCGAGCATCCTCAGAAAGAAACCTACTGGGGACACGTCAACCCCATCGGCCCGCGCTCGGTTTATGACGAAGCCAAGCGCTTCACCGAGGCGGTCACCGTGGCCTACCGCCGCTATCACAAGGTGGACACGCGCATCGTGCGCATCTTCAACACCTACGGCACCCGCATGCAGCTTAACGACGGCCGCGTGGTGCCGAATTTCATGAAGCAGGCGCTGCTCGGCGAAAACCTCACGGTCTATGGCGACGGCGGCCAGACCCGCAGCTTCTGCTACGTGAGCGATGAGATCGACGGATTCCTGCGGCTGGCGAAGTCCGACGAGCACCTGCCGGTGAACATCGGCAACCCGGATGAGTTCACCATTCTCGAGTGTGCCCAGCGTGTGCTGAAGGTGACGGGATCGAAGAGCACCATTCGCTACGAGCCGCTGCCCCAGGACGATCCCAAGCAGCGCCGCCCCGACATCACCAAGGCCCGGCAGTTGCTGAGGTGGGAACCGAAGATTGATCTCGAAACCGGACTGCGCCTGTCGCTGGATTACTTCAAGAAGGCGGTTGCAGAAGAAGCGGCAGGTCGGATTCTCTCGACGTAGCGCGAAGCATAAGCCGCCGTGGAAGAGCGGCGCTTCAGCGCCGCGTTACAGGGCAAGAGGAATTCGTGGCTTTAGCCATGGTGGAGCGCAGGGCCTGAAGGCCTAATGTTCCCAGAAGACGACGCGGCCATGAAGGGCCGCTCTTCCACGCCAGTGGACGGATCTCACCTGTTTTGACAGGTGTTTCGCACTATGGCCCGATGTTGCCTGCCTAACGAGACTTCCGGTTGTGATCTAGCTTGTGGGGCTGGTGGTAGTGGCGACGAAGTCGGTGAGTTTCTTGACGTTCTCGCGCTCTTCCTTGGTCTTCAGCTCGAAGGCGACGCCCATCCCGTAGCCGGGATGCGAAGCCTGCACCGAGCCGCGCAGGCGCAACTTCATTTCGTAGGTCCGCACCAGAATCTCGACGGATGAACCCGAGGGAAACGGCAAGGAAACTTCCAGATAGCATCCCCCGGCGCTCAGATCGGTCAGGCAGCAATGATTGGGGACGTTGCTTCCGGTGCGATAAACTTCGGCGCCCAGGCGGCAGGAGTAGCGAGCCTGGCTGCGGCGATTGTCGGCATCGGCGAGCGCTGCAGCGTGCGCGTTGGACAGAGCCTGCATGTCGGTTTCTGCGGCCGCGTGCTGCGTTTTCCCGTGGGTTTGCTCTGTCACCGAGACTGCAGGCATCGGCAGAGGCAGCTCCATCTCCACCGTTACCTGTTCCCCGCCCAGCTCGGGCAGACTGACATCGGGGATCTGCTCGGGCTGCGAATCTCCCGGCAAATTCGTGCTCAGGAAATCGCTCAGCAATTTGCGAGAGGCCTTGGGCACATCTACGAAATGCACGCCGGCGCGCCCATTCCAGTCCTGCCAGATCACCTGCCCCGACAAGCGAATATTGGCTGCCTGCCCCGGTAGCCGGAATTGAAAATAGACCTTGCAGGTGGGCGGGAATTTCTTTCCGAAGCGCACAGCCATGCCGTCCTGCGCCAGATCAACCAGGGTGGCCTTCTCCTGCTCGACGTTGGCGTATTCAACCGTGGCGTGGGCGTGCACGGTGGTACGAGCGCTCCTGCGCTTCTCTTTCCGCATCACCGCCCGGGCGGCGCGCAGGCTGCTCAGGGCGCGCTCGTAGGCGACGGGCTTGTAGAGGGCGAAATTGACGCCCAGCGAGAACAGCTCGCGAATGCTCTCCTGGCTAGAGACGATCACCACCGCCAGGGTCCCGTCGTTGAGGCGCGACAGGCGGGTCTCGCTCAGCAAAGCCAATACTTCGTGGTTCGATTCGCCGTCGACGATGACGACATCAAAGCGGTCTTGCGCCAGGCGGATCGCTGCCCGGGCAAATTCCGTGCAGGTCTCGACCCGGATATGCAGTTCTTCGAGAACCCGGCGCAATACCTGGGCCTCATCGCCGTCAACACATACCAACAGGGCCGATAGAGTCATACTTGTGCCCCATCCTAGAGTTCCCGCCGTTCTGCCGACAAGTTACCAGGGTCATGATCAACCTCAGGTAAGACCCCTAAGTGATTTGATTTCACTAATGACCCTGGTACCCAATGGAGATGACAAAAGGCCAGTCCTCAGGCATTGCACTGTCGTGCTTTGCTTTACTTTCAACCCCTTCCTACGATGAGTGATGACGCGATCCACGGTCGCGCTACAGCTGTGTTTACTGGTAGGCGAGCGCAAGCGCACGGACCGTCCTCCCCGTACAGAGCAGTCGGAACGCAATTTGGGGAAGCGGGCTCGGCACTGCAGCCGCTGTCACCACGAAAGAAACTTTATGATTTCGCGTAAAAGCCGGGGATTTTCGCTTCTGGAATTGATGATCGTGGTGTTCATCGGCTTCACGATTACGGCGATCAGCGTGATCGCGCTGATGCCACTGTTTAACCGGGCGCACATTGACTCGGCCTACGACACGACGCTGGCCGCGATGCGCAACGCCCGCCACCTGGCCATCACCCAGAGCCACCAGTACTACGTGATTTTCACCCCCGCCATCGCCACCACACCGATCACGCCTCCTCAGATTCAGATCATGTATCAGCCGCCGGCGCCAGCGGTCGGTGCCGCACTGCCGCCCGTGCAGCAAGTAATGACGTATTCGCTGCCTATCGATATTAACTATGCAGTAATGGGCGGCACGCCAGTGACCTCGCCCGACAGCTTTGGCACGGGGCTGGTGCCAATCGACTTTGGACAGGGACTGGGAGCGGGAAGTTTGAACTACGTGAGCTTCATGCCGGATGGCTCCTCCCAGGACAACCTGGGCAACTACAACAGCGGCATCATCTACATGACGCGCACGGGCGACACGGTTTACAGTACGCGCGCCATCACGGTATGGGGCGCAACCGGCCGTATTCGCGGTTGGCGCCTGTATCAGACGGGGTGGGTACAACAATGATTCAGCACAGGACGGCAAGAGCGGGCGTGCGAGAAGCGGATAGCGGATTCTCGCTGCTTGAAGTGATGATCGCCATCGTGGTGATGTCGGTCGCGTTGCTGGCGCTGATCGCCTCATTTGCCGCGGCGGTGTCGGCTACGCAATCGGCTCAGGAAGACCTGATCGCGCGGCAAAAGGCGCTGGAAGCCATGGAAAGCATCTACACCGCGCGCAACAGCCAGCAGATTCCGTTCGCCTCCGTAGCGAACACAACCAATGGCGGCATCTTCCTCCCCGGGGCGCTGCCACTTTTGTGCGCCGGGCCCGATGGCCTGGTCGGCACCGCGGACGACGTACCCTGCACCACCGCGGCGGGAGCGGTCTGCCCCGATGGCGGCGCCGAGTGCATGGTACTGCCTGGGCCGGACGGCATCCTGGGCACCGCTGATGACGTGACCATGAGCCTGGGCAATTTCACGCGCACCATCACGCTGAGCCCGGTGCAATACCCACCCGGTGCAGGCGCGTCGTTGGCCGGCACCACGAATCCGAACATGATGGCGATCGCGATCACGGTGACCTATACGAAAGCCGGATTGCCCGCGCGATCTTACACGGCGAACGGCTTGATCACGAGTTACCACTGATGGGAACCGGCAGAGACCAGACGAGGACTTCCATTATGCAAACGCGAAAAGCGCAACGCGGGTTCAGCTTGCTCGAACTGCTGGTCGCCTCGGCCATCGGGCTGGTGGTGATGGCCGCCATGACCAGCCTGTTCAAGACCGGCATGGACGCGGTATTTACCGTGTCGCAGCGCGCCGAGACCCAGCAGAATATGCGCGCCGCCATCGAACTGATGACCAAGGATATCAGCCTGGCGGGAGGCGGCCTGCCTTCCGGCGGACTGCAGCTGGTCAGCGGGGGCGCGGTGTCGAACATCGCCTGCAACCAGGCCGGCACCTGCTACGTGCCCGGCGGAACCTATCCTGCGAGCGCGTCGGGTGCGCCCAATTTCATGTATCCGATCGAGCCCGGCTTCGGCAACGGGGTGCAAGCCAACGCGCCGATCACGGCGGCCCCGGGCCTGGCCAATAGCAGCTTCACCACGGCCTATTGCGATTACAACTTCCCGCTGACGAATTTCTCGTTTACGTCGAACTTTCCAGGTACGCCTTCTTTCAGTGTAAACACTATTGCTGCTCCGATCGCTGGCCTGCCGACCAACATTCTGGCGCCGGGCGGATTGCAGGTGGGCGACCTTCTGCTGTTCACGGTGAGCGCTCCAGGGAACACCAAGGCGGGGGGGAATAATGCCAATGCTGGCACGAGCCTGGTGCAGACCGCTACGGCGGTGGGTGAAATCACTGGACTTCCGAACAACGCCACGATTTTCTTCTCCCCGGGCGACGCCCTCAATTTCAACCAGTCCGGCGGTGCCATCACCAACAATCTGGCGACCGTCGCCGCAGCCATCAACGTGGTTGGTGCCCAGCCCCCGAGCGTTTGCCGGCTTGAGGTCGTGAGCTACTTCCTTCAGGTTCCGGTGGCCGGCGGCGGACTGGTGCAGACGCCCCGCCTCATGCGCCAGGTCAACGGGCTGAATGCGGTGCCTGTGGCCGACAACATCATCAATTTGCAAGTCACCTACGACGTGATCAACTCGGCGACCGGAGCGGTAGACGCCAACCAGCAGAATCCCATCGCCGCGGGCGATTCCCCCGCGCTCATCCAGAAGGTCAACATCTGGATCATGGGACAAAGCCTGACCACGAAAGGCAATAAAGCCCAGAGCATGTACCTGGCGACGTCCGTCAGCACGCGAGACATGAGCTTCTGCAACTCTTACAGTTCGAACACCCAAGCGTGCCAATGAGCACGGAGTTTTTGGAGGGGAGAATCATGGGAACGAGCCACCGAGATTCACGAGGTTTCACGCTGATTGCAGCGTTGCTGCTGACGGTCCTGTTGTCAGGACTAGCAGTGGGACTGCTGTTCATGGTCAGCAACGAAGCCCGCATGGGCGGCAACGATCTGGAAGGCAATCTGGCCTATTACGCCGCTGAGGCGGGCATCGAGAACCTGACCTCGGAGATTTCTCAGCTGTACCAGACTTCGCAGACCCCCAACTCCGCCTCCATCAACGCCCTGTGGCAGAACTCGAACAACTACGTGACGGCGGTTCCCGGCGCCAATATCAACAACATCACCTACACTCCGCTGATCACCTGGCCGCCTACCCAGACGAACGGAAACCCGTGTCCCAACGCCCCCGATCCGTGCGGCTCGTGGGACATCGTGGGATCGGGGCCGGACCAGGGCATGGTCGCGAGCTTGATTCCGTTCACCATCCAGGTCACGGCTGTGCGCCAGGCCGGAGCCGGACAGAGCGGAACCAATTCGACCCTGGCCGCGTCGGGCGCGGCGGTGAATTTGACGCGCACAGTCGAAGTGGCGCTGTTGCCGGCATTTGAGTTCGGTGTCTTCTGCGACGGCGATTGCGACTACTTCGCCGGGCCTAACTTCAACTTTGGCGGACGGGTTCATACCAATCGGAACCTGTTCCTGGCTTCGGGCTCCGCTCTGACCTTCACCGACAAGATCGCGGCGGTCGGCCAAGTCGTAATGGATCGGCTCGAAAACGGCCACGCGACGGCCGCCGGCTACGGAGGCCAGGTCTTCGTACCCAGCGCTGCCGGAGCTTGCCCGCCGGCGCCCTTAGCCGGACCGGTTGCGCCGAGCTGCAATCAGCTCACCATCGCGAGCTGGACCGGCGGCTTTCCTCCGACCGGCCTTGCCAACACCACGACCTGGCCGCCCGAATCGAAGACGACCTTCGCTGGATTCGTTGAGAACGGGCTGACAGGAGCTAAGAAACTGCAGCTCCCGTTTGTGACGTCCACCCCGGTGGGCGCCATTGAAATCATCCGCAGACCGCAGGCGGGCGATAGCCAACTGTTGAGTAACTCTCGCCTGTACACGAAAGCGGAAATCCGCATCCTGCTGGCCGACAACATCAATGACTTGCATCCGGAGCGTGGCGCGGGAGCAATCGACGCCAACGACGTGCAGATCGGTCCGGCCGCGCAGGGCGGCGCTGCGGTAGCCTTTCCGCTCACCTACACCGGCTCGACCATGTACTACGGCATGGCCCAGGGTGGCACCGGCAGCTGGACCGCAGCTCCTCCCACCGGTTGCGCCGCCAATCCCACGTGGCCTCTGCTGGGCCAGGTTACCCAAGTGACGCCTTGTACGGGGACGTGGCTGCGCGTCGAATACCTCAACAACGCGGGCGTCTGGGTTGGCGTCACGCAACAATGGCTGGGCTACGGCTTCGGTCGCGCCAACAACTACCCACCCACCGCTCCGAATGGTGCTGCCGGCATCCCAGCGTGCGCTCCCGGTGCTACGCCAGCGGCCCAGTGTTACAACCCGATCCCGGCGATTCTGCTCCTGCAGCAACTCCAGGCAGGTAAGACGATTGCGCAGGCCACCGGTGCGGGAACTTCCACCAACTGGCTACCCATCAACTTTTATGATTCCCGCGAGGGCGAACCGCGGGACTCGCGGCAAGGCGCCTTTTCTCCGAACGCCTGCAGTCCTGTCGGCGTAATCAACACCGTCGAACTCGACGTGGGCAATCTATGGCTCTGGCTGCAGGGAAAAGCTCCCTATGCCGCGGGCAGCGGGAAGCTGGTCAATGCGACCAACCAGAACGGATACATACTTTATTTCTCCGATCGCCGGGGCATGCAACCGGACCCGACGATTACCGCCAACGGGTTGTACAACCGCATCACCGGCATGTCCCTCCTGGAGGACACGATCAACACGGGATCGCCAGTTGGCGTGCCCGACGGCGCCATGGAGCCGATCACCTACTACAACGGGCCTCTTCCTCAGAACCCGGTGTACTCGCCAGAGGACGTGAACGGGGACGGCTTCCTCGACAACTGGGGCCAAAAATACCTGGGCGCCGGCTTCGGAATTCCGCTTGCGGCCATGAATCAGCCCTATTACATATTTGGCGCGACCAACGGCATCGCGAACTGCGCCACAACCGGGCTGTGGAACATGGTAACCGGACCGCGCCACTCCCTTCGTCTCGTCGATGGGAGCATGGACGGCGCAGGCACCAGCTATCTGCCGCATCCTATCGCCCCAGCGACGACCGGCAACGGCTTCACAGTCGCTTCCGAAGAGCCCGTTTACATATACGGAGACTACAACTCGGGCCCCGCGGATCCGTTCTGGCCCAGCGAAAATGTCACCACGACGCCCCACTCCGCGGCCGCGATCATCGCCGACTCGGTGACGCTGCTGTCCAATCCGCCGTCTGGCGCCACCCTGCCCACGGCGAACGTGGGCTGGACCGACCTTGAGAGCTTTTCATTTCCGTCAGTGGCCGGAAGCCGCCCAGGAAACACGAGCTACTATCGTGTGGCGATCGCGGCCGGCAAGAGCATTCCATTCCCGCAGCCTGCGTGGGGCGGGCAAGACTTCGGCACTGACGGCGGAATGCACAACTTCCTGCGCTATCTTGAGGACCGATCTGACGGCGCGCACACTGGAAAAGCTGTCGTGAACTACGCCGGATCAATGATCAGCATGTACTACTCGCAGTACAACACCGGCGTATTTAAGTGCTGCAACGCCGTGTACAGTCCTCCGGACAAGCGTAACTACTTCTTCGACACGCAGTTCCTCAACCCAGCCAACCTGCCTCCTGGCACGCCCATGTTCCAGGACACGGTCAGCCTGAGCTATCACCAGAGCTTCACACCACAGTAAAGGCGAGCGCGCAATTTGAAGCCCCGGTCCAAGCGGATCGGGGCTTCGGTTTTTGCGCGACCACAGGGCTTGCGGGGGCTGTGGGGATTCGTGCTGCACGCCGAGGGTAACCTGCGCGGGCCGTCGGTTCACGCCTTCGAAAACTTCATTTACGGGGCTCCTCCCATGGCTCCGCTGCTCTTTCCCAATCTCATGGTGTTGGGAATCATCGCCCTTTGGCAACTGCGCACCAACTCGACTTAGTGCGCCAGGACTGGAGGACGGTCCTGGGTCGAGTCTGGCAAACGATCCTCTGACCGCTTGGCCGGGACGCTGATTCTGCGGGAGCACGTTTCCTTCGGGTACGGGCTTCATCTACACTGACGTACTCAATTTTCCCCGGGAGGGATTCCGTTGCCTGCCATTCGCGCCATTTTCTGGGATGTGGGCGGTGTGTTGTTGACCAATGCCTGGGACCGCACGGAGCGCACGGCCGCGCTCCAGCATTTTTGCCTCGATCAGGAGGAGTTCCACGATCGCCACGAGATGCTGGTGTCGTCGTTCGAACGGGGCAAGATCACGCTGGACGAGTATCTGGACCGCACGGTGTTCTACCGCAGCCGGTCCTTCACGCGGGATGCCTTTCGCGATTTCATGTTCTCGCTGTCGCAGCCGTTTCCGGAAGTGCTCGCATTCGCTCAAAGTCTGAGCGACTCGGGAAAATATTTCATGGGAACACTGAACAACGAATCGCGTGAGCTGAACAACTACCGGATGGAACGGTTTGGGCTGCGGAAGATTTTCCGGCTGTTTGTGAGTTCCTGCTTTGTAGGGTTCCGAAAACCGGAGCACGACATCTTTCGGCTCGCTCTCGAGACGACGCAGATTCCGGCGGAAGCGTGTTGCTTCATCGACGATCGCTCCCTGAATGTGGAAAGTGCTGCGAAGATGGGAATGCAGGCGATCGAGATGCAATCCCTTGAGCAGTTACGCCGGGCGTTGGAGAAGTTAGAGATCGGCGTGTAGTTTCCGGTCAGGAGTTCTTGCGGGTTCTGACTCCGGCGCTGGCGGGAACATCGGATTCCAGAGTGGTGAGGGTAAGATCGCTCGACCAGCAGTCGGCGGCCAGTTTCCATTCGCCGTTACTTTGCCGCGCGCAGACCCACAGATATTTGCCGCGCTCTTCGCGGCGCTTGCCGGTCGCACCCGGCACCAGGGCCTTGCAGCGTCCTGCTTCGTAGGCCAGATCGCCGACCACATCGACGCGGATCGGCTCCACTTCCACTTCGCCTAAACCAGCATCCAGCGCGGCAAAGAAAAACTCCCGCACCGCAGCCGCTCCGCGCACGGGCGGATAGTTGGAGCGCAACACGAGCGCGTCCGCGACATAAAGATCGAGCAGATCATCGAGGTGCTTGGTGTTGCAGGCCAGCACCCATTCATGGGTGATGCGGCGCACGGCGGCCTCGGCGCGGCTCATGTCGCCGCGCAGGGCGGCGTTCGGCCGAAACTTGTCCGTATCTCTTTCTCTTGCTGGCTCTGCAGCGGACTGGGGCCGGGTCCCTTCCTGCGCGCCGCCGGGAAAGTAGTGATGATGATAGTGGTGATGGTAGTGATGTGTTTCCAGCGCGCCGGGGCGGCCAGGTTCAGGCACGACTTCTGGCTCGAACTCGGCTGAGGGACGCGGCGGAGGGGCGAGCGCCCGCGTGGCGGGACGCGCGGATTCTCCCACAGCGACGCCGCACATGGCGCAGAACTTGTTGCCGGGACGGTTGCGATGTCCGCAAACTGCGCAGACGCTGGAATCACCCGTGAGGTCCTGGGCCAGGTCATCAGCCGCCTGCTCGGCATCGGTTTCCGAGGCTAGACGCTGCGCCGCTTCAACCGCCGCAGCTACCGCTTCCGGACCGGGCTTGGGACGCCGCATCTCCGGCTGCAGCGAGCGAAAAAAATCGTCGACACCAGAGAACGGTGGCTCTTCCGGTCGCGCAGGCGCGGCGGGCGCGGCGGGACGCTGCGAATGTTTCTTATCCTTATCCACAACAGTCACAGACCACTTCGCTCAAAGACCACGAAATCGAGCTTCTTCTTGTGGGGGGCTTCTGGAGTCATTCTAGCCCAGCGATCCGCTCACTGGATGGAAAACTGAATCTTGCCCTCGGTCTCGGTGGGCACGCCATTGCAGGTGGCGGGACGGTATCGCCAGGTGCGGACGGTTTGCAGCACATGACGATCGCCGGCCAGACCGGCACTCTCAAGAATCAGTGGGCTATGCACACGGCCGTCGGTTCCGATGATGAAGCTGACCTTCACCCGCCCGCGGACCACAGGAGTGAGGAGCGGATCAGGTGTAGTCAGGGCCTCGGGAGGCTGAATGTCTTCGCAGGCGCGGCGGGCAATGTGCGGCACGTCGATAAACTGGGAAGAACGTGTCAGGGAACGCGAAATCAGCAGTTCACGCTGCTCCAGCGTCGCCGGCAGTCCGGTTGAAGGAAGGGTGCTGGAGGCGCCCGCAACAACGGGCACCAAGAGAAGCAGAATCGCAGGCCAGTTGCGATTGGGCATGGGCTCCTTTGAGCGCTACCGCTCGGAGTTTGAACCGCAAATCCAGGGCCAAGGGCAAGGGCGTCTATCCTATTGTCCCGCAAGGTGTTACAGGGCCGGACCACGCCGGAGCGACGGCCGGTGTGAAAGCACTTGCAGTCATTGGGGCGGTGGCGGCTCCCAGAGCCTTCTTCCGCCGGAAAGCGGCCAGGGACACGGCATTCCAGCCCTATTGGCCGGGCGCTCGGCGCAAACTCAACAGCGTAATTTCTGGCGGGCAGTTCCAGCGGATCGGGAGGTTCACCGTCCCCAGACCCGCGTTGGTGTAGAGCTTCAGAGGACCGACATCGTAAAGGCCCAAAAAGTACTTCTTGGCCAGATCGGGCAGGTAGAGCGGGGGCAGGAACGGAAAGCGCACCTGGCCGCCATGGGAGTGCCCAGAGAGTTGCAAGTCAACGCTATAGCGCGCGACGTAGTCTGCGTAGTCGGGTTCGTGCGCTAACAGGATGACGGCCTCGCCGCCGGCCACGTCGCGCAGGGTGGAGTCCAGATCGGCCGTCCCGCTCAAAACGTCGTTCACACCTGCAAGCCAGAAGCGCACGCCATCGTGTTCGATGGGAAGCGCTTGATTCGCCAGGACCTGAATACCGGCAGCGCGCAGCGCCGCCGTCACATGGCGTGGGTCGGTGGCGTAGTCGTGATTGCCCAGGACGGCCCAGCGCCCGTGAGGGGCCTCGATCTGCCGCAGAAGGCGAGCGCAAGGCTCGGCGTGGGCGACGGCCTTTTCGTCCGATCCGACGAGCGGCACCGTGACGAAATCGCCGACGAACGCGACCAGGTCGGGACGAAGGCTGTTGACCATCCCGATCGCCGCTTTCAGGGGATGAACGGAGAAACAGGGGTCGTAGTGGAAGTCGCCGAGCAGCGCGATGGTAAAGCCTTCGAGCCGGGCCGGCCAGCGCCGCAGGGCCAACTCGCGGCGCACGATGCGCGGGTGGTTGGGCTCGATTAACGCAGAATCGGCGGCGATGGCGACGACTCCAGCGCCTGCCGCGAGACCGATGAATTTCCGCCTGGTGGTGCGAAGAAGTGGCAATCGTTCTCGGCCTAAGAATGCGGGATATGAGTTACGCCGTCTTTTTCAGGATAACCCGAAGCCGAACCTTCGCGATATACCGACGGTGATGCCATCAGAAACTGAACGTGGCCTGCAGGTCAACGCGGCGGTTGGCCACGCCCTGGGAATAAGGACCGCCGATGAGCGAGTTAGGCCGGGCGAAGAATTGTGAGCCGAGAACTCCGCTGGGGTTGGCGAGATTCACTTTGTTGAACACGTTCCGCGCACTGACTCCAAAAGTCAGGTTGTAGCGACGATCGGAGCTCGGGCCGCTGATCTGAGGACGAGTTCCGAATATCGCGCCCCGGGGACCGCCACGACCGCCGCCCATACCACCACCGCCAGGGCCTCCCTGATTGTTGCCCGATGCGCCGACCTTCGGGCCGAAGGCGAACGTCCGGTTGAGCCGTAGATTCACCGTAAAGTGTGCCGGCCCCGTGGCGTAGTTGATGGGCACAAGGCGCTCCCCTGCGGTGGGTTGTGCGTCGAAGGTCCCGTAAGGCGTGCAATATACGTTCGAAGGTGAAGTCGGAGCGACGACTGTGGGGCAGGTTGCCGTGGAAACGAAGCCGGGCCGGTCGTCAAGTTCGGTGTCGCCGTTCAGATCCACCGGCACGGAAACGTTAAGGGGCCTGCCGGAGCCGGCCACCATAAACGGGCTGAGGCGGAAGGCGTAGGGCATGGCGACGCTGCCGCCGACGAAGAACTGATGCCGAATGGCGTACGTGGTGCGGCCATAATCCTGGCTGAGATTATATGAATTCGACGCAAAGCCTCCGGAGGTGTCTCCGTTGGAGTAGTTCAGCGTGTAATAGCCAAAGAGTTGCAGCCTGGAGCCGGCCCGCCAGTTGGTATTGATAACCACCTGGTTCTGCTTGAAGACTCCTTCCGAGACGTACTCGTAGGTGGCGCCGCCCGCCGGAATGGCGCAGGAGGGGAAGCACGGCGTGCCGGGAAACGGCGCGTTGGCATTGATGGTCGCCAGTTGATCGAAGCCCCGGGAATGCAGATATGTGAGCGACAGAGTCGAGGTCTTGGTCAGTTGCCGTTCTACACTGGCCGCCGCCTGCAACGTTCCCGGCGCCCGGAATCTTGGACTGGTCTGGTAGATGACCGAGGAGCTTTGGGTCGCGCCGCAATTGGAAAAATTTGCGAGCGGCTTGTCCACGCCGGTAAAGCAAGTTGGGTTGTTCACGGTAAATTGCCGCTGCGTAGTTCCGTTCAAACGCTGTGCCAGCAGAATGTTGCTTTGCGAGAAGCGATCGTAGAAAATTCCGGCTCCGCCGCGAATCACAACCTTGGGCGGACCGCTCCTGCCGCCCACTCCCCAGGCAATGCCGAACCGCGGCGCCCAGTCGGCATGATCCTGAATATAGTTTTGCGTCTCGAAGCGCAGGCCGCCGCTGAGCGTAATGTTGGAACGGACGCGCCAGTCGTCCTGCACATAGAGACCGCCGTCAAACGTCAAAACCTGGGCAGTGGGAAGGCCTGCCGTATATCGCAGTTGCGTTGCCAAGCCCGAGGCGGGATTCTGCTCTGCATACTGCAGCGAGATCGGGCAAGGCGGATTGGGATGCGGATTCAGCGGAGTAAGCGATGGACAATCTGCGGGCGTGCCCGTCCCGTTCGGATTGGTCTGCAGCAATGAAAATGTGAAACTGCCGTTGAACCCCGAGGTCGAGAAATTCGCCTCGCGGTTGGCGCGCAAACGCGCTCCGAACTTTATGGTCTGGTTTCCATGAATCACCGAGGTGTAGTTCTGTAGCTCGTAGTGATCCTGATGGTCGTTGCTGATGGTTCCGCTGCCGCCGCCACTGAAGAATCCGGGCACGCTGACCGCGGGATTTGTGTCCACGGGAGTTTGAATGTTCAGTTCGCGCAAATATTGAAAGCGGGTCTCATTGACCACTTTCGCGCCGTAAATCTGGGTATCGCCGATCTGGAACGTGTGCTCGATATTCTTCGAGTCATCGCCCTGCGTTGGGAGGGTAAACTGGCCGATGTCATCGTTGGTTGCCGTATCGCGCCAATATTGATAACGCGCGGTCAGCGTATTGTTCTTGGTGATCGCCCAGTCAAAGCGCGGGCCGATGTTGGTGCGCTGATGGGGATAGGGCACCGATTCGGCAATCGCGACGGGCTGGAAGGTCGTCGGATCAAGAGTCTCGGCTGTGACCGCAGACAGGTCGTTGATGTTGCGGCGCTGAACCTGGAAAAAGAATGACGAGTTCTTGTTGATCGGGCCGCTGACGCTGCCGTTGTATTGCTCGGAATCATACGGCGGTTCGCTTCCGGCAAAGGGATTGGAACTGTTGAAGACCGAGTCGTTGCCGTCGATAGAAAACTCCCCGTGGAACTTGTCGGTGCCCGGCTTGGTGAAGATCTCGATGCGGCCATAGCCCAGCTTGTCGAACTCAGAGGAAAACGGGTTCTGGTTGATGCGGATTTCGCGAATCGAGGACTTGGGCGGAAGCTGCCCGGCGGTGAAACCGTCGATGTACATTTGCCCGCCGTTCGGCCCCGCAGACGGTCCGGCCAGGGCCTGCAGGTCGGACAGAAGCTCATCGGGATCGTCCGGCAGGGCGTCCAGTTCCTTGCCTGAAATGACGACGGCGCCGGCGTTGCTGGCCGGATTGACGTCAATCGTAGGCGCGGTATCCGAGACCTGAACCTTCTGCGTCTCCACCTGGATCGTCAAGGGAACGTTGAGCCGCAACGGCTGGTCGGCGATTACGACGCTGTCATTTTCGTAGAGAGCGAATCCCTGGGCGACAACGGTCATGGAATACGTGCCGGGCGCGAGGGCTTTGAATTCATACATGCCTTGAGAGTCGGCCGTGGCGGTAAGCGGCGACCCAGTTGCCGGGGTCATGACAACGGTCGCCCCGGAGATGGCGGCGCCTGAAGGATCGGTGACTTGTCCCCGGAGCGCAGTACCGCCGGTTTGCGCCAGCAAGGCGCCGGAGCTACACAACACAGAAAGAAATGTGATCGTCCAACTTAGAAAGTTCGTGCGCATAATTCCCAACGTCCAGTAGCCAATGAACAACCTTTTTGGATCAATGAATTGTTTATTTCAGGCGCAGCCCTATGGATTGCCGTTGTCCCCCGAGGGCGCGCCGCCCAGGTTCCACGGGGCCAACATCAATGCCTGGCCGGCACCTGGGGCGGCCTGCAGAACGGATTCAACACCACTGAGAAGTTTGGTCACCACGTCGCCGCCCGGGCCCTCGGTGGTGACGATCATCACCGCATCGCCTTTGTGCAAGTCGCTGAGTCCGACCGCGGGCAAGCGGCTCACCACCCGATTCAAATCAAACCGGCCGGAGCGGGGACCTGCGGGCACGCCGCCTCCGCCTGCCGCCGCGTCACCGGGAGGGGAAGATGCTGGTCGTTCATTGCCTCGCGGACCAGAGGACGAATTCGCGCCCGAACCAGCAGATCCTTCCCCTGACCCGCCTTTGAAGCCCAGGACCAGCCGGGCCGCTTCAGCCGGCAGTTTGCGAAGTTGAGAGTCTGCGCTCACTTTTACTTTCACCGATTTCTTGCTCAGCACATCCTGAACGTCAATGGTGCCGGAGCTTGCATCCACGGAATTGATGATCCCTGCCACGTTGCGAAAGGTGCCGGAAACGACTTCTTCGGCGCTGAGTTCAGAGCCGTCTGCGCTGCGATTACCCAGCGCGTGCACCTGGTCGCCTGCGCGAATGTCAGCGAAGGAACCCGGCTTCGCGTCGACGAAGTTCGCTGACCCTGGAGGATAGCGGAGCATCACCGTGCTCTTTGAGGTGTGCACTGAAACCTCTTTGGCGCCGCCAAAGCTGGGGATCGACAGCATAATGGTGCCTTTGGCCGGATCAACCGTTTTGACCAGCCCGTCAACCCCGCGTTTCTGCCAGTCCTGCAACTCCTCCTTCTGGCGCGCTTCAAGGTCGGCGTGTTTCATCGCTACGACGACGGAAGCGGCCAGCGACTTGGAGTCTGCCGAGGCCACGCCTCCTACCAGGATCCGGTCGCCGACCTGCAAATCCTGCAGTTGAATCGGGGTCGCGTTCTTCAGGTCCTTTTCGCCTGGCTCAAGACGCAGGATGCGGGCGTTGGGCTGGACGGCAACGGCCACCTCGGGGCCGGAATCGGGCGTCAGGGTAATCGTGTTTCCTTGGATTGCCTTGATGGTCCCGAGACTCCTCCGGACCGGAGGATTGCCCGGCGCACTCTGCTGCGGGGCAGGCGCGGGCGCGACCGCTGACGAGAGGCCAGTAGTTGCGCCGATTATGAAAACCAGGACCGAGGCGGTCACAATGAATGTGGAACGCGTATGCATACGCCGCTCTTTTACTGTACATCGCCCCCAAGTAGTCGAAGTACCTGATTTACGAAGTTTTACCTGCTGAAAGCAAGTTCTACAAAAGCCCGCCGGCGCGGCTCTGTTTTGTATAAGGTCGTCATGCGCCCCGCATCCAGAGTGCCAATAGACGCGCCTCTGGCCGTCTTCTACGATTTTTGATGGCAAGTTGTGGAAATTCTGGTGCGGGATGAGTGTGCCTATCTCACGCTATCTTCTCTGCTGGACGATGGTCGTGCTGGTTCCCCTGTCGTTGCTGGGGCAAGCCCCGTCTGCCATCGTTCACGCTGAGGGTGGAGTGTGGATCAATGGCTACGAGGCCAAGGATTCGACCGCGATCTTCAGCGGCGACTTGCTCGAAACCAAGCCCGGGTTCTCGGCCAACCTCAGCCTGGAAGGCTCCGCGGTTCTGGTTCAGGCGGAATCGGTGGCGAAATTTCAGGGGGACTTTCTGGCTTTGGACCACGGCGCAGTTGCCGTCGAAACATCCCGGAGTTTCAAGGTGAAGGTGAACTGTCTTACGGTTGTGCCGGTGGCGAATCAATGGACGCAGTACGACGTGACCGACGTGAACGGAACTGTGCAGGTGGCCGCGCGCAAGAGCGACGTCAACGTCGAACACGAGGGAGCCCATAAGCCCACCGAAAATGCCGAAGCGACTCGCGGTGGCACGGTGCATGAGGGCGAACAGAAAAGCTACCGGGAATCCGAAGTGTGCGGAGCGCCGGCACAGCCGACGAACCCCGGCCAGGGACTGAATCCCAAGTGGATCGGAGTTGGCGCAGCGGTCGGCGGCGGCATTCTCCTCTGCGTCCTGCTGTGTGGGGGGAGCAGCAGCAAGAGCCCGATCAGTCCGGACAAGCCCTGATCGTCCTCCCGCTACAGAATTCTTTCATGCGTGTATCCCGCGGACAGCAATGCTGACAGAAGTTCGGCAATGTGATCGGGACCACGCGTTTCCATGGTGATGTCAATGGCGGTGTCGCCGAGGTTGACGCCGTGATAGGCGCGATCGTAGGCAGTTTCGACGATGTTCGCGCGGTGCTCGGCGAGGATTCCGGTGAGCCGGTGCAGGGCGCCAGGATAGTCCGGCAGGTGAACGCGGAGACGGACGAGACGTCCGTCTTTGACCAGGCCGCGCTCGATGATGCGGGCAAGCAAGGTCACATCGATGTTTCCGCCGCAGACCAGGATCGCCACCCGCTGGCCTGCCAGCGGCAATTTGCGGTTCAGGACGGCCGCCAGCGCGGCGGCGCCGGCGCCTTCGGCCAGCGTTTTTTCGCGCTCCAGCAGCAGAAGAATCGCGTTCGCGATTTCTTCCTCCTCCACTGTTACAATTTCGTCCACATACTTCTGAACCAGGGGCAAGGTTCGCTCGCCCGCGCGGCGCACGGCGATGCCGTCAGCGATTGTGGTGGCCGATCGCAGCGCGACCGGCTTGCCCGCCGCTACGGCAGCTTTCATGGACGGGATGCGGGCCGGCTGCACTCCAAAGATCTTTACGGCGGGATTTGTCTCCTTCGCCGCGCAGGCGATACCGCCGATGAGCCCGCCCCCGCCGATGGGAACAACGATGGCCTCAATATCAGGCTGCTGCTCCAAGATTTCCAGTCCCAGAGTTCCCTGCCCTGCAATGACCGCGTCGTCATCGAAGGCGTGGATGAGCGTAAGGTGATCCTGACGGCCGCGTTCGACAGCTTTCTCATAGGCCTCATCGTAATTGGCGCCTTCAAGAACGACTTCCGCGCCATACGCGCGAGTGGAGGAAACCTTGGTGAGCGGCGTGGGCAGCGGCATGAAGATGCGCGCGCGAATCCCGTGACGGCCGGCATGGTAGGCAACGCCCTGGGCGTGGTTGCCGGCAGAGGCGGCGATCACGCCGCGCTCGCGCTCCTCCCGACTGAGCGTGAGCAGCTTGTTCAGCGCTCCGCGTTCCTTGAAAGCACCCGTACGCTGCTGGTTGTCGAGCTTGAGGAAGATGGAATTGCCGGTGAGGCTGGAAAAGGTCTCAGAGTGCGTGCAGGGAGAGACGCGAATGTCCGCCCGGATTCTGGCCAAAGCGGCTTGAATGTCGGAACGATTCACCATGATGCTAGCGCAGCCATCTTACATGGACGGCGAAGAGTGGTGGGCATGGCACGCAATCGGGAATTGCGATGCGAGTCATGCAAATTCGAGATGCAAGGAAGGCGTGCTGATCGGAAGGAATCGGTGGTGCCGTCCGCTATAATCTGGCTCAACGAAACAAGCTCATAGCCAACAAGCATGGATTTTGATCAGCTCATCACGTTTCTGGAGGTCGCCAAGCAGGGCAGCTTCTCGCGCGCCGGGGAGAAAGTCTTTCGTTCGCAATCGGCGGTCAGCGCGCAGATCCGGCAACTCGAGCAGGAGTACGGCGACCGCCTGCTCGACCGCTCGGGCAAGACGGTCAAGCTGACGCCCGCGGGACAGGTGTTTTACGAGTACGCACAGCGGCTGCGGAGCCTGCGCGACGAATCGCTCACTGCCGTGGCCGACCACAGCGGCACTCCCCGCGGCACTCTGCGCGTCGGTGCGAACGAGGCAACCTGCCTTTATGTTCTGCCCGAGGTGTTCGGCGAATATTGCCGGCGCTATCCGCCGGTACAGATCAGCATTTACCGGAATTTCAGTTACAAAATCGTGGAGAAGCTCGAAAACGGGGCTGTCGACGTGGGAATTCTCACGCTTCCGATCCAGTCGCCGAGCCTGAAGATCCAGTCGATTTTCCGCGACAAGCTGGTGCTGATGGTGAGCCCCAAGAATCCGCTGGCCAAGCACAAAGTCGTGGCGGTGAGCGACATCGTGAAGTACCCGCTGCTGTTCCCCAAGACCGGGCACACGCGGCGACTGCTGGATAAGCTGTTCCGGCCCTACCAGGCCGAGTTACAGGTGCGGATGGAACTGCCCAGCATTGGCATGATCAAGAGTTTTGTGGCGGCGGATCTGGGGGTGTCGCTGATCAGCGCGTCGTTTGCCCGCGACGAAGTCGAGGCTGGTCGCGTGAAGCTTATTGAGCTGCAAGACGCGGAACTATACCGGGAGCTGGCGCTGGCCTATCGTCGGGACCGGACGCTCTCGGTGGCAGCGACCGCATTCGTCTCCATGCTGCGGCACATGGCCGTGTCTCTGAAAAAAAACGGAAGCGTAGAGTAGGTCGGTCAGCCAGCCCTCAGTCACCTTCGGCCCTGCGGGAAGTGGCTTCCGGCGCGGGTTCGATCATGTGCAGGCCGCACTCTTTCTTGGCGAATCCCGGCCAGCGTCCAGCGCGCGGATCTTCTCCCGCTCTGACCGCGCGCGTGCAATGCGTGCAGCCGATGCTGGGATAATCCATGTCGTGCAGCTGGTTGTAGGGCACGTCGTGATCGTGGATGTAGCGCCACACCTGCTTCGAGTTCCAATCCACAATCGGGTTGACCTTCACCAGGCCGAATTTTGCGTCCCACTCCACCCGGTGCGCTCCGGCGCGATGGGAGGTCTGATCGCGCCGGATGCTGGTAACCCACGCGTCCAACGTCTTGAGCTTGAGGCGGAGCGGTTCGACTTTGCGCAGATTGCAGCAGCGGTCGGGATCGCGAGTCCACAGCGCCTCACCGTGCATGCGTTCCTGTTCCTCCGGCGAGAGCGCGGACATGACTTTCTCAATGGTGATGCCGTATTTCTCCTCGATGCGATCCATCAGGCTGTAGGTTTCGGGGAAAAGGAATTCGGTGTCGATAGTGAACAGGCGAAAGTTTTTATGCACGCGCGAGGCGATGTCGATCATCACCATGCCCTCGGCGCCGAATGCGGAAGAGATCGCGATGCGGTTGCCGAAGGTCTCGAACCCCCACGCCAGAACCCGGTGCGGACTCCAGGTTTCAGCAGCGCTCTGGACCTCGGCGACGGCGATCCGACCGGCAAGCTGAGGGGTGAGCGGGGCCTGGAGTTCACTTTGGCTTGCGAACCCGCTTATGATCTGCTCTTTCAATTTTCGGGCTCCTGGCTTGATCCCAATCCCCCAACCGGGGAGCGAAAATCCGTCAACAGTGCTAGGGCGTCGGCGCCGGCGGGCACCGTGAAATCCTGCGCGACGACGACCGGGTCGGCGAATCGCACGACTTCGCCCACCACCAATAAGGTCGGTGCGGGCAACTGCGGTGCGCAGTGCAACTCGGCGATCGTGGCACGATGCGTTTGCTGGTGCGACGTTGTGGCGCGCGAGATGATGGCGCAGGGAATCTCGCCCGACAGGCCAGCGGATTTCAGCTTCGCAGCAAGCTCGGCGTAGTTGTGGCCGGGCATGTAGATGACCAGCGTGGCGCCGCCGCCGGCGAGCTTCGCCCAGTTGGCAGCCTCGCTGCCTTCCGCCTGCTGCGCGGTGATAAATACCAGAGCTGAAGACGCTCGGCGATGCGTCAGGGGAATCTGAGCTGCGGCTGCGGCCCCTAAGGCTGAAGTGACGCCGGGAACGATTTCGTACGGGATATTGGCTTGGCGCAGCGCTTCAATTTCTTCCCCAGCGCGTCCAAAGATCAGCGGGTCACCGCTCTTCAGGCGCACGACATTCATTCCGGAGTCGGCAAGAGCGGTCATGAGGAAATTGATTTCTTCCTGGCGGATCTTCTTGGTGCCGGCCCGCTTGCCGACGTTGTGGAGTTGCGCAGTTGGAGGAATGATCGCGAGGATCTCCGGAGAAACCAGATCGTCGTGCAGAACGGCATCGGCGGTGCGCAGAATCCGCAATGCCTTCAGCGTAAGCAACTCGGGATCGCCCGGCCCGGCGCCAACCAGATAAACTTTGCCCTTCATGCTCGGTCTCCTTGTGCGGCGAGAACCGGTGCGGCAAGCTCGGGGGTGACGAGTTCGGGAACAGCAAGCTCAGGGGTCTGAGCGAGAGCTGCTTCCACCGCTTGCCGGCTGGCCAGCGAATGCAGCAGGTCTAGCTTGCGTTCCTTGTCGAGATTGCTGGCGAGAATCAGACGGCGAGTCTCGCCCAGTTCCGCAACCCAGGTGGCGTATCCCGGGCCAAACTGCTTCTCGAGCTGCTGACGGATCTTCTGGGCCAAAGATGGACTTTGTCCGGAGGTCGAAACCGCGATCTGCAGATCGCCCCGGCGCACCACGGCGGGATAGAAGAAGTCGCAGAGATCGGGGACATCAACTACGTTGCACAGCACGCTCCGCTTCTGAGCTTCTTCATAAATTTGCTCATTCAGGCTGCGGGAAGATGTGGCCACGACCGCGAGGAATGCGCCCTCGAGATCTGCCGGGGTGTAAGCGCGCAATTCGAGCTCGATTTTTCCCTCGCGCGCCCACTGCAGAACGGCGGGACTCGCTTCGAGCGCAATCACGCGAATGCGCGCGCCAGTCTCCAGCAGGCCGCCGATCTTGGGTTCGCCGACTTTGCCGGCGCCTACCACCAAGACCTGCCGGCCAGACAGTTTCAAAAACATGGGGAACAAGTTAGTCACCGCTTCCTCCTGCCAAATGGACCAGATTTTGAGGAGAGGGCAGATCGCGTGCTACTGCGGGCACGAATTCACCCGCCAAAAATTCGCGTAACTGGGCGTCGCTGTGCCGGGTAAAGAATCGCCGCAGATTCTCGCCGGGCTCGCGCTGTTCGAGATACCGGCCCAGCAAACGCTCGAGCGCGTCCGGAACCTCGGTCGCGGGGCAGCGATAGCCGACGGGGCGAGCTGTCGCCTGATGCAGGCCCAGCGCTCCGCCAACGCAGAAGTAGTAGGCATCGACCATGCGGTCATTGACCTTGATTTTCTTGCCTTCGATCCCGACGTCAGCAATCCAGTGCTGCCCGCAGCTGTTGGGGCATCCGGTAACGTGCAGCTTGAGGTGCTGATCGAAGCCGGGCAGACGCTCTTCCATCTCTTCGACCAGCCAGCGTGAGAAGCTCTTCGTCTCGGTGATAGCGAGCTTGCAGAATTCCGTGCCGCTGCAGGCGACTGTGCCGCGGTAAAACGACGAGCCGGCGACCTTCAGGCCGATCGCATCGAGTTCCTTCGCCAGCGGCTCAACATTGATCGTCGGGACGTTGACGACCAGCAAGTTCTGCATGTTGGTGGCGCGCAGTTCGCCGCCGGCAAAGCGCTCGGCCAGATCAGCGGCGGCCTGCATCTGATCGGCGGTGATGCGGCCGCGCAGGGCTACGGCTCCCACATAAGACAGCGCGGGCTGCTTCTGCTGATGAATGCCCACGTGGTCGCGGTAGACGTCGTCGGGTGGATGCTCTTCGGCGGCGGGATCGAGTTGGAATCCGATGCGGTCGTGCAATTCGGCGAGGAAGCGTTCGGCGGTCCAGCCGTGCCGCAAGAAGAGGAATTTCATGCGGGCGCGCTCGCGATGCTCGCGCAAAACTTCCGAGTCGCGGAACAGTTCGGCAATTCCCTTGATCACCGGCACAACCTGATTCCAGCGCACGAACGCGTTGAGCCGCGCGCCCAGGTACGGCTCAGCCGACAAACCACCTCCAACGCGCAGCGAGAAGCCGACTTCGGGATGCCCGCTCACGATTCGACGAACCGCAGTCAGGCCGATATCGTTGATCTCGGGATACGAGCACCACTCGCGGCATCCCGAGATCGAAATCTTGAACTTGCGCGGCAGGTTGTAGAACTCGGAGTTGCCTGCCAGCAGCCGCGAAGCTTCGAGAACCAGCGGAGAGGCATCAACGATTTCATCGGCATCAACTCCGGCGACGGGGCAGCCGGTGACGTTGCGTACCACGTCACCGCAGGCGCCCATCGTATTCAGCCCCACCGCCCACAGGCCCTCCATAACTTCCGGCAGGGCTTCAATCGTGACCCAGTGCAATTGAATGTTCTGGCGCACGGTGAGGTCGGCGATTCCGTTGGCATAAAGGCGGGTAAGGTCGGCGATGGCGCGCAACTGCGAGGAGGTCATCATGCCGTTCGGTATGCGGATGCGCACCATGAATCGCTGTAAAGCCCGGCCTTCCCCGCCCTGGCCACCGGTTACACCCGCGCCGTCCCCCTGGGTGTAAACGCCCCACCAGCGAAAGTAAGTTCCGATCCATTCGGGAGGAATGGACTGAAAGCCCTCGCGGGCAAAGCGCCGAATTTCATTCAAGCCCTCCCATGGATTCAGGGCGCGCTTCAGGCGCTCGGCTCGCTGAGCTTTCGTCTCTTTCGCCGGTTTGGATGTGTTGGTCGTCATTGGCCTTTATTGCGGGCAATAAAAAACCCACCGCCAGATTCGTCTGGCGGTGGGTTAAAAGTGCCTGGATTAAGAAATTTCTCTTAAGTCAGCAGCCTCCCCGCGCCAGAGCGCACGCATGCACAACAACAACAAGAAGTGCAGCAGCACACCGCGCGGTAATTGGAGCTATCTGACATTCGAACTTGCATTCTAGGTTGAACGGCAAACGCCGTCAACGACTATGTATAAACCTTTGACGAATAGTCTTGATGGAAGGAATCAAAATTTTTCGGTTCTAGTGAACGTTATTGCAGCAACCGTAGAATCAGTGACTTATACGCCTCAACAAATGTTGAGTGGTTGGCCTCGAATCTCTTGCAGCAGGCCGTCTTTGTCGCCTCGCATGGCACGAAAGTGTGAGTTAGACTCAATTCGCCGCACTGGAGCGAACCATACTAGAGCAAACCACACTGGAGCAGATCATGGAGAGAATCCCCAAGCCGCCGGGCATCGGCCGGCAGCGCTTCGCTTTGTGCCTTGCCTTCATCCTTGTGGCTGGCGTCTTGCGGTTGCGCGGCCAAGACCTGCCCCAGGCGCCGCAGGCTCAGGTTTTCACGCTTACGCCTGCGCCCGGATATTTCACCGAGCCGGCGATCGCGGTGAACCCGTCGAATCCGCAGCAGGTGGTGGGCGTGTTCCAGGACAATGCGCACGCCGCCTATTCCCAGGACGCCGGACACACCTGGCAACTGGCGGAGGGCGTTGCCCCGAAGAACTTCAAAGTTTCTGGCGACGTGTCGGTCGCCTTCGACAATCAGGGCCATGCTTTTATCTGCTATATCGCCTTCGACCAGCTCGGGACGTTCAACTACTGGGCTCACGGCGCGACCCGAAACGGAATATTCGTGAGGCGCTCGCTCGACGGGGGAAAGACCTGGGAGGCAGAACATGTCCCCGTGGCCGAGCAGACAACCCAGCCGGGAATTCCGTTTGAGGACAAGCCCTACATCGTCGCCGACAATACGAAGGGGCCCTATGCCGGAAACTTGTACGTGGGCTGGACGCGATGGAGGATCGCGGATTCGCAGATCCTGCTCTCGCGTTCCACCGATGATGGCAAAACCTGGTCGGCGCCAGTCGAGATTGACGCGCATCCTGGCTTGCCGCGGGACGACAATGGGGCAGCTGAAGGTTTCGACGGCGTGGTCGGCCCGGATGGCACGCTCTACGCGATCTGGAGCCAGGATGATGACATCATGCTGACGGTCTCCCGCGACGGGGGCAAGACGTTTTCCCATGCGCGCCCGGTTGTGCACACAGCTCCGATTATGTTCGCCGTCGATACGCTGGAGAGAGCCAATGGATTCCCACAAATTGCCATCGACCCCAGGACCAAACTCCTCTATGTAACGTGGAGCGATTACCGCAACGGCGATCTGGATGTATTCATTGCGTCCTCAGAGGATGCTGGCCAGCGCTGGACAGCGCCGGTGCGCGTGAACAACGATCCCGTGCACAACGGAGCCGAGCAGTTCTTTCAGTGGCTGGCGGTCGATGCAGTCGACGGCTCCGTGAACGTTCTTTTCTACGATCGCCGCGGAGACCCGGAAAACAAGAAGCAAATTGTGGCGCTGGCGCGCTCGACCGACGGCGGGCGCACGTTCGCCAACTACGCCTGGACCAGCGATCTTTTCGAAGCCGGCGGCGTGTTCTTCGGCGACTACACGGGGCTGGCCGCGTATGGCGGACGGGTCTACGGCATCTGGATGGAAAAGCCCAAGGCCGCGCCCGAAGCGAAGACAGCCGATGAGGGCAAAGAGGAGAAGCCTCGCAAGGGCACTGTCATCAAGCTGGGAACGGCGGACTTCAGCCGCGGGACGACCGAACGTTCGCAATAGGCGAAGTCCCGAAGCTTTATGAATACAGATGGGCGCTTACGGCGTGTTGCTTCCGCCCGCGCTTTCCGCTAGCGGGAGCCAGACCTGGAAACAGGTATCGCCGGGCTTGGATTTCATCTGAACGCTGCCGCGGTGTTTCCTTACGATGCGCTGCACCGTGTCGAGGCCAAGGCCGGTTCCCTCGCCGACTCCCTTGGTGGTGAAGAAAGGCTCAAAGATGCGCTGCTGAATCTCGGGCGGAACTCCAGGACCGTTGTCGGCGATCTCCACCACTACACAGTTATCCTGGCGATAGGCGCGGACGCGCAGTTCGCCCTTCCCTTGCATCGCGTCGATAGCGTTGTCGATGAGATTGGTCCAGACCTGGTTGAGCTCGCTGCCGAACGAGTTCACCAGCAACGGGACTTTCTCATAGTCGCGCTGAACCACGACTCCGCGCTTGAGTTTATGGTTCAGGATGGTGAGCGTCGTCTCCAGAGTTTTCACGATATCGACGTTCTGCACCGGCGCCTGATCCATGAAGGTGTATTCCTTGATGGCGGCGACCAGATCCGAGATTCGCGCCGCGCTGCTCTCGATTTCGTTCAGCAGATCCGCAATTTCCAGCGAGGCTCCGATTCGGACTAACGCCGCTCCGGCATTGTCGTCACCCAGAGTTGTGAACAACTGATCCAGCACGGCTGGCTGGGCGTTTTTTTGCGCGAGACCGGCCGCGAGTTGCCACAGATCCTTTTGGCCATGACTGCGCAGAAGCGAATCGAGGCGATCCTCAAGTTCGCTCGCGGCCAGCGGGTTCGGCGGGGGCTCGTTCTGTTGCGTGAGCGCGGCTTCCAGCTTTTCGATCTCGGCTCGCTGGGCCGCCGTTAGCTCGCGCCGGCCGAGTTCGTGGCTGGCGTCGCGAATGCGTTTCAGAATGGCGCGCAACTGGCTGGTGGCGCGTTTGGCGGCCGAGGCGGGATTGTTGAGTTCGTGGGCCAGTCCGGCAGAAAGCTTGCCCAGCGCGGCCAGCCGGTCACGTTGCTGCTCGAGCCGCGTGGTTTCGCGGATGCGGTCCGACATCAACCCGACTAGCCGCGTCGCCAATTCCGGCATTTTCTGCACCAGCTCGGGAAAGAGCGTCGCGGGAAAGCGCAGCACCCGGCCGTCGGTCAGAGCCCGCATGTTGATGGTGAACTGCTTCATTCTGGAGAACGGCAGGAGACCGGTCACGTCGCCGCGCTTGAGAGAGATGACGAAGGTATCCCCAGCGAGATCGCCGCGGGCTTGAAATTCGCCCTGCAGGAGCACGAACATGGCGTCGGCTGGGTCGCCCTGCCGCACGTAGGTTTCCCCCCTTTTAACACACAGTTCCTGCGCCTGGCTGAGGAACCAGGCGATCTGGTCGTCAGGCAGACCGGCAAAGGCCGGGACTTGCAGAAGTTCCGCTGCTTCGGCCATTTAGACCTTGCTCAAGTACTGATGGATGAATTGGACACCCACAGAACCCTCGCCCACACCAGAAGCCACGCGCTTGACCGAGCCGTGACGAACATCGCCTACAGCGAAAATGCCAGGGACGTTCGTTTCCAGCAGAAAGGGATCGCGGTCGAGCGTCCATCCTTTGGGCCGCTCGGCTCCGTGCATGAGATCAGGACCGGTGAGGATGAATCCTCGATCGTCGCGCACGACCAGATCGGCCAGCCAATCCGTACGCGGCAGGGCGCCAATGAAGATGAACATCGAACTGGCGGGGACGCGCTCCACTTTGCTGGTGTCGGAGCAGAGGACCGAAATCTCTTCCAGCCGGATGTCTCCGTGAACCTCGGCAACGCTGGCGCGGGTCCAGACCTGAATATTCGGTGTTTCTTTGATCTGATCGATGAGATATTGCGACATGGTGGCAGCGAGCGATTCGCCGCGAACCAGAATTACAACGCGTTCGGCATACTTGGAGAAATTCATCGCCGCCTGCCCAGCGGAATTTGCCCCTCCTACGATATAGACGATCTCTCCCTTGCATGAGAGGGCTTCAGTCGCCCCGCCGCCGTAGTAAACGCCCGCGCCTTGCAACCGATCAATTCCCGGCGCATCCAGGCGGCGCCATTGCACTCCCGTGGCAATCATCAGCGCGTGGCAGGAGATTTCGCTGCCGTCGGCGAGCTTGATGATCCGGTACGAAGCCTCGGTGCGAATGCCGGTCACTTCCTGCGGCGCGAGGATTTCGACTCCGAAGCGCTGCGCCTGCGCCACGCCGCGCCGCGCCAGATCTCCTCCGCTAAGGCCGCTGGGAAATCCCAGATAGTTTTCTATGCGCGAACTCATGCCGGCCTGGCCGCCGGGAGCTTCGCGCTCGATCATGACCGTGTGCAGGCCTTCGGACGCGCCGTAGACTGCGGCGGCCAGGCCAGCCGGACCGCCTCCGACGATCGCCAAGTCGTAGAAGGTGGTTTGCGCACGGGTGCGCAGGCCGACTTTCTGCGCCACCTCCGCCGGAATACTCTTGAGCAGCTTGGTTCCGTCAGGAAACAGGACGACCGGAAGCTCAGTGGCCTCGGGGCCCAAAGCATCGAGAAGGCGCTTGGTCTCAGGATCGTTAGCCGAAAATTCAGCGTCGATCCATTGGTAAGGAACATGGTTCCGCGCCAGAAAATCGCGCAGCTCATAACATTTGGGAGACCATCTCGTGCCTAACACGCGGATTCCCTCAAATGCGGGATGGTAGTTGGCGATCCAATCGCCCAGCAGATCATCGAGCTGCGGATAGAGATGTTGGTCGGGAGGGTCCCAGGGCTTCAGGAAGAAATAGTCGACATCAGCCTGGTTGATGGCGCTGATGGCGGCGTTGGTGTCGGCGTAAGCCGTAAGCAGGGCGCGCTTGGCATCGGGAAAGATCTGCTTCGCCTCTTTCAGAAAGCCCACTCCGTCCATGCGGGGCATGCGCTGGTCGACGAGAAGCAGTGCGACCCCATCGTTGCGCAGCTTCAGCTCGCGAAGGATGTCGAGAGCCTCCTCAGGAGCGCCGCTGCCGATGACTCGGTAATCGGCGCCGTATTGCGAGCGCAGATCACGCTCAATCGCCCGCAATACGTCAGAATCGTCATCGACACTCAGCAGAATCGGCTTGCCCATGATGGCTGCCCCAAAGATAAAAGATAGAGGAACGTTAGAGGATCCGGTGGCAATGCCCGAAAGAAGCTTAGATACAGGAACCGGCCTTCTGGTCGCAAACTCCGTCCCGCATACGCTCCCTATCAGCCTTCAGGCCGCCAGTTCTCCCGCTTCGATCTCGTCGACGTAACACCAGATCCAGGACTCTCCCGGTTCAATCGAACGGATCAGCGGGTGCTGGCTTTTGTGGAAATGCTTGGTGGCATGCTTGTTTTTGGATGAATCGCAACAGCCGACATGCCCACAAACGAGGCACAACCGCAGGTGAACCCAGGTGTCTCCCATTTTGACGCATTCTTCACATACATGCTTGTTGGTGGTTCTTACCTTGATCTGATCGAGGTGGGTGCATTCGGGCGGCATGGCTTCCTCCTAACGCAAGTTGGGACTGGTCAAGTGACCGGGGTCACGTAACGAAAGGGCACAATCACTGAAAAGGTGAGCCTTCTCAATACACAATGGTTGGCAGAGGGTCTTCATTCGTGTTGCGTCTCGATTATTTATCCTGCGTGCTCACGATCGCATCCACAGTGCTTCTTGGCCGCCGCTGCTGGGAAGGCTGGGCCTTGGCTGCCGTGAACAGCGTACTCATGTGTATCATTGGCGTCCGAACGGCACAACTGGGGTTCATCCCAGCCAACGTCTTCTGCATCATCGTCGGCGCCATCAATCTGCGAGCCTGGCGCAGGACGGCCAGTTCCTAGCGAAGAGAGCGCCATCGGCTTGTGTACGTCCTACTCGGCGATGAGCAGGTTCTCGGCAAACGGCCACTGCTCATCGATCCACTGAGCCTCGCAGCGGAAGCCGGCCGCGCGAGCCGCGTCTGGGATCTCCGTGGATGAGTACTTGTGGCTGCTTTCCGTCCAGATGGTCTCTCCCTCGGCGAATTCGACCACGACCTCCGCCGCTGGAATGCATACGGTCTGCCGCCGGCGCGAGCGCAGGTGCATCTCGACGCTGCGGGCATCTTCATTGATCCTGGCCACGTGAGTGAATTGACTCAAATCGAAGTCGGCGTCGAGCTCGCGATTCACGCGGGCCAGCAAGTTGAGATTGAAAGCCGCCGTCACTCCCAGGCTGTCGTCGTAAGCGCGGAGCAGTTGGGCTCTCGGCTTTTCCAGATCGGTTCCCAGCAGCAGAGAGTCTCCGTGCTGCAGAATTCGCCGGACCTCTGACAAGAACTTCACTCCCGCGGGACGATCAAAGTTCCCGATCGTGCTGCCGAGAAAAAGCACAAACAGATGCTGTCCGGGACGGCGGCAGGCCGCCACTTCCAGCAAACCGTCGAGATATTCCCGTTCAAAGCCCACGATGCTGATGCAGTCGATATCCCGGAGCTCGCGTTCGCACATGACCAGAGCCGAGCGGGAAATCTCCACCGGGTAATAGAAAGTGCGCTGGCGCCGGCAGAGCGCTTCCAGAATCCAGCGAGTCTTCTTGCCGCTGCCGCTGCCCAGCTCGGCGACCGCGACCGGTCTGGGGACACGATCCACAATGTCGTCGGCGTACCGCCGCAACAGCCTCTCGTCGGCTCTCGTCAGCCCGTATTCGGGGAGGTGGCAGATCACTTCAAAGAGGGCTGACCCCACCTCGTCATACAGATACTTGGAAGGCAGCTCTTTTTGAGGTTCGCGGATGAGACCGGCGCGCACCTCGGAGGCAAACTCGTAAGTGGCATTGGCTGCGATGGCGTGAACTAACATTTTCCACTCCTCGGGTCAGCGTTGCGCGCAGCGGAAGCCCGCATACACGTACTGATAATGGCTCTGAAACCAGTTGCGAAACGTCGGCCGCAGCATGCACGCGGCAGTGTGGGCGGAGCCGCCTTTCATAACGAAGTGCTTGCCGTCGAAAAAGTCGGCGGAGTATCCAGGGTAGAAGGGGAAAGGCTCGAATCCCCGAAATGGCGCGAAGACAGTGGAAGTCCACTCCCACCCATTGCCCAGCATGCCTTGTACGCCAAACGCGCTCGCACTCGATGGAAATGCATTGACGGGCGCGGGGTCCCAGCGGCTGAAGTCAAAGTTCCCCAAAGCCGGATGGGGCGCTTCCCTGCCCCAGGGGTACGGTCGTTCGCTTCCGGCGGGAACGCCGTAGGCAGCGCGGTGCCATTCCGGTTCCGTGGGAAGCGACTTGCCCGCCCAGCGGGCGTAGGCTGATGCCTCGGCATGGCTCACGTAGACCGGCCAGTCGAGGGGTAATGGAATCTCGTCGAACATGGTGCGGTATAGCCATTGGCCATTCATCTCTTTCCAGAAAATGGGGTGAGCAATTGCGTTGGCTGTTATCCAACTCCAATCATCGTCGCCCCAGAAGGCGCGTGTTTCATAGCCGCCGGATAGGATGAAATCGAGATACTGCCGGTTGGTAACCTGAAGGCGATCAATTTGAAAGGCAGGGACAGTAACTTCGTGAATCTGGAACTCGTTATCCCAGCCGAAAGTCTCGCTGTCGCGCGCAAGGCCTAAAGTCGCCTGGCCCGCGGGAATCGAAACCATCTCCTGAGTCACGGGTGGGATCGCCGCCAGCGGCCGGTTCGCCAGACGAAGCTTACGATCCAGCGGCAGTTGGTGCAGCATGTAGGCGAGGGTCTCCAGATGCATGAGGCGGTGCTCGATAGCGACATTGAGCAGAGTGGCTGCGGAGTAGCCATCGGTCAGTCGCGCGCTCGATTCCGGAATCCCGTCTGCCAGCTTCTGATCGAGGGCAGCTCTGATCCCGGCTACGTAGTCGCGCACACTCTCCAGCGAAGGCCAATCTGACGGCTGATCCGAAGGCAGCCCGCCGCCGACCGGGTCTATGCCAAAAGCAAACAGCCGATCGAGTTCGGGATGAGGGCTCTTCAGGTCGAAGATGCGTTCGCGGAGCAGGTTCCAATCGAAGGCCTCGAGATGGCCCACGTAGAAGATGATTCGATGGCGCTCCGGGATTGGGCGGTCGTAGACAGAGGCGGGACTGATCAGGCGGAAGAGTTCGTCGCTTCGCCGCCGAGCCTCCGACATTCGCAGGAGCAGATCGTGACCTACGCCTAAAGCGTTTGATACGGCGAGCATGCGAGCCTCCCCACAGCCACGTTCAACCTTAGATGTCTTACCCGAGACAAAGTAGCAATAGGTTTTTCTGCGCTGCAGGATGGCTGGAGGACTGCCTACAACCGGTTCCCATTAAGCTAGTTAAGGCCCAAGACCCTTCCGGTGCAGGAAATCTCGCACCACTTCCTTTGCATCCCGGTGCTGGCCGTCGACGGCATAGTTCAGCTCTTGCATTTCAGTGTCGGAAATCTTATCCGCCAATACGGCAAGGACCTGAGCGACCTCGGGAGATGAAGCTAGGGTCTGGTCACGTATCACGGGCACGGCCTGATACGGCGGGAAATAGTGCCGGTCATCTTCCAGGACGAACAGGTCCAACGCCGGAATCAGACCGTCGGTCGCGTTGCCGGCCGCGAGATCGATCTGGTGATCGCGGAGAGCGCGCGCGAGCAGGCCCAGGTCCATGACGCGCGGGGGGTCGGCAAAGCGCAGGCCGTAGGCGGCGGCCAGCCCGCGGTACCCGTCCGGACGCTCCATGAACTCGTAGCCGAATCCGGCATGCCATTGCGGAGTGAACACGGCCGCCTGCGACAGGGTCTTGATGTTGAGACGGCGCGCGTCTTCCCCGCGGATCTCCATGGCAAACGTATCGTTGAAGCCGAAGGGCGCACCGAGTGTGAGCTGGAAACGTTGCTCATATTCCCGCTTCACCCGCTCGTAGACTTGCGGCGCGTCGCCACCGTTCTCTTTGAGAATCGCATTCAGCGCTGTGCCTGTGTATTCGGGATAGATGTCGATTCGGCCCGCACGAATAGCCTGATGACAGATGTAAGTGCCTGCCAGATAGAAACGCCGCTCCACCTTCAAGCTGGTGTGCGCTTCGATGTCCTGGGCCATGATTTCGCCCAGGATCAAAGACTCGGTGAAATTTTTGGAGCCAACGACAATGCGATCGGGGTGCCCGCGCGAACACGCCAATGACGAAAGCAGAGCGAGGCCCAGCGCGACAGCCAACAGTCCCCGCCCGGCGCAACGTTGGTCCCTGGTTTTCATCTTTTTATCGCGGTCGCAGACTCTTCTCCAGCCGGCCTACGCCGAAATCCGCCAGCAGGGCCAGAAGGGCCGCCGGGATCGCGCCCGCGAGAATGACGCGATTATCGACCATGGCCAGACCGCGAAAGATGAACTCCCCCAATCCTCCGGCGCCGATGGCAGCCGCGATCGTGGCCAGACCCACCGCAATCACCACCGCCGTGCGAACTCCAGAAAGGATCACGCTGAGAGCGAGCGGCAGCTCCACCTGAAACAGGATCTGGGACTCGGTCATCCCCATGCCACGCGCAGCCTCGACGACCGCGGGATCGACTCCGCGAATTCCGGTGTAGGTATTGCGAATGATGGGAAGCAGGGCGTACAGGGTCAAAGCCAGAATTGCCAGCCGGTCTGCACTCGTCCCCAGCCAGGGCACGGGCAGCAGAAATCCAAAGAGCGCGAGGCTGGGAATCGTCTGGATGATGTTTGCCCCGCCCAGCACCGGCCGGCTGAGACCTTTGCGCCGGGCAATCGCAACCCCGAGCGGTATCCCAATCAGACAGGCCAGCAACGTGGAGAGTCCCACCAGCCAGAGATGTTCCAGGGTGAGCTCCACCACCTGGTCCCAATTCTGCTGAATGAAGTGCAAGACATTCATGGCGTACCTCGATTGCGCCCTGACTCCAGGCCATCTCCGAAGGCTCGAACGTAGGCCGCGGCCCAGGGATTGTCGGAGCGCAGGAATTCGTCGGGTGAAAGAACTGCAACCAGTTGCCCGGCTTCCATCAGGGCAATGCGTGAGGCCAGCCGCACCGCCTCGCGCAGATCATGGGTCACGAATACGACGGTCTTACGGAGCCTCTTCTGCAGGGCGAGGAATTCGCGCTGCAGGTCGTCCCGTGTAAGCGGATCGAGCGCGCCAAACGGCTCGTCCATGAGGAGAATCTCGGGATCGGCGGCCAGGGCTCGAGCCACGCCGACCCGCTGCCGCTGCCCGCCCGAAAGCTGATGCGGGTAACGCGACAGCATCTCGGGCGGCAGCCCAACCATCTGCATGAGTTCTCTTACCCGCGCGCGAATTCGCTCAATGGACCATCCTTCTATTCTCGGTACCAGGCTGATGTTCCGCTCCACTGTGAAATGCGGAAATAGCCCGACGTCCTGGATGACGTAGCCGATGCCCCGGCGCAGCCGGATCACGTCGCTTTGCGTCGTTGGAACACCCTTGACCCGCACCTCTCCGCTCGTGGGCGACAAAAGACGGTTGATCAGCTTGAGCGTCGAGGTTTTCCCGGAGCCGCTGCGTCCGAGCAGTACAACCGTTTCTCCTGACTGGACTTCCAGATTGAATCCGGAGAGCACGTCGGTGCCAGCCACGCGGTAAGAGACATCGCGGAACTCGATGAGGGGACGGCTGTCCGCCGAAGGCATGACGGTCAGGATACCGAAGTTCGCAGTTGGCCGCTTCCCTTTCATCCGGGGCAGGTCGGGGATGAAGATTCGAACGGCAGGGATCTCGTATGAATTCGGATTTCGCTCGATTGCGACCCGATGCGGAATCCCGGGCGCTATTCCATCCAACCCCTGCCTTGATACTCCATGTAATCGGCGGTTTTCTGGGCGGCGTCACGGCCATAGTACCTCTCGACGATGTGGAGAGCGAGGTCGATGCCCGAAGTCAGACCGCCGGCCGTGTAGATCACGTCGTCGGATTGCACGAAGCGCCGCCCCTTGACCAGCGTAGCCTTGGGGAAGGCTTTCTGAAATTTGTCGTAGTAGTCGTGGTGGGTAGTGGCTTGCTTGCCGTCGAGCAAGCCGGCCTTGCCGAGCTGGAAGGAGCCGACGCAAACCGACATGACGACGTCACTCTGCTTGTCGATGCGCCGCAGCCAATCCGCCAGCTTGGGAGCGCCGCGCTGGGCTGGGATCACCACGATCCTGGGCTGAGGGGAGTCGTCGAAAGTGTAGTCGGGGATGATCGTCATGCCCCCCGAGATGTGAATGGGACTCCTGGATTCACTCACCGTGAACAGCTCAAATGCGTCGGGACCGTCCTCGGCGCCGGCGTCCTGGAAGACCTCCCAGGGACCCGCAAAGTCGATCATGGTGGCGCCTTCGGTCAGAACAAAAGCGACGCGAATCTTCGGGCCAGCAGGAGGGACGTTTTGCCTGGCGGCATCAGACCTCGATTGGGGAGCAACCGCGCGGTTGGGACGAGCGACGGTGGCAAGCGCTGTGACGGCCATCGCCATGCCGGCTGAACATGCCACGATCCACCAGCAGTGGAAGGGTTTCATGCTTTCTCCTCGTGCGAGCCACCAACGCTAGCATGGCGCACTGGAGGGTTGCATCGGTGCGGGGACCAGCGCCGCGCGGCAAGGGACGCCTTACAGGCCGCTCGCAATCAGCCGCTGCAATTGAGGACGACAGCCGCGACTGCAGGAAAGCTCCTTGCCATCCCGCAACACGGCGATGTATTCGCCGCTGTCGCAGGGCTGCAGCTCGCGAATCCGCCTGACGTTGACGATGAAAGATCGATGGATGCGCACAAAATGCTGGGGATCGAGCCGCGCGGAAATGTGCCCAATGCCCTCCCGCAGCAAATAAGAGTCTTTGCCAACGTGCAGCTTTACATAGTTCGCGGCCGCCTCAATCCAGTCGACCTCATTCAGATCCAGAAATACTACCCGCCCCGCGGTCCGGATCACCAGCCTCCTGAGTTGCTGCGAGTCCGGTTTGACCTCGCCTAACATGTCGAGGATTCGCGATCGAAGACTGTGTTCGTGGGACTTTAGAAGTTCGGCTTTAACCCGCTCCAGCGCATGATGCAGGCGCTCCTGATTGAACGGCTTCAACAGATAATCCAGGGCATGGGCTTCAAAGGCGCGGATGGCATATTGATCGTAGGCCGTGGTGAAGATGACGACCGGCATCTGGTCTGCAGGAACCTGCTTGAGCACCTGAAAGCCGTCCAGATCGGGCATCTGGATATCCAACAGCAGCAGATCCGGCTTGTGCGATTGCACCGCGGCCAGCGTCTGGTTCCCGTCGCGGCATTCGGCGACTACATTGACTCCGCTCTCCGAGTTCAATAGGACGCGTAATTTCGTGCGCGCCAGACCTTCGTCATCCGCGATGATTGTACGTATGGAGGGAACGATCATGTCTTCGCCTTTTTTTCCGTGGCCCTAGCCCATTCGCCGTGCATGAATGCCTCGCTCGTGGAAACCTGAGTGACCGGCCTAAACGGCATGAGCAGGCAGACCTCGGCCCCACCCTCTGCCCCATTGCGGATTTCGCAGCTTTGCCCCTCGCCGTAGAGCGCCTGCAGCCTCTCCCGTGTCAAGCTAAGGCCCAACCCACGCCTGGGTTTCTCGTGGCGAGCCTCCATCAGACCGGGCCCGTTGTCGCGGACCCAGAGCTGCAAATCGTCCCCCGCGCGCTTGGCGATAACCCGAATCTCCCCCGGGGCGGAGCGTCGAGACACACCATGACGCACCGCATTCTCTACGAGCGGCTGCAGGATCAGATGTGGAACCTGCGCATCGAGACACTCCGGAGCAATGTCGAAGACCACGCGCAGCCTATCTTCGAAGCGCGCCTTCTCGATATCCAGATAGACGTTCAGGAACTCCATCTCCCGGCCCAGCGAGGTCACCTGGGTGCCATTGCTCTCCAGACTCATGCGCAGCAAATCGCTGAGCGAAGTCATCATCCGATCCGCGGCGACCACATCGGTCAGCATCAAGGCCGAGATCGAATGCAGGGTGTTGAACAGGAAATGCGGCTGCAGCTGGCTCTTCAATGTCTGCAGGCGCGCCTTAGCCAGTTGTCCTTCCAGCTGCGAAGTACGCAGTTCTCTTTCCCGGAGCCGCCGGTAGTAGGCCACGGCATGAGCCACGAACACGATGGGCACAAATTCGCTGGTAATGTCGTCCACCACGTTGAGCAGGAAACTGCGTTTGAGCGCCGGCCGCGGATCGCGAAAGGAATGTGTATGGCGATTCCAAAAGGCCGAACTCCATTCGCGAGTGACTGGGTCCCACGTGTCGTAGGGGGTGGCGGCTGCCAGCAGGGTATGACAGAAGGTAAAGACAATTCCGGCTGCCAGGTATAACCACGCTCGCCGCACCCAGTTTCCTCTCTGGAACGGGTACCGGATCGCCAGTGCATAGACGAACGGAGTCAGGGGAGCGTAAGTCAGGATTTGGCCGAACTCCATGCCAGCGACTGTACCCAGCCGGAAGCTGCCGGTGGACAGGTGATACATGGCGTAGATACTCGCGGTGGCTGCCAGCGAGACGAACGTCCACACTCCGAAACTGATGCCCCAAATCAGACCGGCGCTGGTTCTGGGCGGGGTTACGACAGGACGCTCGGTTGTATCGCTGTCCTCCGGGGACAGGCTGCGCCGGGGGCGCGGAACCAGGTCGCCTCCGCAGTTAGGACATACCTTTTGCAGGTTCGCGGCGCAACTGGAGCAGAACGTGCATTCGAAGGAGCAAATGTACGCTTCCCGATCGCCAGGCAGTGCCGCCATACACTTCTCGCAGTGCCGCTTCATTTCCAGATGCATGCCCCCCGCCTCGCGAACGAACCCGTGCGCACTTCGGCCTTAGACCAGCGGTCTGCTCCGAGCTTCTGACCTGATATGTCTCTGCCATGTATTTGACACAGTCGTGCCTGTTTTGTCACCGAGTTTGGTCCCTCGGCTCCAGCAACTCGTACCTGGGCACCGACAGTTGATTGACAGGCAAGACAACCGCGGACGTTCCAGCAGCGCAAGGGACTAGGAGACGGGCGTTTCGCCCCAACCCTGGGCTTCACGACCGGCCTGTGAGCGTGGTCACAGTGGGGCGTGACAGGCGTTGCTGACCCAACCCGGCGTGGAGTTCTACTTTGGAACAGAGGCTGAAGCATGGTCGCCCCGGAAGCCAACGCAGCCAAACTCCTCGAGCGTATTCTCACCCGACTGCACGAATCCCATGACCTTTCCGTATACGAAGGCATTGAGCGACTGGTGCAAGCAGGGGAAGCGGTCGGCTTTGACGCCGAAACTCTGGCGCGGATGCTCGATAAAGGTATGACGCTGGAAGAGTTGCTGGAACAGATCGAATTGAAGATGGAAAGGTCGCTAGAGGCAGCGTAGTGGCTGGGGAAATGTGCGCGCCTCCGATGGAGAACAGGGTGAGGTATTTATGACATTTGTAGAGTGGTCCAAATCCAGCGCTGATTATGGCCGGAAGCTGATGAACTCGGCGGTCGAGGGAGCGCGCACCGGGGAAGACGAATTTGTGCAGGAGGTACCGCTGGCTCCTTACCTAAGCGAGTCTGCGCGGCAGGCGCTCGGACCCGCCTTGGTCGGGGCCTGCGTGGGCGTCTTGGGCGGGTCTCTCGGAAACAGCCGCCGGTCTGCCGGTAGGGCTGTTGCCAGCGGTTTGCTGGGAGGAGCGATTGGATTCGGCTTGGGCATGATTTGGGACACCCGGGAATTCACTGTGCGGGTGGCATCGGGTGCATGGAACGGCGTCCGCAAAACCCGCGATGAACACTGGTTTGAGAAGAACCCGATCGACTACGCATAGAAAAACGGAATACCGGTTTCTTCGAGCATCACAAGCGCGCCACTGACTGAGCAGGACAAGACCCCTGACAGCTTCGTCGCCGAAAGCGATTCAGGATTCGGGGGGATACCGTGGTAGGTATTCATTTATCCGCGCAGGTCGCAAGCTGGCTGGTTACCAGCCGAAACTTGTATTTGGCTATTCATGTTCTGGGAATCGCAAGCTTTCTCTATATCGTGTCTCGACGGCTGGTGCCGCTGGTTCGCGCCCAATGCGATCCGCGGTTTGACCGGCCTGTGGCCCGTCTGGGCCGAGTTTGGAAGTACTGGCTGGGCCAATGGAAGCATCCGCGGTATAAGTTTGCCGGCACACTCCACATACTTATCTTTGCCGGATTCATTCTGCTGGCCCTGCGCGCATTCTCCTTTCTGATCGTCGGGGTCTCGCCGAACTTCGTGATGCCCGGTCTCTCCGGAGAAATGGGCCATGTGTATGACCTGGCGACCGACTATGCGGCGACGATTGTATTCCTCTGCATGGTGATCGCCGTGCTGCGCCGTCTTGTCTTTAAGCCGGCCCGGTACGCGGTTCCGGCCAGATTCGGCAAGAGCCGCACCGCAGACGCAGTTTTTCTGCTCGGATTGATTGCGGTCCTCATGGTCGCCGATAGCGTCTATGCCGCCAGCCACGCTGCCAAGTTCGCGCAGCAAAGCCAAGCAGTCGAGAGTCTGGCTTATCTATCGCTGCCGTGGGTTTTGCAAGTGGCATTCCGCTCGATGTCGCTGGCAACGCTTGGCGGTCTCATCGCCGGCGCATACCTCGCCCACGAGATCACGTTTTATTTCCTGCTTTGCTATCGCCCGTTTGGCATTCAGTTCCATGTGGAGACTTCGCTGTTCAGCATCTACTTCGCGAAGCTGGACCGGGGCACCATCAAGCCCGTGCGCTGGGGAGTCGCCGACGAGAATCTGGACCAGGTGAAATCGTTCGGCGTGAAGACGTTCGAGGACTTTACCTGGAAGCACATCCTCGACTTCTACTCCTGCGCCGATTGCGGGCGCTGCGCTGATAACTGTCCAGCTTACGCCGTCGGCCGGCCGCTGGCGCCGCGGTTCATCACGACTAAGGCTCGTGACTACGCGTTCCACCACTATCCGGTTCTGGGAAAGGCGAACAACAGCAAGGCGCTGATCGGAACAATTTATTCCGAGGATGAGATCTGGTCGTGCACCACCTGCGGCGCTTGCGAAGAGGAGTGCCCGTTGCTGGTGGAGTACATCGACAAGATCGTCGACCTGCGGCGCGGCATGATCGATGACGGAAATGTGCCGCAATCCCTGCAGAAGCCGCTGAAGGCACTCGAGAGCCGCGGCAATCCCTACGGGAAGATGGAGAAGAAGCGAGCCGACTGGACCAAGCCGGTCGCGTCGCAGCTGAACGGCAACGTTCCGGTGCTCGATGGCAAGAACGCCGCCGACACTCTCTATTTCGTCGACAGCATTACTTCGTACGACGACCGCATGCAGTCGATTGGGCGAGCTACGGCGCGAATCCTCACTCAGATTGGAACGAACTTCGGCATCCTGGGCGCTGCAGAGAAAGACAGTGGACACGATGTCCTCCGGTTCGGCGAAGAAACGCTGTTCATGGCGCTGCGCGACCACAATACCGAGGCGATCAAGGAGTCCGGGGTCGAAAAGATCGTCACCGCCGACCCGCACGCCTTCAACGCGCTGAAACACGACTACAAGAATGTTCCGCCGGTTGAGCACATCAGCCAGGTACTGGCTCGCGAAGTGAAGGCCGGCAACATTCAGTTCAATCGCATCGACGACAGCGACAAGGTCTACGTCTACCACGATCCGTGCTATCTGGGCCGCCACAATCAGGTTTATGAAGACCCACGCCATGTGCTCGACGCCATCCCGGGACTGAAGCGAGTCGAAATGCAGCGCTCGCGCGACCGGTCGTTCTGCTGCGGCGGCGGCGGTCTGATGCTGTTCTACGAACCCAAGGAAGACCAACGGATGGGCGTGGTCCGCGTAAAGATGGCGGCGGAGGCCGGGGCGAACGTGATCGTCACCGCCTGCCCCTTCTGCATGGTGAACATCGAAGACGCCATCAAGGTCGCGGGCATGGAAGGCAAAATGTCGGTGATCGACCTGACTGAACTCGCCGACCAGCAGATGATTCGCGACGTCTGCCCACGGGAACTCGAAACTGCAACGGCGGGAGGCTAAGTATGGAGATTCTGGTGTGTGCGCGAAGAGTGCCGGATACCTCGGAGAACGAGATCGCGCTCAACGCTGCCGGGAACGATATTGAGCGCGACGAGCTCGTGTACTCGATCAACGAAGCGGACAACTACGCGGTCGAAGAGGCGCTGCAAATTCGCGACCGGGTCGGCGGCAATGTCACCGTGGTGACGGTCGGCAGCGAGGAAGATGAAGAGATTCTGCGCCGCGAACTTGCCATGGGAGCGAATCAAGCCGCGCTCCTCTCCGACGAGGCCTTCAGCGGATCGGACGGCAAGGGCCTTGCAACCATCCTCAAGGATTTCGTGAAGAAAGGTCGCTATGACCTGATCCTGACCGGCGTTCAGGCCGATGATGGCGCAGCGCAGGTAGGCGGCATGCTGGCCGCGATGCTCGACTATCCGTTCGCCTCCCTGGTGTGTTCGATCACAGTCGAGGGCGGGAAGCTCAGAGTGGGGCGCGAGATTGAAGGCGGAAACCACGAGATCAACGAGATCGATCTGCCCTGCGTGCTGTCGATTCAGACCGGCATCAACGAGCCGCGTTACGTCGGGATGCGGGGCATCCGGCAGGTGGCTTCGGTGCCGATCCCGACGCTCGGCGTGTCGGAACTCGGAGTTGACACAGCCACAGTCGGCGAAGTCGCAGCCAGGGTCAAACGCGTGGACTATTTCGTGCCCGCCGCGAGCAGGGGAGCGCAGATGCTTAGCGGCACTCGCGAAGAGAATGCCGACAGAGTTCTGGAACTGGTCGCAGCGAGAGGAGGGCTGAAATAATGGCTCGCATTTTTGTATATGTCGCCCAGAAAGGCGGAGTGGTTGACGATTCCGCTGTTGAGCTGTTTGCGGCCGCGAAGAAGCTCGACGCAGCTGCTCTGCCGACCGTGATTCTTACCGGCTGGGGCGCGGATCTCGATGCGGCATGCGACTCCCTTTCCTCGTCCTTTGCCGAGGTCTGGAAAGTTGCAAACCCGGCCCTCGCCTATCCCAACGCAGAACTGGTGCGCCAGGCGCTGGTGAGCGTCGTGCCGCCGAACAGCATCCTCCTCGTTCCGCACGATCACTTCGGAATCGATCTCGCGCCCGGGCTTTCCATCAAGCTGAATTCCGCCTTTGCCTCCGATGTGCTGGCGATTGAAGGAGTTGAGGGCAACTTCCTCAAGCTGGTTCGTCAGGAGTTCGGCGGACAAGTCAGTACCCACGTGCGTTGCGATGCTTCGTCCGGCGCGGTGATTACGATTCGTCCGGGCGCGTTCAAGGCGGAAGCGTCCGCGCCGGTTTCGGGAGTTGTCGTCGACAAGTCGTCCGCAGTCGGCGCTCTGACAGCCCGCCGTCGCTATGTCGAGACCATCGTCGCCGAAGCGGGCGATGTCGACATCACCAAGCACAGCGTGCTGGTCTCCATCGGCCGCGGCATTCAGGAAAAAGACAACATCGGCATCGCCGAGGAACTGGCGGAAGTGCTGGGCGCGGCGGTGAGCTGCTCGCGTCCTGTGGTCGACGCCAAATGGATGGAGAAATCGCGCCAGGTCGGCTCGTCCGGGAAGACCGTGAAGCCTAAGGTCTACATCGCCTGCGGCATCAGCGGCGCGTTTCAGCACCTGGCCGGCATCAAGGGAGGCCCGTTCCTCATCGCCATCAACAAGAATCCCAAGGCGCCGATCTTTCAGGTTGCCGATGTCGGAATTGTCGACGACATTCTCGAATTTCTCCCGGAATTAACGAACAAGGCCCGCGAACTGCGCGGCGTCGCCAAGTGAGGTTGCATTCATGCTTGCCCAGAAAACCTTAAAGTTGAGCTTGAAGTCCTTGAAAGAGTTCGCCAAGAAGCGTCTGCCCGACGAAACGCTGATCGAACTCGACGAAAAAGACGAATGCCCCATCGACATCGTGCGCGACATGTGCGACCCCGACAAGCTGGGCATTCAACTGCTCTTTATTCCCGAAGAATACGGCGGCATGGGCGGAGGGACGTTCGACGTCTACTGCATTTGCGAGGAGATGGCGCGGATTGACCTGGGAATCGCAACCTCGGTGCTGGCGACGTTTCTCGGCAGCGATCCCATCACGGTCGGGGCGACACCGGAGCAGAAGAAAGTCTGGCTGGGCCGCATCGCCGAAGAGGGCCTGCTGTTCGCCTATGGCGCGACTGAGCCTGAGGCCGGCAGCGATCTGGGCGCACTGCGCACGACTGCCGACCGTGTTCTACAGGATGGCCGCGTCGTCGGCTACAAGATCAACGGCGCCAAACAGTGGATCAGCAACGGCGGCGTGGCCGGTGCTTACACGGTGCTGGCGAACACGCCGAGCGGCCCGAGTTGGTTCGTCGTGGAAAGCGGCGCGAAGGGTTTCACTCACGACAGGCCGGAAGACAAGCACGGGATTCGCCTCAGCAACACTGCCGCGCTCGCGTTCAGCGACGTCTACGTTGACGCCGACCGGCTGATTGGCGGTGTTGAAGGTCAAGGGCTGAATCAGGCGCAGGCGGTCTTCGGCTATACGCGGCTGATGGTGGCGGCATTCGGGCTAGGGGCAGGATGGGCTGCGCTCGACCGTGCCATTCCATACTCGACGAAGCGAATCCAGGCGGGATCGCCGCTCTCGGAAAAACAAGGTTACACGCACAAGCTGATCGTGCCGCACGTGGCGCGGCTCGAGGCCGCGCGCTCGTACGTCGAGGAGACCGCCGAACGCATTGACGCCGGCGAAGGCAGCCTGAACACCGAGGGCGCCATCGCGAAGTACATGGCGACCGAAGCCGGCAATCAGGCGGCCGACGCGAGCATTCAGGCGCTGGGCGGTTACGGCTACACGCACGAATACATGGTCGAAAAGATCAGCCGCGACGTGCGCATCACCACAATCTACGAAGGCACCTCCGAGATCATGGAGATGACCATCAGCCGCGACCGCTGGCAGTTTCACCTGAAGACGCGCGGCCAGCACTATCACGAGAAAGCGCGCGAACTGGAGGCGCTGCATGCGCGGCATCCGAATGTGGGCGCGGACATCGCGGCCCTGGCTCATCATGCTCTGGCTGAGCTGCTCGAGAAGGCGCGGGTTGCGCGGCTGACACGCCACCAGCACATTCTGTTCCGCATCGGCGAGTGGATCGCCTACGCGGAGAGCGCGGGCAGCCTGGCGCGCCGCGCCGCTCGTACGGCCGAGGGCAAAGTCCACGAAAAATCGAACCGGCGTTTTGACGCACCGGCTCTGGCTGCGCTGAGCCGGATTTTCGCTCGCGAGGCCGCGCTGAAGGTCGCGGAAGAAGGTTTGCGCTGGGTATGCGGAGCCGGCGGCGTGAGTGCGACCGACATGCCGGCGTTTGAAACGAGTTTGCAGATGTCTGCCATTCATCGTGCGCAGGCAGGCTTGCTCTCTGACATGGATACCGTAGCCGACGTCCTCTACGCTCGCGTGGCAAAGCCAGCGCTTGCCGCCTAAGCCGCAGAACGCCTGACTAGCTTTAGCGTGCGGCGCGCTCGTCCGGCCGCACAGGAGCATCATCATGGAAACTACTGCTCATCGAGCCATCGCCATCGTGGGCGCGGGCGCGGTTCTGCCCGATGCCGTCAACGTCGCCGCCTTCTGGGAAAACGTGAAGAGCGGCCGCTACAGCATCAGCGAAGTTTCGCCCGATCGCTGGGACCCCGCGCTCTACTACGATGTCGATCCCGCCGCTCCCGACAAGACCTATTCAAAGATTGGCGGCTGGGTGCGCGAGTATGGTTTTGACCCGATGAAGTGGCGCATGGCGATCCCGCCACGCGTCTGCGACGCCATGGATCAGGCGCAGAAGTGGGCTATCGCCGCCACCCGCGAGGCGCTGGAAGACTACGGTTATCCCAAACGTCCGCTGAATCCAGATCGCGTCGCCGTGATCTTAGGCAATGCCATGGCGGGTGAGAAGCATTACCTCACCGCGCTGCGCGTACAGTTTCCGGAATATGCGCACGAATTGGCTGAGATCGCCAGCTTTGCGGCTCTGCCGGAACCGATCCGGAATGATATTACGCGCGAGTTGCACGACCGAATCGGCAAGCACCTGCCCGAAATCACCGAAGACAGCATGCCTGGCGAGCTGGCCAACTGCATAGCCGGCCGGATCGCGAACATCTACAACTTCCACGGTCCGAACTTTATCTGCGATGCGGCCTGCGCCTCCGCCATGGCGGCAATCAGCGCCGCCGCGGAAGGACTGGTAGCGAACGATTTCGACGCGGTCATCACCGGCGGCATTGACCGCAACATGGGTATCCAGACCTATGTCAAGTTCTGCAAGATCGGCGCGCTGTCTGCCACTGGCACGCGCCCCTATGCCGAGGGCGCCGACGGCTTCGTCATGGGTGAGGGCGCGGCGATCTTTGTGATGAAACGCCTGGCCGATGCCGAGCGCGACGGAGATAAGGTCTATGCCGTGCTCCGCGGCATCGGTGCGTCCAGCGATGGCAAAGGCAAGGGGATCACCGCGCCGAACCCGGTCGGCCAGAAATTCTGTTTGGAACGAGCCTGGCAGAATGCAGGCCTGTCGCCTGCCACCGCGACTTTGATCGAAGGCCACGGAACTTCGACTCGTGTGGGCGATGTGGTGGAAGCACAGTGCATGACCGACCTGCTCAGCAATCACCATCTTCCGGCGCACTCGGTGGCTCTGGGCTCGGTCAAGTCGAACATCGGCCATCTCAAAGGGGCTGCCGGTGCGGCCGGGTTGCTGAAGACCTCGCTGGCACTGCGCGATAAAGTCCTCCCGCCGAGCGTCCACTGCGAGCATCCGAGCCCGGACATTGATTTCGCGCACTCTCCGCTGTACGTGAATACCGAGCTGAAACCGTGGGCGACTCCAGCCGACACTCCCCGCCGTGCTGGTGTGAGCGCGTTCGGCTTCGGTGGCACCAACTTTCACCTTGTGCTGGAAGAGCACATCCCTCATCGGCTGACCGGAAATGGAAAGCGGTCCGTGGCTGTCGGTGAGCTTCCTCAAACTGCTATCCCTGAGGTCACCATGAATGCGACGGCATCTCCCGCGGTTCCGGCATCTTTTTCTTCACCCTCTTCAGTCATCGCTGCCTGCAAGGCGCCGTTGCGCGGCGCGCTGGTGATTGGGGCGGCTTCGGAATCAGCGCTCGCCGATCGTTTGCGAGCGATATTGAAGGACGCCGAAGCTCGCCGGGCTCCCGCGCCGGCCGCACCCGCCGAGGCTGATCTGCGCGCTCCCCAGCGGCTGGCGATCGACTATGTCGACGCTGCCGACTTGGCAGACAAGTCATCCAAAGCACTGAAAGCTCTCGCCGCGAATCAGCCAGCCGTCTGGAAGGCGTTGCGCGCGCAAGGCGTCTATCGCGGGCAGGGCACGCCGCCTAAGGTAGGGTTCCTCTACACCGGACAAGGTTCGCAATACGTGAACATGCTGCGCCCGCTTTATACTTCGGAGCCCATTGTCACCGCTACTTTTGCCGAGGCCGATCGTGTGATGACACCGCTCCTTGGCAAGCCTCTCACCGACTTTGTTTTCGTGGATCAGGCCGACCCCACCGCCGTCGCTCAGGCCGATGAAGATCTGCGCCAGACTGCCATCACTCAGCCGGCCGTGCTGGCGATCGATCTAGCCCTCACCCGGCTGTTGGCCGCATACGGAATCCAGCCCGACATGACAATGGGTCACAGCTTGGGCGAGTACGGGGCACTGGTCGCTTCCGGCGCTTTGCCTTTCGACGAAGCCTTGGAAGCAGTCAGCGCCCGCGGTCGCGGCATGACGCGCGTGGCCGTGGCCGACAAGGGCAAGATGGCCGCTGTGTTTGCACCGCTGAATGAAATCGAACGAATTCTGAAGACGGTCCAGGGCTACGTGGTGATCGCCAATATCAACAGCGAACATCAGGCAGTCATTGGCGGCGCCAGCGATGCGGTTACGCAAGCCATGCAGGTTCTTCAAAAAGCCGGCTACGACGTCTCGGAGTTGCCGGTCAGCCACGCCTTCCACACTTCGATTGTGGCCCCAGCCAGCGAGCCGTTGCGCCGGGAACTGGAGCGCCTGCACCTGGAATCGCCTCGCTTGCCGATCGTGGCCAATGTAAATGGCGAGTTCTATCCCGCCGGCCCTGATGTCGTGCCCCAAATGCTCGACCTCCTTGCGAAGCAGGTCGCGGCTCCAGTGCAGTTCGTGAAAGGCCTGCGCACGCTGTATGACGCTGGCGTGCGGGTATTCGTCGAAGTTGGGCCGAAGAAGGCTCTGCAGGGCTTCGCCGAGGACGTTCTTGGCGAGCGCGGCGATGTGGTGTCGCTGTTCACCAACCATCCGAAGTTCGGCGACGTGGCCTCGTTCAACCAGGCACTCTGCGGGCTGTACGCGGCCGGGCTCGGCCGCGGGACTGTCGACGAGGCAGCATCCGTGGTTCGCAGTGAGACGAAAGCGCCGAAGCCCCGCCCTGAAGCCGCCAGCGTGCCCAGCATCCCGCTAGCCGCTGCCGCGGTTTCCGGCGATCACTTTGAGGAGCTGGGGCGTTTCTTCACGGAAGTTCTGGAACGCGGCCGGCAGATTCAAGGCGGCCACGATCGCGTCGCCAAGAACGAGCCCGTCGTGATTACCGGCGCGGCTCTCGGCCTGCCCGGAACCGAGCACATCTTCGACGACGACAATCTCACGCGCATTCTTCGCGGCGATCAGTTCATCGATCTCATTCCCGCGCGCTTCCGCCACGCCATGCTCGAAAAGCACATTTATCGCCTGGTCAAGAGCGACAACGGCGGTCCGACATTCGAGACCATCAGCAACGTCGCCGATGTGATCAAGCTTGCTGGCCGCGGCGGAGCCTTTGATCTGGAGAAAGAATTCGGCGTTCCCGCCGAGCGCATCGCGGCTCTGGACCGCGTCACGCAACTGGCGATTGCGGTCGGTATCGACGCACTGCGCGATGCCGGCATTCCGCTGGTCATGCGTTATAAGACGACCAGCAAGGGCACGAAGCTGCCCGATCGCTGGACGCTGCCCGACGCGCTGCGCGACGAAACCGGCGTCATCTTCGCCTCCGCCTTTCCGGGCTATGACTCCTTTGCCGACGAGATGCGCCGTTACTACGCGGACCACGCCCGCCGCGAGCAACTGAGCGGACTCGAAAGCCTGCTGGACCGGGCAAAAGGCAACGGCGATTCCACTCTCGAACAGGAAATCGAGCGGCGCATCGAGGACTTGCGGGATGCGATCGAGAAAGAGCCGTACGTTTTCGAACGGCGATTCCTGCTCCGGGTGTTGGCCATGGGGCACTCGCAGTTCGCCGAGTTCATTGGCGCCCGCGGCCCCAACACGCAAATCAACTCCGCCTGCGCCAGCACAACGCTCGCCGTGGGGCTGGCCGAAGACTGGATCCGCGCCGGTCGCTGCCGGCGTGTGGTCGTGATCGCCGCCGACGACGTTACTTCCGATCACCTGATCGACTGGTTCGGCGCGGGATTCCTGGCCAGCGGAGCGGCGGCCACGGACGAAGTTGTGGAAGAAGCGGCGACACCGTTCGACCGTCGGCGCCACGGCATGATCGTGGGCATGGGCGCTGCGGGCTTGGTTGTCGAGAGCGCGGAGGCCGCACAGGAGCGGGGACTTCAGCCGATCTGTGAGGTGCTGAGCGTAGTCACCGCCAACAGCGCCTTTCACGGCACGCGGCTCGACGTGCAGCATATCGGCGCCGTGATGGAAGATCTGGTCCGCCGGGCCGAAGCGCGCGGGATTTCGCGCCGGCAGATTGCCCCACACACGGTGTTCGTCTCGCATGAGACCTACACGCCCGCCCGCGGCGGAAGCGCCTCGGCCGAGATCAACGCTTTGCGGAAAGTGTTTGGGGACTCCGCAGACCAGATCGTGATCGCCAACACCAAGGGCATGACCGGCCACGCGATGGCGACCGGGATCGAGGATGTGCTCGCGGTGAAGGCGCTGGAAACCGGCGTGGTGCCGCCCGTCGCCAACTTCAAGGAAGTTGACCCCGAACTGGGCACACTGAATCTGTCCAAAGGGGGCACATACCCGGTTGAATACGCTCTGCGCCTGGGCGCGGGCTTCGGCTCGCAGATCAGCATGAGCTTGCTGCGTTGGATCACGGCTAAGGACGGTGTCCATCACCGGCCAAACGCGTTGGGATATGCCTATCGCGTCATCGATGAGAATTGCTGGAAAACCTGGCTCCGCCAGATCGCTGGTTATCCAGAGGCCGATCTGGAAGTTGTGCGTCGCACGCTTCGCGTTCGCGATCAGGGACCGGCGACGGTGCGCGTTTCGGAACAAATGCACGAAGCCAGGCGCCAACCGATGGTTGCGCCTGCCACTAGACCCGTGCAGCCAAGCGCACCACTTGTGGACTCGCCGGCGACGCCTCGACCGGCCGTTCTGGCCGTGTCGAAGGTGGACGTCGCGACTGTTGTCATCCCGTCGCCTATTAGATCCGCGCCCAAGGGCACTCCGGTGCTGGAGCCTGCTGCTCCAACGATGCAGAAGTCGGTGGCGGAAGGCGATCCCGTAAAGCAGCAGGTGCTGGCTCTGGTCGCCGAAAAGACCGGGTATCCGGTCGACATGCTCGATCTCGATCTTGACCTCGAAGCAGACCTGGGTGTGGACACGGTGAAACAGGCCGAGGTGTTCGCCTCAATTCGTCAAACCTATGGCATCGAGCGGGACGACAAGATCAGGCTGCGCGATTTTCCCACGCTTGCCCACGTCATCGGCTTCGTGCACGAACGACGACCTGACCTCGCCAATCCTGACCTCGGCACTAAGGAAGCCGTAGCGACAGCGGCGGTGCCTGCAACCGGCGAGCAAGAACCCGAAATCAAGATCGTCGCCGCTGTGCCGCCCGTCATCCCAGGCAGCGGAGATTCCGTCAAGAAACGCATCCTGGCTTTGATGGTCGAGAAGACGGGATACCCCGAAGACATGCTGGACCTGGATCTCGACCTGGAGGCCGATCTCGGCGTCGACACGGTCAAGCAGGCGGAAATGTTCGCCGCCATTCGCGAGATCTATAACATTCCTCGCGACGAGAATCGCAAGCTGCGCGACTATCCCACGCTCGCGCATGTGATCCGGTTCGTCTATGAGAGGCGGCCTGACCTGGCAGGAGCAGTTGCGTCTTCGCCTACGCCACTGGCCAGCCAGCCCTCGACACCTGCTCCAATTCCCGTTCCGGCTCAAGCGCCGGTTTCTGCAATCTCCGACGATTCCATCAGGAAGAAGATTCTGCAGATCGTGGCGGAGAAAACCGGCTATCCGGAAGACATGCTGGATCTGGATCTCGACCTGGAGGCCGATCTCGGGATCGATACGGTGAAACAGGCCGAGATGTTCGCCGCGGTGCGCGCTGCGTACAACATTCCACGCGATGAGACCCTGAAGCTGCGCGAATTTCCCACGCTGGCGCATGTAATCAAGTTCGCTCGCGATCGGTCAGGGCTCGCGACGCTCGCTCCGGTAACACCTGTGCAAGAAATCGCAAAGGCAGGGGCCCTGCCCTCGCCCGCAAACCTCCCGGCTCGACCAGTTCTTGCCAGCCTTGATGCTGCGAATCGAGTTCCTCGCCGCGTGCCGGTCGCGATCCTGCGTCCTCCGCTCGACTTTTGCAAGGCCACCGGCGTAAAGCTCGATGGCAACAGCAGAGCCGTGGTCATGCCTGACCAGGGCGGCGTCGCTCATGCTCTGACGCAGAATCTCCGCAAGAAGGGAGTGGATGTGCTGTGCATCGAGGGTGCTCCAGACGCAGAGGCGCTGACCGCCCTTCTCAAGAATTGGATGGCAGCCGGTCCGGTCAACGGCGTCTTCTGGCTCCCGGCGCTCGATAACGAAGGCAATCTGGCTGAACTTGATTCCGCTGCCTGGCACGAGGCTGTGCGCGTGCGGGTGAAGTTGCTATATGCCACGATGCGTGCGCTGTACGACCAGGTTGCGGCCGCCGGAACGTTCCTTGTGTCCGGGGCGCGGCTGGGCGGGCATCACGGATACGACGAAGCCGGAGCCGTGGCCCCGCTGGGCGGCGCGGTCAGCGGCTTCTGCAAGGCATACAAGCGGGAGCGTCCGGAATCGCTGGTCAAAGTCGTTGATTTCGAAGCGAACCGCAGTGCAGCTGAGATCGCCGGCCTTCTGATCGACGAGATCCTCAACGATCCAGGAGCGATCGAGATCGGATACACCGCACACCAGCGCTGGACGATCGGTCTTGAGGAACGGCCCGCTGAGGATGGCCAGCCCGGCATGGTCCTGGATAAGAACACCGTCTTCGTAGTCACGGGCGCGGCGGGAAGCATCGTCTCTGCTATTACTGCCGACTTGGCTGCTGCTTCCGGCGGAACGTTCTATCTCCTTGATCTGGTGCCGGAGCCTGATCCGAAAAATCCGGACCTCAAACGCTTTGTTACCGACAGAGAAAATCTGAAACGCGATCTGTTCGCCCGCATTCAGGCGCGCGGCGAGCGTGCAACGCCAGCCCTCGTAGAAAAAGAGTTGGCCGGTTTGGAAAGATCGGTTGCAGCTCAGGGTGCCATCGATGCCGTGCGCGCGGCTGGCGGGACTCCGCACTACTTCAGCCTCAACCTGGCCGACGAGGGAGCGGTAGCCAAGGCGATCGAGCAGATACGTCAGCGCAGCGGCCGAATCGATGTACTGCTGCACGCCGCTGGCATTGAGCGCAGTCATGCGCTGCCGGATAAGGATCCGCGCGAGTTCGATCTCGTGTTCGATGTCAAGGCGGACGGATTTTTTAATCTGCTGCATGCCATTGGCGAAATGCCTCTGGGAGCAACCGTGGCGTTCAGCTCGATCGCTGGCCGCTTCGGTAACGTGGGCCAGACCGACTACAGCTCTGCCAACGATCTGCTATGCAAGATCACTTCGTCGTTCCGAACCACGCGTCCGGCAACACGGGGCATTGCGCTTGACTGGACCGCATGGGGTGGCATCGGCATGGCCTCACGCGGCTCAATTCCGAAAATCATGGAACTGGCCGGAATCGACATGCTGCCGCCGGAAGCGGGAGTTCCCATCATCCGACGCGAGCTCACGGCCGGCGCAACCCGAGGTGAAGTTCTGATCGGCCAGCGCCTCGGCGTCCTCTCGCAGGAACTGGACGAAACGGGAGGGCTGGACGCAGCGGCCGCAGCCTTGAAGTCATCGGCGGCGTTTGGACCCATGATCGGCAAGATCGCATCGCTGCATGGATCCGATGGCTACACCATCGAGACCACGCTCGATCCTCGCGTTCAACCCTTCCTCTACGACCACCAGATCGAAGGAACTCCAGTGTTGCCGGGAGTGATGGGGATTGAGGCGTTCGCAGAAGCCGCGCTTTGCCTGCTGCCGGGTTGGCAAGTCGAAACCATTGAAGACATCCACTTCCTTGCGCCGTTCAAGTTCTATCGTAGCGAACCGCGCACCGTCCGGATTGATACCAGGATTCATCCAGCAGGAGAAGACCTCGTGGCAGACTGCCGGATGATCGGCCAGCGCCTCCTGCCCACACAGACCGATCCTCAACTCACGACACACTTCACCGCTCGCGTGCGGCTCGCGAAACGCGCCGCACAAGTTCCACGGTCCGGTAGACCGCCATCTCTCTACGGAAGCGTTGTGCAAGGCGATGAGATCTACCAGCTCTACTTCCACGGTCCGGCATACCGTGTCGTCGAAAAAGCATGGTGGGATGGAGAACGCGTGATTGGATTGATGGCGGAAGGCTTGCCTGCGAATCATCACCCAGCTGAATTGCTGACCGCTGTAGAGCCCCGAGCGATCGAGCTGTGTTTCCAGACCGCCGGGATATGGGAAATGGGTGTGCAAGGCAGTATGGGTCTGCCACAGTACGTTCGCCAGGTGTCATTGTTCCGGGTGCCGTTCCGTGCGCCCGGAGCCGATGATGGCCCGCTGTATGCCGTCGTGACGCCCGATTCTCGTCAAGGGACATTCGACTGTGAAGTCGTGGACCAAGAGGGCAACTGCTACCTGCGTCTCACCGGCTATCAAACGGTCGCGCTGCCAGGTGGCGCCAACGCTGAACACTTGAAAGTCCTGCAAGCCATCATGTCAGGAGAAACAGTTCTTGTGGCGTGATGAAAGCTGATGCCTAACCGAGTTTGCTGCGGGGCAACCTATGCAAAACGAATTCCAACGCGTTGCGATAGTCAATCGCGGCGAAGCTGCCATGCGCTTCATCCATGCGGTCCGCGAGTTTCGCCAGGAACACGGCGTAGCCCTGCGCACCATCGCACTGTTCACCGAGCCCGACCGGCACGCCATGTTCGTTCGCGAAGCCGACGAGGCAGTATCGCTGGGAGCGGCGCAGGTCATCGACGCACAGACCCAGCGCCCTAAGAGCGCCTACCTCGACTACAAGCAACTGGAACAGGCGCTGGGGGCGGCGCGGGCCGATGCAGCGTGGGTAGGGTGGGGGTTCGTCGCCGAGCACGCAGCCTTCGTTGACCTGTGCGACGAGATGGGAATTATCTTCATTGGTCCCAGCGGCGACGTGATGCGCCGCCTGGGCGACAAGATCTCGGCGAAGCGCCTGGCGGAGCAATCCCACATTCCCGTCGCACCCTGGAGCAATGGGCCCGTCGATACTCTCGCCAATGCATTGTCCCATGCGGAAAGATTGGGGTTCCCGCTGCTGATCAAGGCTACGGCGGGAGGCGGAGGCCACGGAATTCGACGTGTACAGTCGGCCAGCGAGTTGCCGCAGGCGTTTGAGAGCGCCCGCAGTGAGGCGTTCAAGGCCTTCGGCGACCCTACCGTGTTCCTGGAGCAGTTGGTGCCGGGCTCGCGGCACGTCGAGGTGCAGGTCATCGCGGATCATTACGGGACGACGTGGTCCGTCGGAGTGCGTGATTGCACCATCCAGCGCCGGCATCAGAAGGTGCTCGAAGAAGCTCCTTCCCCCGCCTTGTCCGCGCAGCAGGATTGCGATTTGCGCGAGGCCGCCGTTCGCCTCAGCAAGGCTGCGGGCTACTCGAACGCAGGCACGGTGGAGTTCCTGTACGAACCCGAGGGCCAGCACTTCTATTTCATGGAAGTGAATACCCGCCTGCAAGTGGAGCATCCGGTGACCGAGTGCACCACCGGGCTTGACCTGGTGAAGCTCCAAATTCATATCGCTCGCGGTGGACGGCTGGAAGGAGATCCGCCGCAAAGTTCCGGCCACGCGATCGAGGTGCGTGTGAACGCGGAGGATCCCGACAACAATTTTGCCCCCGCGCCGGGGACGGTGGAGCGCTTTCGCATCGTGACTGGCCCCGGAGTACGCGTGGACACGGGCGTCAGCGAAGGCGACAGGATTCCGCCGGATTTTGACTCCATGATCGCCAAGGTGATCGGCTATGGGCGCACCCGGAATGAGGCGCTGGCACGCCTCCGGCGGGCCTTGGGCGAGAGCGTCATCGTCGTCCGCGGCGGCGCCAGCAACAAGGCTTTCCTGCTGGAGCTGCTGGGTCGCACCGAAGTTCAGCATGGAGACGTTACGGTGTGCTGGCTCGATCGGCTGGCGGCGGATGCTGGTCATCTCAACAGCCAAAATGCCGATGTTGCCCTGCTGCAAGCAGCCATCAATGCGTATGAGGCGGAGTTGGGGGTGGAGCAGGCGCAGTTTTACGCTTCTGCCGCGCGCGGCCGACCGCTGGTGCGGAGCGACATCGGCGGCACACTGGCACTGCGACATCGCGGCCAGCTTTACGCGATGAAGACTCATCGCCTCGGTCCCCAGGACTACGGCGTGGAAGTGGACGGCGTGCGGATTGAGGCTCATGTCGACCGTCTTGACCAGTTTGAGTCATGGCTGACCGTTTTCGGGAGGCGATTTCACGTCGTCTCGGTGGCCCACGGAATCAGTTCGCGCATCGAGGTGGACGGCGTGTCGCACCAGGTTGACCGGGACGATGGGGGTATCGTGCACGCTCCGGCCCCGGCGGTGGTCGTTTCCATCGCCGTAAAACCAGGCGACATGGTTGAGGTCGGAGACCGGCTGGCCGTGCTCGAGGCCATGAAGATGGAGAGTGTGATCGTCGCAGCCTTTCCCGGCAGAGTCCGGAAGGTGATGACGATGGCCAACGTGCAGGTCGATGTCGGTGCTCCCTTGCTTCAGATCGAGCCCGCCACTTCCGACAGGCCGGTTCGGCCGCAACAGCGTGTCGTCTTCGGCGATTCCGCGCATGGACGCGAGGAGCATGAGCCAAACAGTCTGAACGAACTCCGCCAGGTCATGCTGGGCTTTGATCTTGATCCGGCGCTCGTGGCCCGCGAGTTTGCCGCCGGGAACCAGAACTCTCCCGCCGACACCGAGAAGATCACTCAACTCGAAGACGAAATCCTTAATATCTTCGTCGACATATGTTCGCTGTTTCACCGCGAACCGGATGCGAACCACCACACGTCCGCGGAAGAACCGAGCGCGGAGTCCCACCTTTTCACTTATCTGCGCACCGTGGAGACGAATGGGGAAGATCTCCCGCCTGCCTTTTTAGGGGCGCTACGCAGGATCCTGGCCTACTACGGCGTGCCTGGCCTGGATGTGTGCCCGGAACTGAAAGAGAGCCTGCTATGGATCTGCAAGTCCCATCAGCGGATGGAGAAGCAGACGGCCGCTATTCTCGACATCCTCGAACGCCGTCTCGGTTGCGCCGCCGCCCCGGGATCACCTGCGAGCAAGTCCTTTCGAAGTTTGCTGGACCGCATGGTTGCAATCACCCGTGAGCTCTTCCCTTCTGTGAGCGATCTGGCGCGAGAGGTTCTCTACCGCCATTTCGACCAGCCTGCCTTCGAATGCACAAGAAATCAGATTTACGAGGAAGCAACCAATCATCTCAACTATCTGGCCGCAAATCCCGACGCGGCGGATTGGCGTTTCCGGCTGCACGCGTTGATCGAATGTCCGCAGTTGCTGGCAGGCTTGTTTGCCAGCCGTTTTCCCGCGGCTGATCCCCCGCTGCGGCTCGCTATGCTCGAGGCCCTGACCTGGAGGTACTACCGCAACTGCACGTTACTGAGGCCACGCTGCGAGGCCGCCAACGGACGTTGCTACTTCTCAGCTGAGTATGACAGCGAGGACAAGCGGATTCATGTCTTTGCGACATACACGGAGTATCGGGACCTCCCTGCAGTGGCGCAAGCGCTGCTTCCCGCGCTGGCAGCAGTGCCCGAGGATCACGACATTGCGCTGGACTTCCACGTGTGCCATTCCGGAAAGCTGGCCGAACCGGAGCAGACTGAGCGCGAAGTGCAGGCCATGCTCAACCAAGTTGAGTTTCCTCGTCCCATCCACCGCATCGTGGTGTCTGCCGCCTCCGCCAGCCAGGGTCCGCGTGCGACCGGCATGCAGCACTTTACGTTCGTGCCCGGTGATGCCGGATACAAGGAGGATCAGTTCTTCCGCGGGATCCACCCGATGATGGGCAAACGCCTGCATCTGTGGCGGCTGAGCAATTTCACGATCGAGCGCCTCCCCTCGGTTGAAGATGTCTATCTGCTGCACGCCGTTGCCAACGACAACCCCAGGGACGAGCGCCTGTTTGCCGCCGCCGAGGTGCGCGATGTGACTCCAGTGCGGGATGAGTCAGGGAGCATTGTGCAGTTGCCGCACCTGGAGCGGATGCTCATGGAAACGCTTGCCGCCATCCGGGTGTTTCAGTCGCGGCGGCGTCCCAACGAGCGGCTGTGCTGGAACCGGGTCTTTCTGTACGTCTGGCCGCCGCTGAATCTGAAGCCGGATGAACTGCGCGACATTGTCCGCCGGCTGGCGCCGGCGACGGAGGGCCTGGGCCTGGAACAGGTTGCGGTACGCGCGCGCATTCCCAGCCCGGCCACGGGAGAGTTACGCGACCTGGTGGTTCGCATCTCGAGCCCGGTCGGAAGCGGATTGCTCATCACCTTCCGCCCCGCAGACAGATTGCTCGCGCTCAAACCGCTGACCGGTTACGATCAAAAGGTTGTTCGCGTCAAGCAGCGGGGAATGATCTATCCCTACGAGATCATCCGCATGCTCACTCCCGCCCGCGAGGACGCGCGAACTGAATTCCCGCCGGGCGATTTCGTCGAGTACGACCTCGACAGCCAAGGACGACTCGTGCCCGTCGAACGTCCCTACGGACAAAACCGCGCCAACATCATCGTCGGCGTCATTCGCAACTTCACCCCTCAATATCCGGAGGGTATGACGCGGGTGCAACTGCTCGGAGATCCCAGCAAGGACCTGGGCGCACTCGCCGAGCGAGAGTGCAAGCTGATTCTCGCCGCGCTGGACCTTGCCCAGGAGAAATCTGTTCCCGTGGAGTGGTTTCCGATCTCGGCGGGAGCCAAGATTTCGATGGACAGCGGCGTCGAAAACATGGATTGGATCGCTCGCGTCCTGCGCCGTCTGGTGGAATTCACCCAGGCCGGGGGCGAGGTCAATCTGCTGATCAATGGCATCAACGTCGGCGCTCAGCCCTACTGGAATGCAGAGGCGACCATGCTCATGCACACCCGCGGCATTCTGGTGATGACGCCGAAGGCGGCGATGGTGCTGACCGGCAAGCGCGCCCTGGACTATTCCGGGGGCATCTCTGCCGAAGACAATCAGGGAATTGGCGGGTACGACCGCATCATGGGGGTGAATGGACAGGCACAGTATTGGGCGCACGATCTCAATGAGGCCTGCCACATCCTATTCCGTCACTACGAGCATACGTATGTTCTGCCGGGCGAGCGCTTTCCGCGCCGGGCGGCGACTTCCGATCCGCTGGAACGCGACGTCCAGACCTACCCCCACAGTCAGAATGGGGAAGAAGGCTTTGCCTGCGTGGGCGACATCCTGTCGGACGACACGAATCCCGGAAGAAAGAAGCCGTTCGACATTCGCCGAGTCATGATGGCGACCATCGATCAGGACCACGCGCCGCTGGAGCGCTGGGCCGGCATGCGCGCGGCCGAGACCGCCGTCGTGTGGGACGCGCATCTGGGCGGCTATCCTGTGTGTCTGATCGGCATCGAATCTCGCCCGGTACCGCGCCTGGGATTCGTCCCCGCCGACGGACCGGATCAATGGTCCGCCGGCACGCTCTTCCCGCTGTCTTCGAAGAAAGTGGCGCGTGCCATCAATGCCGCGACCGGCAATCGTCCAGTCGTCGTCCTGGCCAACCTCTCGGGATTTGATGGCTCGCCGGAGTCGATGCGCCGCTTGCAGCTGGAATATGGCGCTGAGATCGGCCGGGCGGTGGTCAATTTCAAAGGCCCCATCGTATTTTGCGTGATCTCGCGTTATCACGGCGGAGCCTACGTCGTCTTCTCTCGCGCCTTGAACGAACAGCTGGAAGTGGCGGCTCTGGAGGGAACCTACGCGTCCGTCATCGGCGGCGCCCCGGCTGCAGCCGTGGTCTTTGCCGGGGAAGTGGATGCGCGCACACGCAAAGACGAGCGCTTGCAGGCGCTCAACGCAGCCATGCTGCAAGCCGATGCCGCCGAGAAGGGACGGCTGAGGGCGCAGTGGAATGAAGTGTACAAGGTCGTCTATTCGGAGACGCTGGGCGAAATGGCCAACGAGTTCGACCACGTGCACAGCGTGTTCCGAGCTCTCAAAGTCGGGGCTCTGAACCACATCATTCCGCCGGCGAAGCTTCGCCCGTATCTCATCGACGCCGTGGAACGAGGCATGCACAAAGAAGAGGAAGCCCTGGAGCGCGCAGAAGACCGCGTGGCAGAAGCGGCTTAGAATTAGGGCGGACCGAGGCTGCGGCTCGCGCCTTGCCTCGTGCATTCTGACCGCCTCGGTCTGTCTGTGGCCTGCTTCTGTGGCCTGCTGAAGGACCGGATGAGCATCGAGTGGCTGGAACAAGTCGAATCCGATGTTCCTGCAGAAGACTACTGGTTGGGCCCGAACGAGAGGGCGTGCCTGGAGCGAATGCGGTTTCTCAAGCGGCGGACGGACTGGCGCCTGGGTCGCTGGACGGCGAAGCGCGCTGTGGCTGCGCGCTTGAACCTGCCTGCCGATCCTCCAGCTTTGGCGAACATCGAGATCCGGGCGGCGCAATCCGGCGCGCCCGAGGTCTTTCTCGACCGTCAGCCAGCGCACATAGCGATTTCTCTCAGTCATCGCGCCGGCGTTGCGCTGTGTGCCGTGGGCGCTCCCGACGCCAGCTTCGGTTGCGATCTGGAAACGGTCGAACGGCGCGATGCGGCCTTCCTCGCCGACTACTTCACCTCCGAAGAACAGGAGTTCGTTGCGCGGTCACCCGTGGAGGAACAGCAGCAGTTGGCAGCGGTCCTCTGGAGCGCCAAGGAAAGCACGCTCAAAGCTCTGCGCCAGGGACTTCGCCTCAGCACCACCAGCGTTTCGGTCAGTTTGGTCGAGGCGCCACCGGACTCCTCCGTGCCCATACGTCAGGGTCGCCGGCCAGCTTCTGGTGCAGTTGTCAACGCTGACGGTTGGCGTACCTTGCGCGCGTGCTACACCGGAGAGCACGACTTCCGCGGCTGGTGGCGTCAGGAGAATCACATTGTCCGGACGATCGTTTCTGCCATTGCGCCGAGCTAGGCGCACTGAGCCCTCTTCCCTGCCTGCCGCTACTTCAAATGCCCCCACCGAAAAGTTGGGCCCACCGAGAAGCGGACGTAGTTCTGCCGCGGAACCAGCAGATTGGAGAACAGGTGAGTATTCACCCAGTCGGTGGCGAAACGCAGGCCTATCTTCCGCGACACGTTAACGTCGAACCCACCGCCCAGGCCAAAGAAAAATTCCGTGTCGGTCTGGTGCGGATTGGGTGGAACAATTTGCAGGGCCTGAAACAGGGGCGCCAGACCCGCGGGGAAAGTGATGTTGGCGTTTTCGTGAATGCCCCCGAGACCGGGACGAACGAGAAACGTCACTTTCTGCCACTTACGGATGTAGATCTGTGGGCCAGCAGCAATGGTGTATGTCTTTGAAGTGAACGGGACAGCGATCGCACTGGCAGGTATATGCGTGATCGGTGCAATCTGGTTGATGGCAGGAGCGAAAACGGTTTCGCTGCCGTTGATCGTGCCGGCGCCACTGACGAGCGCGCCGAAATCCCCGCCCATGCCAAGCCACGGTTTCGCCGTGACGCCAAAATCAGCTTCGAACCCGCGCTCGGTCAGGTTACGCGCCGGGCTGATCATGTAGTCGAATCCGGTAAACAGGGTGTACCGGTTAATATCGGTCTGCTGCGCCATCATGGGTTGGCAGATAAAAACCGCAAGACTGCAAAACAATAAGTGCTTTATGGATTTCATGCTCCACCTCAGGGAATAAAGTCGTGATATGAAAATCGGGGGGAGGAAAAACAAATTGAACGCACAACTGACACACGTGAATCTGCGAGGGTAAATCGTTGCCTAACACGTTTTCTACCGGTGCTTGCTTGCTACGCGACCACGAGTTCAGCCATGGCACGCTCTTGTTTGAGGACAGGCACCGGTCCGGCAACGCGCTTCGATTCAGGGGGCAACCTGGGCGCGTCCGCGAGCGGTACCGTCATGGCCTTTGCCGGTCGGACAGTGGCTGGCACCACCTGCTCCTTCCGGCGTGGTCTCTTTCTCTGCAGTTTCTTCTCGCGTGGAGGCGTGATTCCGACCGCCTCGCGCAGCTCCACGAAGCTTGTTTTCGCCAACTCTTCCAGCCGCTTCAGGTCAGGGGCGGCATGCACATCTCCGCTAAAGCCGAAGAACACCTTGCCGTTGTAGCTGAGAACCGCGCAATTGACCGCCATTTCGCCGCCGACTGGAACATAGGGATACCAATCCAGCATCTTGTGGCCCAGCAGGTAGAGCGGAAATTGCGGTCCCGGCACATTCGTGCAAACCAGGTTGAAAGGCGTGATCGGCAACTGGCTCGCCATGGGCCCGGCCAGGCCTTGCACAGAGGTCGGGAACATGCCGATCAACCCGCCGGCCAGGCTGACCAATTCGGCGGCATGCACGCGTTTGAGAAACTCGGTCCGCGTATGCACTGCTGCCAGCAGCTTTCGTGGCTGACGAATGTCCAACGGCACAGTGACCGGAACCAGGGAGATGCGGTTGCCCAGCTCGGACGTACTGGTGCCGTCACGCAAGTTGACGGGCACCATCATGCGCAGCAACTTTCCCTTCACGCTGTCACCATGCAGTTCACAGTAGCGCCGGATCGTAGCGGTCACGATGGTGAGAATTACGTCGTTCACGCTGGTTCCGCACTCCTGCCGGATGGTCTTTACATCGTTCAGCGAAATCTCCGTACAGGCAAATTTTTGCGGGCCCCGGTATAGCACGTTGAAGCGGAGCCGTTCGGTCAACGCAGTGATTTCAGGGAACAGGGTCGCAAACTGGTCGGCGTCCTTGCTTCCACCGTTGGAAGTGCCGCTGGCCAGAACGGTGGTCCCCACATTTGCTCCAACGCGCTCCGCCATGCTCAACAGATCGGTCATGGCCGACAGTATTCGCTTGACCAGGTCGGAATAGGAATCCACGAGCCCGGTGGTGAGCGAAGTCAAGGGATCGCGTGGCGGAGGGACCCGGAGCTTCAGGGTTCGCCGGGGCAGAGGCGGCGCTTGCGGGTTGGCATCCAGAAGCACGTTCACGATGCCGACACCGGCGATGCCATCGGCCAGGCAGTGATGCAGGCGAAGGATGATGGCAGAACGATTGCGCTTGAGCCCGCGCACCAGGGTTAAGTCCCAGAGCGGATGCCTCCGGTCCATCACCTGGCCGAAGAGCTTTGCGGCGAGCGCTTTCAGCTCCGTGTCCGTGCCGTGCGTTAGAGTCGCTTCGCGCACGTGATTACGGAGATTGAACTCAGGGTCGTATTCCCAACTGGGCAGGCCAAGCCCGAGCGGCGCAGCTACCACGCGCTTCAGATACCGGGGGATCAACGGCAGCTTCGACTCAACGAACCTAAGACAGTCCTTGAACGCGATCTGGCCTTCAAAAGTGCAGATACACGCCACATTGAGCGGCATGCCATCCCGCTCCAGGTGCAGAAAAACTGTGTCTCCCCAGGAAAGGCGGTCACTCTGTCGATGGTTTTGCGTGGACATCTTCTTCTCCTGTTCCCGGTTCGTTGCGTTCAGGTCACAAATGAAAACCGCCCTGCCAGCTTGACCAGCTTCAGGACCTTGTACACATCGATGCTGGCCCCTCGCACAACCACCTTGATCGCTTTCTGATCTGCGATGCGAGCAAATTCTTCTAAGGCCTGCAAGGCGCGGGCATCGATCCGGTTCACGGAGGAGAAATCCAGCACGGTCTCGCCGTTTTCGTTTTCCAGCTTCGCACCGGCTCTCTGCAGAGCCGAAAGAACGTGCTGCTCTTCGATCTTAAGAAACGCTGCTGTCGTTGCCATGTGGACCACCATTCTTGCTACACCACACACTGCGATGTTGTACCCGGGCTCTTCGCCGCGCTACGGCCGTGATAGGCCTTCCACAGCAGTTCCACCAGCTCCGTCATCAGCGGCATGCGAGGATTCGAGCGCCACGACGGATCGTCAAACGCCGCCTTGACGAGGTCAGGAATTGCCTTTTCGAATTCTTCCTTCGAGATGCCAAGTTCTGCGATCGAGCGCGGGAATTCCAGTCGATCGAGCAACTTCTCGATGGCTGCAACCAGGTTTTCCACCTTCTGCTCAACCGTCTCGCCCCCCAGACCCAGCAGGTCTGCGAACGCGGCATATTTCTTGTGGGCCACATATCCCTGGGTGTAGGGCGAGGGCATGAACTTGGTGGGCACGGCAGCGTTGTAGGCAATGACATGGGGCAGCATCAGCGCATTGGCGCGGCCGTGGGCAATGCCGAAGCGTGCGCCGAACGCATGTGCCAGCGCGTGATTCACTCCCACGGAAGCATTGGAAAATGCCATCGCGGCAATGCAGGCGGCGTTGTGCATCATGCAGCGCGCCTCTTCGTCGCCCGGCTTCTCATACGCAATCGGCAAGTACTTGAACGCCAATTGAATCGCCTGCATCGCATTGCAGTCGGTGTAGGGTGAAGCATAGTTCGAAACTCCAGCTTCCAAAGCGTGCGTCAGGCAGTCGATTCCGGTGTCCGCCGTGAGTCCCTTCGGCATGGACATGACAAACTGCGGATCGACAATCGCAACATCTGGGGTCAACGAGTAGTCGGCCAGCGTCACCTTGCGCCCGCGCTCTTTGTCCGTCAACACAGCGAAGGGCGTCACCTCGCTTCCGGTTCCACTGGTCGTCGCGATGGCGATCAGGCGCGCACGATGGGCTTTTTCCGTGGCCGTGGGATACTGCACAACTCGTTTCCGCAGATCGAGAAATGGCGCAGCCAGTTCCTCGAGATCCGCTTCGGGAGACTCGTACTGCAGCTTCATGATTTTCGCCGCATCGATCACGCTCCCGCCGCCCAGAGCGATGATCTGGTCCGCCTTGTAGAAATTCAAAGCCTCGACTCCCTGCCGGATGACCTTCACCTCGGGCTCCGCATCGGGAATCACCAGGACATGCACATGAGTTTTCGGGCAGATGTGGCGGCGAACGATGTCGACGTGGCCGATCTGCTCCATCGCGGGATTGGTCACGACGATGGTGCAGCGCGAAGGAAACTGCCCCAGGTTCTCGACCGCGTTCATGTTGAAGTAAATCTGATTGGGAACTCGGAACCACATGTGGTTTTGCGTCCTCCGAGCCAGCCGCTTGATGTTGAGGTAGTGATAGATATTGACGTTGTCGGTGGTGCTGTTGCCGCCGCCGGTTCCGCAGCCGAAGGCGAACGTAGGGACAAGGTCGTTGTACACCGCGCCCAGCGCTCCAATGGCGCCGGGTGAATTTACGATGATCCGGCCCACATTGATGACCTCGCCAAACTTGCGAATGACCTCCTCGTTGCGGGAGAAAATCACCGCCGTATGGCCGATGCCTCCGGCGTGGTTCACGTCCAGGCAAACCTTGAGGGCGTCCGCCACAGACTTTGCCCGGTACACGGCGAGCACGGGGAATAGCTTTTCCACCGACAGCGGATGCTCGCGCCCCACGCCCTGGATGGGCGCAACCAGCAGTTTCGTGTTCGGCTTCACCGAGAGACCGATGAAGCGCGCGATGTCAGTCGCCTTCTGGCCCACGGCCATGGGTTGCATGAAGCCGGTCTGTGGATCGATCACACCTCGCTCCAGCAGCCTGGTTTCCTTTTCGTTGCAGAGGTGCGCACCGAGTTCGGCGAACTTCTGCAGGACGGCGTCGTAGATTTCGTCGTCGATCACCAGCGTTTGCTCAGAGGCGCAAATGGTTCCGTTGTCAAAAGTCTTGGAGATGATGATGTCGACCACGGCGTTATTCACGTCCGCCGATTTCTCCAGGTAGACGGGGGTATTCCCCGGCCCTACGCCCAGAGCCGGCTTACCCGAGCTGTACGCGGCTTTGACCACTCCCGGTCCGCCCGTGGCGTCAATCAGGCCAATGTCTTTGTGCTTCATGAGATAGACGTTGTCCGGCAAGGTGGGCGATTCCAGGCAGCTGAAGACTCCTTCGGGCGCACCGTGTTTGATCGCGGCCTCGTACATGATCCTCACGGCCTCAGCACAGCAACGCCAGGCTTTCGGGTGTGGGCTGAAAATAACCGTATTCCGCGTTTTGATCGCCACGATGCACTTGAACAGGACTGTGGACGTGGGGTTCGTGATCGGCGTGAGGGAGAACAGAACCCCGATCGGTTCGGCGATTTCGGCCAGATTGCGATCGGGAAATTCCCGAATGATGCCAACCGTGCGCTTGTCCTTGACGTAGTTGTAAACAAACTCGCTGGCCACCATGTTCTTGATGACCTTGTCTTCCATGATCCCGAGCCGGGTTTCCTCTACTGCCAGGCGGGCGAGATACTGCGCCTGCTCGAGCCCAGCCAATACCATCGCCCGGACGATACGATCGACGTCTTCCTGAGAGTATTGGGTAAAAACTGCGGCAGCGGTTCGAGCGCGGCTGACCAGGCTGTCCAGGTAAGCGATCCGCTCGGGGTTGGGGCCTTCCGCGGTTAGTGGGATCTTGATGGTTTCCTGTACGGCTTCAATGACGCTCACTGCAGCCTCCCGTGGTCTACCAGGGACCTTTGCTGGCGCGAGCGCGTCCCGCCGGGACAGCGAGTGCCCGAACCGGAACGTCTGCTTCGAATCCCGTCGCTTCTCTCGCCTGCTCGATCTCGGTTACCGCTCGTCTCGACTTCTGGGGAACTCGTTGCAGCACCGCGAGAAAAGTGTTGGAACTGTTGCCGGCGGGGCTCGGCGGACAACAATCGCCAGCGTCAGGTTTAAGGGTAGAGCCAGGGTCAGGCAGGGTCTGCAACGACTATCACAACGGCCTGTGACCAGCATCACAGGGCGTCAAAATGTGTGTTCTTAGGGCCTTCGCACCGGCCGGGCAGCGGCTGGCAATGCGCCGAATCAGGGCCAAAAGAGCGGAGGCGCGTCACCCTCACGCGCCTCCAGTGGAAAAACCGTTCGGTTATTGGTTAGAACTCAAGGGACTATGCGATGACGTATTTTCCCGCCTCGATGACTCTCTGCGCGATCGACTGCCGCAGGGCCACCGTATTAAACGGCTCGTACTTGCACAGGCGGCGCAGGATCGCCAGTTGCGAGCGCAGCATGTCGCCATCGCTGCAGGCGGCAACCACCATTCGCGCCGCGCTTTCGATCGTCTCCATAGCGCCCGCGAGATAGACGCGGGTCATGTTGATGGCATGGCCCGCGCCTGCCTCGCCGTTCCGTGCGGCCAGTTTCTGCGCGCGCAGAACCGCCGACTCCATCGCGTAGGTCTCAATCGTCATGTTGGCAATCGCCCCCATGATCTCCTGCTGGTCCTGGATGGCCATCATGTATTTCTGGGTGGCCACGCCGGCCGCAAACAGGCCGATCTTTTTGGCGGTCGCGACTAGCTTCCGCTCTTCGGCCAGCAGACCCGCCGCGCCTTCGTCGGATGGTCCCGAGAGCACCTCGTCCATGAGTTTCTTGATCGCTGCCATCAACGGAAGCTGGCCGGACATCGCCCGCTTCAGCAGAAAGCCCGTGATGAGCAGCCGGTTGATTTCATTCGTGCCTTCGAAGATCCGGTTGATGCGGGCATCGCGATAAGCACGCTCGGCGGGGTACTCTTCCACGAAGCCGTATCCGCCGAAGATCTGCACCATTTCGTCGACGACATGGCCGATGAACTCCGACCCCCACACCTTGAGGATCGAGCACTCGACGGCATATTCATCGATGACCTTGCGGACTGCGCGCATGTCCTCGTGTTCGGCGCCGAGTTGCGCGATGGCGGCATCCATCATTCCCACGGTGCGATAGGCCATTGCTTCTCCGGTGAAGATGCCAGCCGCGATGTTGGCCATCTTTTCGCGAATCAATCCAAAGTCCGAAATCACTTTCCCGAAAGCCTTGCGTTGTTTCGCATACGCCACAGCGTGTTCCATGCAGTCACGGGCTGAGCCGACACACCCTGCGCCCAGCTTGAAGCGGCCCACGTTGAGCACATTGAAGGCAATGTGATGTCCTTTGCCGATCTCGCCCAGCACATTCTCCACCGGAACTTTGCAGTCGCTGAGAATGAGAGGACAAGTCGAGGAGCCTCGAATGCCCATCTTGTGCTCTTCGGCGCCAACCGAGAAACCCGGAAACCCGCGCTCGACGATGAATGCCGTGAACTTTTCTCCATTCACTTTGGCAAATACGGTGAACAGGTCCGCGAACCCGGCATTGGTGATCCACATTTTTTCGCCGTTCAGCAGGTAGTGCTTTCCGTCCGCGGAGAGCCTGGCTTGCGTCCGGCAGTTCAGGGCATCGGATCCCGAGGACGATTCCGAGAGCGCGTAGGCGCCAACTTTCTGCCCAGTGGCCAGCCCGGGCAGATACTTTTTCTTCTGTTCTTCGGTGCCGAAGTAGACGATCGGCAATGTGCCTATGCAGGTGTGTGCGCCCCAGGTCGTGCTGAAACCGCCATATTTGGCAAGGCGGTCGGCAATGATGGCAGAGGTGACTTTGTCCATCTGCATGCCGCCATACTGTTCGGGAACGTCGACGCCGCTCAGCCCGAGTTCGCCCGCCTTCCTCACCAGTTCCCGGGTGATGGCGAAGTCCTTGTGTTCCATTTTTTCGATGTTGGGAATGATCTCTTTGCTGGCAAATTCTTCCGTGGTTTGCGCGATCAGCAGATGTTGGTCGCTGAAATCTTCCGGGGTGAAAACCTCGTCTGGAGTGCGTTCCCTGATCAGGAAGCTGCCGCCAGGAAATTTGTTAGGTACTGCAGTCAGCGTGGCCATATTCTCTCCCCCTTAGAGATTTTCGTAGTTCAGAGTCGGTTACGCAGCAATAGCCCGCTGCAGTCTTGAGGAGTCTTTGTGTGCGCCCCCAGCCGCGAAACGCGCCGTCATGGAGCGAGCGTCGGCGCTATCAGGCGGAGGCCAGAGTTTGCGCTTCGCGAGGTTGCTCTTGCAAGCAAGCCAACGCGAGCTGGCGGCGTGCCAATTCGCGTTGGCGAATACTTCAGCTTCCTTGTTAGACAACCAGCGCACCACGGCCCACACCCTGCGCGTCGCGTTGCTTTCTCTTCCTCAGGCGACGGCCGCTGCGGCTTTCTCTTTTCTGGCCGGTTTCCGGTGCATTTTCGTTCTGGCGCCCACCGGAGCCTTGACCATCACGTCCATCAACGCCTTTTGGGCATCGACATAGCTCTTTACCGCCTCACGCGTCAGTTCGCTCACGGGGAGGAACGGGAACGGCCGCAGCAGTTCCAGAGTCTTGCCCGCGGTTTTTACGTTGGCATTGATCTGCCGTCCGGCCAGATCGACCAGCCGTTTCTGTGCTTCCATGAACGACTCGCTCGCCCGCCGTGCCAATTCTGACAACTCTGAGTGTTTGGCCTTTTTCCCGGCGCCGTTGGCATGTTTGCCGCTCGTGACCTTGGCGGTTTCTTCGGCGATGACATCGAGAAGCCGCTTCTGCGCTTCCACGAAGTTCTCCACGCCCTCGCGTGCCAGATCCACCAGATGCTCGGGCTGGTACGGCTTGCCGGCCTTGGCGGCCTCGACCCAGCTGTGGGCCTGTTTGCCCGCGATCTTCAGGTATTCCTCCTGCATGTGCACAAACGTATCCACGCTGCGCTGCAGCAGGTCAGCCATGGCGCGCGCCACGGGCATGCCGCCCACCCGCTCTTTCACACCCGTCATCAGCAGATCGTGTTGCTGCTTGCCCAGATCGAGGAGCACCTTCTGACCTTCGAGGAAGTTGGTAATGCCCTCCCCAGCGACCTCGCCGAGAATGGCAGTGGGAGAATGGTGAGGATCCGATAGTTGCTGCTTCACTGCGTGCATGACGCTGGCGTTCTGCCGCATGGCGAGATCGATCAGGATCCGCTGCGTCGCGAACAAAGTCTGCGCGCCTTGTTGCACCCAGCCCGAGAGAAGCGAAACCGCCGATGATTCTTTGGGGTGGGCGCGGGGAGATTCATGCTTGACTGCCGCTGGCATATGAATAACCTCCGATTGCTGCATTGCAGCATCAGCTAAACTATACGACGGCAAGGGGATTGTGTCAAGATATTCCATGCGCGTGTGCAGGGCAACATGAGGGGACGGTTCTATGAAACCAGCCTCGGTCCTCATCAAGAAATATGGCAATCGCCGGCTGTACGACACTGCCGGCAGTCGCTACGTCAACCTCGACGACCTGGCCGGTCTGGTTCGCGCCGGCAAGGACATTCGGGTCGAGGATGCCCGAACCGGCCGGGATCTCACCCGCGTCATCCTGACGCAGATCATTACGGAGGATGCGAGGGATAAGCCGACAGGACTCCCGCTCGAGTTGCTGCGCCAGCTAATCATGGCCTCCGACGAGGTGCGGCAGGAGTTCCTCATGTGGTACCTCAAGTCCGCGTTTGACACCTTTGACAAGGTGCAGGGAGTGGTCCAGAACCGGCTCAGCGAAGTCCAGTCCGCACTGCTTTCTCCTGTGGACCTGATGAAACGGTTCCTGGGAGCTGCGTCGTCTTCGCCGGCGCAACCCGGCCCCGAACCGGAGGTTGCGGCCTTGCGCCAGCGTGTGCAGGAACTTGAAGCCAGGCTAAAGAACTCCGCAGACGGCAAGCCACGCTCTCGCAAGAAACGGCAGGGCCGTACGTGACACTGCAGCGCGCACATGGTCGAAGGGTTCCTGCTTTCAAGAATTTGTTTGCCTGAAAAGGACGCTGCGCGATAATATTGCATTGCAGCATGCTCCTTCTTCGCCTGTACAGCGAAAGGGGCCCTCGCAGGACGCACTTGCGGCGCAAACGGAAAAAGGCCACAGCGAGTCCCTCCAAAAACAAAGCGCACAGGCTTACTTCCCAGCACTTCCCCGAAGCTGACACACCATTCTGGACCGAGGCTCTGTTCGGGGCTGAGGTGCTGCTTCTGCACGCTACTCCCGTCTATTACGGCTTGGGCGTACCGCGCGGCGATGGTTCCGCAGTGGTCCTCATTCCCGGCTTTCTCGGAACCGATCTCTACCTCACGGAGTTGCATTCGTGGCTCCGCCGCATCGGATACCGGCCTTATTTTTCCGGCATCGGCATCAACGCAGAATGTCCGAACCTGCTGATCCAGCGCCATCTGAACCAGACCATCGAAAGAGCCCGAGCGGAGACCGGACGCAAGATTCATTTGATCGGCCACAGCCTGGGAGGAGTAATCGCGCGTTCCGCAGCGGCGCAACACCCGAAAGACGTGGCTTCCGTGATCACCCTCGCCGCGCCGATTCGCGGCACGGTCGCCAATCGAACCGTCCTCCACGCCGCCGAGGCTGTTCGCCTCAGGATTCTGCAGGAGCACGGCAGCGGAGTTCTGCCGGACTGCTATACCGGGCGCTGCACCTGCAATTTTCTGGATTCGTTGCGGCGCAAGGTCCCCGACGCCCTGCTCGAAACCGCGATTTATACGCGGCAGGACGGCATCGTGGACTGGCGTTATTGCCGAACCATGAACCCTGAAGTCGACGTGGAAGTGCCCGGCACGCACATCGGAATGGCATTCAATCCGGCGGCCTATTCCGTGGTTGCCGAGCGCCTGGCGAGAGCTCAACGAGTCAAGTAGTTCAGCCCACGATCTCCAGCACCGCGCCCGTGCTCGTCTCCAATTCCTCGACCGAGCCCTTCCCATCTTCCACCCGAAGCGCCGCGGTGGCCAGGCTGTTGTTCGCAACTTCGAAGGAGCCTGAACAATTCGTCTTCAGATAAGGAAGGCGATGCACGCTCGGGCCGCTGCCGTCGATCGCAGCCGCCAACCGGAAACCATCTCTTCCTGTGCAGTGAAGTTTCCAGCGCATGTTCCCGCGATCGTCGCGGCCCTCCTGCAAGTTCCGGAAGACGCGTTGCCGTCCTTCATGCCAGAGTACGGCTTTGCGAAAGACCAGCCCGAAGGGCATTTCATACACCAATGCTTCGAGCGTGCTCGCCGGCCGCCCAGCTCGAGGAAAGTAGGCATGCATCCATGTCCAGAAGTTGCGGTGCCGGTAGCCACAGTTGTGTCCCTGCACGCCGAACCCCAGGGGGTCGCCGGCAAATCGGCGCCCATCCAGCATGATCTCTCCGGAGAAAACGGCGTCGGAATGCGGGGTTCGGGAGAAGCCGATCCAGCCCTTGCTGCTCAAGGTCACGGAAAAACTCGATCGATAGCGCAGGTTCCACGAGATCGTGTGCCCGTCGACGGCCAGCGCCCCCCGGCAGAAATCTTCCTCGATTGCATTTTCGTCGACCCGAAAGTAAAAGGGCGCCTGCTCCCTCCCGCTGATGTTGAATCCGTCCAGCGGAAATCCCTGGATGAAGCTCTGTGCCTTTCCGCCCGCTGGAAACCATGTGGCCCACACCTGAACCGGCGCGCCCGGCGCATCTCCCTTGCAGCCGGCTCGCCCCGGGTTCATGAGCAGATATCGAAACCACCACGCACCGCTGCCGTCCGCCAGGCCCATCCGCAGGAACCAGACTTCATAGCGCCGCCGCATCGAAAGCGCGGAATACACCTCGTTCAGAGTACTCACGAATTCTCCTGCTGCTGTTTCGACTATTTCACAAAGTCTTCGACCGTCCGGTGACGCAAATCACTGCGGTCTGGCAGGCCGTGGAGGATAGTTTGGAACAGGCTGTTCACTCCTATGCTTGACCCATCGGCCATCGCGGCGAACCTCGGCGGGTTCGCGCCGGGACAGATACGCGTTGCCCTGGAGAATTTCCTGCCCCAGGGCGCAACGACCGAGGAAAAAATCGCCGCTATCGAGGCAGGCTTAAGCAGCCCCGCCGGCCAGTCTCTGCGCGACACCATGGCGCAATGGATCGTCAACGAAATCGTTCCCGTCGAGCGACTGGTGCCGGAAGCCTACGTCAAGTGGCGCCCCCCAGTGCGTGACGCCATGATGTTCGTCGTGGCCCGGCTCTCCCCCGCTCGCCTCGCTCCCAAGCTTCTCGAGCAGATCGAGCTTCCCCCGAAAACCTCCGCCGAAGTTCGCTTGCTGCGCCTCATCGCAAAAGTTCCCGGCCTGCAGAAGCTTGGCCAGGTTATCGCCCGCAATCAGCATCTTCGTCCCGCTCTGCGCCATGCCCTGGCTCGGCTGGAAAACGGAATTCATGACGTCGAACCGGAGGACATCCGCAAGATCATCGCGAAAGAACTGGGCGCCAGGATCAGATCTTTCTCGGTCGAGATCTCGTCGGACATCTTGAAGGAAGCCAGCGTCAGCGCCGTCGTCCGCTTCAGCTGGCGCGATCCCGCGACCGGCCAGCGCCAGCGCGGAGTCTTCAAAGTCCTCAAACCTCATATCCCCGTCTACTTCGCCGAAGACATGGACTACCTTGCCGGACTGGCCCAATATTTTGGAGATCACCACCATACCTACGGATTTCCCGCGCATCTCATCCCCGACACTTTTCAAAAGGTCCGTCGCCTGTTGCGCCATGAGGTCAATTTCGCCCGCGAGCAAAAGACTCTGCTCGAAGCCGCCACTCTGTATCAACGCTTCCCCGACGTTCGCGTGCCCCGGTTGATCCAACCGTTGTGCACCGCATCGATCACCGCGTTGACGGAAGAAAAAGGAATTAAAGTGACCAGCGCCGTCAAGCGATTGCCGCCTCCGCGCCGCCGAAAAGTTGCCGAGCAACTGGTGGAAGCCCTGGTGGCCGTGCCGCTGTTCTCGGCGTCGCAGGAAGCCATCTTCCATGGCGATCCCCATGCCGGCAACTTGCTGTACGACAATCGCAGCGGCCAACTGACCATCCTCGACTGGGCCTTGCGGGAACGCCTGAACCGCGAGCAGCGCCGCCATCTTGCCCTGCTGTTTCTGATGGTCAGCCTGCGCGATCCCGTAGGAGTCACCAACGAAGTGCTGGCGCTCAGCCAGCAGCGCATCCAAACATCCTCGCCCCGCGGACGGAGGATTCGGCGCCTGGTCAACGAATTTCTCGGCGAGATGCCGCCAACTCACCTTCCCAGCGGGGCCGATGCGATGCGCCTTTTGGAACGTGTCGCCATCCAGGGCATCAAGTTCCCTGGCTCGCTGATCATGCTCTCCAAGGTAATGTTCACGCTGGAAGGGATACTGGGCGACATGGTTGGTTCCGACACGGAGATGGGTTTCACCCTCGCGCGTCATGTCGCCCAGCATTGGCTCGCCAATCGTTCCGCGTACCGCTCGCCGCTCCTCACGCGGGATTGGCTCACGCTGCAGTGCAGCGCACTCCTGTGTACCGGCCGCCTCTGGCTGCAGTGGCAGCAGGCGACGCTGAACCGTTGGCTGACACCGAGTCCGGCAGCAGCCGCCTCATAGGAGGCACACTCATGCTCGCGGAGGCCACAACTCAGACCGGCATCCTGGAGCGCCGGCAGCCGCCTTAAGCATGCACGGCTTCGTGTTTGCGGCTTACGCGACGTGCTCCGTGCTTGGCGCGGACAACCGCTTTCTTCGGCGGCTTGATCAGCGATCCGATCAGCGACCGCTCTGCGTCAAACAGCTTCCTCACGCCTTCCCCGGTCAGATTGCCCATCACCGGCAACTGCGATGGCGAAACCAGTTCCAGGGTGCGCGTGGTCGCATCCAGGTTCACGTTCATCTGCTGGCCCATGACGTCGAGCAGTCTCTTTTGGGCCTCGATGAAGGCATTTCCGGCTTCCCGCGCCAGAACCGCCAGATCCGTCTTTTTCGCTGGCTTGCCCTCCCGCTCGTGCCGCCCGTGCGTGGCCCTCGCGGCTTCCTGCGCGACCACATCGAGGAACTTCTTTTGCGCGCGCGTAAAGGTCTCTACACCCTCGCGTGCAAAATCAAGCAGTTTGGCGGCGCGATCGCCCTTCCCTGCCTTCTCCGACTCCAGCCACTGCAACGTCTGCTTGCTGGTCGTGGTCAGCAACTCCTGCTGCATTCCGATGAGTGTGTCCACGCCTCTCCGGACCAGGTCCGTCATCGCCACTGCCGGCAGAAACCCGCCAATCCGTTCTTTAAGACCGTTGAGAATGATGTCGTTTTCCCGCTGTGCCAGGTCCAGCAGCGCTCGTTGAGTTTCCACGAGGCTGGATGTTCCCTCGACCGCCAGTTCGGTCAGGATGTTCAGCGGGGAATGCCCATCCTGGAGCTTGTGGGTTCGCATAAAACCTCCTTGCTGCATTGCAGCATCAGCTTCACTATAGGTTGCCCTCTCACTGCAGTCAATGGCCATTCGCCGCTTTGTGCGCCGCGTCAATCTCTACTGTGATCGGCATCACGTTTCATCCCGCACCGCTGTGGTGTCTTTCTATTAGGGAGGAGGCGCGATGAAAACACTGCCTGAGGTCGACGCTGCCAAAGCGCTCCTGACCGAAGCCACAGGGTGGTCGGTGATCCGGTGGTTGCGGGAAAAAAAACGCGTGCGACAGACTGCCGACGCCGCCAACGCCATCCTCGATGAAGTGAGCCAGGCCGTGAAAGACGGCTGGCCGGAGAGCGTCAGAGTCGCGTATGACACGCTCGCCACACCCGCGGGCGGATCGTCGAAAGCCGCGCCAAGCCACAGGACATCGATTTCTTCACCCGCAAACGGGGAAACCTTGTCGATGGCCAAAAAAATCAAGCAGGCGGATGACGAGGCCTACCGGGCCAGAATGGACGCAGAAGACACCTTTGATGACGCAGAGAAAAAGCTAAGCACCGCTCTGGCACGCGAGGGGTGCCGAAAAGCGATCCAGTCCTGGGAACTGCAAGAGAAAGCCATTCGCAAAGCGGAGACCATCCTTTTTCCGAAGTGATGCGTCACTCCAGGACCAAAACCGCCGACAGCCCGGGTGATATTCTTGCGACGAGCGTCCACAGATCGGGGCTCTCAAGCCGGTTTTGCAGCGTTCGGAGATTGCAATGAGACGACTCGTCGTTCTGCCGTTTCTGCTTGCGAATACCCTGCTCTTTGCCCAGCAGCCACAAGTTCCGGAAATCCCATTCCAGTCGATCGCTGAGCCCCTGAAACTTCCGGCCGATCGCTATCTCGGCGAAGCTGCTGGAGTGGCGGTCAATTCGAGGGGGCACGTGTTTGTGCTCTCACGCGGCAACACGACCGGCCCGGCCTACGGAGCCGCTGCCGCACAACTGCTGGAGTTCGACAGCGACGGCAAATTCCTCAGGGAGATTGGCCACAACCTGTACGCGTGGTCTTATGCGCACTCCGTCAAGGTCGATCACGAGGACAACATATGGGTGGCCGACAAGGGATCGGACATGGTTATCAAATTTGATCCTGAGGGCCGCGTCGTCATGGTTTTCGGACGGAAGCAGGAGGCGTCGGACGAGAAGACCGGGCCTCTTCCGCATCCGAATCCGCCGCTGCCTCCCGTAGACGGGATGTTTCGGCAGGTCACCGACATGGCATGGGATAAGGCTGGCAACACCTACATCAGCGATGGCTACATCAATTCGCGCATCGCCAAGGTCGACCAGAATGGCAACTGGATTAAGTCGTGGGGAGAACCTGGAGACCAGGCGGGGCAGTTCAGCACTCCTCACAGCGTTGCGGTGGACGCGCAGGACCGCGTCTATGTTGCCGATCGCGGCAATCGCCGCATCCAGGTGTTCGACAGCGAGGGTAATTTCCTTCGGCAGATCACCATTGATGTCCCGTTCGACCCGAACGCCCGCCCCGCCATTGGCAGCAAGCCGATCCTACCGATCAAGGGTGCTCAGACCATGGCACCGGGCTCGCCGTGGGCCATATGCATCACGCCCCCTCCGAACCAGGTGCTGTTTAGTTCTGATGCCTACCCCGGCCGCATCTACAAGTTGACCCTTGACGGACGAGTTCTGGGAATCTTGGGAGAATCCGGAAAACAACTCAGGCAGTTCGGCTGGATTCACGAAATTTCGTGTCCGTCGGAAAATGAACTCTATGTAAGCGAGCTACTGAACTGGCGAGTACAGAAACTCATTCTCAAAAGCGCTCATTGAGAGGTTGCTGGGAAATCGAATTGCATGCGGCCTGACTCGAACCCGACTCGGAGGAGAGCTCTGCTGAATTTCAGACGCGGTAGGGACGTTATCACTCACGGGCCCATTCAGTCTTGAATGACGATGACGGTCTTACCCCGCGCATGCCCCGTCTTCGCCTCGGCGACGGCCGCGATCGCCTGGTCCAGAGGCACGCGCTTTTCTATATTGATTTTTAACTTGCCACTCGCAGCGGATGAACCCAAACGCTCCCCCAGGTTCGAATTTGAACCCACCATGAAATTTCCGCCACGAATGCGGCGCTGCGCGAGTGTTTTCTGATCGGCGACGTAGTTCGTGGTAAGCGCGACGCCGCCGTCCTTGACCAGGTTGGTAAGCTCGGCAAATGCGGGTGGACCGCTGACCAAGTCGATCAGCCCATCGATTCCGTCAGGAAACAGCTGCCGAACCTGCTGACTCACGGATCCGGACCTGAAGTCGACTACTTCGCGCGCTCCTAGCCCAGTCAGGACGAGCAAGTCGGCCCTCGTTCCGGTCGCGATCACATGCAGCCCGTTCTGCGCTGCCAGCTGAGTCAGGAATTGGCCTACACCGCCGGTGGCGCCGACAATCAAAACCGTATTGCCGGCCTTGAGAGCGCTCTTCTCAAGAAGATCGAGTGCCGCCATGCCTGCCGTGGGAAGGGCTGCCGCGTCGGCCATGTTCAGCTGTGCGGGCTTTCTGGCGAGCGGAGTGCTTTCTGACATAGCGATGTACTGCGCGTATGTTCCTCGACCGAGGGGCACTTGCCAGAACTGGCCGAATACCTGGTCTCCAGCCTTGAATCTCTTGACGGCCGAACCGATCGCTTCAATCGTCCCGGCACCGTCGAAGCCGAGCACCAGTGGAAAAGTATGCCCGACCTGCCCATCCATGGCGCCATCGGCGATCTTCCAATCGAAGGGATTGATCCCGGCCATCGAGAGCCGTACGAGAATTTCATCCTCTTTCGGCTGGGGTGTTGGAATCTCGATCAACTCAAGTACGGACTTGAATGAACGCACTGCAATCGCACGCATAATTTCCTCCAATCAGGAGTTTGATGGTTCAAAGTTTCGTCGCAAGGGCATTCTGACCTGAGCAAACAGCCACGGTGCGAACATCTTGCTTACTGCGGGCAGGGCGATGTACGTGAGAACAACCGTCATAATAGGAATCACGGGAAGCATGCGTATCTCGGGAGACCAATTCCGCATGCCCGGAATCATCCGGGAAAGAACAATCAGGACAGCATTCACGAGGAAGTAGACGATCGGAATTGTAAGCAGGCACATTTTCCAGCGTGGTGGCGCCGTGGCTGAACCTGGGACTGCGAAGAAATTCTCCAACCCTGGAGCAGTCTGGTAATAGGCCGAGGAAAAGCGGTTTCCTTCTTCTGCCAGGCTGTGACGAATGCCGGAATGCTCCCAATCGGAGAGATCTGCTGCCGATTTGAAGCGGATCAGCATGGTGCGGACGCTTCCCTGCCCATCGGGCGCCGAGAGACACGTCATTCCGTCGTATCCCGCGGCGGTGTGGAGAGCCGTAGCGACCTTGGCCAGCCACTCTTCGTAATCGCGCTCGCGGCCTCGCCTTATTTTTCTCGACGACCACTGCTGTATGAACCACGCTCATAGATGCATCAACACTTTGAACACGGATTTGTCCGTATCGAAGCGTTCGTAGCCATCGGCGACAGCCTGAAGCGGAATCTTGGTCTGGGCCAGCGGTGCTGCCTTGATTCGGCCCGCCGCCATCAAGTTGAGAGCAGCGCGCATGTAGTTCTGAACGCTGCATGTGCCGATCGCGAATCTGGTTCCATTCAGATACAGTGCGCAAATGGCGAGGGTCATGGTTTCGGCTTCCGATAGCCCTACAATGCTGACCATTCCGAAAGGACGAATTGAACTAAACGAATCCGCGATCGTCTGCGGATGGCCGACGGCCTCAATGGCGACATCGACCCCGCGGCTCTTTGTCAGTTCGCGAAGCTGCGCAACTGCATCTCCGCCGGTCGCGTTAATGGGCGTCGAACCAAATTGCTGCGCAAGTGCAAGGCGCTCCGGTGAGCGATCGATAGCGAAAACCGTCGCCGCGCCATGCAGCATCGAGGCTTGCTGCGCGAACAACCCAACTGGCCCGCAACCAAATACCGCGACTGTATCGCCGGGCTGAATCTGACCATAAGCCGCAGCTTGCATCCCGGTCGACAGATTGTCCCCGGCAAAAATGGCGTGCTCATCGGGAACATTGTCAGGCACGATCGCCAGCGAAAAATCTGCAAAAGGGATTCGCACCGCTTCCGCTTGCGCGCCCGGAGTGTCCAATCCGATAAATTCGCCATAGGGGCATTTCGAGGGATAACCACGGCGGCACAGGTCGCACAACCCGCACGCCGCGCGGAATGCTCCGGTCACGCGGTCGCCCTTCTTCAACAGCGTGACGGCTGCTCCCACTTCTTCCACGATGCCAACGAGCTCATGACCCAGCACGGGCGGGTTGCCCGCGCCTTTTTGATATTTTTCGTTGACTCCGTGGTATGTGTGCAGATCCGATCCGCAAATTGCGATCAGCGAGGAACGCACAACGCAGTCCGTCGCTTTGCGGAGGGTGGCATCAGGAACCTGGTCGGCACGAACCTTGCGTGGGCCTAGATATGTTGCAGCGAGCATTAGTTTGCCTTTCTAACTGGATATGGAATGCGTTTCAGAGGTCTGCGGTCCGGAGTATCCAATTCGTGCGAGCGGTCGCCAGATAGAGATCGCGCTCGCCCTGAGCGCCGGTGTCTAATACAAGCAGATCGTATTCGGCGCTCGATTTCGCCAGGCTGGGCACAAAAAGCGCTCCGGTTTTTGAAACATCCTGCTGAATTCCTGGAGCCCAGGACCCGCTCCCGGCGCTGTTGGCGGTCAATTGTTGCGCGAGCGTGCGTGTGTGCACAGTGAACAGACGCTGTTGAAGTGGAAGATGGCTGCGCGCGCTCCGGGGACGGCCGCCCAAGGTCCCTCCAACTGGAAATGGCCTTCGGCAACTCCGTCGAATAGTCGATGTTTTCGTTGCTGGTCGGTCCAACCTGAGAATCGGACGCGCCACGAGTCGCCATCAAAATCGAACGTCCTCGTGATGAAGAGCCCCTTGCCCTCGGCGCCGGGGATGGGCTCGAGCTCCGGACTTTCCCAAGTTCCGGAGAGGTTCTCATAGTCAGGTATCGCCGAAATTGTTCTTGAAGACATAAGTTCGGTCCCGGTTGTGAAATATTTGCTGAGGAGACTAGCAAGAAGGCGCAAGAGCCGTCTACGCACTCGCGAGTCTTATAGTTACCTGGCGGTTAGCTTGATGGGCTTCGCGTATGCAGGTCTCGAGCAGCGCACGGGCCCTAGATTGCCCGCCGAGCTCCGTGGCCGGCAGGCCACTGTAGAACCTATCTCGTAAATGGTTTTGGGAAGGGCACGACTTCAGTCGTGCCGCAAGGGCCGCATTAATACTGGGCTCTAGTCCCTGAGGTGTGTGGTTCTTCTCGCCGGGTCCTTATTTGTGAGACGAGTTCTATTCTGAGGACCCCGGCGTCTATCTCGCGTCGTAGCGGCGGCGCGCCAACAGCGTTTCCTGGCCATAGCTTTCCGACCAGTAGGAGAGGCCATCGAGGGCTATGAGCA